>Ga0214542_1000329_pt1 | contig 81606 bp, 38 predicted proteins | sample CNSS1metaG_FD_160096 | JGI IMG/M metagenome (GOLD analysis project Ga0214542, IMG submission 160096) | Root nodule microbial communities from cowpea collected in UCLA plant growth center, Los Angeles, California, USA - CNSS1 | ecosystem: Host-associated > Plants > Roots > Nodule | place: USA...
TAGAAAAATATAAGAAAAAAATATATATATATATATATATATATATATATATATATATATATATATATATATATATATATATATATATATATATATATATATATATATAACTTAAACTTGAATTCACTTAAACAATAAATTGACTCAATTAATCTCGGATTCACCGATTCACTGATGCAACTATATTAACTAGATTAATCTGAATGGTTTCTTTATCAAAATTTAATTGGTTTAAAAAAATTGAGGTCAAATATATTTCTTCTTATTTCTTGTATCTTAAATGAAGGTAGCCTTTTAATTATTTTTTATCAAATTGTTTCGACCACCATAAAAAAAATCAAGTTTTTGAAACATTATTTATATGTGAGAGAAATATTTTAAGAACAGGGTTGATTGTAGAGTTCAAATTTTCTATCGCATTTTTTTGTGATATCATCTACTAAGCATTGTATTAATACTTTAAAAATATTTTAGTATATTTTAAAAAATTTTAAATTATTAATTATCGTGTTTTGAAGGCCCAACATTTTAAAAGTTTTAAATTATTAATTATCGTGTTTTGAAAGCACAACAATAAAATAATATAAAAAAGTGAATTTAGATTCTTTATTAATTTTTATGTGTGTTGTTTCTATATTATGTTTTCAGAAAATTTTAATTGTCACTAATTTTAAAAATTTTAAATATATTAAAAAATATTTAAAGTACTAAAGTAATGCATTTTTAGTATAATATAAAAAAAACTAAGTAAAAATTCTGAACTAAAAAAACTAACAAAAAAAAATATAAATTAATTGATTGTCTCTAAAATGAATAAGCTATGGTGAAACATTATTTTCACCAATTAAAAAAATCACTGATTAAAACTAACACTATTTTAAACTTGAACCCCGCCAAAAGTTATGCCGGAAGTAAAGTGGATTCCATTTGATTTAATTGGACCTCATTATATTCAAATGCCGCAATGAAATACGTGCAAAAGTAAAAAAGATTATGAGTGATAATCAGAAAAGGAAAAAGTAAAAGATGATATGCAATTACTTTATTTCCCTTTTCTTTTTACAACTTCCCATGGTGAAATTATTTTATGTCCCACTAATTCAAATAGAGTCTAATTCATTGATTTAAGAGAGAAAATGATGTTGAAGAATGGAGGAAGAACCACGTGCTCACTCTCATGAAGAGGAAACCAACCATGAAGGTTCCTTCAAATCATGATATCAGAAGGTCTTATCAAACACAAGCTCATCAATGGCTGCCACATGGGTATGGTTGGTTATATTCTGAGCTTCTTCATTCTTCTCTCCATTATCTTATGTACTTTTCATAAGCTCCCACTTCACCTAATAGTGTGTGTTTGGATTTTTAAGAGGATTGTAATTTGTTTAGAAGAGAATTTAAAATGTTTTACGATGAAATATATTATTTGGATAATTTTTTAAGATAAATTAAAATTATAACATTTTATTAAAGATATTAGATTAAAAAAAAATTAAATTCCACTTAAATATAAAAGTTTGAAAATTGTCATATATTTAAATTCACATTTTGTATTTTATATATTTTAATAAGTTCAACTTGACTAAACTCAAGACATTGTTGGAATTACTTTGTAATTAATGTTAATTTGGATTTTTCTATTGATGTTAATAAAATTTATTTCGTGGTTTAAGTTGTTAGAATTTTTTTTAGATTACTATTAATTTTGTTCAACATTAACCAGCACTACAAGGAAATCATATATTAGAGATAAACACAATCTTATGTATAATAGTAAAAATTTGTCAAAAAATTGAGTTTATCGACGAACTACAAATGGTTCCAGGTCATGTTTCTACATCATTGTCGAGTCATTATCACATCATTACCGATTCATCAATGTGTAACCAATACTCTACCGTTATGTCACCATCGAGCTGTCGATAACTCACCGTAGAGTCTCTACCCCCTCCTTCTCATCCTCTTCTTTTCTTCTTCTTCTCACACATCTTCCTTTAATATATAAAAAAACTCCAACAATAGACAATAAATTTGTTATCCAAATTATCCATGAATTTATTAACAAAATTATAATTTATTTATGGATCAGACAAATTTGTCACCTATGAAAATGTTTGTAGATTAAATTATGAAATCTGTCGAAAAAATCTATCAATAAATTTGAATTTATTAACAAATCTACGATCATCAGTAATTATAAAAATACTTGGAGTGAAGATTTTTTGCTAATATTGAGAAGACTTTCTTTACGAATGTGAATTAATTTTTTTTCACTTGATGTTTATTATGATTTTTTTTTTTATGTTTGGAGTAATTATTTTATCAATAAATATGTTATTTTTGTCGATAATTTGTTAATTTTTTTCTTCTAACACTCATGAAAAAACTTTTTGTCAAAATTAATTAAAACTGTTTTTTATTAATGTGATCTCAAAAAAAATTGTAATTGACTTGACATTAATAAAAACAGTTAGCAAACATTCCGAAGTATCATAAAAATAGTCTTTGATCAATTAAAAACAATATTGGTTAAGAAAAAGAATTATACATATATATCAGTGAAAAAAAATCTTAACAAAGAGAATAACATCGATCAAGATCGATTATAAAAAATAATTAATTTTGTATTTTTAATAATTTTTTAGTATTTAAACATTTTTTATTTAGTGGTAATTAAAATATTTTATTGAAATAAGATAATTAAAATTTATTAAATTTAACTTTTTTTTACCTAAACAAAATATTTGAAAAATAAAACAGTTTAAATATCAATTCAGATTTAATTATTTGAAAGTCTTTGTGAAATTCTGTATCTAAACACAACATAGAAAAATTTGAATGTCAGCATTCCATTTTCTTCCCAATAGTAAATAAAGAAAAGTTTCAAGTGTTTTTCTTCTCTCTCCAGCCACAATTTATTTTCACTATATCCTTTTTTTAGTCATTAAAGAACATGGAATGGAATGAGTTACAAATCTACCATTACTTTTTTTATTGATAATAATAAAGGTTTCAACCTCAGCATTATAATAAAATCCTTTGCTTTTACGTTTTGCTTTGCTTTCGCTTTAGAAAACACGATAGCTTTGAATTATTATGCTCATCACTTTTTGATTCTTAATAGACTAAAATCAGTGACTTGATTTTTTTATTTTCAAAATTTATGTAAATACATTAAAAAAATAGGTGAATTTTTATTTGAGTCAACTAAAAGAGACATTGTTGAAAAATTTCGGATATATTTAGAACTGTCAAAACGGATAATCCAGCTCGACACATCACGGATTGATAACTTAGTGAGTCAATTCAACCTGACTCATTTATTAACGAGCCAAAAATTTCAACCCAACCCGTAATAAAACAGATTGACTCGCAGATTTCAATCCATTTTGACAAATCTAAATATATCAATTAATAACTATTTTTAATACGATAATCTAGAGTTTTTGTTAATTTTTTTATCCTTTATTAAACATTAAAAATACAATATATATTGAGAATCCAAATTCGTGTTTGGCACCAAAACCTATAACCAAACAAGTAAAAACAAATTAAAGTTATAGATTACAAAATCAATATAAACACATCTGTTTCCTTCATCATTAATCATGTCATGCACTTACAAATCTCTCCTTAAAAAATCGAGGAACGTTGACTAAAATTAAATTAGTAGCGTTACAAATTTAATTAATTTTGGAAATTCCCATGTTGTCTGTTCAGTTTCGAAACCATTTTGTCTCCTTCACAGCATTTTCTTAGCTTGCATGTTGAAATTGAAATGATATTCACATTTTTTTTTTGTTCAGTTAACCCTGCACGATTCCATTCTTACTATAATTTCAAAAGGTTGAATGTGATCTCAACACGCAATATGATTCCATTTTCTTTGCTTCTGGTTCTTACACTAATCTTATTTTAATTAAAATAATTATTATTCATAACACGTAATTTTTTAATTAAAATTACTATATTAATGAGTTGTATATCGCAACAACAGGCAAACATGGATCATTCTGATTATTTAAAGTGTTTTTTCTCAATATGAAAAATTTAAATGTGAGTCTAAGTCTTATATTGGTTATAAATGAAAAAGTAAAATTATATAAGAATAAAGATCCATAAACTCATTATCTTAATGTTTTGGGTTGGAAGTGGTGTCAATAGCCTTATGTGGTTAGGCTTAAGTTTTATTAGTGCTTATTCTCCCTAATAAAACTTCCTCTATAACCCTAACAGAGAATAACAAGAAATGGGTTCTTCATAACATACAAGATTCATTTTTAAAACGACTTTTCTATACAGTTTCTTATGATTTCTGAGACTATGTATAATCATAAAATTAAACACAAATAAATATTATTATTGGAATATAAAAATCTTTCGAAACAAAATAAAATTCCACTTCTTTTGAGTTTTTTGTTCATACATAAACTTTTTTTTTTAAATGACGCTAATAACTCTCCCAAATTTTATTTACATAAACTTGCTTAATGTTCCCATATCATTTGATTTCTGCAAAGCTGAATTCAAATTTGTAAACAGTGGTTTTCGCTGAATAATGCATAACTTTTCTTAATTAAGATAAATAAATTTTTTATATGTCAGAATTCAAGTTTGACCTGTAAATAATAAATGAGTGTATTTGTGTAAATAAATTTGGAATGATTTATTTGTGAAGTTTTGATAGAAAATTAGATTTACTTTGGATAAAAAATTATTTTACGATGACACATGGTCTATTATACTATGAGTTTTTGCCTAAATTTAGTATCTGCTTGTATTAAAACTTATTGGTTAAAATATAAAGTCAAATACTTGAGTAATTTAAGTCAGAAAAATAAAATAATGAAAATGAAGTGAATAACATAATGATTACAAGCTGTTGCATGAAAAGGAGAACTATAATAGATTGTAAATAAAGTTTGTGCAGAGTTTCACGTATCCAACAACCCAGCAATGCTTAGCTTCAAAGTTTTCTAACGAAAGAAAAAAAAAATCAAAGTAAAACAAAAAAGAAAATAGCGTGCCATCATTCTCATAATGAAAGTGTGAAAGTATTGTTGATCTTCCGTTTGACTTTTATTACATGATAATATAATAATGACATGATTTAAATTAAAAATTTTATAAAAGTTATTGAATACTTTTTTTTTCTGATTCTGATGAGTTTATTGTTTTTGTTTGGTCTTTTGTCATTATTTATTTTTCTAATTAATAATTTACAATCATTGTATATAGACAACATGTGGAGTGATGGTTGGAGACTTTTTATCATATGAATAAAATAAATTTATAATATAGACGAATGTATGTAAATCTTACTTTGTCAATTTTATAAAATTAAATTAGATTACACTTTTTAATTTAATATTAACATCTGTTAAGCTACCCATAAATATTTAATTTTATGGTACATATATATCTTCTCATAAAGGAATATGTATTACAAATTCTATTTATTTGGGATGACTTTGTAAAAATTAAATTTAGATTTAAAATCCACTTTTTTTATAATAATTGAAAATTTTTTTCTTTCATCATATTTTAAGAAAAAGAAAAATCAAAGAAAATAAATATTAATGAAGATAGTTATTATTATTTTTATATACAACGAAAACAAGAAAGAAAAAGCATGGGCAAACAGAATATATACAAAGAAATGAGTATCATTCTTAAACTTATTCTAATGAAGAAAGAAAAACATATAAAGATTAAGTCATCGGAGAAAAAGAGAGAGAGAAGAACAATATAACATGTCCAAATACACCAAAAGGGTGATCATTATTTAATATTTGTTATTATTAATTAAATAAAAGAATAAGTTTCATCTAAAAGTTTCAACTCTTATAACATTTGTGTGCACAACAACTAGCAGTCACATGAAAAGAGAAAAAATAAAATAAAACCGAGACTTGTGGTTGTTGACACACAGATATAAAACCTAAGCTTATGAACCTAAGAGATTACATTTTGCAAGTACAATGAATTCATTAGAATCTCTCCACAATGTTGAGAGAGATGTTTTCTATAAGCAATTATCATTCCATACTTTCATGTTTCTCAGAAGAAGAGAGGTTCAGATAACTATATATTTCATTATTATTATTCTTCGGTTATCATCAAACTTTTGAATCAGGTTCAGGAGTGGAAGAAGAATCATTCATGACCTGATTCTTCTTCTTCTTCTTCCATCTTCCTCCATTTCTTCACCAAAGCAGAGACCACGAAGGAGAAAACAATGGAATCCAACAAAACCAGCTACAAGTTTATTGCATCAGTATTCCATTATCATTGATGAACTTCTTCTTCTGCAGAATCTCCACAAGGGATTATGATCTTGTTTTAAGTTTTCAGCAAATTCAAAGACTGGGAATGTCTTCCATTTTCTTCTTCATTGTAAAGTGTAAAAGAAAAAGTAATTTCCAAGTTTCTCTGTGTTTTTTTTTTCCACAGTTTTTTCGTTGTATACTTCTGCATAATTAGTGTAAATCTCCTGATATCAAATTTTATATATACTAATATTTATTAATTATTTAAAAAATCTTACATTGAAACCGTTTATACATTCCACTTGCACTTGTTATCCAAAAAACACTACATGTGCACATCTATTTAAGAGATTGGATGAAAAGTTACAGAAACATCAGAACATGTTCAATCTGAATAAATATTCTAGGTTGTGATTGGATGAGAGGAATTTAAAATTTTAAGGAAAAATTTGTCTTATATTTCTATGTTATGAAGTCCTTTTGTTAATTATTGTGTTGTTGTTCTGTATTAATCTTATGTATGATTCATTATTGTGTTGTTGTTCTATGTTCCTGATGATGCTCCATCTCATGCTGCAGGAATACTGAACAAGGATTCCCAGTTGGATGTCTTTTACTGTGTTGGGTCTCTATTAGCATCTTTGTTCCTCGTAATTGTCAAAGGTGCTTTCTACTTTCTTTCTTTCTTTTTATCTCGCACAAGTTGCAGTTCATTATAGTTCCAATCTAGATAGATAGTCCAACAATATTAACTTTGTACAGATAGTATAACTTTCCTATTTTATATAATCATTCAATTAGAATATATATTATTATTGTATTTTAAAATTTTATTTCTATTTACTTTTATTATTTGAATATAACATTTTATTATTTAAAAAGGTTGTCAAGTGATTTAAAAATAATAATGTCAAACAATAATTTTTCAATAATTCTATATATACTTTTCTATAATTGACTATTCTTTAGATCTTATTGTGTAACAACTATTATTTATAAATATAATATTTTATCTTTTAAAAAAGTTGTCAATAAGAATCACAAATAAACTTTCTCCGTGGATATTGTCCGAATACGTCTCCGTTTTGATGAGGAATCTCCACATTGACTAAATATGAGTATGGGTATGGAGAATCCCCGACTTTTTCAATTGGATATGAGGATGAGTATGAGAATGTACATATCCACTCTCTTTCCATCCTATACTGGTCATTATATCGTCTTCACCATATCCTCATCTCCGTTTAAATTATTAAAATATTCATAATCAATTAAGTAGTTCACATGAGAATATTAACATTTTCACTTAAGTGTTCAATAACATAAATCATTCATTTACTAGATAATATAATTTTTTTACTCTATTATTATTATTATTATTTTCATTTGAAGAACTATTTTTTGTCGCTAAAATAACTTTCGCTATTTCTCAACCATTGACTATGTTGATATTTGTAAAGTTTTCTTAGATTTCTAAAGTATTTTTCATTTTATCATACCCTTGATTATACTTTTGTTTTTTTTGTGCAATTTCATTCAACTCTAATTATACATTGCTTTTATTTGTGCAATTTCATTCAATAGTAACTCGTTTCTAAGGCACATATTTTATAAATTTTTAATATTTTTATTTATTGTTTATTTTTATCATGTAGAATACTATTTTGATATATTTTATATAATTATTTTTTATTTTCTAACTCATTATCCTACTGTAATTTTGTCACTAGAATTGTATAAATAAATTTTATTTACTATAATATAAAAATTTAATGTAATTGTCATGAATTTCTTTTTATCACCATCCAACATATATTAAACTTCAAAAGATACAAGATTTATGCTAAAATTTTATTATTATTATTTTAATTTTTTTTTTTTTTTTTTGCGTGATTTTTAATCAAATGATGTATTATAATTTTTATTAGTATATAAAAAAAAGATTCATTATAATTTAAAAAATTGAAGTAAACAGACCTTTAAAATTTAATTTTATTTGAATATTTATTTTCCTTTTATATTTTTTTAAAAATATTTTTAAATTTTATCAACTAGGTTTCCTTAATATTTACAAATTTAATAAAAAAAAATTATTTTCGTGAAATTTTATTTTGTATTCTAGTTTAAAAATGTATATAATTATAATTTCTTTCTAAATATTTGTTATTAAAGAAACAATTCTCTTCTGTTTGACAATATTATGTTTTCTTAAGTGTAATTTTTTATTATTTTATAAAAATTAATTAATATTGAAACAATATGAAAGCGGGTATGAGTATACGTACAACTATATACTCGTTATTTGATGGGACAAAGATGAGACAAAAGTTTGATACCCGTTGAGTTTGAGTATGAGGATAAGGATAAATTTTTTCAATGAAGATGAATATGAAAAAACGAAACTCGTCCCGTTCCGCCCGTTACCCGCAGCAGTTTAAAAAGATGTGATTTGTAATCGATCATTTTATTATTGTAATTTTATTTTATATAATAGGAAAACTTGTCTTATGATTTTACAACTACTATTTCTAGAATGCTTCTCTTCTTGAAATTTGTAGTTTTAAAATCTTTCTTTACATAATGAGAAATCTGCCTAGCGTATTTCTCCCCCACCTAATTTTAAATTGGTTCCTTTAAATTTGATTAAATATATATTACTAACTAATCTAATAAAACATGAAAAAAAATATAAGGCCTTAATTGAAAAAATACTCATTATTCCTCGATGTAACATTGTATTGAAATACTATGTAAAACAATTCAAGTACAATATATTAAAAGTAGGATTACCGATGGACAAAATTCTTAGAATAAACGAAATTTGTTGGTAATAATAAAATTTCATTAATGGATAAAAAATATTATTGAAAATATTATGATTAAAATTTCGTTAGTAAAATGTTAATTAGTAATTTGTACTGATGGTTAGAAAAAAATTATCAATAATTATCGATGATTAAAATTTGTCAATAATTATTGATGGTAAAAATATGTCGATAATTATTTATCAATAAATATCTCCATTATTAATTAACTATCTACAAATTTTGACCGTTGATAAATAATGCGATTTGATTATTATTTCTTCTTCTTCTTCTCCTCCTCCTTCTCCTCTTCCTTATCCTTTTCTTCTTCTTCTTCTTCCTCTTCGTATTCGTTTTCTTCTTCTTCTTCATCTCCTCTTTCTCCTTTCTTCCTTCTACTTATCATCAGACTCAACCACTATCTCCTCTGTCACCTCCAACCCTTCCTCCTCTTCCTCCAATTCCAACTCTATCATTATCATCATTGCCTCCTCTATTATCGTTGTGAGTTCCATTGCTACCGATAAGAATTAATCTTACTAATTTTAAGGACAACGTGTTGGTGTTTAAGTGGATTAAGAAAGTCTAAAGAAAATCCTTACTAGGCATTAAGATAACAATGTTATGTAAATGTATAACTTCATTTCATAAAGATTCCAAAAAAAAAGATGGTGGATTCAAATTAACACTAGTGCAGTAAGGGCTTTTGGCCCCGGTTGTTTATGATATTCTGCCCCGGTTCCAGAACTGAGGCATATTGAGGTGAGGCAAAAAAAGGTGGTTTTTGGCCTCGGGTGTCAACCGAAGCCATAGGGGGTACTTTTCTGCCTCGGTTCCCTGGGACCCGAAGCCATAGGGGTACTTCGCTCGCACCACCATTAGCACTGTTGCGCTCGTCCTCGCCACCGAGATCGTCGGCAAACGCTGTCGCAGCCAAACCTTCACCAGCACTGAACGAGCAACTCACCACGACGCTCACTGGTCTGAATGCGACAACGACAAACCACCATGAACCAGTAGAGTCAAGAGATCTAGAGATCCAGCACCTCCATCGCCGTTCGAAGCATAACTTCAATCCACTGTTGCGGGCAACCCTACCATTGTGTCACCATCACCACCGCAGACAAAGGAAGACAATGACCACCAAATCACGCCTTTGCCATGAGCCGCGAGCACGCCTCCTTCACCAATGACGAACCAAACACCACCGCACGAGAAAACGAAGACGAGAATGCATCCACCGTGCGCAAAGTTTTTGCTCAGGGACGAAGGTGAACAATGCGAAGTCGCGAATTTGGAAACCTAAATAGGGCATATGGCCTCGGTTCAATTAATAATTGAGGCCTAAAGTCCCTTTATGGCCTCGGTCAATAAAGACCCGAAGCCAAATGTGGCGGCGCAGGTGACATTTTTGAAATTAGGGTTACTGGCTGACTTATAGGCCTCGGTTCTTTTTTAACCGAGGCCAAAAAGCTCTTCATATTGCCTCGGTTCAATTAATAACCGAGGCCAAAAGTCCCTTTATGGCCTCGGTCATAAAGACCCGAAGCCAAATGTGGCGGCGCAGGTGACATTTTGAAATTAGGGTTACTGGCTGACTTATAGGCCTCGGTTCTTTTTTAACCGAGGCCAAAAACCTCTTCATATTGCCTCAGTTCAATTAATAACCGAGGCCAAAAGTGCTGACGCTGATGACATTTTTGAAATTTTGGTTACTGGGCTGCCTTATAGGCTTCGGTTCTTTTGCAACCGAGGCCTAAAACCTCTTACTGCACCGATTTTGCATTCACACGAGGCAATGTAGTTGGACAAAATTGCAAAAATGCCACCGCCTCCTTATAAGCTTCGGTTTCGCTATAACCGAGGCCTATAAGGCGAAGTAAAATGTCAAATCTGCACTAGTGTAACAAAAAAAAGAACACAATAAGTGAAGGTAACAAGCTAAAAATTGAAGTAAAAGATGAAAAAAGAAGGGATGAAAGAATAAAGGAAGGAAACACACCACTTTCGGGGATGGACCAAACTCAAAGATGAGTGGTGGTGCCACCACTTGAACCTTAGTTCAAGATGAGAATTAAGGAGTTCAAGAACACTCAAAGGAACACTCTCTCAACTCTCACCAATGGTTGAAACAATTACTTTTCTAATTCAATGTTCAACTACATACGAGAGGAGAGAATGTTATCTAAAATACAAAGATGGGTACTACCCGACAAAGTTACAAAATATCTTCTAAAAATCACAATGATGAGGTAGAGGGGAGAATATTTTCCAATTATTGCAAAATTGTCAAAAAATTGCATTCTCTCTCTCTCCAAAAGCATATGCCTCCCAACATGTGGTCATGTGGTCATCGTTCCAAAGATACTTTCATTTTCCACTTTCAAGGGTGTCCTTAGAAAAACTAAAATTGTAGTGAGTACACTCCCTTGAGCTATACTTCTCCTAAACCCTTCATTCCTCTATAAATGTGACAACCTCAAAAGGGGAGGTATCATTAACAAACCTACAAAACAAACGCACAAGATTAGATGTTAAACACAAAGAGAAATGATAAATGCATTTAAAGAAGGTTAGGAGGATGTCTCCCTTTAGTCTTGCTCCTAGTGATTCTTCTAAGAAGAATATTTCTAGCCTTGTGAGGAGTCATGGACTTATCACCTAGAGTCATTGACTCCACCACTGCCTTCGACTCCTTTCCTCCCATTTTTCCTTCTCTTCTACTTCTTTTCTTCTTCCCACTTATCTCCAATTAATGTATAGGACATATAATGTTGTATTTGATGGTAAATTTGACCTCATTTTATTTACATATTAAAAAAAAATCAATTATCAATAAATTTTACTACAAAATTATAAAAACCCAAAGTCAAAACTTTGACATTTTACTAATAGATATTTTAATTCTAAAAGAAATTCTAAATTATCAAAAAATTTTAATAATAGCTACACTAACGACAAAAATATTTATCAAAACTAAACATTACAATTTTCCAACAAAATAATTACCGATAATAATATTAATTGATCATAAAAATTTTAAAATTTGTCCTTTGTTGAGTTATTTTTTACAAATTTTATTTCAAAGTGTTTGTTGAAGAAAAGTTTAATGTAAATTTATCTTATGCACAATTAATGGTGTTAAGGAAAATTAATGGTGTTAATGAAAGTGAACTTAATACCTAAAAACATATAATATAATGTGTTCAAATGAGCCATATTCATCACAATTATATAGACAAAAACTAAAAAATGTTCAGAAAATAATTAAAAAGATACTATTATAAAATTGAAAATACTTTTAATAAAGTACATATGTTTGTGATACAATATATTATATCATAAATCTATATATTTTATTAAATACTAATCAATACAATCTTTCAAAGTGTTAGTGTGAATGTAAATTCTAATAAATCAAATATATCATATCATTTGGAACGTGTAAGAATAAATTATCTTCCACATTTTTTTTTTGTAATTTGCTTTGAAGCTTAATGGAATTGATTTTTTCTCCCATGCATGGGCATTTTGCAGTATTATTTGCTTGTGGAGGCAACCCATTCACTTTTATATTTATTTTATCTTTTTACTGCTAAAAAAATTTATATTTCCTGTTAATTTTGTTTTAAATTTTTTTTAGAAAATACTTTCACAATAAATTTTGTAAAAAATACTTGTGAATTTTATAATTTTATAGAAAATAATTACTCATGAAAGAATGACTTGTCAATCAAGATTTTTAGAAAAAATATAAAAAAAGTCTTTTCTTATAAATCTTTTAACAAATTTGCAAGAAAAAATCTTAGGTAATATAAGAATTTTTAGCGATGTTACAAAATAATAACAATTAAATAAAAAAACAATATATTAAAATATCTTTTAACTTGCATAAATGTATATGAGAAATATTGAATAAAAATAATATATTACATACATAAAAGCCATACGTTTTTAATCTGAAAAACCTTCCATAAATCGTTGAAACCAAATAAACATATTTATTGAGAGAGATTCTAAGAACAGTAAACAAAGTTTACAATATCAATTAAAGCAAACAAAGTATGAAACAATAAAAAATGAAAACCTATTACAAATTAATCTTTCTCTGCCTAAATCTTTAATTGAGATTGAATTGATGAAAAAGGATTAATCATCTCTAGTAAACGTACTTTTCAATAATAAATACGGTAAACAAATTCGTAGCTTTGATTCAAAATCCATAATTAGATAGATATTTACAATAATTATTCATCTTATTTTTTCTTTCATTGTAGATTTGCTGTTTATATTTAGTGATGAGTCTTTCTTTTTGTATCCTAATCTAACTTTTCTCCACCTAAACAAAGTAGAGCATAACCATCTTATATTTAAAGCTATTTTCATAATAAAAAAAGTCAAAACCTCAACATTATCATTATATTTCTTTCCATAATACTAAAATTACGTGTACATATATTAAGTTCAACAAATCTTTGTAGCCAATAAATTTTATCTTTCCAAAAATCTGTAAATTTATTTTATCATTGATATATCTCAGTGCCAATTAGCGTACATTAAACAGTAATCTACCAGTAATTTTTTTTATTTATGGTAGAAATTTTATTAACATTAATCTTGAGTTTAACACTTATAATTGCATTTTGTGGAATTGTTGCAGAAGATTGCACATGTCCCAAATGGCAAAGGAAATTCAAGAAAGTTAAAGAAAATTCCACGGTTTAATTTTAGACGTGTGGAAACTGTATCATACAAAATCACATGAATACATATAAGAACTTTAGTTTAATTTAACTTCTCATACACAAACATTGTATCAACGAATTAAAAACAAAATTCTCTTCATTCTAAAAGTCACATTTTTTTCCCGTAACGGATACATCTGATAATATTAACTGCTGTAAGATAATAGATTATTTTGATAATTCTTTTCGGCTTTGATTTTGTTTGCTATTTTTACGTATGAGAAACGAATTTGACCATATTTATAGATAACTATATATTCATTTCCAAGCTTTGACCAAATTCAAGCCCAACATAAATCTAAAAGCTTTTTCGTTTTTAAAAATATTTAAATAATATGAAAGAATTAAGTGGTTGATTTTTTTAAAGCATATATTTTAAAGTTAAAAATATTTCATATTATTTTGACTTTATTTTAACAATACTTATCTTGGATTAATGAAAATAAACTCTTGACACGAAAAAAGTTGAATACATTTTTATATAGTACTACTGAGATGATTTTTTAACTGTGATAAGTAAACCTTTTAAACTAATTTGAATTCATTTGAAGATGCCTTGGTAGTGTAAAGTTTGAAGAAAGGTCCAAAGATCATAACTTGAAGCGATGATTTGTGTTTAAAGTTTGAAGAAGCGTCCAAATGTAATAACTCCATACAGTGACAACTAGAGTTTCGGTGCGGCATAACTTGTCCACCATGTGTTTGTGAAAATTTTAAAACGAGAGTGTCTCCAAATTTTCTCTGTCATGCAATCATGCATCACCAGACAAAAGTCAGAAAAACAAAGAAAAGCCAAAATATCTCATTTCACCCACGTGTCCTCTGCACCTGACTTCTGTGGCATTTCATGCAAATGAGCAGAGGGACCCTTCACCACCACGAGAAAAAAGAGAAACAAAAACTAACCAAAAAGACTAAAGAGCTTCTCAAAATAGGACCCCGCCTTTTCCACAACTAATTGCATGCACCACTCAACACCCCAACAAACAATGCACCAAAACAACTCTCTTTCTTCTTCTTCTTCTGCTTCTACTTCTTCTTTCTTATTGTGCTTCTTCTTCGCCATTCTCAATTTTTTCTTCTTGTAACATGGTACTCCGTTCCAAACACACCCCTCGTTCCCCCTCGTACTTACTTCCCTGTGTTCTTGCTCTCTCCCTTTTCTCCCTCACCGGCCTTCTCCTCTACAAGGTCCTTAATTTCATCAACCCCATGTTTTTTTCTTCTCTGCCCACTTCCCATTTCCCTTTCCTTATTTGCTCTGTAACTTTTTTTCACGCTTTTAGTGACTTTGCCTTCTCTGGGTAATTTCGTTGGACAGGTTGACGACGTCATTTCACGGACCGGAACGGTGGTGGGTCACAACCTAGAACCGACGCCGTGGCACGTTTTCCCTCACAAGCCCTTTGACGAGGAGACTCGCCAGCAGCGTGCGTACAAAATCCTGCAGTGCTCCTACTTGACGTGCCGTTATGCGGCCGCAGACAGCGGTGAAGCACGGCGGAAGTTCCCCGGCGGCGGGGGGGAGTGTCCGGACTTTTTCGGAGCGATCCGGAGGGACCTGGAGCCGTGGATGGAGAGCCGAATCACGGAGGGGCACGTGGCGGGGGCGCAGCGGCTCGCGGCGTTCAGAGTAGTGATTGTTGACGGGAAGATGTTTGTGGATTGGTACTATGCGTGTGTGCAGAGTAGGGCGATGTTCACTCTGTGGGGTTTGTTGCAGCTTATGAAGAGATACCCTGGAAAGGTTCCTGATGTGGATATGATGTTTGATTGCATGGATAAGCCAACTGTTAACAGGATTGAATACCAAGGAATGCCTGTGCCTCTCTTTCGGTATTGCACCACAAAGGAACACTTTGACATCCCTTTTCCGGATTGGTCTTTCTGGGGTTGGTAAGATTTTCAACGGGGTTGTGCAAAAATGCCACCTTTTTCTTGTTGCTTTGTGTGGGTCATTCAATTCAACGCCTTTGATTTTTCATCCACTTGGTTATTGTGTAAGGGGTATTTTTAAAGATATTCTATCCATCTTTAACTTCAAGACTATGGTATGGTTGATAAATAATTGTATCTCTTAACTTTCTCCCAATTTTGTGTGGAATGAAATAATATCTATTGAAAAAGTAGACAATTCTGTAATGGATCTGGGTATCTCGAGCTATCAGTACCTGACTTGGGATACCTCAATTCACTCCAAAAAAAAAAAACAAACTCATCTTTTAGATGAATGTACATTGCACTTTTTGGTCTTAAAATTTAACGACATGTGCATTGTTATTTGTGTGTGTTTGCAGACAAACCCTGGAAAGCAATGTTCTGTTTCAAGAAATTGGGACGGGACTAGGACTAATTTGAATTAAACTATGTCCCTCTTGTTTTTTTCTCTGTGTAATTCCTGCTGTTGTCTATTATAATATGAGTGTTACCATACCATAACTTTAATGCATATTATTTTGATTTAGAAAATTTTATTAGTTAATACATCATATGTGTGTATTTTAAGGATAAAAGTTTTGTTTTTTCTTACTCCAGAAAGTAGTGGAGAGCTTGTCTTTAAAAAGATAATCTCTTTTCTTTTTCCAAATGTTTAGAATACTTTTGAAATGCAACAAGATCACTTTGTTGAGTGAGGAAAATTGTCAACTGAGAAAGTGAAGATAATCTCTAAAAGAAACAGAACATAACATACGATTAACGTAAATTAACTATGTTGATGTTCTATGGTCTAGTGAGAAGGTGCAAATAGCTTGATCATTTTGGTGTGTTAGTTTTGACCTGAACCATGAATCTGTTGAACATTTGTTGCTCAGGTCAGAGATAAACATACGACCCTGGAATGAAGAGTTCCCAGATATTAAGAGAGGTTCTCAACGGATTAGTTGGAGAAATAGGGTACCACGGGCATACTGGAAAGGAAACCCAGATGTTTCATCTCCTATTCGTGTTGAGTTACTAAGCTGTAATCATTCTAGGAAATGGGGAGCACAAATTATGCGTCAGGTTCGATTAAATGAGGACCTTAATTGTGTTTGGTAATTTAAATTTTCTATGCTCACCATTTTTATCATATCCGATGTGTATTTTGATCTGCATTGCAGGATTGGGATGAAGCAGCTAGGGATGGCTTTAAGGAGTCAAGACTTGCTGATCAGTGTCATCACCGGTGAGCATTACATGGGTCACAAAGCACACTAAACAAAAAATGGATTCTTTTGAACAGTTAATGGTGCACATTGTAGAAGAGCCTGTAGTGGTTTCTTCATTTGAGCAAGAACATTAAAAATAAAAAGTTGCACAAAATTTGGATATCCTTTGGCTATATTGTGCTGCCCAATTTTCCCTTTTCGTCACCTTCTTGTATGCCTTTTTCCTACAGGTATAAGATCTATGCTGAAGGGTATGCATGGTCTGTGAGTTTGAAATATATTCTGGCTTGTGATTCTGTTGCATTACTTATAGCACCCCAGTATGAAGATTTTTTCAGCCGTGGCCTTGTTCCAGAGCATAACTTTTGGCCTGTTGATCCCTTAAAACTATGTCCATCTATAAAGTATGCCGTAGAATGGGGAAATCAACACTTAGAAGAGGTATTTATTTATTCATTGTTCATTATTTCTGCCATTTAAGTTTTGATCCTTGAGAACCCTTGTGTGCTATTCCTTCTCTCCAACTGATTTTTAAAAAGAATCATTTTTCCCTCCCATATATTTTGTGTTCACTGTAAAATTTCAGCCTCTGTAAAACTACCTTCAAGACTCTGGAACTGATAAAAAATCTACAATTAAAAATGTTAAGAAAAAAATCCATGTCTCCAACACATGGAGGTTGAGATAAAAAAGGACACAGCACATGCTTAGGATTATATTGAGATAAACTATGATTGTCCTCTTTGTGTAGTTAAATTTTCAAATTCAAATGGTTGGAAATTGGAATGAAGGTTCAATTTAACTGCTCAAAATGAATGTGATCACTATTCTTTTTTCCTCTGAAACCATGATTATTAGGAAAGAGAATTGTCTCATACCAGTAAAGAACATGATATTATCATGTTATAAATTAATAGACCCTACACAACTAATGGAAGTCCCTACCATAATTATCTGGTGTCTTTTTCTCTGATAACGTGATATTGTCATGCTACTTACCAACATGAAACGATTCAAAAGCATTTTGGTACAACAATTACCCGTGAGTTTTGTGATACCTTAATTATCGAAGTGGTAAAATGTTTGTGTAAGAAACTGTATCCAAATGAACTTGATGATTCTCATGGTTGATTATGTATTGTTGCAGGCAGAGGCTATAGGGAGAAGAGGACAGGAATTTATGGAAAGCTTGACCATTGATCGAATTTATGAATACATGTTCCACCTTATTTATGAGTACTCAAAACTTCAAGACTTCAAGCCTACTCCACCACCAACTTCGCTGGAAGTTTGTGAAGAATCTCTGCTTTGCTTTGCTGATGAGAAGCAGAGGGCGTTTCTCCGTAGATCAACTGCATCCCCTGCGCCAACCCCTCCCTGCAATCTCAAGCCTCCTCCATAGGGCTATCTCATCTATAGTTTACCACCACCAAAATACTAAGGATGTGCAATATCCAACAACAGGGAATCATGGTTCCTGACATCACAACAAACTGCACATTTTTAATTATTGTAAAAATATAGTGCCTTGTAGTTATAATTTACAAGATTTAGTTTAGAGATAGGTCATCCTTTCATTCTTTTCTTGCACTTTTCTTTCTTTTTGTAAATTTCTTAAATCACAATCAAAATAAGATGAATCAGTCTGAGCCAATATACAATATTGTATATTTAGTATTGAATTTTTTTTACACACACACACACTTTAACTGGGCTAATTCAAAATTCGATTTACCAAATTCTGAGCATGATTTTGCATTAGCATACTTTTTGAACAGAAATACCAAAAAGATGTTCCGAATTTGGTTTTCGAAACCGAATTCTGAACTAATACCGTGAAAATGTGTTGTTTAGGTAAATAAAATTACTATATATTATTTTGGTAAAAAAAATTGCCTCTAAAAAAATGTAAAATTTCAGCTAGGATTGATTAGCTGTGAATGTTTTTGTGATGTGAATACTAACTTTTTGTCGTAATGAAAATAGTCATAGGTTAAGGAGATTATTTCGAATAAATTAAGATTTTATTAGAAAAAATAAAAAGAAAGGAAAAATATGAGATCATATCAAATTTATAATAAAACTACGTTTACATAGACAAAAATTACTTATTATGGGGAAAAAAACAAAATAAAATAAATTGAAGGAATCTAGTTATATTGTTCTTTATGATTTCCTTTCAAACTTTGATATTAATATATTTTGTAAAAGTTTTTTCTCTAGAAGATTTGGTATTAATTTTTTCATGATACTTTTCATGAATGACAGCGATATTTATGAGAGATAGGTATAACTTTTTATTATATATTATGTATTCTAATAATTCTATATAAAAAATGAACTTTGTTAATCAAACTATTAAATTATAAATTTTCATTTCGTATTATTATAATTATAGATGTCAGATTGTATTAAAACTAAAACTGAATAGCAGTGCACATTTATGGCAGTAATGATAGTAATAACAATATGTTTGTAATTAAAAAAAAAAAAAATACTATCCCATATTTACTGTAATAAAATCTTTTTTTTTTATTTTAACCTTTAAAAAAATGCCAGTTATTCTGCATTTCGCATACTTGTGCTGTCATTTTCTGTTATGATATGTGCCACTGTTTGATATTGATAAGTAAATTTTGGATGAGATATTTGGTTGAGGATAGAATGTGGTTTGTTGTTTAAAGGTTTAACGGGTTGGATTGTATTCATTTTCATTTAAATTTATTTAGATATGTCAGATTATATTTGCTTTTAAAAAAAATGTTAAAATTAAATTTCAATTTTTGAAAATATGTCTCAATCAGATTATTTTTAGTAAAAAATTATTAACACTGTTAATAATATTGATATTTAAAATGACTTATAAAATTAAGTATTGATATTTATATTAAATTTAGTTGTGAAAATCATAAATTAAATTAATGACTTTAATAAATTTTGTTTAAAATAGATTTGATTAAGATACTTTTTCAAAAATTTGGATTAGATTGACACATCTTTAAACTTTAAAAGCGGGTACCAAATTGACACATATGAAAAAAATAAGTATTAACCGAGTAATTAAATCTTTTATTTGATTTTTTTTTTCATTTGCATTATCTCACAACAGTTGCACACATGATGGAGTAAATGGTTTCGCCACTGCTAAAGGAGGAGAACGTGGTATCATGCAGTGGATGAATGTTGAATTTCTGTGAACTTCAAAATTCTTGAAACAGGTGACTCTAGTGAATTTCCGTGTACAATTTTCTTAGAAGGCACTCAAGTTTTTTGTATATATTAATGCACATTCCATCACAAAATCTATAGCTGAATGGATTCATGCCACTATAAACAACACGGTTTACGTAACCAAAATAATGAAAACTTCTGAAAATATCGTACATTGAGTTGTAGCAGCATCTCCTAATCTAACAAGTAATGCATCAAGAAAAGAAATGAACTAAAAATCAAAAACGTTTGGCCCATTAACCATAATGGGGAAGTTTCCAAGACCAAGCAATGCCACAAACACTTTTTGAGTCCACAGAAACCCACCAAAACAACGTCACTCTATGTTCAACTATCAACAAAATTTAACAATTTAACATTATATTAATCATGCCGGTGTTAATATGCTAATGTCACCATAAATATAATAATAATTTTTTTAATCAAATAATCATTGTACTAATAATCAATCAAAACCAGTCAACTCGTGTCACACACTAGACAGCTATCTGAATCCGAGATCAAAATTCTGAATCAAATATATTATTAGTGGTCAAAATTGATCTTGACCAGAATTTCCTAGTTAATTGGGAAAGTTCCCAGGCACTAGCTTTGGATAATACATATCATGAGTTCTAGTTATTTATCCAAAAACACATTCATAGTTACGTATCAGATTTTGCATCAGAGTTACTTGTCCGTATCATTTTCTCAAGTCAAAAGGCTTAATCTTCTCAGCAAATGTATAAATGAAAACCAAATCTAAGAAAAGTGATTTTAGTTTCTCCACAAAATTTGTTATAACTGATGAAGAAGTTGTGCAAAAATATGAATTCCATTGATCTAGGACAGATCAGCATCTGTTGCGTGTAAGCATGAAGATCGCTGGTTGCGTTGAAAACGGGCTTAAAAATCAATGTGCCACCAACGTGGTTTTGATCTCAAATTTGGCAGCATTTGACTTACCTTAACACTAATTAATTCTGCATGCCCCATGCCTCCATGGCCAGCAATTAAACTAAGCAAAAGATTATGACAGAACCATTCATTAATTAAATCTATTCAAAACTGTTACCTTCTGAATGGCCAGTTCTTTTGGCTGGCCTCACTCAGTAACTAACTCCAACACCTACCTCATTATTTCATACACATACACACAGTTATACCAAAATCATGTAATCAATTGCTAACTACTCACTTTGAAATAGTTAATTGTGAGGATTTTCTTTTGTTTTCTCTATACCTCATCAGAAATTCTTGTCATGCTTTCCCCTAAAAAGTTCATAGGTGTACAATCCAAAGAATAATTTTGTAAAAGGTAAAGGAAAAAATAAATAAAAGAATTTGATGAATGAATCAGAAGATGAGGTTTCATTCAAGAGGGGCAGAGAAGGAAGCAAGGGAGATGCTGGTAGGGCTACCTTCAATGAAAGCCAATGCCCTCTCCAAGTTAGCAACTATGTCAGTCATTTCTGGCCTTTCTTTTCCTTCCATGTTCACACAGTGCATAGCAGTGTAAGCCATGATCTCAAGGGACTCAACCTCATTCACTTCTGGTTGTCCAACTCTGTAATCCAACACACTCCAAAGCTCTCCTGATGCTATCTTTGGCCCTGTGTGTTCCACTACTCCTATAGGACTTGAATCATCTTCACTTTTGAACACTGCTCTTTTTCCTGTCAGAAGCTCCAGCATCACCACTCCCAAACCATACACATCACTCTTTGTGGTTAACACATTCAACACATAGTACTCAGGGTCTATGTACCCTACAGTTCCTACTGCCTTGGTGGACATCAATTCTTGCTCACTCTCTTGCCAGATTAGTGACAATCCAAAATCAGATACTCTGGCATTCCAGTTTGAGTCCAAAAGTATATTTGATGACTTGATATCCCTGTGAATAATGGGTGGCACAGCATAGTTGTGAATGTACTCAATTCCCCTAGCAGCACCCAATGCAACCTTGATCCTCATCTTCCAAGAATTTAAGATGCTGCTACTCTTCTCAGTATTGCTTTTGTCATGCAAATGGTCATAAAGTGAGCCATTGCTCATGTACTCATACACCAGAAGCCTCTCCTCATTCTCCTCGCAGAACCCAATTAGCCTCACCAAATGCTTGTGGTGAAGCCGTGACAGCATGGCCAATTCAGAATCAAAAGCAGTTTCTTTCTCCTGAAATTTCTTCTTCACAGTACTAGTATCTCCTCTTTTAATGGCCACTTCACGACCATCTCCTAGAGTGCCTTTGTAAACACTGCCGAAGCTACCAGCACCTATCTTATTGTACATTGAGAAATTGTCTGTGGCTGTTGCCAGTTCACGCAATGAGAAACTCTCAGTCCTGTCCACATGCTTCGATGATGAACCACTCCTATGCCTCCTCAATCTTCTTGACCCGTGGCTTTTGCTAGAAAAAGTTCTGAAGGTTGTTCCATTGGATCCAACATTAGGCATTGGGATTATATCCACATACGCATCACTCTCTGAGCTTGTAGGCTTCACAGAACTGTTACTCAATTCTCTCCTCACCAAAACCCTCTTTGCACCAAACCAAAGGAAATAAACAATAGCACATAGACCCGCAAAAGCCCCAACTGATCCAACAACCAGAAACACCAAAAACTCCTTCAAGTTTCTTCCTTCATGTGAAGAAGGCACTTGTGATGTTGATGATGATGATGATGGTGGTGGTGGAAACAATGGCACAGCCAGTGGAACCTCCGTTTGGCAAGCATAACAAATACTCCCAGACCCATGACAAAGAGCATCAGAATCAGGATACGTGCTACAAGAGCTACCACACCCACCCTCAACACAAGGAGCTGGGAGAATCTCTCCCAATGGAATCTCATTAGCCACACCCTTACCACCCCAACAAACCACAGACAAATTCCCAGTCATCAACCCACAAACATAATCCAAACCAGCAACAAGAGACTCAAAAGAAACACCCTTCACCACGTCACTGTCAAAATCATCACCCCAACACACAACAACCCCATTCCTCCGCCTAATACCACACGTGAAACCCTCTCCCAAAGCAAGACCCGAAAAATCCAAAGAACCTAAAAAAACACTGTTTCCAAGTTGACCTGAACCGTTGTTCCCTCCACAAACCAAAGCCCCGTGAAGAGTCAAACCACATGCATGAGACACCCCAGCAACCAAACTCGACATAGAAAAATTCTCGAACTTTCTTTGAATTTCATCGCTGATATATGCACCCTCTTCACCACCACCACCACCACCCCAACATACAACCCTCCCGCTCTCTCTCAATATCCCACATGAAAAACCACGACCACATGTGACACTCCGAAACCTTAAGCTCTCCGAGGGAGAAACAAATTCGACCCTCCCGTTTCCTCTCCAGCACCTCACCACACCGGAGTGCACCTCCCTCGCGCACACCTGGGAATCACCTACTGCCACGTCGGCCAACTGCACCACGTCGCTGTGGAAGACCCTCTTCGGGCAGAGCGAACCGTCTGCGGCAGCAGTGTCCCAGCAGTGGAGGCTCCGGCCGCCGGAGCGCAGCCCGCAGAAGAAGCTCCTGCCGCCGGAGATGGCCTCGAAGGAGGAGTTGGGGAGTGTAAGAGGGATGCGCCTCCCGTCCCTGGAGCACTGAATGCGGTGGTGAAGCTCCCCGGCGACGATGCCGCACACCGTGGCGGTGCCGTATGTGATGGCCACGGTGGCGGCTGAGCCGAGGCCGTGCACGGCGGTTATAGAGAAAACGGCGAAGAGGGAGAGGAAGAGAGTGAAGGGTGGTGTCATTGGGAAGGTGTGAGTTTCTTCTTCTTCATTTGAGAGGGAAAATATTGTGACGAGTTTGAAGGTGACAACATTTGCGAGAGAGAATTGAAGCAAAATTGAGAGTGTCTCAGAAAATAAATGCAAACGGTAAACATTAACTGTCGTATTAATATTATTTTATATTTATTTGTTGAAAAATATAATTGTTAAATTAGTATGGTTGCTCTTTTGTTAATAAATTAATAACATTTTTTATTTCTCCCTTGAGGACGAGGAAATATTATTATTTAATTATTTTTAAATAATTAGAAAGAAGATAATAAAAAGAATAAGGTGATAACTTCACTTGTTCAGGTAAAAGGTAATTTTTATAGAAATAACTTAATTTTCTAGCGAATTTAATAACAGTTAAATACTTTCAAAATTATTGTGAGATAAAGATGGAAATAATTATAATAATAGTAATAATATTAGTGTTATGTCATTCTTATAATGAATATTAATTAAAAACAAAAATATTTAAAATACAATGTTTAGAGTTATTAATATATTTTTAGACTAAATATTTTTTACTTATAATTTTTTTGTTCATATCTTCAAATATATTGACTTTCTTCTAAAAGAAGGTCTTGTAAATCAAGAAAATAAATTATGAACTACGGGGATCACATGTGAAAACAAGTGAGAAAGCAAAAGATATTTTTTAAAATTAACTATCTTATTTAAATGGTGTAAAAACATATTAACAGCTTAATTTTCTTTTTACAAAATTTATATATATATATATATATATATATATATATATATATATATATATTTTCCGATTTTTATCTCTTTTATATTTACATATAACTTTATGGTTATAAATGTTTAAAATAATTAAAATTACGTAAAATAAAAATATGATTGAAGAAAGAGTGTTTAAGATAATATTATCATTGTTTTAAAGATATATAAGTAAACTTTATTAAAAAAAATAAACTAATTATTATGGGAGATAGTATAACTAATATTAATAGTAATTTTGAATCTGAAAATATTTTATACTCTCAACATCGTGTAGCATTTTTTTTCTATAATTTTAAATTTTTAAATCAATAGGTATTTTAAACTTTTTTTTCTTATATTTTAATAATTTATTGTTTTCATCAAAATATTGTTTCCATGTCTTTTATCTCTCTTATTTATTATTTAAAACTTGTAATATAGTAATATTTGTTTCTTACTTTGACAAACTTATAATTAAAAATGATAATTAATATTATTTTGGAATAGCTTGCATTCAAACAAAACGTTTCTCAGTCAAACGAAACGTTTATTTGACTAAATATAACTTCACATATTTTTAAAATATATAATTTTTAACTAAATTTAAACCGTTATATATTTTAATATTTTTAGAAATTTAGAATAGTCGTTACTATTATTCTTGTGTTTATAACAGATTGAATGCGTTGCAGTTGAGGACAGTGTGGTCCTCAAATGTCCTCAAAATATTGGAAAACTCGTGATGTCGTAATGGTAATAAATGTTCTTTTCAGAAAAAAAAAAAACTAATTAAGTTACTATTTTCTTTTTTTTATTTTCTTATTTCTTTAAATAAAGTTGTATAAATTAGATTCAGCAACTCATCAGGTAAGAACTTTAAACTTTAAACTTTATAAATGACATATTTATGAATTATTCTCTATATTTTGTAAGTGATGTATTTGAGGAAGATTTTTATTTTATTGTTACTTTTAAATTTCAAAATAATTTTAATTACTTTTTATTTTTTTATATTTCACCTAATCTTGGTTTAGTTTGCATGTATATACTTTTTATAGTGTAAAAAGGAAAATGATAAAAAAGAAAATAGTGAATATTTCATTAAAGTTTTAAAAGAAATTATTTTCTTCACAATAAATTACACTTAAAAAGATAAATGAAAAAAATATTCATTAATAAAATATTTACATGGTAAAATCTCATTTAATAATTTTAAATTATTAAATAAAATATTATATATGATAAAACAAAATAAATAATAAAGGATAAATATAAAAATATCAATACAGTTATCACAAATTAACTATAATTTATATATAAATAAATAAATAAATAAAGTTGTAATGCAAGAATAAAAAGTTCTCTAACTTTAAGTCAAATATGAGATGTCTCTATTATGTTGTCTCATTATTATTTAATATAGGAGTATTTCAACTTTATGTTATTATGTTCACATAATTAAGTGATAATTACAAAAAATATAACAATAAACAAGTACACAAAAGAGTAAGTTAATATAAACAATGAACATTGATATGAAAACTATAATCATGTTACTAGATAATACAAATAAGTATGTGTATAAACATAAAAGTAGTTGACACTAAATCTAATTATCCGGATACATGCACTTTATATTGGACTCATCAGTTATGTGCACTATGGTGATTTTCAAATGCTGCAGAGTTTTACCTCAATAAGTTATCATCCAACAATTCACAAGGTAATTTTAACCCAAACTAATTTCAAAATTAAAAATAAAAGTTTTTTAATATTTTTTGTTTCAAAGGTTCTGCTATTGAAAGAGTATGGTGACTATACATCGATGATTTTTAATTTTGAATACTGTTGTAGAAGTACTATGGGGAGTTTAAGTTTCACTTATTAATACCCTTTCCGAATTTATTTTATAGTTAACACTAATAAATGTGCATCTAACAATTTCATTGTGTCTATCTAACACAAGAAGCTCCCTTTATTATTGAACCAAAATTAAAGATTTCTTTATTTCTTCCATCTCTAATTTTAATATTTTATTATATTGAATAGTCTCAAATTACTGAATTGAAATAAAAAGTAATTTAAATATTTTTTTTAATTCTTGAAAATATTTTTAAAAATAAAATTATAACAAAATTTCAAAACAAATAATACTTCATGTATACTAATTGATCTTAATAATATTATCTAAACGAATTTATAATCGAAAGAATAAGTTTGGAGCATTTTTACTTAATTTCTGTAACATTTTCTTATCCAATCAGTTTCACACAAATGATAACCCAATTTGATCTGAATTTTTAAATTGATTTTTGAAGAAATTAATGAGTTCATGAAAGTCAACCTTAATCCATCATCACCCTTTAGAAACCAAACACAGCTTTTGATGCATTGTGACACCATAGTGCACACTGTACTAAGATGTCATCTTTCTTTAGCAATTGGAACATTCTACGCCATTTGAAATTTTATAATCACACACTTCAAATGCTCTTTGTTTTAAGAAATGTTTTTTTATGGAGTAGCATCATATAAATACCTACCCTTATTAAAACAATTTTTTTGAGGATAGAACAATCATGCAACATTGACATAAATCACATGAGTTAGTTGTTTATGTGACATGTGAACCTCTTCACATATTTAATTTGAAAGAAAAGAGAGTCTTGACTTTATGCATATGCTATATTTTGCAATTTGGTTTGGCAGGTTAAAAAATTAACTCTCCAACACAAAAGTGAGTTGTCATCAAACTTGTGAGAATATTAATTAATTTCTTGCACCTTCCCTTCGGTTCAAGGAAAACAAAAGAAAAATAAATTAAGAATTATGTGTGGGGATTTCTCTCCACACACTACTAAGGATCCAAGTTGTGTATTTGGTTTGTTTAGCTGGGATTGGTACATAGCATTAATTGTTCAGAGTTAAGTGCCAAGTTGACCTAATTTACATGCCATTAATTTTCAATTTGAGAAGAGAGTAGTATCAAAGTTGGAGGACACACCAAACCTATGTATTTCTCTATTGGGATTGATTCTATACATTTTAGATTTTTCACTGGATTTTTTTGGTGTTGTCATATGTTGAACATTAAAAATATACCGTGTTAGTATTTTAAATATCTTTTTAATATATTTTAAAACGTTAAAATTAGTGATAATCGATGTATTATAAAGACACAGTAGAGGAACAACACAAAAAATTCAGTAGAGAATTCAAATTTGATTCTATATCTTCCCAAGTAAACTACCTTGCATCCTATGTATAGTTTTCTGTACAAAATTTACATGAATGTTCTTTAGTTTAATAATACAAAATGACTCTTGACATAGTTTAAAAGTAGATGAACATTTAATATTATTTGTAACAATGTCTATATAATAATCCAATGCAGGGTCTTGTATGTGTTGATGAAGGGAAGTCCACTTGCAAATATTTGTGACGAGAAAAGTTTACTCGCAAAAGCTTTTCTACACTTCAATTGATAACTGTCGATGAATAATATGAAAATAATATAATTAAATATGTATTTAGTTCCTGAATTTACATGTAAAATTGAAATTGGTTTATGTATTAAATTTTGATATATTTTGATCTCTAAATTTTAAAAACAAATAAATATAATCTTTCTAATTCAACTGCTTTAAATTTTGTTTTACGTATCAAACGTCTTTTAAGATGACACTTGAATTGTTTGTACTATTTTGATACGTTTCAACTTAAATGTTAATCTGAAATATTATTTAACAAACCTAAAAAGGTAAATGTAACTAAATTAAAAAAGATTATATCTATTAATTTTTAAAATTTATGAATTAAAATACATCAAAATTTGATAGATAAATGAAAAACAATTTTGTATGCTAAAATCATACTTAACACGAAATAATATAAATAATACTAAATATTAACTCAGTATTTCTTCCGATAGAAACAAATATTTATAGAACTTTTAAAACTTGTAAATATATAATCCATTAACAAATTCTATTAATATCGTAAATAATAACTAAAATATACATATACCATTATTGTTTTCTAATATTTTAGATAATTTTAATAGTGAATCTGCTATTAATTTTGGATCTATAAATGACATTGAACCGATTTAGGTCAGTATGTAGAATAAATAAATAAATTTATATATATTAAATTGATATTTATTAATAATGGACGTGGATGACCAACCTATTGAGTCAAATTTGTTATATTTTGGTTGTGTATTGGGTAAGTGCCAAGTGTTGAAAATTTGTAAGGTCAGTATCTATATATATCCAACATCATTGCCTAACAACCGTGTGCAACATTATTAAATTTTCTTGTTTGACCCTTTCTATGTTTGCTTCCAAATAAATGAAATTCCATTATCTCAAAATAAAAAAGAAAAATAAAACTATGCATTTTGATTTGACTTTTTGAGTATTGGGACTGAGGAAGAACCTTACTTACTCATCAACTACCACACAATTAAGATACCTTTTAATTTGGAACTTCTAACACTTTCTAAGGTCACACCTGAACATATTATCTAACACGTTTTTTAATATCTTTGCATGTTTCTTTTACTATTTTTCTACATTTTTTTTTTTATCTTTGTAACTTTGTATTCTTAATTTTTTACTCATATTTACACATTCGAATAAAGTTGTTTTAACTAACATTTTTATTTTTAATACTTAATATATATTTCATCTATTAAAATTTTATATGTAGAATCATAATGAAAATTCTATAAACATGAAATACTAGAAGAATTTCTATAACTAACGTTTTTTTTTTTTTACAATTTTAAGATAATATTTAGGGTTAATCAAAATTTCTTAACTAAGTTTAATAGTGTTAACAAATCATCAAAATTACTTTATTTACTTAAAGAACTAAAAGCCAAGAGGATAGAGTACTTCTTCACGGTTAAATAAGCTAATACAGTTTTGTTCCATCTGCATTATAATGAGACAACATTTTACCTTCAACCTACAATTTCTTCATGCATCCCCAAAATTTTAATGACATTTAAGTTTTGGTAAAAGTGAGTTTTGAATTACATGTGTAAGAAAATTTTCAAAATAAGATTTCCAAAATTTTCGGACTAAGATTTTCAAAATGAAATTTCTAGAATAGAAGTTCTAAAATGCATGAAATACGTTTTAAAATAATTTTTTTGGAATACATATAATATTTTCCAAAACAAGTTTTTTTTTTAAGTGCTTTCCGAAATAAAATTTTCATAACACCTTAAATATGTTCCTGAAAAATCTTTGCAAAACAAACTTTTTTTCATTGTTCTTCTTTCTCTACAAGCATATTTTAATATTTTGTGTGGGAGTGCAGAAAGCAATGACCCTATATAATAAGGTCCAACTTTATGTTCCTAGGCCCAAATGACTAAATTGTGTGCAAGGCGATCTCCTATTCAATTATAAACTGGGTTTAATAAGCCCGGTTTGTCTTGATTTCCACAAAAGTGTTAAATATCGCCATAATGTATTCTCCCGTGAATTATTTATCCTTTATCATTATCACCATTAAAAATATATAAAAAAAGAATTACACAAAAAGATGGAAAAATTACTGTTGTTGTATTGGTCAAATAGAAAACAGAAACATGCTTTGTATTTTGTATGGCATTTTCGTTAAAATAAATTAGTATTAATACATGTATTACTACGTATATGTGTCCACTTTTATCTCATGAATATAAATGTATAAAAAAATATGAAATGAATATTTTTGTTTTAAATTCAAAATAAAACAATAAAATTATTTATATTAATAAGAATAAAATTTACAGTGAAATTATTTTTATAAATCATTAAAAAAATAAATTCCTTTATAATAATTATAGATAGTACCACAAACTTAGGTAGTTTTAGTATAACTAACCGGGGTGCTAATAGCAAGGTCTTTTAGTTATCTTTTTGCTGAGTCTTGGATTTTTTAGTTACCTTTCTGCTGAGTCATAGGCTTTTTCAGTTATCTTTAACATAATATAAAGTCAAAGCCAAATGATTTTGCATGTTTTTTTTATTTTAAATAAAGTCAAATATATATATATATATATGTATATTTAAATGAATATAAACTTAAATGAATGTTTAGTGTACTTATTATACTAGTCTAAAATTAAAGATAAAAATTATCAACAAGAAGATGATATAGTGCAACAAGAGGAATAAAGAAAGTTTGAGATGAAAAATGGAACTTCTTAAAATGTATTTCTAAATTGTAAAATAGAATGTCACACAAATAACAAATAATTTAGCTCTTTTAATTATGAGTAGAAGCTTCAACTATGGTTGAAAATGAGTTAATAGATCCAAACTCGACTTTATAAATTTTTTTGAAAGAATGGTTCATAGCTTCTGTGGTGATAAATTGGTAACAAGACTCTACTCCTCTAAAGTTAAATAAATTAATTCACTTTAGAAAATAAAGTTAAATAATGCAATTAAAATTCACACATATAACAGAATAAATAATGTAAATATTAAATCTTAACTGTTAATTTTAAATCAACAATTACAATTTATCATTTTATTAATTAAAACAAATTTCACACTCAAGTACAGGGGAGTATTCGTTTGTTTCATTATTAGTGTATAGGTTGTTCTCATTTTTTTATACACGTGTAAAGAATTTAAATTATAAAGAATTTGCGATTAAAAAATTATTCAGACATATATTTATCAATAAGTTTATCTTCAAATTACATGGTAAGATTAAGTTCTTTGAATATATAATGACACTTTTTTTTGTGGGTGTATATAATATTTACTATGACTCAAACAAAATACGTCAACAAAAAGCACCCGTTTATTAATATTTTAATTCAAGATATCTATTTTAATTATTATCGAGAAAAAAAGTGTTAGTGTATGCGCAATAATACTTTTTTTTTTACCCAAATTCACCTGTAGGAAAGGAGGAAAAAAGATTCTTTTTTAAAATGCACTAACTTTTTTACTTTTATTTACTTTCAATAAGTAAACTAGTGAAAATTTATATTTAAGAGGAAAATAAAGATGAAATAGATTTTTGTATATGCTTTATATTTAGTTTTTTTTTTCTATGAATTCATTTTTTTTTAAGTTAAGAACTTCCATGAAAGAGTTTCTTTTTTCTTTTAAAAATGTTTACGACATTAAAAAATTCTTAAAACATTCTAATATTCTTCTTGTATCACTCTTTCCCCTTTCTCTTCTTCCCACTTTGATGGATCCAAAGTATAAATAAAACCAACCTTTTGTAGTACTTTTGTTTTTTACCATTTCTATGATATCATCACACACCTTAAAGTAGCAATAGTGGAGAAACATGCATGACACATTTGATTGAAAAAGATAAATTATCCAACTTTGAAAACAATGTAATGTTTTTGAAATGATGGAAGGAAGAAAAGGAATTTGCATGGGCTAGGTAACCTAGTTGGTGTTAAGTCTATCACAACAATAGTATATACTTAATGCCAAAAGAAAATGATAAGGAAGCAAGTAAGAAATTTGACATATGCTTTATCATCACTTATATAAATTTTTAAAAATTCAAACAATATACAAGATAAGAGTGGAACCTAACTTATGCAAAATTCAAGTGGGTTATCGCCTATGGAGTGAGTCATGTTTATCAACATTTTTATTTAGTTTTGATCTTTTAAACCTCTTCGTGAGTGTGTCTTATTGTTGGTTTATTAAAGATCAACACTTTTGTTAAGCATGCTTCATTGTTTGTTTGTTTTAATATGTTTCCAAAAAATATTCATTATATAAGATATTTTGAGTTTTTTTTTTTGTTATTATATAAAGGTACTTGATTATGTAGTTATATCTAAGCATTCAATATAGAACCGTTTATAAATAGAAAATTAAACACAAAATTTACTAATGAGAGATTAAAAAGAATAGTTTGTAAAGAGAAACTAGAACAATGACACTAAAAAAATTAGAAGAAATCTAAACATTGTATAAACTAAACTGAATTTTTTTAATCAAATGAGTAAATTAAAATGTTTTAACCATATTTATTTTTTAAACAAAAGAATCATTTCTCACACAACATGGTTATGAATCAATATATTTTTTAAGTTTAAACTGTATGGAATGTTTTCAACCAAAATGGTTAAGTCGTGAAAATTAGATTTCATTACGAAGAACTCGTGCTAATTTGGTATGACTTCAATGTGTTAAATTTTCTTAAAACAAAATTAATTAAAGGCGTGTCAATTTGGTGCTACTTTAGTGTATTGTGATATAAACTGAAATCATATCAGTTTTATACGACTTCAGTTTGTTGTAATTTTTGTTTATTTTTAATCAAAGTTGTGTCATCTTGGTATAAATTCAGTGTATATTGTGATATAAATTGAAGTTGTGTCAACTTAGTATGAGTTAAATGTATTGTGATTTTTTTTTTTGCTTAAATTAATATGAAAATGGTACCAGCTTGACAAGTTAGCACGACTTCTTCACAATAAAATCGTACCAAATTAGCATGACTTTTACAATTTTAAAATTACATTATTTCAATAATTTTGAAAGATAATTGCACCATTTTAATACTTTTGCAGACTATAAGTATTATATAGATACGTGTGAATAAACAAGATGATTGTGACTTATTTTTATTCCATATTTTCTATATCTTTCTCACTTTCACATTAAGAAAGTAGACACATCAAACCAAAAACCCTATCTTATCACCAAACTTTCCAAAGTTCCTAATGGCATACACACTAAGACTAACCATTGGTTCATCCTTTAGTCATTGGACTTTAATTGGATGCATAATCACACATTGTTTTGGAGATTGTTCAACTTTTTCTTTAAATGTGAACTTTCTAAAATAGTGAAGAAACAAATCACTAACATTATGCTAGGGAAAAGATGCACAACCAATTACTATAAGCCTTGTCTCTCTTCAAAGCCTTTAATCAACACCAACTTTCATACCATGTCTATTTATTTGTCAACAATACATAAAAAACATTTAATATTAATAGTAGATGATGTATTAGTCTCAAATATCCAACTCCAGTTTAATATTACTTTCTTGGGGTTTTGTAAATGATGATCATAATTATCTAAACAAATACTGTTTTAGTTTGAGTATTACATGAGATAGATATTTATCTGTATGTAGTTATAATAATAATAATTTATAATAAACAACTGTTTAAAATGTATACGTATATATTTGAGATTTATAATAAATAATTTAATTTATGATATTATATTTTTGACATGCATGTAACAATAAGGAAAATAGTTTGGAAGTTAAAAAATACTCATTGCCGAAGATAGTATGTAAAATGCACTTTGTCATAAGGAAAATAAAAGGAGTGATATAAATCTCTAGTTAAGAGAATGTAGAGATTTTTTTTTTTAATATATAGCACAAAACTGTATTATTTTTTTTTCAAAGCAAAAGATATTTTCATGCAGTCAATTCATTCTTATTTGTTTTCGTATGTAAATGTTTTGTGGATGATAATAGTTTTCAAAATTGATTCTGGGTTCATATGACCACAGTGTTGTCGATTTACTCACTTCACGATCTTTTAAGTACTAAATTCAAGATTCAAATTTAAATTTTAGGTGAATGAAACTTTAAAAAGGATTAAAATTATTTATTTAATAAGAAACATACACAAAATTCTAAATAATTTTTATATGGACAAATTATTTATTTTAATATGGACAAATTAACGTGACTAATGATGATAAACATATAAATCAATTGACTTGTGAAGCTTCATCACTTCCCATATCTCTCTCTTTCTACCTCACTCATTCTTTTTCATTCATTACTATCTACTATTGTTTTTCCATTTGCCCATGTTTGTCAAGCGAAACTTTAATTTATTACCTTCATAAATTACATCTCTTTTAGTTCCTCCAAATTCAATATCTCACATAAAGTGTTTTCACAAATAAGAAATTGTTTTTGTTATGTTTATAATTATACTAAAAACAACTCTATCAACAATATTCAATATTAAATCTCACGTTTTGCTAAAAGAACATATTCCTTAAGTCAACAAAGTCTTTTCTATAGTCACACTACAAGAAAGAAAACTATCAAGTAGTAACATAATTGTTGTTTCCAAAGATAATAATGTAACTGGTTCCACCACCTATTCCACCATTTGCAATTTATGTGACACGACATGGCATATAGGATTGATGTGTTACAGAAAGAATGGAATTCCTATGCAAGATGAAAAAACCTATAAAGGAACCAATACCAAGAAACTTTGTACACATTGTGGTAGGACTAACCATGTCATTGAGGTCTATTACAAAAAACATGGTTACCCATCAAGCTACAAGTTCTATAATGGAAAGCAATCTCAGGTCAACAACAACACCACTCAAGAAAATCAACATAGTGAGAAAGAAAAGAATATTATCGACTCACATGATATACGTCTAACACCTCAACAATACCAGCTCTTAGAAGATCTCTTCAAACACACCCACATCGACAATTATCAACCTCAAATTAACCATGCTGATTCTGTCTTTGTTAGTCACTGCTCTCATGGTAATATCAAATTTGTTTTCACCAAAATGAATTTTAAAATTTTAAGGATACTTGATTATGGAGCTATACTGATAATATATGTGTTTCTCTTAGTTTTTTCACCACATATAATTGCATCAAGCCAATTTGCTTTAATTTTCCCAATTGTCATATTGTCACAACCAATTATTGTGGACGTCCAAAGAGAAGACTGGTTCAATTAGTGTAAAAGGTGACTTGTATGTTTTTTATTCTAATGTTGCTATAAAGAACAATACTTGTGCAATTGTTGATTCCTTCGTTAAAGTTTGTAACCTATGGTACCTAAGAATGGGACACCCCTTTAATGATAAATTGCATGTTTTGAAAGCAAAATACTCATATGGTACTACAAACCATAGTCATGTCCGTGATACTTGTCATTATGCTAAATAGAAAAAGCTACATTTATGTCATAGTACAAATAGCTCTAATAAAATCTTTAATCTTTTGCATATAAATATTTGGGGGCCTTGCAATTTTCTATCTATAAGAGGTTACAAATATTTTCTAATCATAGTAGATGATTTTTCACGTTTCACTTAGACCATCCCCATGTCTAACAAATCTGTTGTGTGAAAACAAATCATTGATTTTTTTCTTTTTCAATTACATTGAAAATCAGTTTGGAACTAGAGTTAAAACTATTTGAACTGATAATGGAGTTAAATTTTCTATGAATGAGGAAGTCTACATGAAACCTCCCCCTGGTTTACAAATCCAAACTCCCAAATTGGTATGCAAGCTACAAACATCCCTACATGGACTGAAATAGGCTAGGAGACAATGGTATGCAAAAATTTCGCAATTTCTTATCTCTCATAATTTTAAATCTTCTTTTTTTGACCACTCTTATTTCTGAAACATGAAACTGACTCCATCACGACCATTCTCATTTACGTGGATGACATTGTTATCACTGGAAATGTCATCTTCCTACACAACCTCACTACTCTTCAACTAAAGGCCTACAACGACCCGGACTGAGCCACTTTTCCTGACACAAGACGCTTAATCACTTGGAGATCAAAGGAAACAACAAACTATTTCATACAGTTCCTATGAAGCAGAATACTGTGTCATAGTGCCACCGCATGTGAACTCCAATGGTTAATATACATCATACAAGACCTTTGTCCCGCCTTTATTCAACCATATCTTGTTTATTGTGATAATCAATCAACTATACAAATTGCTTCAAATCAAGTCTTCCACAAGTATAACAAACACATTAAAATTGATTATCATGTTGTTTGTGAGAAAATCAACATCTTCTTTCTCTCGTTCTTCTCCCTCTAACGATTTTTTGTGTCTTACACTTGCACCTTTATATAACGTCGTTATGATCTTCTTGAAGTGTGAGAAAAAGTCGCAATAACAATAATAAAAAATGTGTTCATAAGTTTAATGAGGATTTTGTCTCTATATTTTCAATAATGATTGATTTCTTTTTTTCTATTCTTTTAAATCAATGTAATATATATATATATATATATATATATATATATATATATATATATATATATATATATATATATATAAAAGGATTCAACACATACTCTTTTAAGAGTTTATTGATTGTAGAGATAAAATGAGAAAAGTACCGTTAACATTAAATTAACATATAACTTTGAATCATTATTACGAATATATAAAAAAAATACTGTTAAATCTATATTTATTTTTAGTGGATGTAAAGCTTTTGAATGTATGGGAGGTAGTTTATTGTAAGAGTTTTTAATCGTGAAACATGATGAGCTTAGGCTCACAATAGAGAGCTAATGAATGTTTGTAGGAATGTGAAGTTTTGAGGCAAAATATTTTCCATTTGCACTCAATTAAACTTATGTTGGTCACTATAAACGATGAAGGAGGATTCCACGCCCAACACCCTACCCTCATTGCAAAACATGTTGGAGGGTCCACTCATCACTCACCAAGGAATTCACTTCCTCTTTGCCTTCTTTTACTTTCTTTCAAAAAGATACCTTTCCAATGGAAATAAAAACAGGGAAATATATATATATTGAAGAAGAAAGCTATGTGAACTTGAGAAAAAAAGTAATGAGTGAAATGATAGAGACTAATTATTTTTTAGTTAAAACATTCATTGAGACTAGTTTAAATTTAAATTTATAAATTAGTTATAAATATTTATTTATAATAAAAACTATTTTAAATATTAATAATTTTTAATTTATAAATTAGTATCTAAATTAATTACCAAAAAAATCACATTAAGTCACACATGTAATTTCACGCTACCGACTCAACTTAATTCTCACTTACAAATTGATCTCTTAAGTGACTAATCAATAAACACAAATTTCATGACACTATATATAAAATATAATTACAATTTATAAAATACTAATTAAACTTCAAATGTTATATATATATATATATATATATATATATATATATATATATATATATATATATATATATATAATATTTACTTTAAATTTTTATAATTATATTATAATTTTCTAACACCGTGGTCTTATTTATGAAGGGTTTAGAATTCAAGTGTGAGTCTAAATCCTACATTGAGTAAGAATGAGAAGTTGAGTATCATCCCTATAAGGATCAAGACCCATAAATTAACCGTTTTAAAATTTTGAATTAAAAGTGGTGTCAATTTTTTATATGTGAGTTGAATTCATATTTCATTGATATTGTATATCTCCGATAAACCTATTTGATTTTGGGTAAATCTCTCTCGAAAAGGTCCAACATAATTCATAGTTATAAAAATCTATTTATCAAACTTAATTACACATAGTTATAAAAATCTATTTATCAAACTTAATTACACGATTAGGATTTGTAAAATTTGGATTTCTAAATTGTTAATACCTTCTTCTATTTAGAATCTAAAGAAGACAAAAAGAGAAGTTGATTTTTTTTTTTTAAAGAAAACACAACTATATACTTACTTTAATAAAACGTTTACTGGAACTACCTTGATATATTAGAAGCCATCCCGCCATAACCATATTTTGAATACAATAACTCATTAATGTGTGAAAAGAGTTTAAATAATATAATTATAGAAAATTAAAATTTTTAATGAAATAAAAAATATACTATTATGATTTTTATAAAATTTTAATTTTCTTATCTGTTAGACCTTACACAACTTTTCACGTCCCAAAGAGTTCTCTATATTTCATCCGTATATAAGATTTTAGCGTTAATAATTTCTTAGAACTAATTTATTTATAAAGTAAGAGAGAAATCACATAGAGATGATACTTATTCAATCAAATCATCAATTGATAAAGAAAAGGATGATAAATGACATGACGTTTAGGTTTAAAAAAGACACTGATTTGAAAGAAAGTTCACTTTAATATTACAATATTCAATGATATTTCCATATTAAACTTTCTTGATGTAAATGACATAAGGGAACGGTATCATATATGCATTTTAAAAAAGAAACTGGACGGTGTTACAGTTAAAATCTGAGATATATTTGAAAAAACAAATTTATTTTAAATTTAAAGAATTGAAAACGTATTCAAACATGACAATTAATTGTTAAAGTTGAATTTAATATGACTTTCTAGGAATAAAAATGCCAAAAAATGAATGGGAAGAGAAAGAAGAATAAAAGAAGGAAGGAAGAAGTTAAGATGAACTTTTGAATCACTAAATGCACCTCACCAACTAACAAGTTCACCGTTTTTTCATTTGAGTTTGTATGATTCGGTCCAAACCTCAAAGGCGCAAACTTATTTACTGTTTACACCCCTCAGAACTATTATTCTCATCTCCCAACCTAAACATAACTATTAGTATCATCCTCTAAAATTTAAGACTAACCACATACACACATCTTGAATACATAGTTAATTATATTAAATATTTTAAATATAAATTAAACATAATTATCAATTTTCAATTATTTCACCCGCATTTATATTAGCACGAAAAAAAGTGCGTATATTAGCAAAATATTCTTACCTATCATTTATTTATTTATTTATTTTTACGTGTGACTTTCGATTTATATTTATATTTTAACAAATTTTATACAAAATAAATAAATTCACAACCAGCCATGTGAGGTAACAAAGGATGATGATGTGTGAATGAAAATAAATGTAAAAATGGAAAAGGATAATATTTTAGTCTCCTTTTTTATATATTTTGGGGTTAAATATGTTTTTAGTCTCTCAACTTTCAGTAAAATTTAAAATTAGTCTCTCTTCAAAATCTTTAACCAATTTAGTTATTAATTTTTAAAAATGCGTGAATTTAGTTCTTTTAACCAAATTTTATTAAGTTTATCTACGTTTCAAACACATTTCATGATAGTATTTGAATTATTTACATTATTTGACATATTTTTGTTTCAATCACTCAAATATTATAATAAAATGCGTTTAAAATAATAAATTTAACAAAATTTGGTAAAAATAATTAAATTCACACATTTCTAAAAATTAAAGACTAAATTAATATAAAATTTAAAATAAAAAAAATTAAAACTGACTGTGAAACTTGAAGGACCAAACAAATATTTAACATTATGTTTGTTTTGTGATTAATTTTGAAAGTTTGGAGGAGGAGAAAGGTTAGAAAAGAGAAGTGTATGAGAAAGGCAACGAAAGTTGGAAAACAGCGCTGTCTCACGTTGGTTGTCTTCTGGTCTGGTCTAAAAATAGACACCAACTGCTTTTTGCAGGACCAATAACTGGTAAAAGTAGTTGCAGTTGCAAAACCAACTTCTTTTAACCATTTTCATCTTTTGCATGCTTTTCCACTTTTTTCTTTTTTACGTCACTACATACTATTATTAGTATTATTATTATTATTTCAAAATTATATTATTATTATTATTGACATACCACTCTCTTCATAATCATTGACATGCTTTTTTTTTTTAATTATTCTCTAGTTGTCTTTATAAGCTAATATGTTGAAAAACATTGAAAGTATAATTTTTGTTGAAGAAAAATTTGACTGAACTTTTTTATTATTTTCAGTGTGAAGTTGAAGGGGTTTGATGAGAAAAGAATATGCCATGAATGTAATATTAGAGAAAGATTCCAAATATAGAAAAAAGGGTACTTTTTGCAGAAAGCGAGCGAGGGTGTGTGAGATTGAGCAGTGCGTAGTGTAGTGTGTGGCATAAGAAATATCTTCCACCACACTATTTTCTTCTGCGTTGTGGCCCCCCAATCATAACCACGCGCACTCACTCACTCACCTTTCAAACCCCATTCATTGGGAGGTGTCATGCACTCACACACTCGCCACTATATTTCTCTTCCCATTTTGCTTCACCTAATCGACACGTGGATACTTCCCAACTTACATTTTTTAAATCTTTTTTTATTTATGTATTACGCTTATGTGTAATTTATGTCTTCAATTATTCATTTATTTTAATTTTATTGTTTTTCATTTTTAATCTAAAATCTTTAGATAATTTTTTTATAACTTGTTCAACTTTCTCGCATTGAAAAGAAATTAATATTATAATTTTTCATGTAAATTAATTTAAGATACATTGATTTGAGATAAAAAATAAATAAATAAAAAGAATTTGGATGATAAATTTGCAATGAAGGATGGTAGGGTTTGAGCTTGGTTGCAGTGGCCCCTCTTGAGGCCTAATCTTGGTTGATAGTGATACAAAGATTGGGCTTTGGCAATTCCAATTTTCATAGGTCTACTTTCCCATCAAATTTAGTCCTCTATTTTGAAAACAATTATTATCATTGCCATGTGTCATGATTGTAAGTTGTCACGTGGCACGATAGTAAACTGACACGTGACAGTTTTAAATTTTTTTGAAAAAAAATTAAAAAATTTTTAAAATTAAAAATTTCACGGCATGACAGTGTCCTGTACGGACATGGTGTTAACTCAAACTTAACAGAGAAAACCAAATTGAATCCTTTTAAATAATTGAGTTACTAAATTGAACAAACCAAAAAACATGGGGACCAAATTGAACTTAACCACAAAAATTGGATACCAAATCAATAATTATATCTATATTAAATTACAATTAATAAGTTCTTACAATGATAAAATTATGATATTGTTGTGTTTAATATTAGCTAATTATTATAACAATTTCATTAGTATCATTTTTTATCACACTTGAACCATTAAACTTTGAACCAATATTATTTATCTCTGATTTCATTTATACACATATTATGCTCAAACTTGTTACTGGTACAATAACTTCATGGATAAACAACATAAACAACATAGTTAAATATTTCCTCATACCATTTTAAGTTATGAGGCTAGAAAATCTCAATCCAAACAAACTAAATATTTTATTACTCGAGTTATAAGATTTGAAAGTCTTAACACCAGTTCAACAAAAGAATGTGATAGAGTTATTTTCAAAGTTAAACTACAATTAATGAATCATAATATATAATATATATATATATATATATATGCATAGTAAAAAAGATTGTGTTATAAATTACGGTTGAAAATTGTAATCTATAATATATAATAGACTATGATTCTTAAAAAAATCGAAGCCTACATGTTTAAAAAATATTTAAAAATAATAATAACATGCTACAGTTGATGAAAAAATGTAACTTTTTTATGAATATAGACTAAAGTTCGTTAATAATCATAGCCTATACTCATGAATAGGCTACAATTTTTTCATTTAACTATAGCATATTATAGAATTTAAAAAAATATACATATATTTTCATTTTAGTAAATTCTTACGCTCTATTAAAAAACCTGAAAAACTAAATCAAGATTTAACAACATCAGGTAACATGGTTGAGCCAGAAACTTGCCACATAAAAATTTAGTTTTTACCACTAGTAATGATTTTGAAAAATTCACTAAATTTGTTTGTAGAGTGTGTAAATTGCACATATTTTTCACAAGTTGTGTTTTGGCAAGATTTGGTTAATAAAAAGGTTGAAATGATCATAACTTTTGTTGTGAATCTCAAATGAAGAAGTGTTGAAATGGAAAGTTGTTGGAAACTATGATTTCTGTGTGGCTGATGTTGGGTGGCGCTTAAGTACCACCAAATGTTTTACATTTACATTTTTAATATTTCCAAAAAATATTGTAAGTTTAAAATAGGAAATTTTTATTAAAATTAAAAATGAAAAAAATAAAATTAATTCAATAATTAGGTAGAGTGATTTGATGTATAAATTTTAAAAGTTTATTTTAACATGTGTATATATATATATATATATATATATATATATATATATATATATATTAATTATATGTTATTAATCACTAATTTTGTTTCATTACAGAGAGAGTCAACATTGCTCCATTTAAAAAAAATTAAACTCAATTGAATCAATTCCAAATATAGAAACTAAATTGAATTTAAAACATTGTCATGTAGAACTGACATTAACACATAACACTAATGCATGTCACTTGACATTGACATTGTCATGTGTCAAGCAAAAAATCAAAACATAAATAAATAAAAATAAAAAAGGTAAGAAAAATGAAATCATCATAAACTTAAATGTGCATTGTATTAAATTGACATTAATGACAATGTAATGATAAAAATCTAATTGAATTGTTCTACCAAAGTTAGAACTTGATTAAACAAAATAAATAAATAAATAATGGGTGAAATTGAATTGAATTAAATTAAAATTAAAATGAAATGAGAAATTTAGCCTAAATCAACCAAACCAAATACACACTATCATCCAAATACTTGAAAGAAAAAAAAAATCACACATACTAAATTGTAATGCCTCTAATTTGAAGTTACATTGCTGCTACTCGCTTTACTAGTTATCTCACATTTAGCATATAATTCATATAAATATAATTGTGTTTACATTCCTACTCTAAATAAAATTTTTCAAAATAAAATTACATATCATCAAGAGAAATATTAACACATACTATAAATATATACATACACAAAATTATATTTATCGTTAAACTCTCTTCAATTTTCTAACTGACGAGTACTTCTACCTACAACTTTTCTTTTTGTAACATGTTACTTTTTCTTTTTTAGTATATGTAGTGGAATTCATTAAAATCTTTTTCATTTTTAATATATGTAGTGGAATTCATTGAAATCATATCGATAATATTTTAAGAAGTGGATTTAAATTCATTTCATTTTAAAAAATTAATTTTTCTTTTATATCGAAACATATGTGTATGAAACTAAATACTTTATACAAAATTGATCTGCCAAGTGAAAATAGTCTTGACTTATTTGTGGAATCTCCAACAAGTTCCAAAACAATAATGCTACACATATATATATATATATATATATATATATATATATATATATATATATATATATATATATATATACATAAAAAGTGTTGAAACCAACATACCAACACATTATCAATGTCATTTAAGAGGAGAATTAACACATAGCAGTACATGTTTTGTAGTTTGTGTGGTACCTTATAATTAAGAAGCTTTCCCTATCAATGGTTGTGAAGAAAGAGATTACTACAAAAGCTGAATGAAAGGGACATGAATATGTATATATGAATAAATGAAGATGTTAAACGGAGAAAGAGATTGGAGGACCACAAGATAGTATTATTAGGTGAGTGCATGATGAGTCGTTGGTAGGTGTTTGATTTATGTGATGAAAGAAAAAAAGAAAACAAAGACGTGCATGTGCAGGAACTAAGATATACCTCTGGGGTTGGTTTCATGTATTAAGAAGCAAATGAAAATTGAATTTATTTCCCCTAAAAGCAAACCAAAGTGTCCTTGTAAGTGTCCAACAAACACATCCCTTTCTACCTTTCTCATCACATACAAGTGGCAGATATGCATATATTTGCATAAAGTAAAAGAGACTGAAAGGGATCACGATTGTCCACTTATAGAGGGAGAAAACGATAGGCTATATGCAATAAAATTCAACTTTCTTTTCAATTTAACCAAGTTTTAATTAGGTTAGAAGTCTCTTCGATTAGAAATAAATAAGGCAACTTTTATATTATATAAGTGAAGTGCAAACCTCATCTTAAAAGTTGATCTTATAGTGTTGAGTTAGATTTAAAATTCATTTCTAACATGGTATCAAAATTATTATTTAAAAAAAATCATTTCTAATAAATTAGACTTGAACATCACCTCACATAAATTTATTTTTATTTTCTATTATATATATATAATTATATCAAATATTCAGAGGAATTTTTTTATCGTTTATTGTAATCTTTATGGATAGAATTACTTTTTGTAAGGGTAATTATATGCTTTCTGATAAGAGAAAACATTAATTGCATATGCAGCATTATATTTTTTGTGATATTTCAAGAAAATAAAAGTAGTCATTTGAATGGGTGGTGAAGTAGTATTTTAATAATAGTTAAAATAAACTTGTAAAGATGATTACAGATTGTTGTTAATAAAATTGTTGTTGTAAGTTTTACATTACAACAATAGTTTAAACTATAGTTAACAATAAGGTTTTAAACGTTTAAACGTAGAATTGTTGTTTTAAGTAAATTAATAACGACTATTAAATTATCAACTGAAAGAAAAAAAATGAATAGAATAAAGCAGAAACACAAGGACCCGTCAGGTTTGAACTGTCATTAGAATCCCTTAAAACAATGATAGTTGATAATATAATGGTCGTTAAAACCGTCCAAACAACAACAATTGAAATTATAATTTTCGTCGTATGTGATATTATTTTATTTTATTTTATATAGTTTGTTTATATTTGACAACATTGTAATCAGACAAATATATTGGCACAAACCCTTATGCCTTTTGCTATTTTAATCAGATAATTAAATCCACAAACTAAATATATATATATATATAGAACATATTTAGTAAATTTAAACAATGTTTTAAAAAAATTTCTATAAAAATACCGGTCTATCATATGTCATAATGTGTTGTTAATGTTTAAAAAATATTTTGTTTAGGTTGTTCTGACATATTTTAATGCTTTTTAGTCAAATATTATTTTCAATGAAAATATTATATTGTGGTATTTAAGTTATGTATTAGAATTAGGACTTTGAAGTAGACGGTCTCTTTCACTGTACTACGTTGTTCTTCTTGCACCGGTGACCATTTGAAATCTCACGAATCCTTTGCGAGCAGTCCATCCCGTGATGTTGTTTGAAATTTTTTAATGACATTTAAAACTTAAAATTGTTGTTGTTTTGAAACAACAATTAAAAACCATCTTTAACGCAGTGTTCATTTCATGCGATTGTACTGTTTAAGTACATTTGCGATAACAGATTTTATATAATTTTACTGTGTTCCTTTGCAGCGATATGATATGAAATATGAGTGTGAATTTGCGAGATGAAGAGTTTAATCCATTCACTCAAAATTGAGATGATTTAAGAATACTTCGTGTAACATTATGAAATTGTCTTTTGTTTTAAACACGTGAGTTGCTCCATCCACCGTGTTGTTTAATTTGTTCGAAGGTGAGTGATGATGTTACTTCACTATAACAACATAAATAGATGTGAGGTGTGTATGAATTGAATACACCAGTGTGTAGTGTGGACTTGTGAGTAGTGCAAAGATATGGGACTGTGGTGGGTGGTGGGGGAGGAAGATGGTGGTCGTGGTGTGGTGTGGTGTGGTGGGGGAGTAATGTCGTAGATGTGGTGGAGGAACATGGTGGTGGATGTGGGCTCATGGAAGGGATGCGCACCAGTTACATAATCGATGTGGTGCATTGTGTGTGTGTTATGTAACCGGTGTCTGTGCAAAGAGGAGAGTAACACCGGTTCGTGTGTGTTGTTTTTTTAAATTTCTTTTGTATAACTTTGTTTAAAATTTAATTGTATAACTTTTTTAAAATTTAATTGTATAAATTTTTTTACATTCGTAAAAATTTAAATTTTTAATTTTAAAATTTCATATAATTTTAATATTTTCTTAATTCATATTAATTATTTGTAATTATTTTTATAACATCAAATTACAAAACCATTTTGTTTTTTCATCAAGGGCATTTTGGTAACTTTCTAATTCTATCTATTTTTACAATTTATCTATTAAATCAATCAATTCTTTTACTAATTTTCATAAAACTTATCTCCAAATCTACTCACTTTACCCTCTAAATCTACTCAAAAAAACAGGTAAATTCATTCACTCAAATTCACACAAATTCATCTTCACATTCTTTCCTAAATTCATATCCCCAAAAGAACACACCCTAAAGGTCTTATTGACGATCGTTAAAAGTCTTTTTTACAATAATGTCAAAAGGAAAATGAGCAGAGAAAACTCATTTAAGTTTTCTCCTACTCCAAATTAGTGTTATACTTTTGATCATTCTAAGATAAAATTACTAAAAGCTCAATAATGGAAGAGAATTTGAAAAGAAAAAAAGTGGAGTGAGAAGTTGAGGATGGAAAAAGAGCAAAGATTTGTCTCATGGTGGTTTTTCCTTTTTTTTTTGGTTAAATATGTTATTAGTCCTTCAACTTTTAGTGAAAAATTAAAATTAGTTCATTTTGGAAACCTTAAACCAATTTAGTACCTTAACTCTATAAATGTATGGATTTATTCCTTTTAACTAAATTTTATTACGTTTATTTGATGTTTCAAACACATTTCATCATAGTATTTTAGTTTGCTTACACCGTTTTGTTGCAAGTGGCATCAATTGTCCCGTGGCAGGGACTTAGTGGGCCGGATCACAATTAAATCGTGACGCTTGGATTCTTACACTCTTAAGTAAAATGAGTTGCACTGCGCCTTGACTATTAACTATATCTTTTGGCCTAATAGTAAACACTCAATTCTAACAATTAGTATCCACTAACTAAAAGAGTTTATCTAGTGTCCACACCTTCATTTCATACCCCATATCTTAAAAGAAAATATTATTCAATTTACAACCATAGTTCATACATACCATATAAAAATGCTTTGAAAACTTAATATTAATACTAATTTGTATGCTCTGTCTCTCAAGATATAAATAAAAATACTTTTCAAATTTATTTAAAAATACACATCTTTCTCTGTGATTTCATTGTGTGAAAATGTCATCACTAATATATTAGGTAGGAAAACAAAAACATATTCCGATTGCAATATACCTATCCAAAAATATGTTCACATGATTAATAACATTGAAAAGTGAAATAAAGATTTTAGTATAATTTCTATCGTTTGATTTTTTTTTTTTGATAGGTGATATCACTGATATTTTGCTTTATCATTTTTTTTTCTTTTTGTCTATTTGTTAAAAACGTGTAAGATATATTATGATTAATGAATAATATAAATCATTAATTATTTTACATTAATAACAAAATCTCACGTGAATAAAAAAAGAAGATACAAGCCATATCTACATACTTAATAAAAAATTGTAAACAGAAAAAACTCAGTTGAAATATATAAAATTTTAAATACTTAATAAAAGAAACTCTTAAAAGCTTAAGATATAAGCCATGACAATGGATTCTGCTTGTTTGAAACTGATTCTCGTGATGTGTGGGTGTGGTGTCTGGATGTGGAGGTGGTGAAAGAGGTTGAATACGTGGTAGTTAAGGACGAAGAAACTGAAAAAAGTGTAGCTTGATTGTTCCCTATGAATGTTGAAGTTGTGGATGGTTGAAGATGTGCTCGTCGATAAATAAGGATTAAATATGTTATTGATAATATAATTTTTTTTATTAGTTATAAAATTTTAGTGATTAAAAATTGTTAGTCACTATAATAATTAATTTATATAAATTTATAAAATAAATACTTAATATTAAAATAGTCACTATTGTTTTAGCTAGTAAAGGAAATTGGTCATTAAACATTAATTACCATTATTTTTCTACTAAAGGAGTTGATTTCTAAATTTGTCTATAATTAATTAGTTATCAATTTAGTGATTACTATACTTTTTTATTCGTAATAGAGATTATTTTAGTAACAAATAGTTTTTTATTTTGTAAACTGGTCACTATAGTGACTAACAACATTTGGTCACTAAAATTGGTTGTTAATAAAACATTTTTATGTAATTTTAGTAAAAATTGAAAAATAATCTATCTTTGAAACTTTGACACAATTTTAGTCCTACAACTCTAGAAATGCGTATATTTAGTTCTTTTAATCAAATTTTGTTAAGTTATTTAACGTGTTTAAAACATATTTCATGGTAACATTTAAGTTACATATTTTCTCTTTAATGTTAGTTAAAAAATGTGTTTGAAATAAAAATTAAACTTAACAAATTTTGATTAAAATAACTAAATTTACATATTTTTAAAGATAAAAAATTAAAATGATCCAAAATTTCAAAAATATACTAATTTTAATTTTCATTTAAAGATAAGTGACAAAAAAATATATTTAATCCTAATAATAAAAGTAATAAGATGAAAAAAATAATATACATATATATATATATATATATTAATTTTAATCATAAGAATAAAATTATAATTTTTCATTTTAATCTTTTAAAATTATTTTTTTATCTATTATATATATATATATATATATATATATATATCGAATTGTTCATAAACTCTCAGATTCTATCTCAAAATTTTTTTACTTATCTTCAAATCCTTTAAAACAAATAAAATAAACTTTATCTTCAAATTTTCTAAGATCATGTAATATATTGACTTTATCCGACTGTAACACCTCTGAGATCAGCTCCACAAAATATCTCACATGACAAGGAAAAAAAAATGTTTTACTGTGGGAGGCTTTTTCGTGTGCATGTTATGTTACTTTACTTTTCATAATAATAATAATAATAATAATAATAATAATAATAATAATAATAATAATAAAGTTAAAAATATTTGAGAGGCGTCACATCAGCAACTTTTTTCTGTATGTATGTCTGTCATGTGGGTGTGCAGGTCGAAGTCCTATGTACTAAGTTGTAAAATAACCAGTGGCTGTGGCTACAGATCCTCGCTGTTACCATCGAATTAACCACACCAACAGAATAATTGGATAAGATCTTTATCACTCATGTCAATTTTTTTCGTACTCATCCAAAGTAAAAAGTTTCGATGCTTCACAATTTTTTAAATTTTCTTTTACATCAACTTTAATTCTCTACAGCTTCCTCTGAATTTAATTTACATAACTAAAAAGTTTATCTAAAACCCATCTATAGCTGGTTAAAGACACGATTGAAAATTTGGAAAACATCACTATATTAGAGTTTGTTTAAAACACATGGATAATTATTTTACGTGATATTAATTGTTCTGTGATGAATATTAGATATGATGAGTCATGATTGAATCGTGATATTTGAATTATTATATTCTTAAATGAAAAGAGTTGTCTTGATTAATAATTATAGTTTTTATCAAATAATAAATGTTAGAAATTTAGGTGTGAGTGTAAATTTCATATTATTTAAAAATGAGAAAGTAAAATACTATATAAAAATAAAGACCTATAAATTTATTATCTTAAATCTATTGTCTTAAAATTTTAGATTAAGAATAGTGTCAATATAATATAATTAGACTCATATCTCTACGTGGTCTGTGCATATAAACTGTTTGACTTAATTTGAATGATTGGGTTAATCCTTAAAGATTAAGAAAGTTTGTTGAAGAAAAGTTTATAGAAAGATGCGTGGACAGTTGGAAATGGTATTGGTGGGAGGGAACGAAGAGAATGATGATGATGATTAGATGAAAGGTGTCGAATAGGGTTTGGCGATGGAGAAATAATTAATAAAATGGGAAAACAATAAAAAAAAAAATTAAATGCCATGGATGAAGCTTGAAGTGACATGGTCGAATAAGGTACACAAATGAGGGGTCCCCATTATCAAATTATTCAACGTCATTAAAAAGGTGGGGTTTGTTTCCATAACCTTTCTTCTTACATTCTTATCCCATTATACACTACACACTCGCCAAAATATCCAACTTTGCTTTCTTCTTTTAATAATGTCCCATAAATTTCAAAAACTCAACAACTGGTTAATTCATCTTATTTCATAAATAAATACGTATTTCTTTGTTTTTATTTAAAATAATCCAGTTATAGTTATTTGAATCTTAGTTTCATTATTTTTACTCTGAATCAACTCGATCGATAATTCATTTAATTATTTTTAAAACTTTAAAATTAGTATATTTTAAGTTAGGCCGCAAAACTCTCAATGAGACCTTAGCTCAACCACGTAAGAAATTAATATCATTCTCAATTTCAAAACCTTAAGACAATGGATTTATGGGTCTTTATTCTTATATAGTGCTCTACTTTCTCATTTCTAGCCAATGAGACTTAGACTCACACTCACACACTTGAAAAAGAGATTGTTGAGAATCCAAGTGTGAGTGTAAGTCCCACATTAAGAAAAAATGAGAAAATTGAGCATCATATAAGAGATTAAGACCCATAAACCAATTGTCTTGGTTGGACTCATGCTCATTGATGTTAAATCTTCCTATTGGTCCTCTCTCAAAAAATCCAACAGTAATATTAGAGCTTGGGTTCATGTGGTGATTGTCACCTTAAGGTTTTAGGTTAAGTATTGTAATATCATTTTTAGCCTCTCTAAATTATTTTATTTGAAAAAAAAAGAAAATGAAATTTTTCTCAATTATTGATATTTAAAACTTTTTTGTATTAGATTATGTATTTATATAACTTCTTTTCACCTACATTGACAAGGATGAGATTGAGGAAACAAAAGGTTGTGATTTGGTCCCAACAAGACCCACAATATAACAACAATGTACCAATCTATATAAAATATTTATGAAAGCAAAAACATTGATGATGTTATGGTTCATCGAATAAAGATTACGATATACAGACTAAACCAAAAAGCAAAAGTCTTATTTGAAAATTAATGTTACCATATCTAAATGGATCAATGGATGCATGTAGAAAAAGAATGCAAATAATGATACTATTTTGATTAGTTTTTTTTATCCTTACTTAATCCGAGAGTAAGTAACATAATGTTTGTTTATGAATACAGGTTTCATACTCCACTAGTTGACACAGGGAATCGTCCCCACACAGAGACCATGGTTCAGTTTATCTTTTATAGCCAACACTTTGCAGCTTGGAAAGTCATTGCATGACCCCAAATAAATAATGTACGAGCTTCAATGTCTCTTCTCTATACGAGGTTCGTCGTTTAAGGTTTAGTGAGATCATCTAAATTCCAATATTAATTCACGATCGTGTAATCACATGGTCATTAACACCCGATACAAAATAACTAAATGTGTGTGTTTTTTTTAATAAAGGCTTTATCTTTAAATGTGTATTTACTCGATATTTTATTTTGATTGTATCTCTCCGGTGAAATTCTTTCTCTGCAAAATCTGATAAATTTAATCTTAAATAAGCTGGATTTTTTTTTAGAATGAAGATTATATAAGTAATTAAATTGAGTTGAGTGAATCAAATTGTTAAATCTAACATTGAAAAAAAAATGGGGTAACTAAAAACATGTTGCATGCATGTAGGGCAAAGTAATAATAGATCGAGAAGAAATGCACAAAGTGGGTTGGATTTTAATATTTGGTTGGGCAGAGAGAGAATAGTTCCGAAAATGCATTGCTTTTTTGGGCAGAAGAGGATGGTCCTTCCTTTAGCTATCGATTACTTTTTAAAGTTTTTTCCTCGCAATTTCTCTGATTGTCGTCACATAGAAGCCATGAAAGAAGCAAAACACAAGAATACGTTGGTATCAGACATCAACACTTGAGGACCCATCACCATCCATCAACCACCTTTCTATCTTTGCATCTTAACATCTGCACTAAAATTGAACAACCAATATCAATTTCACTTTATCATATTTTTTTGACAAATCTCACTTTAAACTCAAAAGGAAATCAGAAACTTTCTCCATTATCACCATCTTTCTTTTTATGGGTTGGTTTTTCTTGTTCGGCTTTATTATCTATTCAAGGTGTTTTACGTTGTGTTTATTGTAAATGGGCATGTCTAATGAGTATTTTTCTTCTTTAATTTTATGTTGATTATTTTAGAAATGGTAATTCGTATGCAAAAGGTTATTTTTCTTAAACTTGTTTATTATTTTTATTATAGTCATTGCAATCTCACCAATAATGTATTTGTGGAAAGTGTCGGAAATCATACAAAGATCAGAGATAAAGTTAATTTAGAGTATATATGTGGGTATAAACCTTACCTTTCAAACCGGTTTTATAAAGTTGAATTAAGTTTAAAGTCAACATTTTAATATGATGTCAGCGTCATTGTTAAAGTCTATCTAAGCAAAATTTATTGCATTTGTTGTTTCACCCACTATTGGGTCACTATCAGACCACCTGATAACGTCTAGTTTCATGTACGATATGTATATACCTCGGTGTGATGGGGAGAATGTGTTGGAAGTCTCACATTGACTAGAGATAAAACTAATTTATAGTATATATGTGGGTGCAAACATCACCTTACAAGCTAATTTTGTGAAATTGAAGTCTTACATTGATAAAAAAATAAAATTAGTTTATAATATATATAACTTATCTTAAATTTAAACCTAATTTTATAAAATTAAGTTAGACTCGTTAAAACTTACTCTTTAATAATATTTGTTGTTATGATTTTTTTTGTTATATTTTCTTTATCATAATTATTTTCACCGTTACTATATTGTTATGTTTGTTGACATAATTATTAATGTTATGGTCTATTATTGATTTTTTATAATTATTATATCATTTTCGTTATGCTTTTTAAAATTAAAATTGGTATAATCATTCATGGTTTAGTTTAGAGCAAATAATAACTTAAATTAAATTAAAATATTATATTATATATGTGAATATATATATATATGGTATTAATGTGATGTTTTATGTGTTAGTAATTATTAAGGATGTACTATTGAGATGTATAAGCATTGAGTTAAGGAAATAATTAGGATCTTTAAAAAATTGTACATTCAACTAAATAGACACATAGTAAATAATCCACGAATGTTTTGTACACAAAATTAAAAAAATAAGAGTCATCAATATTCAACTAAAAACATAAAAAATTGCTATTGGAGTTTGTCCAAAGGTTTTATACCATCATATAGATTGTTAGCCATATCAAATTATTGAAAAGACGTGGTCTTTTTGTCAAACTAATTAATGCTGACTTTTAGAAACAACTAAATTGTTTGTTCATTTGATTTAATGTCCGAACTTAGTACTAATTTTTTTAGAAAGAATAACTGCTACTTATTTTGATGTCGGTTGTGATAAGAAATTGCTCCCATTCATATATTTAGTTGTTTATATGTTTAATAAAAACAATAGCCTGTCATTTTTTTGTTTTTTATGTTTCTAATTTGTTTCTGGTATTTATGTTAGGATAAGAAGAAGTTAGTAACCGATTATGAAAACATACATACGCATACCATAAGTTTGTAATATTTAGTTAGATTTATATAATATCTTTTAGGATGTTACACATTTACAAATTCACTAAATCAAGAATGGTTTCCCTACCTCAAATCATAATTTGTTCTCATAAATTTCGATACACAAACTAAGTATATCACTACAAATCTATACTAATATACTTCATTCTTTTTTTTAACCGAGATAAATAAGCACAAATATTCACATTAGTGCAGAGAAAGAATTTGATATTGGTTATTTTCGTATTTCTACTTTGGTGCTCAATCGAAGCACATTCAGACGAGGTAAAAAGGACGAGGCTTTAGATTTCAGTTCTTAACTGAAGCATATTCTTCATTAATATGTTTCGTATCTAAAAGAAATTAAAGTCTATATGTGAAGTAAAACAAATAGTTTGAATTTTTTAAATGCAGAAATGGCGATGAATTATTTAATAATTTGAAAGAATATGTGAAATTATTTAAATGTAACGACAAGTAGATGAGAACAACATTTGCGTGACAAAGACTGGGAAGAAAGTGTGGCGGTGACGAATTTGCGTTTCACAATTACAGAGGAATGGTTAGGAGAAGACGTTGGCAGTGACCAAGTTAGGTAATGGTCAAGTAGAGCAATGCGTCTAAAGTGAAGAACCTAGACACTAAATGCTTGCATTAGGAACTTACAAAACAACATAAAAAAAATACAAAGATGAGAGAACGAACCTCTCGCGAGAAAAGATACAGTGCAATGACATTTGCGTCGTAGTAGCAAGAGAAGGGAGTTATATGTTTTATATTTTAAATAGATAAAATGTTTCAAATAAATGAAAAAAGAATTTACTATATATATATATATAACTTTTAATAGAAAATATGAATTGTCCATTTAACTTCAACTCTTTTTTAAATTTATAAAACATTTCCCTACATTCTTTATCTTTTAAAAATAGAACAACATTTAAAAAAAAAGTGAAGAGAAATTCTATTAATAGTTTAGACAATAATAATAATAAAAAAGAAAGACAACTCCTATTCTAGAGTTGTGAAATTCATTTATTTAAGATAAAAATAAATTAAAATTTACAGCAAGTAGCATAAAATCCCATATAAAAAAGAAAAAAAAGTTTAATAAGTGCAAACATGTTATGTATTAATAACGAAGGTTCTCTACAATTGTTAATCAATTAAAATCTTACACGCGTAATTCATATCGTAAAACGTCATTGTTTTAATGACAAGATTGGAGATAAAAATGTTCAACAAAATCATACAATATCATGATAAGTCTAACTTCCGTAATACATAATCTTAAAATCGTACTCATAATATTATTTCCTATTCAAAATCTTAAAAGTAACGATTTCATAATTTGATTTTACATATTATTCTTTTTAATTTTGATTTAGCGTGAGAGTTATTCTTAAAATGTGAGATTATGGAGAAGATGTCATAATCAAAGTGTGATGAGAAGCTTAGGTGTAAGATTAATAAATGAAAAAAAGGTGGCAACAGCGACCAAACACTGTTAAGATTGATTCGATGGAGGAAATGTATGATTAGGAAAAATGTGTGTACCTTAGAAGCAGTCATCGATGGTACCTTATCAAGAACAGTTAGATTTATGCACAGCTTTGTCAACTAAGAACACGATTTTGTTATTCACTTTTCAGATCCCCTTTCAATTTCAATCCTTATATTTCAACTTCATCACAACTTGCATAGTTTCTAAAACCCTATCACAATGTAATCTCATCATTTTTTGGTAAAGGGATTCAACACTTTACATTTTTAAATCAGTCTCTATCTGTCTTCTGCACTCTTCAAATTTACAACAAGAGAAAGATAAGCACGAGAAAAAATTCAGAATATCTTATAAACTATTTTCAGCAACTTGTAAGAAAAATTAAAAAGTTCAAACATGCTTATCCATTATTTCTCCTTCTAAAAAAATTTCAATATAAAAAATACACAACTTTGAAAATCGTTGGATGAGCTTTTTATTATTTATGGTTGAGAAAAGCTTTACCATTTTCATTATTTTTGTGGTTTGAAAATATTCAGTTATTTATGTTTTTACTGTAAAATAAATAAAAAAAATATTAAACTGCATTATCCAAACCTTTCACAATTGTTGTAAAAAAAATGTCACAAAACCACAAAATCTTAATTCGATAAATTATAATTCGGGATCACAATACTTTTATCTAACAAAATCCATCCTAAATATTAAGATAAATTTATTTAATATTTTAAAAAATAATTTCAAATAAATTACATTATACAATATTAAATCTTAAGAAAACAATATTTTTAAAAACAGCTTTAATTTCATAATTCATATACTCACATAATCATTTTAACCATGAAAATAACTGTTACATACATTTTTTAATCGGTTATCTGTCTCACACTAAAAAAATGAAAAAGACTCAAAGTAAATATTAAATTAAAGTTATCTAAAACAGGAAAGAAAAACACAAAATAAACGTGTGATGTCTATACTTTCTAAAACCCATCTTACACCTATGGTGTACTCTTTGTACTTTTCTTCTACCCTTTTACCGAGACATTTTACTCCTTTATCTAGTTTTTTCGACTTTGTAGTCTATCTTTGTACACTTATTCTGATTTTCTCAAACTTTACTACGCTGTCTTTGGTATAATATTAGATATGCTAAAATTAGTTGAACTTATACAACGGAGCTTCCACATAAGTTGATATCATTTCATATATATGTGTTTGGGAAAAAACTCTTGTGGTAATATCGTGAATATTATCCTTTAAAATGTCTTTTTCTAGTCGATTTTCAATGGTAGAATCAATAATGTTCAGTTCGGAAGAAATTTGAAAAATATGTTAATTCGTTGTTCACATTATATAACTTTAAAGGAAATCATAAGAGGTTATTCTTTAATTTGAATCGCAATCAATCTTCTTTCATTCAAATGATTGACATAAAGATATCTAAACTTTACTTCATCATCATTTCTACCTGTATTAAATTGTGCAAATTGTATAAATTCGTTTACTTCTATCTTATACCCAATACTAATACGTCATGAATTAATGCAATCTCTATCCATTAATATATATATATATATATATATATATATATATATATATATATATACTGAAACTATGTGAACAATTTCAGTAATATTTAAATGAATGATCACCTCACTTTTGTATTCAACGTGCGACCTTATCCTATTTAAGCAGATTCTATTTTTTTATTGGTATATATCAATTTTAAACAACTTATATTAAATTTCACGAAATTTTGTCAACATTTTGAATTGATCTAAGGTTATACAAAATGAAAGTAATTATCAACCACAATCAAATATGCACATAAAGATTAATACAAAATACTGTAAACAAATATTCATGAATTTAAAGATATGTATATTAAAATATATATACACTAATAAAATATGAAAAAAATGTTGAATCTTCTTAAACTATCCGATCAGCCATTCAAGACTCAATACATATAAATTATTAGTATTGTCTCTTCTTATATTAATTTAAAAAAAAAAAAAAATACAATTTTATATTGAATATCAAATAAACAAAATTTAAACATATAAGTAACTATTCCTAAATAAATAAACAAAATTTAAAAATAATGAAAGTTTGAACATTCTCAATAATTTCAAAAATATTACCGCTTATTAATAGGTTTCATTTTTCTTAAATCCTATACGTATTTCGCGAAGTTATATGAACTTTTTCATCAGTTTCTATTTAATTAATCATTTTAAACACTAATTATTATTATTTTTCTTAATTTATTTTGTTGGTGAGTAGTGTTTTATCACAAAATAGAAAGTAAAGATAAAAAAAAATATAGAAAATAACGCGAATATTTTTTTTTTCTTTTCTTTATCATTGCATGTTTAGGATTGACAACAAAATATTTACATTTGAGTATACATTAATAAAATCTATAATGATATTAAATGAATAAATTTTATGGATATCCATAGGTACATATTTTTACTACTCACTTGATAATGGTATCAACACGCCCATATAGTAAGCCAGTAATAATTATTAGTAAGATTTATTTAAATATATATTTTTTAAATTAAATGATCAAAATAAATTTATTAATAAAGAAGTAGTTCTCATTAAACAATTGATTAGAATTTGATTTTATATATTTCTACTTTTTTCTTTGAACAAAATTGAAGTTACTTTTAGAAAAAAGTTTAATTTTAAAAAAATGTATATATTGATACTTGTTTTCTAGAAAGACAAACATCATTTTGTATTAATATTTTAGTATGCAATTTTATTTGCATTGGAATCAAGAATTAACTTTTTAATGTAAGTTTGTATTTATATAGTTGTTTTTAAATAATTTTATTTAAAATTTAAAGCATAAATTTTATAGCTGGATAATATCTACATAAATGTAGAGATGACAAGTAATTTTATTATCGTGAGTATTACTAGAACATGTGTTACATATATGTAAAGATGACAAATAAATTCGTTCCCGTATTACCAGAACTTGTCCTTGTTTTGATATAAAATTCCTACAATGATTAGGTACAAGAATGGATATAAGTAATACTTGACTTTTTTAATTAGGTATGGAAACGAGGATATATATGTATGTCACGTTTCCGTCCACATACCTATCACAATATTCATCTTCGTTCTCATTTAAATTATTAAAATACTTAATTTATTAAATAACCTTATATATATATATATATATATATATATATATATATATATATATATATATTATATATTACACATTTTTTATTTTTTATTTTTTTAATTGTTTGACTTCTCATAAAAATCATTCACATCTCCTAAATATTTTTTCTCTTATCACAATCTTATGCAATTATGTTTAAGTGATGTATGTTGATTAAATTTTTTTTATGTCTCACATTTGAAAATTTATGCTCTTTTTTAATATTTTTTATTATATATTTTCTTTTCACATGAAAATGTTTAACACTCTCAATTTAAGTGTTCAATAACATAAACTTTGCATTTATTAGATAATATAAAAAATTTATCTTTTTTATTTTATTTTTAATATTTTTTTTCATTTGAAAAACTCTTTTGTTCCAATAAAACAATTTTGTTATCTCTCAATCGTTTAACTAGGTTGATATTTGAAATTTTTTCTTAAATATCTAAAGTATTTTTTTACTTTTTATTTATCATACCTTTAATTATACATTTGTTTTCTTTTGTGCGATTTTATCTAATGTTCTGTCAAATTATTTCTAAAACACACTTTTGATAACTTTTTTAAAGTTTTTTATTTTTATCATCTAGGATATTGTTTTGATATTTTTTATATATTTTTTTCTAAATAATTATTATACGTGTAATTTTATCACTATAATTATATAAATAAATTTTATTTGCTACAATATAATAATTTTATCTAATTGTCATGAATTTTTTATCACTGTTTAACATATATCGAAGTTCAAGAGGTGAAAGATTTATGTTAAATTTTAATTATTATTATTTTAATATGTTTTCTTTGTGTGATTTTGATAAAGTGATATATTATAATTGTGTTTTCTAATTTGAAATATATATACAATTATAATTTATTTCTAAATATTTGATACTAAAAAAAATAATAATATCATCATTTTAATATTGAATATTTACCATGATTTTTTTATTATTTAATAAAGATTAATTAATTAATGTTGAAATAGTAAGAAAACGAGTACAATTAAAAATATGAGTATATACCCATTATTCAGTGAGAATGAGAATGAAAAAAGAAAATTTGATACTCGTTAAATTTAAATATAAAAATTAGAATGAATTTTTTCTCTAAAAATAAATATGATATAATAAAATTCATCCTCAGTTCCGTCTCATTATCCTCGCTAAATATCATTCCTAAATATACATCAATAGTAACATCTAAATCCGCCAAAATGAATATCCATTGTTTGAAAATATTTAAATAAATAGACAAAAAGCATAATAAAAGAGACGAAGATAAATAATTTAATAATTTAACTCAACAAAAGAATAGAAGAGTTATGCATTATTATTTAACGATATTTTGAGTGGTATATGATCTCCAATACCTCATGATAAAAACAAATCCCCAAAGAAACTGGATTTGCTGTTGACCATCTCCTTTGCCATAGCCTCTACAAAAACAGTGCTCTACTCATCATATAACCACTGCATCTACTTCTCTTTTAAATACACACATATTTTTCCCTCTAATTTTCACACTTAGCTTTCTTTACATTTCTGCACACTTTAACAATAAACAATAACTATCTTATCTTCTACTTCCCATTACGTTGGAGTACAAACTACAAAATCATATTTCATGCATTTTTCTTTTTATTTTTATCAAAGTGCATTTAATCATGGATATATTTTAAATTCAATACCTAAGAATTTTGGTTCGTAATCCCAATGTTTTTCTGTTGTACTTTTTCTTTGCTAGTAGAGTGTTTCCGTAAATAATATAAATAACAAAATTTAACCCTAGAAAATGTGAATATAATTTACCTAGCTTTATATATCTTACACTCTTTTCTATTATTTTATTTTGTTTATCGTACCCATCTTTTTCACACCTTTCCAATCCCGTAACATTAATATTTTGTCTATTTTGATATGTTCGTTTTGGATATCTTGGTCAGGTGAACCTGTACTAGGAAAATGAAGCTCTTCCAACATCCATTTTTTTTAGGTTTATTTACTTATTTTATTCTATTGTTTATTTAATTTAATATTTTTATTAATAAACAATATAATCATTTCAAGTTCAATTAAGTTTTTCAAATTAAAAAATAAAATCGACCAGTATTATTATCTATTGGTTATAAATTATATTACATAAATTAACGTGATTAATTTTTGAAAAATGATCATACTAACCTGTTTAATTCTTTTGATAGTAATTAGATCAAATTAAATGAATAATAAAACTAAAAGATGATTAAGTACTTTTTTATTTATTTCAAATCTATGTATGTGAGATTTTATTTAAAAAGAAAAGTTAAATTCCTCATCACCTTTTTTTTGGTTCTGTGGGAGATTCCTCATCACTTAACTATTAAATATTTAGCATATTTAGAGAGATTTCGTTTTGATGCAACATGATCTTAAATAATTTATTTTTGCATAATAATAATAGATTCAAGTATTTATTCTTAAATGGGAGGAAATCTTTGCAATCGTGTCACTTTATTCATTGATTTATCTACATTTTTTAATATATTATGTTGACGATTTTAATCTTTCTCATTTCAAGTGCTTAATGTGGTAATGCATAAAGGATTAGATTAGGAATTAAATTACTAAAATGACACTTTATCCATGTTTGGTTTTAAAAGGGTACATTAAAAGCTAGAAGTTGGGATTAGGGCTAAACATGGATTATATGGTGTGGTTAAGTTAAGGATAAATGAAGATTAGAGTAAATAATTTAGATTAGGCATAGAGTGTGTTGTTTCCCTTTTGTGTAAGTAAATCCGAAAAAGCAAAAAGATAGAGAAAAAGAAAAGAAAAGAAAAGAAAAGAAGAAGAAAAGGTTGACATTGACCCTCTCTTACCCCCCTCATCCCATATGCTTGAGTGGGCACAGCATCTTCCTCACTGTGAAAGACAAGCACTCACAAAGCTTTTCAAACAGAATATATCTAAATTAATTACTAATTCACAATTACAAATTAAAATAGATACATCCATTTATGCACACTTCAAATCTTTACCCTCTTCCTTTCTCCCCCACACAACACAACAGAATCTATGCCCACCATTGCCAAACACACACACCCCACTCATCATTTTTTTTTTCCACCTTCTATATATTCTTCACAACAATTTCATCTTCTGTAAAAATTATTTTCAAAATTAAAATTATTCAATTTCTTGTTTCGATTATGGAAAAACTCAACCCTGTACCAATTATGTCCAACTTTATCCGTACACTCCTATGTATTATTAAGCAAATCTCAAAAGTATAAATTTTAACTTCAAATCGTATTGTTGTTATCGTGAAACATTATTATTTGCAGTTCAATTTATTACATCTTTGGGAAGTAATATAAAGATTAGAGTAATTACTCTAGTTTAATTATGATCATAAGCTTAAATCTTGTATGATTTGAATGAGATTTATCTGTTAATGGAAGAATTAAGCAATTGTGTAGATTTGAGAGATTAATGAGAAAAAAGTTATATTTATTTAACATGAGTTGGAATATATATAACTGTTGTTGGAACAGAAATTAAAAATAAAAATTTGATATAAAGAAAATTGTCATCTCCCCACAAAAACAGCAGCATCCTCTTCTCTTGATGATGAACTACTTCAACCCCAACACTTTCAAACCTCACTCACTTCACTCCCTCTCTCCCTTCTACTTCTTCTTCTTCTTCATCTTCTTTTTCTTCTTCCTCTTCTCTTCTTCCAACTTTTGCTTCTCCCATTAACCACTTTCTTCTACCTTCAACTCCATACCAGAAAACATCACATAAACACTTTTCTTATCACCGTATTGTTTTTATTATTGTAATTATAATTACAATAATAAAAAAACATTTTTGCATATATGCTCGCCGGAGATGCCGACGCCGGTAAGCACCGCGAGGCAGTGTCTCACGGACGAGGCGGCGCGTGCGCTCGACGACGCCGTCACGGTTGCCCGCCGCCGAAGCCACGCCCAGACCACCTCCCTCCACGCCGTCTCCGCGCTTCTCTCACTCCCATCCGCGGCGCTCCGCGACGCCTGTGCTCGCTGCCGCAGCTGCTCCTACTCCCCCCGCCTCCAGTTCCGCGCCCTCGAGCTATCTGTCGGCGTCTCCCTCGACCGCCTCCCCACAACCAAAAGTGCTGGCTCCGCCGGGGCGGATGGAGGCGCCGGCGACGAGGGTCCCCCTGTCTCGAACTCCCTGATGGCCGCCATAAAGCGGTCACAGGCGAACCAGCGGCGCCACCCGGATAGCTTCCACCTTATGCAGATGATGCAGCAGCAGCAGCATCAGACGACGTCGTTGCTGAAAGTCGAGCTGAAGCACTTCATTCTGTCTATTCTGGACGACCCTATCGTGAGTCGCGTCTTCGGCGAAGCTGGTTTCAGAAGCTACGACATCAAGCTGGCGCTTCTGCAACCACCTCCACCTTCAAGAATCTTCTCGCGGTTGACCCCTCCGGTTTTCCTCTGCAACCTGGAACCGGTTCAGAAGGGCGGTTCGCGACTGGACGAGAATTGCCGCAGAATCGTGGAGGTGGTGACGAGGAAGAGCAAAAGGAACCCTCTTTTGATGGGGGTGTACGCGAAAAGCGCTCTGAAGAGCTTCATCGAATGCGTGGAAGGTCGTAAAGGTGGGGTCTTGCCCTGTGAGCTGAATGGGTTGAGTGTGGTTTCGGTGGAGAAGGAGATTGGGGAGTTCTTGAGAGAAGGTGGGAACGGAGGGAAGATTTTCGAGGAAGTGGGTGGTTTGGTGGAGCAGTGTTCTGGTGCTGGGGTTGTGGTGTGTTTTGGGGAGATTGAGCTTTTTGTCGGGGGGAATGAGGAGGGTGTTGAGTTTGTGGTTTCGCAGTTGACGAGGTTGTTGGGTGTTCATGTTGGGAAGGTGTGGTTGGTGGGCGTGGCGGGAACCTCGGAGGCCTATTCTAAGTTCCTGAGGTTGTTCCCTACAGTCGACAAGGATTGGGATCTGCATCTCCTGACCATGACCTCTGCCACCCCTTTCATGGAAGGACTCTACCCCAAGTCCAGGTGTGTTTCTTTCTCACTTTCTCCTTTCTTTATTATTGCTTCCTTTTCCTTCCTTCTTTCGACCTTTCTTGTACTCTCTTCCCTTCAAAATTCCAACTTTTCTGTACTATTTATTTTGGTTTCGGGTTAGTAAATAACAATAATACAAAATAATATTAATATATTATATCAAAAGGTAGTGCTGTGTTTCGGGGTAACATGGTTTTTCTTCTCAGGATAAAGTTGACGACAAACAAATGATCAGGTGTAAATTGAAGCTTTCTCACTAGTCTGCTTCTGTTCAAATCTTTCACTCCCTTCTTGAGTTCAATTCTATGATCCCACTGGTTTTGCTGCTTTTAGTTTCTTCCCTTTCTTTGTCTTCCTTTAATCTGTCACTGTTAAAGTTGTTTTTGTTTCGTTACAGTGGAAACACAAAGCAAGTTTTTTTTTCTTCTTTTTTTTATTGTTATCATAATTATAGTTAAATTTTAATCTACCTCACTGATACGTGTGAGCAAGAAATTGTTATAAAGTCAGAATAATCATTCCATAGTCATGATTCTGCTTAATCTTCACTTAACCTGTGATTGAGTTGTTTTATTTAGGAGAAATTTTTTTACCGTGGTGAAGTTCATTGATGATTCAAATTTGTTTTGTTTTGATAGAAGAAAGTGATTCTTGAGTCCCCATAGATTTGGTGTGGTGTACTACTACTTATTTGGGGAAGTAGTGAATCTGAATCCTGAAAGTTTTGCTTTAATTTGTGGGGTTTTGGGCAATTACGTTCACACAACCTGGAATGGTCGCATTCAGTCTTGATTAGCATGATCTACATCTTGGCATGTAGAGAATCTGCAGAGATTTATTTATGTAGGCTTGCGCAGTAATAAATGTTATTTCTACCGGCAGGCTTTTCGGCTGAAAGCTGTAATAAATGCATCTTCTTTTTCAGTTTTTCTGCACCCCTGGCCCACGGGCCCCTCCACTGCATTGGGTTATGTTATGAACATATTTAGACTCCCTGAATGATACCTTAAAGAGGGCCTTTTATAGAGCCCATCAAACTTCATAGCCTCCTCCTGGGTTGAATATATAGGTTGTTGTTTTCCACACTTGAAAAGTATTTACAGTTCAATGTAAACTAGGTATGTCAGAATCTAAACACTGCATTCTCTCTCCTATAGGTTTTGTGTTGAATCTAGTTAGTAAGTAAGTTCAAACTTGTTGGTAGATGATAATTAATTACTTATTTAAGTGTTTTCTTCTGAACCTTGAGATTTGTTGTGATTCTGGTGAGCATTTGTGTGTGACCTAACTCACATAAGTTTTTTTTTTTTTTCTTGGTGGGTGTGATGAGGGTTTTAGAAGTCTATCTCATGATGTGCAATGTAGCTTCTGACACAGTTCTGTGCCTATAATATTGGATATAGAAGTTCACACATTTGATGGTAAAAATTGCAGCTTGATGGGGTCCTTTGTGCCATTTGGCGGGTTCTTTTCTACAACTTCTGAGTTGAAAAATCCCGTTAGCTGTACGAATGCATCATCTTTAACACGGTGTGACACATGCAATGAAAAGTGTGAACAAGAAGTTGCTGATATTTTGAAGGTAGGTCCTGCAACTTCAGCATCTGGTTACTCAACGAGCTTGCCTTGGTTACAAAAGGTTAATGTGGAGACAGATATGGCAAAGGTGTGTGTTATCATCACCTAATCTTGTTTTCCCTTCTTCAATGCATGCAGAGACATTCACATGCTCACACACTTACTTGCAACATCTTGGGGGAAATTGCTGTACTGAACTGACCCACTAAAATAATTTAGAGGTACGGAATCATAATAAAGGCTACATCCCTACCATGCTGAAAAAAAACACATTTTTCTCCCATAAACACAACAAGGTCGCAGTACAGTGTTCTAACTTCTAAGTGTAGCCAACTATAAGATAGTAGAAAATTTTACTTTTTATACCAGAAAAACTCATACAACATATTGAGGACTAAACTGGGGGCTCTCTCATTATATAAATAACATGGCATTGTATTTTCTCATGTCATATACTTGTCTTTCTGTTAAAATTCTTGCATCAGTTTGTGACTGTATTTATTTAAGAACGAACTTCATCATCCAGTGCAGACTAATGAAGAAAACACAAGTATGAATGGGAAGATCTTCGGATTGCAGAGGAAATGGAGTGATATTTGTCAACGTCTTCATCAAAACCGACCATTACCTGAATTTGATATTTCTAAAACAAGGTTCCAAGTTCCCTCCCTTGAGGGGTTTCAATTTGGTCCTGGAAGTAGTAGCAAAGGTCCACCCCATAGTGAAATCCAATATTCCCAAAGTGCATTTCCATTCAAACAGATATTACCAGTTTCAGTACCTTTTGACACTGTTACAATCACTGATGAAGCAGATCACATGGCAAAAGTTTCTAAGACTGGTATGCATAGTACTTGGGTTTCTCCTTCCCCTAAGGCCAATTTGAGCCTACATGATCACACACCATCTTCATCCTTGACTCCTGTGACCACTGATTTGGGATTAGGAACAATATATAAATCAGCCACTCATGAACCAGACACCCCAAAACTGAGTGATCACAAGAAGCATCTTCACAACATGCCAGATTCCCTTTCAAGTGATTTTAATCCTATGAATGAGTGCACTTCACACCAAATTGCTAGATCTTCTTCATGCACGGGTCCAAATCTAGAAGGGCATTTTGAAACAGTAGATTTCAAGTCACTGTACCATCTTCTGACTGAAAAGGTTGGGTGGCAGGATGAGGCCATATATGCTATCAATCAGACTGTGTCACGGTGTAGATCTGGTGTTGGAAAGCGTAGTAGTGGCTCACATGTTAGAGCAGACACATGGCTTGCATTCCTTGGACCTGATAGAGTTGGGAAAAGAAAAGTTGCTGCAGCACTTGCTGAGATTCTATTTGGAAACAAACAAAGCCTAATTGCTGTGGATTTGAGCTCTCAAGACAAGTTTTACCCATCAAACTCGGTTTTTGAATTCCAAGATTCATATTGTCATGATGTGCTTATAAGGAAAACAGTTGTGGACTACATTGCTTGGGAATTGATTAAAAAGCCACACTCAGTTGTTTTTCTTGATAATGTAGACCAAGCAGATTTTCTTGTGCAGAATAGTTTGTTCCAAGCAATAAGAACAGGTAAATTCTCGTACTCGCACGGAAGGGAAATCAGCATCAACAATGCAATATTTATCGTAACCTCTTTGAGTTTGGAGGAAGATCCTAAGATGTTCCCAGAGGAAAGAGTCCTAGAAGCTAAAAGATGTCAAATGCAATTATCACTTGGACATTGCTCGCAGGATGCAAAAAGGAGTGGTTGCACTAATGTGAAGGTTGGTCAAAGAAAAGCCTCGAAAACAACAATCCTGAAGAAAAGAAAGGTAGTAGAAAATGGTGATTCTGAAGAGAGAGCATCATGCAAGACACTGAAGCAGGTGATGGAGTCATCATCATCAAGGTCCTATCTGGATCTTAACATTTCTCTGGAGGAGTTTGAAGAGGACAACAACAATTGCAGTGATTATGGAAGTGAGTCCTCCATAGTTGAAAAAAACTGGTTAAGTGACTTGTGTGATGAAGTTGATGAAAAAGTTGTTTTTAAGGCTTTCAATTTTGATTCTGTTGCTGAGGAAGTAATAAAAAGCATTGACATACAATTTCGAAAGACGTTTGGGTCAGAATTTATGCTGGAAATTGAGTATGAGGTGATGACACAGATTGTTGCAGCTGCATGGTTATGTGAGAAGAAAAAAGCATTGGATGATTGGGTTGAAGATGTTCTTGGGAGAAGCTTTGGTGAAGCTAAAAAAAAGTACCAGTTTGCAGCAGAATATGTGATGAAACTTGTTAACTGTGAAACAATTTTTTTGGAAGATGAATCTGGTGGAGTATGCCTTCCAGCTAGAATTAACTTGAACTGAATTTTTGGTCACTATGTATTTAGTAATTACATGTAAAATGTAGCTTCTAGGATATAGCATTTGGTAGTCACTAGCATTTTTCGGCTAATCATCCCACAATTTTTTCTTTTTGTGGTGATCGTTGTGATGCAATTCCTATGGTAAAAGAATTCATGTGTATCTTCACAAGGTTTTCTTTGTTAACCCCATTTTCTTTCTGCACTCATCTTTCTTTTTCTCTCATCCAAACCTAATAATAATATTTGCTGCAACTTTTATATAACATCACGTTTTATATAAGTATATTAGCATGTTAAAAATGAATTTAATCAGACAACCAAAAATAATATAATGCTCAAAATTTCAATTGTTTTTTAAGCTTACTTTTCATTATATTTATGATTATTTTTATTTTAATGAGTTTCATAGTAAAAGATCAATCAACTCAATAATAAACATTCATGTTTTCTGTCATTTGAAAGTTCAAAATTGTTTAAGCAAAACATTTTGAAAGAATATAAGATCCCAATAACAAATATAAGATCCAAATATATGACCGTTAAAATAGAGATATTCTATAAAAAATTTATTCGTAATTATTAAAATTTCCATCACTAACAATTATGCATATAAAAAATATTTAACTAAAACTTAGTATATATTTGTTTATTATTTAACGATTGGCATAAAATATCTCCACTAAAAATTAAAAAGAATAATAAAATATAAAATAGTTTAATAATTTATGGGGCGTATTGAAAAACTTTGATGAATTTCTAGGCCTGAATAAAAAGTTGATTGAACAATTTAAAATAGAAAACTTAGCATAAAGAATTGTGACAAATTATAAAATATTACTTCCAAAAATAAATATCCAATTTATCAAGACCAATAAAGTTAGAGAATTTTAATGAATAATAATACATATTATATTATATTTTAATATATTCATATAATTAAATTACTTCAGTAGAGATTATATATAATGACATTATTTTATTCTGAGGAATAATTATTTTCAACAAATGAGTATGAGTATACTATTATATCACAATAAAACATTTAATTTGTGAAAAAAGAATGATGTTTTTATTAATAGGCTTCACAATAAATCATAACTAAAAAGTTAGAAATTAATACATTTAAAAGTAATAATATACTTTTTATATAACTAGAAAAAGATAGTTCAACCATTAATTAATATAACCAAATTCAAAAGAGAGGTAACCCATCCACCACTCAACCCAAAACTCTAATGTGTACGCACTAAATAGGCTCAAGTTAAAAAGTTAATTTCTATTTACACCCTTTATGTAAATTATTTTCTTCTCATACTCCCATAATTTCTAACTGCACCCACATAATTTTCAAAACCTTTTGTATAGTTGATTTTGAGATTAGCTGTTTCAAAAGTGTTTTTAGAATGAGCTTTACGAAATTTTTGAAACAATTTCTGAAATAGAATTTTTAGAACAGGAATTTCTTGAATAACTTTTGTGATAATTCATGATATCTTTCCAAAAGAGTTTTTCAAAATGAATTATCCAGAACACAAGAAATGCCGTTCAGAATGAACTTCTAGATTTCAAAGTCCAGTAATTTTCTTAATGAGATTTCAGAATTGGGATAAAATAGGACAATATAACGTAAATAAATATGTAGAAATGTTTTTTTAGAAAAAATTAAAGATTATGTTAATTCAACTTCTGTTATTAAATAAAGTCCAGAGTCATTGAATTGATGAAATTTTCTTATGAATGTCAGCAATACAAATGATATATTACATCAAAAGGTTAAAAAAAGAGAGAGAATACTTTATAGAAGCTTAACATCGTGTTTGGAGAAATAGTAGAAAAAAGAAAGAGAATAATTTACATAACATTGTGTTTGAATAAATCATTTCTACAATTTGAGAGTAAACAAATGGCATGATATTTAAATTTACCATTGAATCCTATTTATTTTTAGAATATTTTTTAAATAGAATAATTAAAATATTCTACATTTCAATTTTCTTATTTGAATAAAATAATCTAATTTCACTCTAAATATATTTATTTTAAAATATAAAATTTTAAAATAAAACTTTATGAAAAAATATTAGTCAAATTTAAATATTCATATAATATTTAAAAATTTAATTTTAAATTTAATATTTCAAGATATGTATACAGAGAACGTGATTAATTGTGAAGCTTTAAGTTTTTTTAAGTAAATTTCAAATTTTATTATTTTATTTATTTAAAATACCTTCTAAAAATTTATCATTTTTATTTTTTTTTATTTAAACAATTCTTTTAATTCTAAAACCAATTTCAAATTTATCAAATAAATAAATTATTTGATCAAAACACACGATAAAAAGAAATATAAAAGGACTATCCCTCTCTCGTCTTCTCTTCTTTTGTTTCGGAATGCTTGTTTTTATTATTTTTCAATGTTGTGAACATGACCAACAAATGTGGGCACATTCTAAAAACCATGTTTCTAAATACATGAAAATAAAGTACTCTACAAGATAGATCATATGGTAAAATAAAGAACTCACATGAAATAATATTGTTGTAATATGTTATGATGTGGAACTTACAATTTCATAAATACTATTCAAACTTTTCCTTTTTAGGTTAATCTTAATGAATTTAGTATAAACAACAAATCATAACTTCTTTTAGTGCAAATATCTTAGTGTAGTAAAGGCCAAATAGACCATATCACAATTAAATCGGACTATAACTTTTGGCATAAGTGTTTATTCTAGTAGTTTTTCTTTTTTTTCTCTATAAAAGCATTAACTTTACAGAACTACAAAGGGAAAGTGGGGTAACCAAGATTTTCTCCAACCAGAGAGAATGGGCAAGTGGTCACACAATTTTACAGAAGTGAAGTGGTTCAAAATATCAACATTTATTTTTCTATTTTTTATATAACAAATAAACATAGAGACACTGACAGCATGTTGAATCCCTCCAAGGATATATCCTTAATTAGTTCTGAATCTGTGATCTTTGTTTCGGCCAAATTTGCAAGAATGTGTCATTAATTACACCCTGACAACTAGGCCATTCCTAAAAGTAATTAGCAAAATTAGCCTTTAGAGGACAAACTAGAAACATAGTGATATATGTTTTTGGGCCAATTCCCAAACTCCATCTTTAAATATTTTTGGAACCTTTTATCTCTAAAAAAATTAACTAATTAGTCTTTCGTACACATTAGTCCTTTATACACACAAAATCAACCTTTCTAAAAATGTTATGAATACAGTACCTTTTAATTTGATATTACAACTTAAAGGATCATTTTTATTTGTAGCACGCACCCAAATGCTTTAAGGTTTATTTCATAATTTTTAAGAACTAAACTAATTTTCAAGGTTTAGAGTAACTGTTCTTCTTCAGTGATAGCTTACACAAGTTCCTTAAAGTTTTTTACATTATAACCACGAAAGGTAAAGTAAACCCTTTTCATGCTTTTTCATAACCATGAAATGAAAAAAGATGAAAGGAGGTATGAAAAGAAAAAAAGAAAAAAAGAAAAGAAAGAGCATTAGTTTCACCTTTTAGTGTATTTTTAAAAGAGGGGTGGAAAGAAGAGGAAAATCAGCAGAGTAATAAAATGACAAAAGATACTTCTTTTTGCATATTTTTAAAATTTTATTATTATTATTTTTGTTTTCCATTGAATTAAGAGGAAAAGGTCAACTTTTTTTCTTATCATGCAATCTAAGAATTATCTCCCTCTCCTGATTCTGCTTTCTCTCCTTCATTCATTTGGATTCTCTTACTGAATAAAACCTAACAAAACACACACTTGGTATCCCAACCTTCAGCACTTTGTGTGGTTGAAAAAAAAGTGACATTGCTGTAACGTGATTTGTGGCAGATGCAGACATGAAGTACCATGTTAGTTATAACGTCATCTCACAACCTGTCTTTGTACTGTTAAAACGACAACGTCAAAAAAGGCTTGGGACTATTTATGAATGCCTCTCCATTGTTATTTTGCTTTTGAACTATGCTAACATTCTGAACACACCCAATTGGAAAAAACAGTTCCTTTACAGTTTCATCGTTCAAGTCTCGGACTTTAGTGCAAGATCTGCTTTATACAGTAAAATTCTCACTAATAGACTGATAGTACTGGTTGAAACGGTTGAAAAATATCATATACATTAACTACTAATTATTCAATTACCAATTATTATTCTGTACTTTCCTCTTTAAAATCCATTCAATACTCAGAACCAAATCATTAGATAGTTTTAAGTGTGTGCAAATTATAGTTGGGTGAAGGTGAAGCTGAAGCATCATGGGAGGATTTACTCTGACGTATATAACACAAAACGCTTATTGAAGTATATTAATTGATCAGGGTGTTGAGAAACAGATTCATTTCTAACATAGCATGCTTTTCAAAGTAAGTGCTTTTCTAGCATGTATGGTTTATGAAAGCTTATACGTGTTACCTAACAATTGATCTGAGTAGGTAACACATATATGTTCTTAGTTACATAGGAAATATTGTAGGGTGAAATAGGTCAATTTGGTAGCATCAAAACTTCACTTGGACTTGGTCCAAGAATCTTGGTGGAGCTTGGGATCAGTCTGATAGTACACAATGTCCCCAGTGTCGCTAACGAAGTGATCCTGACTTATGCTTTGTAGCAAGTACCTCAATAGATGAAATGGCAATGGCCCTGATTTCTGAGGCTCACGATAATACTTTCCAAGCACTGATTTTGCTGATTTAGTCTGTGGTGGAAAAACAACACAAAAAAAGGGCATATCAGAACCATAGAAGGAGAAAAAGGAAAATATCATTCAGATTGTTTAACTTCTGATCTATGGAGAAAGAAGAGAATACCGCTTCCACCAAATGGTAATGTGGAATTTGAGGGAAAAGGTGATGAATAACATGTGTGCCAATGTCATGGTGAACGTTGTTAATCCAACCATAGTCACGATCTACTGTTGTAAGACCACCCCTTAGATAACTCCATTCCTGTGAAATTAATTACACAGACAGAGTAACATGATTCATTAGATGATTTATATGTACTCCAAAAAGGGTTCAGCATGTGACAAATTGGACCAAAGTGGGTGAAAATAGTGGAATTTGACTTCAAAGAAAGGTGGTCATGGATCTAATAAATTGAAAGCTAGTTACTTTTGTAATTGTCTTGAAATTTAAAGAGATAAATGATGTTTAAGTATGATACCTGGCCACGGTACCAAGGTAGTTTCTGCGTGTAACCATGATGGTGCAAGTAGGTGACGAAATCCAGCCACATGACGAAGATCTACACAAGTTGAAATAAGTAAATAGATGGAAATGTGATAACCAATTAATTGTGAAGAGTGTGACAGAGATAGATTACCAAATAGGGTACCCCATAGAGCTTGAGCATGAAAATTGGACCAATTGTTAGGGAAAGATAGAGAAGCAAAGAAAGCACGATGGTCCAACACAGGGTTGAGGTTACCACGCCTTTCCTCTCACCAGGGGAGAACAAGTTGCTGTAAGGGTTGAAATGAGAACCTTCTTTCCCTGGGCTTCTGTTCCACTGAAATACGGTTCATATCAGAACCAGAGTGAGAGAGATGTCAAAGCTAAACAATAAAGAAATGGAGAATTCAGAGTTTAATTAAGGTAAGATTAGTGTATTAGATATTAGGAATAAAATAATGGTGTGATTCTGGAAAAAAAGGGTCTCACCAAATAAAAGGGATATGCAAAGATTGGAAAAGGAAAAGAGTATCTCAGCGTTCTTGTCATGTTGTCTAGATTCTTGTAAACCTTCTCCGTTAACTGAGGTAAAAGTCAAAAACACACAACAATCATCAACACCCTCATGAACTTCATTCACATACCTAGATTTTTCCTCTTCTTCTTCTTCTTCTATTGGACCAACAAATCTGAGAAAACAAAAGAGAAACTCTTACCGGAACCCAGGATTCATCGTTCTCGACATGGCCATGGTTTTGGTGGTGAGTCCGGTGGCTGATTCTCCTGCAGAATCCATGAGTTGTGAAATGGTTAGGTTGTCAAATCAGACCAAAGATTTAGAAATCGAAGGACAATGTGAACAAGAAAAGTTGCTAAAAGGAACCAACCGACCATCCATTGTATGGTACAAGGATTAAGGAGTGCAAGATGTGGCCCACAACGCTGTTCAACTTGGAACTGTTTGAAAAACTTCCATGCCCACTGTTCATCAACAAATTAGAACTCAAACATAAGCAAAACTGAGAAAAAGGCACAACATAATGAATTTTTATTGAGATAGATAGATACCAATCATGTCCAAGAACAAACAGAGCCCAAAACATTGTGCCTTGTGCAGGCCAATAGAGTGGCCAGAAGAACCAGCTATTGAAGCCAATTGCTGCAGCTACCAATGCTGCGACCACTAACACATCCCTGAGAACATAACTCAGAGATCTCAGTGTGCTTTTCTCCCAGCAATGCTTGGGAATCGCTGCTCTGATATCTGCAATCTTAAAGGGTGGTGGAGCACCTGGATCAAAATAACTTTGATCTTCCCTTGCCCCATTACCAAAATGTTGCAGGGTTTGTGCTTGAACCATTTTTTTTTTTTCTCGATGTTTCTCTCTGTGTTACAATGTTGCTCTGGAGAGGGATCATTTATATACGCGTATATCTGTGTGTGACCCCATGTGTGATGCTGAGACAATTAATTCATCAAGCTCAATACTCATTATATCTGTATAATAAAGTAACTGTAATAAATAATAGTAATAATATTAATTATAACAGCAGATTAAATTTATTAATTCATTTAGTTTTGTACCCTTTATTTGTGTTGCTTTCGTTGCTATGTATGTGTGAGAATGAAAACCTTCTCTCAGAGTTTCTGATACACGTCATCCCAGTGTTTTGGTTTTATCAGGCTAGTGGGTCTAACCACAAAGGATTTTATCATACCCTGTATAGAAACATGCAAAATAAGGAGAAAATGTTTATTATGGCTAAAATTTAAGATATATTTATTTATTCTTTATTTAACCGTCATGATTTTAAATATACCAAATTACGCAAAAACAATTCTAGGAAATACTAACATTCATGTTATTCTTTCATATCATTATAATTTTAAATCATACATTCACAATAATTAATCTCTTCTAAAGGGATTTGGAATTACTATGCCTTTTTTTTTTAGTTATTATACTATTTTTTTTTTAGTTTTTTATTTTTTGCGTTATTAAGTTTTCTGTGAATGTGGTGATGTAAGTAAAGTTCATTCTCTCCGTAAGTATGTGCATGTTACCTTTTCCCCCTTCCCTTATTTTTATAATACTTTTTGCAACTTTACCTACTTTCAGCTTATTTTTAATACGTCTTTTGAACATGTAAAATGAATGAACTATGGATCTATATATTTTTTAATATCACAATAAATGATCACATGCATATATATTCCAAATTCAGTTTAGTTTTATTTGACTTCTGAGCAAGTTCTTTCAAACTGTTTAAGTCATATTATTCTATAACGGGCTCATAAAAGTTCATTCAACAAGATGTAAAGTTTATATATTTTTATTTATTGTAATATGATATAATGCTCTTAAGCCTTTCTCTCCAACATAAAATAACATGATTAATTTTTTATCAAGTAAAAGAAATGGTTTTTATTTTGAAAACTAATTAAATCTTGACCTAGTTTACATATCAAAAATAATACTATGATTCCTATTTTTGTATTTTCATATTTTATTTTTAAAGTAATATAGTATAGACCATTGATTAATGTAATAATATTGTCTTTTTATTTGAATGAATCAATAGTCCACACAAACACATCAGAAAATAAAAGATGGAAATAAAAAAAAATGAAAATTATAGTATATTTTTCTTTATATATATATATATATATATATATATATATATATATATATATTTATATATTATATAACCTTACTGTCTATAGTAAGACAAAACAGGAAGGACATAAATTTGCTAATTATATAGAAACGTGGAAAGCAAAAAAGGAAAAGTTGATTTAAATAATTAGGAGTTTTAGAGATATATCGTCTTTGTTTAACCGTGATGATTTCAAATTTATCAAATGAAAGAGAGAAACTTTTCAAGAAAGCATATCACCAAGTTACATCATTCCTTATCATTATTTTAATTAAGGTTTGATGGCTCATTTTATCACGAAACTAGCATCATTTCGTAAATCCTATTATCTATTTTTTTTAGACATATTTTATTATTATATATTTCTTTTAAATGTACATATTTTAAATGTGTTAATAAAACGACCTCGTTTTATCACCTTTCCTTGAAAAACAACGTCGTTTAGGTATTAATATAATAATAAAGTTTGTAAAAATCGAAAAACATAATAGTACAACGTGCGTGAAAAGAAATAGAATAATAAAATGTCTAAAAAATTGGAATTTATTGATAAATGGGTTAATAAAACACGTGCTAACTATTAACTTAAGCGATGGCTAAACCAACTACCAAAATTATCAATGTATTATAATAGGATGTTCTAAGATTATTTGTGCAACTTAATAACATTTCACGTGTAATAAAAAATTGAAATTTGAAACATCACAATCCATGAATTCATAGCACATTTTTCTAACTAATGTTTTCTTTTGACTTGAGATTAGAAATTTGTAAACGAATTAATAATGATTTGATAGTCGATGTCATAATAAATTTATTGAACTTTATTTAAATAAATTTTCTTATCATATTAAAAAATGGATTTAAGTTTAATTTATTTTTATAAAATTAACTTGTAAAATAAAAATCTAAGTTTAAAAAAATGATTAAATTCAGCCTTAAACAAACAACTTTTTCATTTAATTCAAACATATGTGTGAAGTTGTATAAACCCCAATGAATTACTACAATTAATTTTTTATTGCTTTTCGAGAAGTGTTTTCAAAAATTGTTCAAACACGTATAATTAATTTGTGAACTGAAGTGACCCCAAAATGACATTGTCATACAAGTGTCATAAATAATATAAACTTAGATCCCTATTTGCTGTATTCATGTATTAAAAAATCAAACCTACCATAGTCTACCACCTTTAATGCTTATTATTAAAAGTTTTTAAGACATTTCTAATATTTGTTTAGGTTTAAATATGTTTTTCCAAATTAAAGTAAACAAGTTTTTGGCTTTGATCGTTATAAAAGAAATATTTAGTATTTTTTAAATATTAAGTACGGTTGATTTTTTACTTTTTGGTTTCATACGATAGACGTAAGACCCGACCTATTTAACTTAAAACAAAATGTTGATTTAAGGTAAATGGGGAAGCAAAAGTGTCTTTTAGAAATATTTACAAATAGATTTAAAATAATTTATTATTTATTCATTCTATATTTCTAAATATTTTTCTTTTTTTTTTAAGATTATTAATTGATCAATTATCTTGTTTACTATCAAATTATATTAAGAGTTACATATATTTTCAGTCTTTAAATTTAGACATAAAATTAAAATTTCTTCATGTCCCGAATTTTAAAATATTTTGGTTAAAAATTTAAAAATAAATGGATATAGTCATTTTAACCAATAACATTAACTTTTTTTAAGTGTTAAATGATGTTTTAATATGATATTTGAATTGTTTATACGATTTGACATGTTTCAGGTCAAATGTCAATCTAAAACATTGTTTAATACGTAAAATAAAAAGTTAACGTCACTAGATTTAAAGGACTATGATAATTTATTTTAAAATTTAAGACCAAAATATATCAAAATTTAAAATATGTGCGAATTTCAATTTTGTACCAAAATATTATAATTAAAAAACATATTTAACCTTTATATTAATAAAGGGATAAGAAGGAGTAGGCCAAAATGCATTAATTAAATGTTGATATGGTAAGTTTATGTTTCCTTTTATAATTGATTAATTTTATTTCTTTTTCTCCCTTTTTAGTCTATGGGAGTTTTTAGTCCATCTTTTGAATCAAACGAGAAATGAATGTAGTAATTATATGAATAAGTAGAGATATTGATATATAGGTTAAAAGACTTGGAGATCCTATTAGTTTTATTTTGGAAGTTTTGGACAATGGATTTGTTTTCTTGTGGGACAAGTTATTTGAGGTTAAATACTAAAGATTGTGTTTGAAATGCATTATTTATTCATTTCAATAATTTTGTTTGCTATACTTTTTTAACTTTTTATTTATCTTGTTTGAGCACCAAATGTTACTTAAGTGACACTCTAGCACCATATTGATGCTTAAGCAAAAATACTTTATCATAAAGTATTTTACTTGAATTAATATCATTACTATTGTGGTGATGATATTAAGTATATAAACTCATTAAAATAATAATTTTACTTATAATATTCTTACAAACATAAATTATAAATAAAATATAATTCATTATCATTACACTCTTAGAATTAAAAATTTAACTAACTACAATTGTGATTATATATATTTTTAAAGTTATGATTGTTTAACAAATACATGGTTATGGTATGTAGCTAAACTTTTCACGCCAAAAAGCATGAAGCAACGAGAAATATAAATTAAAAAAAAAAAGTTAAATATGTTTTTGATCCTTCAACTTTTAGTGAAAATTAGAATTAGTTTCTCTCTAAAACTTATAGCTCAATTTAGTCCCTTAACTTTAAAACTGTGTGAATTGTGTGAATTTAGTCTTTTCCACCAAAATTTGTTAAATTTATTTAACGTTTCAAATATATTTCATGATAACATTTGAGTTGTTTACATCGTTTGACACTTTTTTTTTCCAATGTGAGTTAAAAAACAATCATAAAACACATTTGAAATGTTAAATAAACTTAACAAGATTTGGTTATAAAAACTAAATTTACACAGTTATAAAATTCATGGACTAAATTGGACTAAAGTTTTAGAGATAGACTAATTTCAATTTTCAGGATAAAAACATATTTATCAAAAAAAAAAAAAATAGCGACTTAACTAGAAGAGTATAAATTTAAATAATGTGCGATGAAATTGGAAAAACATGGTAGTAGAAGGATGAAATTTTGGTGCGTGAAACAAATGATAAAGAAGTTGTTGTCGTGCAAGGTGCAACAATTCATCTACTTTATATATCTATTCCTCCATTAATAGATTTTACTTAATAGGGTATTGGCTACTTGGATTAAAAAAACCTTTCTATTATCTAGCCTTTTGCAACTAAGTATATTTTTTTAAACCACTTCATTGACTTCTAGTTATCATAATATTTATCATCATTGTTACTATTCAAAATCAACTTCAATGTAACCATATTTATTGAAATTGAATATACTTGAGCCCAAATTACTTTTATGAATATTTTAGTCAAATTTATGTGTAAAAATTAATACTCATAAATTTTGTTAAAATTATTACTTAGTAATTAAGAAAAATTATTTTAAATACACAGGTCAGTGCTTTATAATATATCTATATATAATTGAGAATGTACAAATACATTAAAGCAATAATCTTAGTGACAAAAAAACAAAAAAAAATAGTTAATATTTTTAACTATGCATAATTTATTATGCACATAACAGTTGACTCTTCGTCAACAGATAAAAGTTACTTTATTTTATCTTCAAAATAAATTATTCACTTTATAAATATTACTTTTAATTATCATTTAAAAATATATCTATTATACAAGGACATCACGCTTTCCTAGATATTAGTGTGAACATTTTTTAGAAATTAGTAGTGAAAAACAGCTAAACACGTGATGTTTAGAATAACGGGGGAATCAATTTATAAAAAATCCTTTTTTCTTGTCTAAACACGTTCTACGAAAAATATTTTTTACATAAATAATTGTTCGCATATGAGTTTATATATAGATTACTGTTATTGAATTATTCATTATATTCGTTAGTCTTCTACAACTTATAATATATTTTTTTATGTCAATTTAAAGTTTACCTAACTTCAGTTTTTTGTTTGTTTTTCTTTACAATTTGATATTAGTTTTCTGTTTTTATAGATTTGCATTACGTGACATAAATATTTATTTTACATAATTAAAATTATGAAATAGGTATGTATTTGTTCTACACGTATTAGAAGAGAGAAAAATTTATAACAATAACGTCACTTGTGATTTAAAATCTACTGTTTGAAATTATATATCTCATACAACTACTTACATTAACTTTTACACGTCTCTTTGATACTTTTCTCTTTCCGTTTTTATGTTGTCTTCTTCTTTTTGTATGTATTTTTTTGTTTTGTTTTTGTTTTCTTCTCTTTTTAATAAATTCCCATTAGAATAAAAGAGATGGTTGAAACAAAGTGACAAACAACTCAGCATAATAAATAGTATAATGCAAAAGAAATAAAAAATGAATGGAGACATATTAAAAGAAAAACAGAAAACAACGTAGATAAAGACAAAGAAGATCTTAGTTTCACACAAAAACGCGAATTGAACACGTGATTATTTTCATTAGGTCATCACTCTTCCATAATTTTTTATGACTTTGTATGTCTCCTTTAAATGTGTTCATATAGACTATTAATTTTCTTCCCTCTCACAATAATCATGTTTATCTTACAAAAACAATACAATTATATTTTATGAAGGAATCAATAATATATATATATATATATATATATATATAATAAAAAATTGTATTTATGTTGATTGATAACAAATGTTCTAACTCGACCAAAGTCTGTCCTGCAACCATTGTTAGAATCAAACATCATGTTCCTGAGGTATTGTCCGTTTTGGAGCGTGAAGCTCCATCCAGTGGCGAATCTTCAACCAATACGTTGGGTATGCCATGATTTTGGTTGAATTAATCTTTTGGTCCATTTTTTCGTTCAAAAATGTCAAGTTGGTCCTCTAATTTTTTTAGTCTCAAATTGGTCCAATTTTTTAAAAATTGATGTAATTTGATCATTTTCGTTAAATTTATTGAAGCAAAGCAAAAAAATTTCACCAAAATTGACAATAGAATTATGTCAATTACATAAAAAAAACCATCATTATTCACAACTTCAATTTTTATGGAAAAACCTTGATGCAATTCAATAAATTTAACAAAAATAAGACTAAATTGTATCACTTTTTCAAAGATCGTAAACAAATGAAACTAAAAAAAAAATTAGAAGACCAACTTGATATTTTTGAACTAAAATAAAAACCAAAAGAGTAATCCTAAATCTTTTATATAAACTAGTAAAACCATTGCATTTATTTTTTCATGATAATAAAAAATAATAAAATTACTATTATTATTATTATAAAATTAAATATAAATAATTTTAATAATTTTACTATAATTAATTTTCATTTATATCGATTAAGTTTAAAAAAAATAATTAAATAAAAAGATAGTTAAATTAAACAAATGATCACTTAAAAAATATTAAGAAAATAATTATTTTTATTTAAAAAATATTCAAAAGGTCGAATTGAAAAATAAATGTGAAATAAAAAAATTTCTTATGTATTGATATATAATTTTTTTTAGTTATCAAATATATAAAATATATTAAAAATATTAATTTTAAAAAAATATATATTTAAAATTATATAATAAATTATGTAAGTATAAAAAAAATTGGGGGAGCCATGACCCCCCTTTGTCATAACATAGGTCCGCTAATGGCTCCATCACGGTTTTATCTTTAAAAAGCACTTAGAGAATAGATGGATGAAGGAGTATTTAAACTGCATTTGACCTCGACTTCCAAGTGATGTGAGACTTGATGGGTGTACCAAAACAACAAAAATTGTAGCAAATTAATTAGTTGAAATTGTCTGGTTAAGAAATTAATTGCTTATAACTAAGGTGGTTAAAATCCCTATTGTTGTGTAATTACTTAGTTAAAATCACTAATGTTGTGTCTATCGTTTTATTAAGAGGATTACTTTAGAAACACAATTAAAGTATACCATACATAACTTATATTGTCACACCAAAAACATGAATATGATCACCATTAATCTACGTTGGAACCACCTATTTTTTAAAACTAAAACACTTTGATTTGTTGAATGTAATTAATTATAATTCATGCAATTTGTATGCTAACACTATAACTCTTTTTTTTAAATCTTTACATATTTAATTTGATTCTAATTATATATACTTTAATCCTAATATATGCTGGTTTAACTAATATATTGTCCTTACTTAGGTTTAGGTTCAACACTTTGGGAGTGGTCCCTTGAAAGGGAAACCTTGGTTTTGAAGAAGTCTTTGCATTTATTGCAAGATCTACTTGTGTATTTAATAAAAAGAAGTGTAAAAAGTCCATGCATTTATATTTTTATTCACACATAACAATA
>Ga0214542_1000330_pt1 | contig 81562 bp, 36 predicted proteins | sample CNSS1metaG_FD_160096 | JGI IMG/M metagenome (GOLD analysis project Ga0214542, IMG submission 160096) | Root nodule microbial communities from cowpea collected in UCLA plant growth center, Los Angeles, California, USA - CNSS1 | ecosystem: Host-associated > Plants > Roots > Nodule | place: USA...
CATGTAGGAAAATAAATGATCAGAATAAAAAAAAAAAATAGGAGTTATAGTCTAATTTTCCCGAAAAAAAAACACTCATATAGCTTTTTATGTGCTTCAAAAATTATAATTTTCTCTGATCTGTTGTAATGAGTAAAAGTTTTATGATTGTGTAGAAACATAATTTCTTTGAAATTGAACATTTTTTTGTGCATTACAGTTTAAGAAAGATATTTGCGTATGTTGCAGAACATTCACGTCAAACTTTGTAAATTGGATTATATAAACTTAACTTAGCTACTTTTATAGTGATATTCTTTTGTTGAAATTCAACATCTGGATAATCATCAATATTTTTGGTTTAATTATATTTTGAATCATTACTCTGTTTATAGTAGTATTGACCCTTGGTAATGTTAAAAGATTTTCATATTTGTTTGAGAATAAAAAAATTTCACCAAAAACAATTGAGAACCAACAATAAAAATCATGTTTTAGAGTGGTAGATATATAATAATTAATATTTTAAGAATGAATATGTTAAAATTATCACATGTTTATATAGGTTTTAAAACGTTTACAATAAGGCTTAATTGTTTAAATATTATATTCTATATAGGGGACTTTTTTTATATGTAATGGTTTTGAATTAATGTTATAGCTCTTGATATTTTTTTTATGATTCTATATTTATGATTAATAAAGACTGAAATATTTTAAAAAATTATAGTTTTCATATTATTATGGTTATTAATTTTATAAAAAATAAGGATTTTTCTTAATGTAAATAAGGAGGCTAGTAGTTTTTATAGGAAAATAATGAAGATGGTTATATTATAAAAAACATGCATAAAGAAAATTATAATATATATTTTATTTTGGAATTGTTTTCTTAAGCTCATTGAATCCCTCTCATTAATAAGAACTTCTTTAATACAATGATGAATTGGTCATTTTAATATTTAAATGCAAATTCAGTTTTTTATTTATTTAATATAACATAAAATGCATCGTAATGTTAATTAATTAAGATTCAACAGTGAAGGTTTTCTTTTATTTACTCAGACAATCTCACTCATATTTTCTTTTCCTTTAATTTTGTTATTTATTATCATAACATGAACCATATTTCATCACTCATGTTACTAAACTAAAACAGAGGCCTCTCTTGTTTTTTTCCCTCACGAAACTTTGATTTTTTGTTTATGTTTCTACTTTCTAGGTTTGTTCGCCATATGGAATCGATTTCGTAGTTACTTAGTGATTTTGTCCAAAAAGGTCAATAAGAAAGGTGACTTTTCAAAGCCAATGTGTTCTGTAAGATAATTTAGAATTTAGAATTTAGAATTATTTTTAGAATTTCAAATAATATAGTTTTTAATTTTTATTATCCAGATGCAGAATTACATAAATAATAAATACATTCGACCATTGTAGTTTATTTACTCAACCTTCGTGTAATTGTGTTTGCAGTTCCCACTATTACCAGGTCGGATACAAAGGATTCAATTGACAGAGGTTGTTTTCTAAACTTTTTTGTATTTATCCGACAACAAATAAACATTTCAGACGAGTAACCTATGTTTTTCCTCAGACGCTGTGCTTGCAAGGGTTGAATCAGAGAAAAGACTAGCTCTGATCAAAGCATGGGAAGAAAGTGAAAAAACAAAAGCAGAAAACAGGTAAACAAAATTTGACATCAATTTTCTTTCCCAACAACATTCGAGTGTTGGATATGAAGAGAGTGTATTGCAGAAAGTGAGGTTGACTAATGTGAAAATGTGAAACAGGGCATATAAAAGGCACAATGCTGTTGTGTTGTGGGAGAACAGTAAGAAAGCATCAGCGGAGGCACATCTGAAGAGAATTGAGGTGGCATTACGTTAATGGTTTTTTGTGTTATACGATGAATGAGGTTAATGTTGTAATGAAAACGTTTGCATTGAACAGGAAAAATTGGACAGAAACAAGGCGAAGTGTGTGGAGAAGATGCAAAATAAAGTTGCAGAAATTCACCGAACAGCAGAGGAGAAAAGGGCAATGATAGAAGCTTACAAGGGAGAAGAATTTCTGGAAATAGAGGAGAAAGCTGCAAAGTTTCGAACTCGTGGATATTCGCCCAGGAAATTTCTTCCATGCTTTGGCAGTTAAAGCTTTTTTCTTCCAAATTCTCAACATCTTCTCTTGTTCTTGTTATAGGTTCAAAATTTGCTCTTTCTTTGTTCTTCCTTTGTAGTAATAAGAGCAGCAATTTGCATGTTACACAAACAAGCGATCGTGTTAACCGGTTGGACGTGAGATGGAATCATGCAAACATATATAAAAACGATTTCAGCCATCATTTTAAAATAAAAAATCATTTCAAAATAAAATGAAATTTTGTAAATATTTACCCAAGAGATTGACCCTATTAATGCTATAAGGATTTGACATAAAAATAATGACGTTGTTTATGGAGATAAAAATGAGGTTATAAATATAAATCTCAGTATGTCTAATAATTTAGCTTGTATAGGAGTGGAGGTAAAATGCTTACTTCCTTCTTAATTCTTCGATATGTCTTCTAAAATTAAAATCATAATAAAATTCCGGACTTAAAATCATAAGAGTCTCATTTAACAAAAATAAAATTTTTATCATTAAATAATGTCTTAGTACACATAATAGTTACATTTCACTTACAAATCATGACCAAAAGTAACTTAGATATATATTTTGACATAAATCTTACACATTTTAAATAATAAAAAAAAAACTTGTATAAAGGGAACTACCGAAGAAAAATTATTATTAATGTACAATACACAACAGTATAATGATAAAATAAATTTTTTATTTTAATTTATGAAAATGTACATTAATTATTAAAATAAAAATAGATCTGACTGTTATAGAGGTGTGATGTTGTCCTGAAAGTTATGCATGGAGTTCTATAATTAGAAAAGAAAATGTGTGTAGAAGCGTAACAGAGAAGGAAATGATGTTTGTTATCCACAGAATATGGATGTTTGTTACGGTAATTTCGCAGGAGACAACAACTACAAAAGGCGTTGTGATCCTTTGGTGTTCAAGCTGAGCCCTCACCACTTCCATCTTTTCGTGCTAGCTAGCTTATTTTCCACCATTTGTGTCGCAGGTAATAATCTAACTAGCTAGTGCGACAATAAAATAAACACAAAAAAATAAATAAATGGCTTTCAGCGGTACCCAACAGAAGTGCAAGGCTTGCGATAAAATTGTTCACTTCGTCGAAAGCTTTTCTGCCGATGGGGTCTCTTATCACAAAAACTGCTTCAGATGCAGCCATTGCAATGGCCTTCTCGCGGTACCTTTCTTTTTTTCCATTTTCTTATAATCTTTTTCATGGAAAATCGATTCTCGTACCAAACCATTGTCGTGTTTTCCGTTGCAGATAAGCAACTACTGCTCCGGCGATGGAATTTTATACTGCAAGGTGCATTATGAGCAGCTTTTCAAGGAAACTGGCTCCTACCCCAAGAGAGTCAATTCTTGTAAAATCCTTATCTTTAACTCTGCTACAAAATTTTCTCATTAAAGTTTTCTTCTTTTTGTGCTAATTCTGGGGCTAATCATAATCTTGTTTCGTTATTTTCAATCAGCTCCAAAGCCACCAAACGAGCTGGTATGTATGATTTCTATGAAGCAATATCCTTTCTGTGTAGACATGGCTACATGGTTTTCATCACTGTTTTGTTTTATCTACCACAGAATAGGACACCAAGCAAAATTTCTGCCTTCTTCTCTGGGACTCAAGATAAATGCTCAAAATGCAAGAAAACCGTCTATCCATTGGAAAAGGTTTGAAAGCTTTGTGAGGATTATACATGTTTATGAGTTCTGAGTTCTGACCCTTAATTTTTGTGACAGTTGACAGTGGAAGGTGAGTTTTACCACAAATCATGCTTCAGGTGTGCACATGGAGGGTGTTTTCTGACTCCTTCAACCTATGCTGCTCTCGATGGGTTCCTATACTGCAAGCCACACTTCTCTCAGTTGTTCAAGGAGAAGGGAAGCTACAGTTATCTGTCGAAGCAAGCTTCATTGAAGAGAAGTGAAATGCTACAACAAGAGGCTGAGGCTGCGGCGGCGGCTGCGGAGAGTAAGAAGGCTGCAAGTAATCGCTCAGAGTCAGAGTCAGAAGCAGAGGCAAAGGCAGAGACAGAAACAGAAACAGCAGAGGCAGAAACAGAGGCAGAGACAGAGAAAAAGGAAGATGAAGAGGAACCTAACTCTGACAAAGATCAGTAGATAACATATGAGTTCTACTGGGGGGGGCTTTACTGCTAAGTGTTTCTTTGCATGATTATGATCTTTCTGGCTCTAACACAACCCCAAAACCCCAATATTTTTGCCATTTTCTTCATTCATTCATTCATTGGGGTTGGCTTGTCTCTTTCACACAAGGGCTATTACAAAAAACTATAATCACAAATTTGCAAACAGTTAGTGTAGACTGTAAATCGTTAAGCCCTCTGTTTTTTTCTGGGCATGTAGATGCCTTTCTCGAGCCATAAGTATATTCGTTCCGCTGTCATTTTCCTCTTTAATTCTGTGTTAAGAAACATACACCACATTTCACCAATGAATTTTTATCATCTCACTTCATCATCAATTACCATACCAATCTCTTTTCTCTACTTCTTTCTACACACTTTTACCTAATTAACCAAAGCGTTTATCTTTCATCAATAACTCAAAATCATCTTTTATGTGAAAATCTAAATCTTTCTGTAAAGAAACATATAAACATTGATGTAAAATAAGTTGCAATTTGAAGTTATCTAGTCTTAGACTATAAAATATAATATAATTTATATATTTAAAAAATATTTGTTATTGAAGAAGTATTTATTTCACACGCTGGAATACAATACAGGTTTACAATATTGAAGTAAAATAACTTGGAATGATATAAACACATGATTTATAAAATAACTTATTTCATTCTCTACTATAAATTAATATACATGATCCATAGTTTTATCTACTCGTATCTAACTCAATTAGACATTTTAAACATTCTCTCTTCTCTATTCTATTATTAAAAAAAGGTTGGTGGGTAAAATGTTTCCCTTTGCTTCTTTAAATGGTATATGGTATTAAATTAGTTAATTTTATCTGATTTGAATCACCAATTATTTTATTTTATTTTTAATTTAATTAAGTTTCAAATCTCGATAAATTTAATATATTTAATTAAGTTTCAATTTTTTTATAAAGTTCAAAATTTTCAATCAAATATTTCTTAAATTTTATTGAATGCATGTTGACGTAATTATCATCATAACTTGTCATTTTTTTATTAGTATTCACGTATTATGAAATATAAAATTTTGTTATTAATATAAAATAATATTAGTTTATGTAAAACAATAAAAAATATTATTTTAATTAAAAGATATTAATAAAATAATATAAAATATAATTTTTAATCTATAAGATTAAATAAAGAAAATAATAAAATAAAATAACAGTCACCTCATCCATTAAAAAATTAAAAATAAGTGGGTAAATTCATTTTAATTTATTTCTTTTTTAAAAATATCCTAGTATTTTATTTATTGTGTGTGGGATAACTCTGCGTTCCCCGTTCTTTACACCTCGCTGGCCGTTTATCCAAACCCAGTTTCCAGTGTCTCCGACTGTGAGAAAAGACAAGAAGTAACGGCAACCGCTGTGAACTGAAAATCAGATCAAAATCAAATGGGTTCTCTTCCTCTCACCGGTAGTAAACCCTTCTTCACCAATCTTCATTGGTCTTCGTCACACACAAGAACACCAACAAGAACCATTTCTATGAAGCAGAGAGTCAAGGTTTTCGCTTCACAGTCTCCAAATGAAGAAGAAAAACAATCTCCTAAACTCGACAGTTACGACATGATGGAACTCAAGTTTGGTCGCTTAATCGGAGAAGACCCCAAGCTCACCCTTGCCAAGGTATCCCTTCTCTTTTAATTCTTCTTTTTTTATTATTATTGTGCGTAACAATGTTTCATATAATACTGTACCTTTGTTTATATGTTTATAGTTTAATCTTGCTAATTGGTTCTGTGCACCATTGTTATGCTTGTTGGTTTAGATAATGGGAAGAAAGGCAAACCCTGATGCTTCTTATCTTGATATTGAGAAAGCCTTTTATAAGAATGGTGGTAAAGTTGTGGAAGTGGAGGAAGTTCCATTTGAGGGCTCTAAGGGAGGGAAGTCATCAAGGAAACTGGATGACCTTGGTTTGGTGCGTCCTGTTCCTGTTAAGGGATTCAAGTTCAAATCTGATAATAACAAACCAACATTGGAGATTAAGAAACCTGTCCGGTCTGAAAATGTGGAGGGAAGTGATAGGAAGAGTAGTGTTCCCAATGTTATTCTCAGGAAGCCGACCGTGTTTAAAGATGATGGGGAGGCGGAAACGTTGACTTCAAGGTTGAGAATGAAGCCCAATCTGTCACTGAACATGCGGGATGAGCAAGTGAAAGAGAAGTTTAGCGACATGACACTATTGAGGAAGCCTGAAACACCGGTTGCCAAGAGTACTGATACGGTTGAAGAGCCTTCATCTAATGTGGACCAAGGGAACAATGATGGTGAGTTAAATATGTGGAATGAAGAGCCGGGTTTTACATTGTTGGAGCGGCCACACAAACCAAGCGTTAAAAAAGAAGAGGAGGAATTTGGAGAAGTGAATGCCATGGTACCAAATGATGTAGGTGTAACCTTTGTTGCTACTTGCAATATAAACTTTTTGTGGAGTAAGCCTGGTTTTTAACTAATTTCTTGCTTGACTGATTAGGAATTGGAGCAACACGAGCAGCTGGAGTTACATCAGGCGCCAAATGATTTAAGTGAATCATTAGATGTAAAGTCAGTTGATTCTAGAATGGAGTTGCCTGTGGATGCTGCACTACAGGCAAAGCCAAAAAGGTATATCAAAATAGTTTAATGGTTAAGTTTATGGTTATGATTTCAGTTTTCGTTAATTACTTGAATGCATTTTTTATAGATTAGATCAATATGTTGAACAAACCTCGAAATTTGTTGAAGAGGGCACTTCCCTTGATCTTGGAGGTCAAACAAGCAATGATAATTTCGGGAATTCTGTTGATATGTCAGATTTCAAGGTCAGATTATATGGATTATACGAGTTAGTTACTTATTTTCCTGACTTTGTGTTAACCTTTGTGTTCTTCAATTTTGTAGGAAAGTGAGGATGCTGATTGGACCAGGGCAGAAGGTTTGATTGAGACCGGAGACAGAGGAGATGTGGAACTAGTAAGCTGCAATACCAAAGGTTTCATTGTAAGTACATAGGAAGCAGTATGACGGACTTTAATTTGTAAATAAAAACAGTTTCTTTATCTTATATTGTTTTTTTAATAACTCAAATAAACAATTTTACAGGTTTCTTTTGGTTCCTTGGTAGGATTTCTGCCATACCGTAATCTTAATTCCAAATGGAAGTTCTTAGCTTTTGAGACTTGGTTAAAACAGAAGGGTTTGGATCCATCAATATACAAGCAAAACTCAGGCACTATTACAAGTTTTGACACTGATATTAAGATTTTTTCTCCGGATTCTCCTCCATCTCTGGAGATTGATGGTAAAGTTGACGATAAAATTTCACCAGATATGAAATTGGAAGATCTGCTAAGGATTTATGACCAAGAGAAAAATAGGTTCTTATCATCGTTTATTGGACAGGTTTGGTATTTAAAACATAAATGCACTGCCCAAATATGTTCCTCAAATTTTTTATGTTAATAGACGGAAGCTGAATATTATCTGATCTTAATTTTAAGATATCAATAGTTTGTGTTTTGCAGAAACTTAAGGCAAATGTGTTAGTGGCAGACAGAAAAATAAGAAAGCTCATATTCTCTCTAAGGCGGAAAGAAAGTGAAGAATTGGTTGAGAAGAAGAGAAATCTTATGGTAAATGCTTTAGTAAGGATAGCATTTCTTAAATTAGCATGGAGCATGTTTGCTGATTCAATGAAATGAAGTGTTATTCTGATTTATTCTATGTTTCTTACAACAGGCTAGACTTCAAGTTGGGGATATAGTGAAATGCCGCATCCAGAAAATAGCTTACTTTGGAATTTTTGTTGAGGTATATACAACATTTAAAATCGTTATGCTAGTATTATGGAGTTCAGTTTCACTAGTATATTTAGCTTTACGTCACTTATTCCAGTGGATTTGCCTTGTTTGGCCTATTTATTGAGCCAAGCTGTAAGCACCTGGATACTCTTTTTTGCCCTTTCATGGAATCGGAGTTTACAATGGTGGTAAAAATATCCTAAAAGTTGATGTGATTACTACTTATCACTGTAGATTGAAGGAGTTTCTGCACTGATTCATCAGTCTGAATTATCGTGGGATGCCACTGTGAACCCTGCATCGTATTTTAGGATTGGTCAGGTATTTTCCTTCCTAAAATAATAAAGTAGGAAATTGTTTTCAACAACTAAATAATAACGATGTGTGCCTCCACCAACATGTTTCCTTTTTTTCTTCCGCGACATTGCAGTATATTTTCAATGCTTTCAATATAGATGATGCCATGAATAAACTATCCAACAGTGCAAGTTGTTGGTGGATGTACAAAGATGATTTGTATTGTATCTGTTTGCACAGTGTTAATTAGCAGGTGGTATACGATTACCGGTGGGTTGAGCTGGATTTGGTCTGATATAATACAAACCCACCGCACCCCACCAAATGACCAAATCTAATCCAACGCTATCAATGGTAGATTAGGTCTAATAATAAAAAAAGGCAGAAATCCAACCTAACTCAAACCGAGAATTTTTATTGAATTGAGGTATTGGTCTGTCCAAACACAACCCGGCCTGTTCCATGTTGGGTTTACACGTGACAAGTAATGCCAAGGAGAAAGAGGGTGGTAGTGATGTTGAATATATTGTTAAAGATAAACTCATGATTATTAATCTTTATATATACACACACACTACTCAAAAGAGAACACTTTTTACAATGACAAGTTGTAAATATAAGTATTTATACTTATAATGTAAACAAACATGCAATGTTATTAGAAATAACATAGCTAGAAACAAAAACTAAATATAGATGGTGTTAACTTTTTCAACATTCCCCCTCAACATCTGACTTTGTTTAATTAAGAGCAGAACTTTCCAAATTTGCCAGCAAACAAACAACATGAGTGGTTTTATATCTAATAGATGAAGTTGATAGAAGTACCCTTGATATTTGAACTCTTTATAGTTTTACTTTGTTTTTGTTTTAGCCTTACTTTTTGTTTCAGGTTCTGGAGGCAAAAGTTCACCAATTAAACTTTGCTCTTGAGCGCATACTTTTATCATTAAAGGAGGTCACGGTAATTTTCTTTTTCTATTTTGTTATTTACTTAAGATCTCCCTTGGATTAGGGGAGAATTGTGGAGATTATTTTGACAAAGTCCACTCAGATCAAACAGTGTTTATACACTTTATTATTTAGCAAATCATTGTCTTCTTATGACAGCCTGATCCATTAATCAACTCCTTAGAGGCTATAATTGGGGATCATGACCCCTTAGATGGGAGATTAGAAGCAGCTCAAACAGATGTAGAGGTAATCTTCATATGAGAAAGTAGAAATCACTTTATTTACCAAAATATGCCCGTTATATTCTTAGGGATTATATATGCTGGCTAACATCCTTTCTATTCCTTTTCTGTTACGACATATTTTAATCAAATTTCAGAATGTCCAAGGTTTTAATATCTAGATTGAGTTATTGCAATTATGTTTTATATGCATAATAATTTCATTTTAGTCACATGAGAGAAAGAATAATGCTTGCCATGCAATTTCAATACGTATGTTACGTTTATTTTATTGTCGAGATGGATTATTGACTTGACATGACTAATCATCAAAGTATACTCATTTTTTAACAGTGGCCTGAAGTGGAATCCCTAGTTGAAGAATTGCAAAAGATTGAGGGAGTCCAGTCTGTTTCAAAAGGCCGTTTTTTCAGAAGCCCTGGTTTGGCTCCAACTTTTCAGGTGTGGATACATGTTCTTTATTATTTTCTTGAATGAGTTTTAGCTCAGTATTTGATCTGTCAGAACTCCACATAAGTTACAATTTGCATTATGGATTTTGCACGTTGTTTGTGGAAGGCCAATAAAGGTTCAAATGATGAATCAACAGACAGAATTTTCTTTTGGCTAACTCAAGTTGTTTATGTGTATGGAAACCAATACTGTACCAGGTTTATATGGCATCCATCTTTGAGGATCAATACAAGTTACTCGCTCGATCGGGAAATAAAATACAAGAGGTAATGATATCGGCTTTGTTTTAATTTGTCGTTAAAAAGGGTTTTGCTGTATATGTTTCTTCTGGTCTCTGTTTTTCTTTGTTTTCTCTAGATTGTTGTAAATGCAGATGAATGACTAAAGGCATATTCACAGTATGATAGTCTAACCGTGATGAAGGAATAATTTTGGGCAGGTGATAGTTCAAACTTCTTTGGATAAAGAAAGGATGAAATCAGCTGTTATGACATGTGCAAACAGAGTGGAATAATTTGTGACAGCAAGCCTTTTTTTGTTGCTTGCATTTTTATGATTGTACATTGTTGTGGGGTGAGCAGGGTGCAATTTAAGGAGCATTTGAAGTTACTACTCTATACAAAAGCATTGGTGGAAGGATAGCAATTTTATTTCTTGTAAAAAGGTAGTCATAGAGGCATATTCCTGCCTTTTGGGTGGGGGAGGTGCTGGGCTCAGAGGGAGGGGTTCCTATAAATACATGTCCACTTGTCCGTTTCTAAACCGTCAAATGGGCGAGCTAAGACCAGTTGTTTCGTTGTCTTTTTTTTTTAATTAAAAATTAAAATTAAAATAATTTAAAAGATTAGTTTTTTATACTATATTTCTTTAAAATACATGTATACAATAGGATTGTAAATTAAAATTAAATTATTAACATCAAATTTTAATTATTAATCATTAATTATAATAGAATAATTTATGTGTTTTTGTCTTTTAATTTTTAGTAAGAAATATTTTTTTTAAATTTGGTCTAATTTATTTATTTGATTTTAAAATCACGTAAATTTAATTTTTTTAGAAAAATTTTGTTAAATTTATTTAAAATTTTAATTAATTAAGATAAAAAATTGGTTTGAAATGTGAAATAAATTGAATTAAATTTAGTTATAAAAACTAAATTTATGTATTTTAAAAAACGTGAGATTAAATTTATCTCAAGAAATTAATTCTAATTTTACTAAAAATAAAGTAATTAAAAATATATCTAATTCAATAATTTGTAAAAATTAATAATTAAAAATATATTTAATTCAATGATTTCATATGTGAATGAAATAATCATTTTAATTTATCTAAATATTATTAATTAATTAATTAAAATTTAAAAAATTATTTATATAATTAAATATGTTTTTAATATTATTTATATATATATAAATAAATAAATTTAAAATAAAAAATGGCGAACCAACAACTTGTTACCAATCGTATGGGTTGCAAATTTTAATGTTTTATATCCGTGGGCCAGTCCAATTCAGTACATTTTTTTGTGGACAAATAGCACATCAAGTTAAAATGGATTAAATTCATTCATTTTGTCACCGTACCATTGTAAATTTTTTTTTTATTATTATTATATTAGTATTATTATTTTAAATATTGTATTTTCAGAAATTATATTTTTTGAAATATGGAAACCACTATGTTATTATTAGATCATAAAATAATTTTCTTCTCCAAGATAAAAATAAAATGAGGCATTAATGCTTTTTACATTCAAACCTGAAATTAATTTTGAAAACTCAAAACACGTGAATACCATATATGCTGTAACATGTATATATGAAATTCGTGAAAATAGTTTTGTCATGTTTGGTTTACTTTTCAAAAATAACGTTCCCTCAAAAATGTCATTTAGTCAAGTTTTTATTTTATTTTTATTTTTATTTTTTTTTATTTTTTTACAAAAGGAGTGCAATTCTAATTTTTATAAATAAAAATATAAATTTTATTGGAAATTATTAAATCACACGTGATGACAACTAAGATTTTGATAAAAATAATATATTATCTTCTAATTTCTAAAAAACTACATAAGTTGAAACAAATATTTTGTGTGTGTGTGTGTGTATATATATATATATCTATATATATATATATATATATATATATATATATATATATATATATATATATATATATAAAAGAATTTTCATTTTTAAGGCTTATAATTATAAAAATCATGAAAAAAAGTATCTTCTATTAAACTTCTCTTTAAGGTATCTTTTGCGGAAAGATAAAAAAATGAATGGAAATAGAAAAAAAAAATAAATACATGTGAAAAATAAAATGAAAATAAGAGTGTTTATTAAAAAAATAGAAAAAGTACATAAGTGAGAATAAGTAACAGAAAAAGGAAAATAAGATATAAAATATATTTTTTCCCTTTCAAGCAAATACATGTTTTTGTTTTTTTTCCTCTTCTAACAACTAATAATGATTAACAAAGTTATGAAAAATATTCATAGCAATTAAGCATTCTCATATTTATTAAATAAAGAAGTGAAAATTCAAATTTCTGACATGCCAAATACCGGAACATGCCTTATTCCACTGAACTAATCCTTGAGATTTTAAAAATATTTTAACTACTGCCCCACAAAATTATCCTGGTTTAGAACAATGATTATGTTATTAGTTTAGTTACTGGTCAACAAAACTGAATTATGTCTTAAAAAGAACAAATTGGACAGTAGCTTATATGCACTTGGTTCCAGGGTTTTCAACAGCATGGGTGAACGTTGTACTGGGGATGTGTGACCACAAGTTTGAATTCTCCATAACTATAGACAGCTTTCATTTCTTTTCATTTTTAATTTTGAGAAAAAACGACAGCTTTCTTTAAAGTGTTGGGTTTGGTTTGGGACAGTGTTGTGTTGTGTTGGGTGTGAATAGCATAGGGTATCGTGTCATAAAGTGTTGGGTTTCTTAGCGTACACCGTGTGTCGCATCTTCATCGCACATAATGCACCTGCTTCTCCATTATGCTTCATCATTTGAATGAACCCCCTTTTTTTTTCACTTACCATTCGCTTCCCTTTTAGTGAATGATTTGTCTTTGTCTCCAGAACTTGTAGAAACAAAAACTGAATTGTTTTGAATAAAGTACAAATTCTAAGATAAACCCAGAATATTCAGACACTCCAAGTTTTCCCTCTGCGGAAGAAAATGGGAATGGGAACTAGCACCTTTGTTACTCGATGGATCAACTTTCTCACCATGGTAATGCTGTTTGATTCCTACTGTGATCGAGTTTTCCAGTTCATTTCGATTTTTGGGATTTTTGTTCCATTTTTTCTTTGTCTACTGTCTTATATTCACGTGCTTTTTTTCTGTTGTTCTTGAATACCCTTCGTTAATTTTCTCTTGAACTTGTTCCGAAGATACGATTTTTATCTGCCAACTTTGCCTGCTGTTCACAGTTACTGCATTCTTTCCCTAACCGTTTATATGTGTACTGAAGATGAAAAACCGAATGAGAACCACGATTGTGTTTTATTTCTGTTTATAAAAAGGTGCTTTTAGTTTTCAAAATGCAACTAAACAATGTTGTTTAAACAAATGGTGTAGGATGCGAGGCTCAAAGCAGTGTGTAATCGGGGAAGATGAAAACAGAAAAAGATGAGAAAACATCTCCCGCTGTTTTTATTTTCCGGTTTGCAAAAGAACTTGTTTTGGAAACAATTTTCAAAACATAACAGATTTTAAATGAGAATCTATCTAGTATGGAAATGTTGTTGAAGACAATTTTTAAACCTAAAAAGTGAGAAGGGAATCAAACAGGCTGCAAGTGTTTTATTATCATTATTTTTACAATTAGTGATTGTTTATGCTGGTTTCTTGTTCACCTTGCGCAGCTTTTGGCCATTGTTGTGATAATTTTTGGAGTGTGGATGAGCACTCATCATGATGGCTGCAGAAAGTCTCTCACTTTGCCTGTGATAGGCCTCGGAGCAGTTATTTTCTTGATGTCAGCTTTGCGTTCTATATGATTTTGATGCCTTTATTTCTCTTTTGAATATTTTCTGCCAATGCATTGTCTTCTCTCTTGTTTCTTTGTTGTGCAGATCTGTAGTTGGGTTTTTGGGTGCCCTGAAAGACATCTCCATACTCTTATGGGTTGTATCCTTATTTCTTATCAGATGCACTATTTTTAAGATGGTTACATCAGATAATGGTAGAACTAAATTTTGGATTCTGGGTATCATCCTTGACAATGTACTTGCAGTATCTGATCTCGCTGTTCATTGTCTTGATGGGAATCCTGGTCTTCACAGTATTGGTGTAAGTATGCAGTTTGGTTGACAATGCAATTTTGTTCTCATTATCATTTGTCTTTTTTGTAAATATAATCTGTCTCTGTCATGTTTATGTTTGGAGTCTCATATACTGGCCTTAAAAAGTCTTTAACATATTTGTATTTCTGCTCTTCTTTGCTTTATTGGTATGTTCATTAGCCGAATTTGTTCTATGAATTTGCTACCTTGGCAGTCCATGGTACATATATGCGGAATTATCTTTATTGTTTTAGCAGTAGTAGGTTACTTAGAATCTGTGTAATGTAACATATCAGTATCATTTGCAATTAATTTTGTAAAAGAAACTGTGAAAACGCTCATTTGCACTAGTTGCACTAGTAACTAAGTTGAGTTCAGTTTCTCTATTGAGTTTTTTAGTGTCCTCTGCCAAGTATTAAAAAACACACTGATTTGTACTTTAAATATCTTTTTAATATATTTTAAAATTTCATAATCAGTGATCATCAATGTATTTTGAAGACACAGAGCAACACAAAAAAACTCAGAGAATCCAAATTGAATGATGAGTTGATGTTTCATTGATGGTTATCCTTCTTTGTTTGTTCCACTGTGACATGAGTGGCATTTCTTCAAAACTTGCATTTTTCTTCAGCAAACCTCACTGTCTCTTCATGTGTGGATTCACTTATGTAACGCTCTGCCATTGTGTCAGGTTCATCGTCACCAACAATGGATCAGGTCATAGCGTGACTGGCTTGAGGTAAGGAATCAAGTATTTCATTTATTTTTATATATTATGATCCTTAATATTTGAAATGGTGACAATTCCATGATATATGTGATGTGATGAAAGATCAATGACAACCTTCTTGTCTGCTTAGGTATAAAGAGTATCAGCTTCAGGATTTTAGTTCTTGGTTTCTCAAAGAGGTAAAACTTCTGTCAGTATGATGGAGAATTGTTGGTGCACAGTAGCACCTCAACATCCAAAAGCTTGAAGTTTTTGTTTTTGTTTTAGTTAAACAATTCTCATAATTGGGAGAGGTTGAAGGTTTGTCTTGTCAAATCTGAAGACTGCAACAACCTATCCAAAAAATATAAGGTGTGATTGTGACCTATACTATTCCATTGAATTTAAATCATCTACACCAAAAAAAGAAGCTGTGATTAGTACCTTTCCAATTTTCCTGTTATGCAGACTCTTAAACAGTATAAATCAGCTAAATTGACGCCAATTGAAGCTGGTTGCTGCCGACCACCTTCTCAGTAGGTTCTATTCTCTGGCTGCTTGTTTAATAGCTACCCAAATGCATTTCAATAGGGTATAGTTTATTTTCCAGATAAGAAAATGAGTGCATATTTCTGATGTTGTTTTAAGTTTGGGTTTTGTCTAACTTAGGTGTGGATATCCTGCTGCAAATGCATCCTACTATGACTTGACTTTTCATCCAGTTAGCCCCAACAATGACTGCAAGCGATACAAAAATTCTCGAGCCATCAAATGCTATGACTGTGACTCTTGCAAGTAAGCATGATCATGCTGTATTTCTGATTTTCTAGATCAGTAAAATATTGTCTCACTGCCATTTTCTGTTTGTTCTGAATCTTGAATCCAGGGCTGGTGTGGCACAATACATGAAAACCGAGTGGCGAGTTGTTGCTATATTTAATGTTGTTTTATTTGTTGTCTTGGTAAGGCAAACTCGAATGATTTTACCTTGTTTTCTTGTGTTAAGAATGTTTATAGAGAAATAAGGTAAACAATTTTTAAGGTCACTGACATTGATGGCGTTGTTTTGGTGCAATGCAGTCGATTATATACTTTGTGGGATGCTGCGCGAGACGAAATGCTGCGAGAAGGCATTCTAAAGCTTGAATGGAAGCATCATCATAACATAATTGTTTTTCAATTTTGAAGGGGAAAATCAGTGAAACTTCCCAAATTCGTGTTATCTTTAGAGGACCCCTTGATGATGGATTGTGCAATATTTGTGAACACCATCACTTCAATTGTTAATATCTTTGATGTTATTATTTGATTTGATGTGAATAGAAAATCCAAAATTAGCTAACATTGGGGTGGTTATGATGATATGGAAATGTTCACCAATCTCTACAAGTCACAGATTAATGATGTCTTGTTCGTTTGCTTATTAGATAAACAAATAACCTTTAATCAGTTCTACGTATGTCACAGCAGCATAAGATTCGTGTTAAGGAAATTAAAAATCAGTTTCTTGTAATTCACCAATTTGTCAAATATCTTACATCAATTAAAGATAATTATAATAATTATAAGTGGTACAAATCTAATTTAGTAAACCAATATTGTACCGGTGAATTAGATTTAAAGTGAGAAATATGATGGAGATTTCATGGCTACTATAAATAAGATAAATTTACATTATATAATAATATAACAAATCTCATAAAATAAAAAAACATTGTTGCTTTCAAAAGGTGATGGCTGATTCCTGCAACATTAGTTTTAGTTGTTAAAAATGAATATTAAAGATGATGATTATTTATGATGCATGGATATAATGTGTATGGAATACCACATGTATCTAATATGTCAATACGTTAATTTTCAAATTTTCAAAATAATACGTATAAATACATGATATATGAATATTGAAAATTGTACGGTAATTCTTAAAAACATAGTAAACATATGATTGTTGTTGTGTACATCTAAATTAAAACTATATGTACTAAAGTTGTCAATATAAAAAAATATAAATTATTGTCATCATAAAAAGTACCATTACAATAAAACTCTTAAATAATGACCAATTTTAGTAATCAAAAATATATTAAAGACTAATTTTTTAAATAGAGACAAATTATTTTGTTAGCCAAAATCTGATAGTTAATATTAGTGACTATTTAGAAATTAATTATTTCGATAATCAAAACCTCTGTGGTTAATGTTAGTGATCAATTTAAAAAATAGTTCATAATAGAAATTATTTTAATTATCAATTTAGAAATCAATTATAATTTTTTGGAATTACTTACATTTTGAATAATTTTTAGTTTTGAAACTGATATTTAAATTGTAATTATATAGTGATTAATTATTTTTTGTCACTAAAATTGGTCATTATTTAAATATTTTCTTGTAATGTATTACGATTTTATAAATTATATATTTTATTAAACACAAATACATGACCTAAGTTCCTAAGTTAAAGTATAGGTGTGTCATAAGTGTTAAATATAAATGATTATTATCTTCTAACGGATGTTAAAAATATAAAAAGTGTGACTTATTTGTGTTTGTTTAAAACTTGATTGTGTTCATAGTGTCGTATATTTATTGTATTATATTGTTTAAAATATTAGGATTTTATTATCATAGAAATTGATATAAATAATTCGCGACATCCTTGGTTTGATTTAGGATTTAATCACATTCTTCATAACCCCTTTTATCAAAGAATTAAAACCTCAGTTTGGTTTCGCTGCTGAAACTAAAACCCTGCAGTGGTCGTGCTTGTTTCCAGCGATGTGGGCTTGGATGCTTGGTGAAGGGCGTAGGACGGTGTGCGAGGTGGCGTGCACCTACAACAAGGTGGCGCTCCGACACATGGGTGGCGGTCCTAGAACCTTTCCAGGTGGCGTTAACAAGTGGAAGTGGAAGCGCATGCACGAGAAACGCGCAAGAGACAAACAGAAGAGACTCATCGAACAAGAGAAGCAGCTCTACGAGGCTCGCATTCGCTCCCACATCCGTTCCACCCTCTCCCCCGACCACCGCTCCGCCGCCACCGCCACCCATCGCCCTTTATCCCCTAACGACCAAATCAAAGCCCTTGCGGACCGCTTCGTCAAAGAAGGCGCCCAAGATCTCTGGAACACTAACGACGGTCCCCTGACTCCAAACCCGACCCCGACACCGACCCCGACACCGACCCCAAACCTTAATTTTCGCCCCAAACATTCTAGGGCCTACCGTTCGGTTCCTGAGGTTAGGAACAACCGTGTCGGGGCCCACAAGTATAGGTTTTGGCGGAAAGGTAGTGACGATTCTTCTTCCGATGAGAGCGAGAGTGAGAATGAGAATGAATTGAGTTTGAAGACGGGTAGCAGTGCTTCTTTGGGGGAGTATGATGTGAAGAGAGAGAAGAGGGTGGTGCCTAAGCCATCTGAAGAAGTTGAGTTTATTAGGCGTGAACTTATTAAGCGGAAGTTGAGACAGATTGAGGAGCAAGAGAGTGAGAAACAAAACAGCCATGAAAGTATTCTAAGCAACACAAGGTTGTCTACTCAGCTAATTTTTTTTTTTACGCTGGTAATAGAAAGCCGTTTTTTCTTTGAGTTTTTGTGATTAATTAGAGCATGCACTTATAGGTTGTGGGAGGGATGGTAATGCAAATTGAGCAGGGTATTGATAGATGCATTTAAGTTTTAAAATTTTAATTTAATTGTGATTATTGATTATTGACATTGCTGGAAATTACGGATATAGCTACAATGGTGGTTTTAGACATCCCATAAACCTTGACGTTGGGACAAAAAGCAGGCCATTTTTAAAACCTTGTATCGATATGAAATGGTTGGTTTGTTTTGTCGAACAGCACTACTGCAATGGTGATTTAGATGTTTTGTTTTTTTGTAGATTTGATGAGTCCGGTATATCACCGCAAACTATCAAGGCACTTTCTTCAGCTGGTTATGTTCATATGACACGGGTGCAAGAGGCTAGCCTCTCGATTTGCCTTGAGGGTATGCTGCCCTTTTGTTTCAGATTTGATTTTCGCAGCTGGGTGGTCAATCCATTTTCTATTTTCCATTTATTGTTGTTGTTGTGATTATCTCTTGTTCATCTTACAAAAGTTGTGTATGTTAATGTTCCTGCATTATAGTATTTTTTTTTTCTCTCAACTGCATTTTGTTTGAGTCCAGTTTGAGTCTTTTGCTTGTTATTGTAAGATGACCGTGTTTTATTTGATTTTGATGATGGTTTTAGCTATGTTGCACTGCAGGCCTGGATGCTTTAGTCAAATCTAAAACTGGCACGGGAAAAAGTGTAGCGTTTTTGGTATACCCCACATTTTTTATATTGTTTTATCATACTACGTTTTGTCTTGATTTTTTTTTCTATCAATGATGTTGAGTGCAAACAGCTTCCTGCTATTGAAACAGTTCTGAAAGCTATGACTAGCAATAAATCTCAACGGGTTCCCCCAATATATGTTCTTATTCTCTGCCCTACTAGAGAACTTGCTAGTCAAATTGCCGCTGTAGCGAAAGTTTTGCTGAAATATCAAGATGGCATTGGGGTGCAGACTCTTGTTGGAGGCATACGATTTAAAGTTGACCAAAAACGCCTTGAATCAGAACCATGCCAGGTTTTGTGTTATATATAAAATTATTTATGTTTCCTATTATCTGGGTTCTGGCCTAAAGTAGGTGTTTTCTTGGTGAGCAAGGGGAAAAAACAGAAGAAAAGAGATGTTACTGATTGTGTAATAAAATTGTCACTCCAAGTAAAAAAAACAATGCATTTTACTTCCTTGTATCAATTTTTGCAGATACTTGTTGCTACACCTGGTAGGTTACTGGATCATATTGAGAATAAGTCTGGAATATCTCTGCGATTAATGGGCTTGCGGATGCTTGTACTTGACGAAGCTGATCATTTACTCGACCTGGGATTTAGAAAGGATGTAGAAAAAATTGTGGATTGTTTGCCCCGTCAAAGGCAGTCTTTACTGTTTTCTGCAACCATACCAAAGGAGGTTAGGTTAGATTTTTTTTTTCAATAATTAATCTTTAATCTCAGGTTCTTTACTCTGTCAACAGTGATGCTGATGCTTAAAAATATACAGGTACGTCGTATATCCCAGCTTGTTTTGAAAAGGGAACATAAGTATGTTGACACTGTTGGAATGGGTTGCGTGGAAACTCCTGTTCAGGCAAGTTACAACAACCATTGTCATACTCTAAAAATTGCACAAGTAAAATAGATATTTAAATGACTTCCAGAGGCTCAGGTTATACATTTTTTCTTGTTGGGGAAGAGGGGGTTACCATTATAATTTTGAATTTTTGTAAAACTGTTATTGTTTTAATGATTGTATGGTTGTTCTGGTTGGCTATCACAGGTGAAGCAATCTTATCTCGTTGCTCCTCACGAGTCACATTTTCAATTAGTGCATCATATTCTGAAGGAGCATATCTTGCAAACACCTGATTATAAGGTTAGTAATACATATGCTGTTTCAGATTTTGAATTGTTTTGCTATATACCTTATGGTTTTGACTCATAGATTTGCCTACAGGTTATTGTATTTTGTATAACCGGAATGGTGACCTCACTCATGTATAACCTTCTTCGGGAAATGAAAATGAATGTCAGGGAGATGCATTCTCGAAAACCTCAGCTCTATCGTACTCGTATATCAGATGAGTTCAAGGAATCCAAACAATTGATTCTTGTCTCATCTGATGTTTCATCTCGGGGAATGAATTATCCTGATGTCACCTTAGTCATACAGGTATACTTACATATTTTACTGTGTTTCCACTCATGCTTTTCTGTACTTAGGATGTTGCAAAATTTTCTTTCTTTTTTCTCCTTTTGATCTGTGAGGATAAATTAACAACTACAGAAACAATGTTCCTTATGAGACTGTGAATTGTTTCTTGCTGAAAATGTCAAGTAAAAGGTGGATTTCTTTCTAGACAATGATTCCATCAGGAACTACTCATTTCCCTATGTGTGAAATCTAGGTGGATGTAGTGCACACTTCACTTTTTATTAATAGTGTCTAAATGAAATCCAGGTTGGAATTCCTTCTGACCGAGAACAATACATACACCGCCTTGGAAGAACGGGTCGAGAAGACAAAGAAGGGGAAGGCATATTGTTGATTGCTCCATGGGAAAAGTACTTTTTAGAAGAAATTAAGGATCTACCTCTACAGGAATTACCCTTACCTGGCATATATCCACAGGCAAAACTGAAGGTACATTTCTTGCTGTTGTTCTCATGTATACAAAATTTTTATTTTTATGCCATATATGTTTTAATCCAAAAAATTCATACCGTGTCCTGATATAGTTTTGATTACTCCATGTTTATTTTGAGCATGGCTTTTGCACGAGCACTATCTAGAATGTATAGAAGTTAACTGCAATTTTTGTCTATGATCCTTGCAGATTGAGAATTCGATGGCAAAGATTGATAATGACATCAAAGAAGCTGCTTATCATGCTTGGCTTGGTTATTACAACTCTATCAGGGAAATTGGGAGGGAAAAGACCACTGTAGCTGAACTGGCAAACCAATTTTCTGAATCAATTGGTTTACAGAGGCCTCCTGCTCTCTTCCGAAAAACTGCTATAAAAATGGGTTTGAAAGACATTCCTGGCATTAGAATTCGTAAATAGATAAGTTAAAGAGATACTAGCAGCATGGGACAAGGTCCTTGAATTTTGTTTCTTGATTATTCAATTGTTGATGCTGAAATCCTGTATTCAATCGTTGTAAGTGATGTCTGGCACCCAGGATTCATATCAGAATACTAATCCATTGATGATTGACTTAACACTATAGCAATCTTAAAACAGACTAACTGCAATAAAAATGAAAAATAATGGAATGCAAGAGCAGGATACAGTGATTGATTGCAATCTAATCAAAGGAAGTGATGTAGTGTTGTAGTACGATGTACAGACTCTGAGATGTGGAGAGGAGTGTGTATGTGGTTAAAAAGAAAGAGGAAAGATTAGAAAAGGTTGAGGTGATGGGTTTGCACATGTGGTAGAAGGTGTAGTTGGAAGTGCATGGTGTGATGGTTGTATAACAACTAAATAATGTGCCTCACCTGAGATGAACAGAGAAATAATAAAGACGTATATTACAAGGGAATCATTGGATAAGGCACATTCCTATTGAGAATATCTTTATACTCTAGAGATGAGGAATATAAGAAATAACAAGACAAATTTCGGATTTTTTTTAAACTAAAAGAAAAAAATTGGAGTCATTGATGTGAAGTTGAAAAATTAATTTCAATTGTGCAATTTAGAATGTATTTTTGGATTGTATAATTTAAAAACACATATTAAATTACATAATATTAAAAAACATTGAAAACATATTGAATTGTGTACTCTAGAATATAATATCTTAATATCTTTAATTTTTCATTATTGAATGTGTAATTTGAAGTCTTTTCAACAAAATTTATAAAATAATATTTGACATTTTTCATATCTATAAAAGTACATGAAAAAAACTATAAGGACAGAAGACAAAGGACCTCGTAAAGTGACTAGTTTGCAAAAGAATGGACTAGAGTTCCGCGCATAAACCTAAAAATGTTGATGAAAAAATAAAAATTTAATAGAAATCATATTTTATTCAGAAATATGATTTCTGAATGATATTTTATAAAAGTAGACGAACTTATAATGATACTTCAAAATTTTCGTTATTAGTGCATGTGATTTATTCTAATAGTATTCCAAGCCTTCGCTCCAGACCAAGACGGTTATAATGTTTTTCATACTTAGAAAAACACGTAATTTTAATAACATTATAAACGACAAGTTTCATCAATTCACAATAATTTGTACATGACAGGCAAATCTTTCAAAAGAACATTATTAACATTTCCATTCTTGTTAGTTTACTTTACAGCTGAATAGAATTAAATCTTTTTATGTCGTGTGCAGTGTTACATTATAAACTTGAATCTAGCAAGATAGCTTTAGGGTTTACTCTTACACTTAAACACGTGTCTTTCTTAATTTGGCATATCTTCAATTTTTTTATTAAACCTTAATTGTTTATTTAATAAACATCTTTTTAATATTTTATTTATATTTAAAATCCCCATTGGATTAATATTTGGTAGTTTAATACATTGCCAGGGTGTGAAGTAGTTTTGTTCAAAATAGAGTCAACATTAACAACAGAAAAAGAATGTTAAATTATCTGTTTTGACGTTTGTCCTGCATCCCCACAAGTACTATTATGGGACCATTATATTGTTCCACACGAAATCACCTTGACCTAAATAACCATGGCCATATTAAATGGATCTTGGGTCCACCTTGTTAATCAGGAGTCAAATTGGTATCCCATTAGGATGCAACAAGAGACATGTAACAGCACAGCATAATCACAATCAAACTCAACCTGCAAGAACAAAAAACCCTGAGATGTGATCATGGGGATTGAGGAAAAGTTAACAGTAATTAAGAAGAATCAAATGGCCTTTTGTAATATCTTGTCCTGTCCAATATATAGCTCAACTCAAGCATTGAAAATACAGTTAAAATAAAAGGAACTCTTAGAACTGGAGTAACAAAGACAGAAGCAGCTAATAATTAACAGTATTTAAATTTTCCTAACAATCTTCAAAACTGAAGTATAAAATGTTCAAATGGAAGAGGGTCCAGCTTATTGAGCACATAGTCTGGGTTCAGTCCAAAAAGAGTCACTACTAAGATATATCATCATTCATCGTGACCTTTAGATTTGAACATATTCTAAACATGTGGGTAACGTCTAAGTCCTAACCACTGGCTGGCAAGATTCAACTTCTACCGTCGGTGCATGCTTATACTTGTAAACCCATCAAAGGGACCGATGATTGAGAATGACCTTAGTTTTATTTATTTATTTATTTGTTTAATGCACAATGAAACTGAAGCACCAATAAGTTTAGTCAATTAGAACAGGCGCCAAAGGGCCCTCATTCATGTGGTTTTAGCCAAGACCTTCTGTGGAAAACAGTTGCTACACTCATAAGCATTAACTTATGACACAACCCATTTATCTCTTACACTGACACGAAGGTAGCCAACTTCACAAGTAATGGGGCTCGAAAGCATACCTACTAAATATAACAGATGAGGATAAAAAGATTGAGACAAGGAATTCAACTATCCGTTCTCTTCTGATTTCTTATCAGGGACCCCATTCTTCAACAGTTCGCTCATCATAATTGAGACCACGAAATGACTTGGAAGGGCAAGAGCAACCAGACAGCTGCTTTTGCATCAGTACCATGATTTTGGTATTGACTGAATGAGGTAACTGAGAAAACGAATCGAAGGGTCACGAATTAAAAAATAGATAAATATCGCATCAGATTACCAATAAGACTAGATTAGTGGCCAGGGCAGACGAGGAAAGACAAAATTTAAATCGGAAAATAGGCACCAACACTACTTGTCATTCTGATCCAAGGACAGGGTGTATATGAAAGCATGCACAAGTCTTCTCAATTATTATCACACGATTAAATTATCAAAACTCTAAATGAGAGGCATAATACACCCAATTGATAGAAAAGTCAACGGTCTCATCCTTTTTCTAAGCAGTATTTTTATTTGGCACTCCACCAGAGTAAAAGGACCAAAGAGGACTCCTGCTTTCTTGAACAATAATTTAAAAGCGCAGCTTTTATTCATCATGAGTTCAAGTTTAATGCAGTAGTATCTAATTATATCCTCTCGGCTACTCTCAAAGTTATTTGAATCATCAGAGGGAAATCCCAACAAACAGACCTGAATCAAAATAAGTGAACACCAGCAACTGTGCCTAAACAAGCACAACTACTAAATCCTCATCCAGACAATGGTCGACAGCAAATCCTTTTATGATCAGTGGGCAGTTTGGCCATTTCACTGATATTAATTTAGTTTTGGCTCTATCTTCTCTAATTCTTCCCTGACCTCGTATAAAGGGACAACAAACTGTCCCGCATAAGGGAATAAACTAAATTCAGCCTTTCTCTTTATTACTGTGGTAGTTGGTATTTTTAAGTTTCTCACAACTCACAAGGCTGCAGTGATGGCAGTTCAATATTCAAGGCTCTCACTTCTGATCTTAATGACTATACTGATGCTTAGCCAGCTCTCAAGTTGCTGCAAGGCCGGTAGATGGATGAGTAAGGAAATAAAGCAAAAAGAAAAAAGCACCTCTTCTCAACGGCTCTCAATCTCATGGCTTTTCTATAGAAAGACACAACAGGGACCTAGCACAGAAAAGGTCCACCCAATTTATGGAGTTTCTCTACGAGATGTTCCAGGGGGTCCAAACCCCCTTCATAACTGATCAACTATCTATCAGTCTGCTGCTTGTCAAGTTATACAAGTTTTTGCAGGCTTCTGGTGTAAAATATTTTAGTTTCCCATTAAAGATGTAGGATGAATAGTTCGTCAGGATCATCGTCCATGTCTTCTAAAGACAGAAATTGTACTTTGATTCAATGGAAAAATAATGAAATATCAGACATTTACCCAATGAACAAAGTTTATTCTTGAAAATTTGCAAACAAAAATTGTTTAAAATCTTTATGACCTGTGTAATTCTCGGGTTGGGTATCTGAATAATTTACACTAGAAGGTATGCTAAAAAGGATCTTCTGACTAAAATGTGAACAATGAAAGAAAGAAAAATAGTAAGGTGACAGTAAAAGGGGTGATGACTAGATCTCATTTTTCTTTCATGCTTGATATTTTATAAAAACTTAGATTTTAGTAATTTCCCTCAATTTCTTTCACTCACATGCTTGTAAATAATATTAAAAGAAGTCTCCGTAATAAGATTGTAGGACTTTGACAATAAAGGTTTAACATACACTGTCCATATGTAACAGAAGACTATTATATTTAATTATTTAGTCAACAGATAAAAGATCGTTGCTGTAAAAGTAATAAAATCCCCCAAACAAGTCAAATTCAAGTATGTCTACACATTACTTACCAAGTAGGCTTAATTATACCATTAGTGACAGGAATAATGGTGTAGAAGTGATCCTTTTATTAAATTTAGGTAAAGTTTGTTTGTGGTTTTAAACAGCTACAAGATAGAAGATACTCTGATGTGGGAAATGTGATAAATGCATGTTATACCTACATATTATAGAATTTATCTTAAATTTTGTTTTAATAAAATATTAAGGTAATCTAAATATTAATTAGCAGTAGATGTTTTAACTTCTTAAGCATATTTCTAAATATTGATGTTCTTTTTGTAGAAAAAAAGGAAGAATTCAAAAAAAATTACAAGTAAAGCTTCTCAAAGATAAAGTCAAACTCACAGAGGAAACAAATTAAGTTTTCAAAGTCATCCTTAAGAGTTAGTTGCAAAGCTCAATCTGGACAACTCTGGCGCTGAGAGCAAGCGAGCCTGAGCTTGAGATTTCCTGAGGTTGAGTGTAGAAGTCCAGATTACAACCCAAATTCTCATTCCTTTTAAGCTCAACATGGAGAAATGCAAGAGTACGGTGTTCAGAGAAATCCAACCCAACATTTCCATATTTTTTGCAGGAGCCTCGCTAATACTTGTCTTTATTAATTTTAGCTTAGTGACTCATGAAAAGTCATTAATCTCTTTTATAACAATCTTTCATAAATGAACTAGTCTAGGTAGTAAGAAATTGTAAATTTTGCTAATTATTGTGTAAGTCTCCTAACAAAAGGATACTACAACTTTTCATTTTAGTGCGTATTAGATTCGATGTGATTGCCAAGGATGTAAAAAAATGATAAGTGCTAGTAGCGAAGGTAACAGTATGTAGACATACATGAATACTGGCTCAATCTTTGTCAACAACTAATCTCGCTAGATGAAATTGACTACACGGATTACACAATATAACAGCTCGGTTGAAAACCAAACTTTGTCAACAACAACGAAAAAAATTGAAATCGAGAAGTTAATGCCATATTGTTATAAATTGGTAAAAAGGAAATCTTTTAGTGCGGTTGCAGGGGAAAAATAAAGCATCTCCTGAATAGACTCTTATCTCAAGATCACCCATCCAAGTCCTCCCCTCACAGGAAGGTTCATTACTATTGTCGTTGACCGTAGTGGTTGAACTGATAGATAGCTATTAGTTTAGCATATGTCCATAAATCAGTATTGAAAAATTATGCAACATTTTTTACCGGAGAAAAAAAAAAGTACTATGTAGGAAAAATGTACAATATAAAGATGGAAGGTCCAGGAAAAATGTACAATTTTACATGCAAATGAATAAATAAACAAAAAACTTAGGCAATTATGTTTCAGAATGTCACAACTCACAAAAACAAGTGGACACTTATACTATTGTACTCAATTCATGGCAAAAAAAAAAACAAAGGGAAAATAAAAAGCAGGAAATAACCTTCTTCCTTGTTTCTAAAAAGAGGAAACCAAGCCGCATCTCTTGTTGACAACCTGCAAACATTTGGCATAAAATATGTGAAATGTGTATCTCCCTTCCACATAAGCTAAGTGAGTGAATTGTAAGAACTTACCATAAAAATCCTCACTACATAATTTCTGTTCCCACAGGATCAACAGAAAAATGAAGAGACAAAGATTTGTAAGCAATAGGCTGGAACTTAGAATGCCATACCTGTTTTGCAATTCAAAGATAACTTAGAACCTTGCTATGCATGTTCCGAAGATATGGTTACAGTGGTAATAGTTTAGTTTTGTAAAGATACTTATATCATGAAGTTATATTAAAATTTTCTCACTAGAAGTTCATCTTAATAAGTGGATATGATAAAAATGGAAAAACTCGGCATATTTAGCATGGGGTTTTGGAAGAATAAGGAGGAGCAGGAAATTTTTCATTTTTAAATTAAGAGAAATACATAATGTCTACTAAAATAAGCGAAGGATAAAAGAAAAATTATAGTAATCTATCATATTATGTCTTTTACCTTAAAAAGAGTATTAAATTAGAAATGAAAAATTTAACCTCTTCCTTTTCCCCCAAAAAACCCATGCTAAGAAACCTAAAAATGACCGCCACCCAACAAATTAGAATTATCATTTACCCAGAGAAAACGACAACACAAACCCAAACAAAATTTAGAATTATATTGTTTACAGAAAAAGGACACATTCAGAAACGTTTTCCATTAAAAATGTGGCAAATTATAATCGTCAATAAAATACAATACACACTACTTTAGACCAAAATCTGTAAGAAAAATAATAGCCAAAATTCAATTCTGCAAGAAACAATAAAATGTTCCTTACATTTTTGTACTCTTTGCTGTTCATAAATATCTCAAATGCCTCAACTGCAGAAGAAATACCATCATCAACCAGTACCAGCGCTACAGTGAAAGGAAATCAGATGCTAAAGATAACGAGACTTAGATTACCTGATCGAAATCGTATCACAATTCCATGAGTATACTCCTTAGAGCTTGGACTGAAATTCAAACCTGGCAATATAGTAATAACCCAGTTAGGCAGTTACAAAATAAAAATTCAATGAAAAGGATATTCTTCATACTATTTTACGAAGTGCAACCTACTGCACTCCCACCAAGTGAGGTCAAGCATACAGGTTGTTTTCAATATTTGAACCCGTGATCTCCTAGTTACTAGGCAGCAACCTTTCCATTGTGCCAAAGCTCACCCTAACTTTCATACAATGATGGTGGAACTGGAAGCATACCATGAGTAAATTGGACTATCAAGGAAGGAGATTCCGACATAATCGATGCCAGAGAGGCCAATGCATCCTCTGCCTGGTTACTCACTGCAGTCTCATTAAATGATATCAGAAGCAGAAACTCCACTCCATGGTTGAACTCCTATTATATACATTGCAATAATCAGAAACGGGGCGTGACATACGTAATGAGATATGAAGAAAAAAGTGAGATCTAAATCTAAAATGTACAAGAACAAATATTCAGAACATTGATGCATTTATGCCCGTTTTCTTTCAATGTTTCTAATGTGAATAGAATTGTGGCCCTGGATTATGGTCAAATGAACATTTAATGAGCAAGCCTTCAATGTATAGTCCAACCTCTCCTTTGCGAAATATAGAAAGCATCTCATCATCCACTTCCGATTCAAAATCCACATTGACTAATCCCTGAAACACAAATCAAACGAAGACCAAGTTAAACTGCTCACACGCAGAGGTTCACGCAGCAACAGCCGAAGAATAAAGAAACAGAGAATCGGTGTTTACATGTTGGTGCATACATGGCAGTAAGTCAGTACATGATCCTTGAGAACCTTCAAGTAAAAGGGATTCTCATAAAACTTTTCAAGATCTTGCTTCTTCTGAAAGCGCATAAACAGCGCATGCGTGTAACGCTCTGGATTTGGAGCAGAAACGCGCCCTAAAGAATCAACAAGGTCAATGGAAACAAAAGGAAATAACACTAAATTACATGTAGGGGAAAAAATCTAAAGCAACGGTAGATAAAGGTACGTAATTAGGGAATGCATATGATGTACGCCGCTCCACCTAATGAAATTGCAACAACACCACCCATTTGGTACTGCGTAGTGTACAAGTAATCCAGCATGTCGTTCTCTTCCTCTTCTGATAATTCCTGCTTTGCTTTGAGCAGACAAACATGTTCCACGATTTTTCTACAAGAAATTGAAACAGTTATATTCATATTAAGAGGAGAAACCCCGGGAGATGAAAATTGGAAGTGCAACAATGAATAAAACAGAGACCTTTTCCTCTCAGAACCTAGGTTGGAGCTTCGCTGGTCCGACCCACAAAGAACCGTTATCCTCTGATTCTTTCGCGCAGTCTGGAATTGGTTCCAGTGGTAAGCTGGAAAGGAAATTCGAATTCATGAGATAATTAAAAAAAAATGTAGATGAATGAATTTGGATAAGGAGTTGAGAGTTGAAGGAGCAAACTCACAGACCGTGAAAAGATAGAGGGGTTTGTGGAAACCGATGAGGGACAGAAATAGAAATACAAGAGCCATAGCTTGAGCATTGCATCGCGAAACCCATCTTCTGCAACTTTGCGCTTCTCTTCTCCGATGAAAGCGAGAGTGGGTTTTATTTTATCACAAAAAAAGCAACAAATTGGGTGGAAAAGGAAAATGGGTGGACTGGGAAAAACCAACGCCTTTCATTTAAATACCACGCAAAATTGGCGCCTTACATTTTAAGTGAACTACACTTACAGTTGTTCACTCCACGCCTTCTTTACCTCTCACTTTTATTCATTTACAACCTCTGAAGAATTATTATTCATTACTACATATTTAAGATATTTTAAAATTACTTTTGATCCAAAATTTTAAAAATTGGTTTACGAATTTCTTTAAATATTTTTTTATCTCACTTGACTTTATTCAAAGTAAGATTCTTGACTAGACTCTATTCAAATATTTCGCAAACACAAGCCTTCTACATATATATAACACACTTTACAGACATCATCATTGTACATAAAACCTTTCAAGATCAATAAAAACATTTTCTTTTAATTTCATTCTTGTATTTTCTTGCATTTTTTTTTTAATTTTATCGTTATACTTTCTTGCATTGTTATTGTTCATAATCACACAATTACAACTCACTTCTTCTTTCAATTACGTTGAGATCGGGGTGTTTTAATAAAAAAGAAAAGTAACACTTTTGAAACATTGGCTAGGTTACTGTGTCAAGTTGATCAAAGAGATGCTTTATTTCACTTGTTGAGTTGAATAAAGGAATTGAACTTTAGATCTACTAATTAATGTATAGAGTTACAAGACTAGGTAAATAAATACAACACAGTTTTAATATACAAAGATTCACAAATTATTACAAGTTGATACACAACAGTCCATTAGCTGCAGCCTTGATGTATAAAATAAAAAATAAAAATTGTAAACAAATAAGAGTAGGACGGAGCAGCAAGAACCTCCTGACTATTTCAGTCTGCTAATCTAGTTTAGTCTGTCTGATACATTATCTATTTTTGAACTAATCCAACACTAGTCGAGAGCTAATCAGGAATTGTTCAAGTTTTGAAAAAGCTCTGGAAGATGAGCATTGGTCAGCTTCGTTCTCTTGTTGATTTCACTCTTCTTCTTCTTTGGCTTGGGCTTGGAAGAAATGCCTTGAATTTGTGCTGCACTCCTCCTTTTTGCAGTGTTGGTGGCGGGCTTCATTCCATTCTTCTGAAGATCCTTCTCTATATCAATCATATCACGAGGCAATTCAATACTCCGGAAAAGCTGTTTTAGATCATCATCCACCTTAATGTGCAATTTGGGGTCGTTAGGGTAGGCAATGTCTTCCTGTGAATCAAAGTTGGACAGCAGCCAAATCTGCCCCGCACCTTTCAAAGCCTAGAAACCAAAAATTTTGTAAGGTCCTATCCTATTCCATGAGAAAAACATTTATTTGCAATATTTTGACTTTGCAATTTGTGCAAAAACATTAACTAGCACTACAACTTATCTAACCGAAGTCATTTCAATTCAACTTCATCAAATGGGTGTATTCTTGTTTACATATTTCAGCATCATTTAAACCTCAATAAGAATATAAGCAAGGTGGGTCTTGAAAGGAGGAAAGACCAAACAGATGCAGTTAAGTGAAAGGAGGAAACTTTCAATGGACTTTCTGCTACTACTAGGCAGGATGCCCTTCAAATTGAACTCATGCAGTAAGAAAACTTGAAATTCTGCCCGTTAATACAGCTCCATAATCCAACTCCAGTATGTGTATCAGGAAAGGCTGAACTCACTCAAGCTAGAAGCACCTTAACAGCAAGATTTTCTAATGACTGATTAATAAAGTGTTTTGATTTCTTCTGCACTAACCTAAATGCTATAGTGTAAATGTTAGGAGAAAGTGGCAAAAAATATTTTCAAAACAGACCAATGTGCATGTTTCTCCAAAAAAACATTATGTAGACATGATGAGTACAATGTAGAAGAGATTATTACATATATCTAATCTAGGAACAAAACAACCAATGTCCCGGAAAATCAATGCCAAGAAATGCTCAATGTTGGGGGGGCCTAATAAAAGTAACCTTACCTGCAAGTCTTCCATCACAGTGGGGTAAGCATCCTTTAAGTCAATAACAGCAAGGCCCTCGGGATACTTACGTATCAGTTGAAGAAGTTCTGTTTTGTCCTTAAGACCGTACTTTGACTATAGACCAAAAGCAAACAAAAAAAGTAGAACGCGTTATTTTCTAAAGGACCATCCGCATAAATGAATGTTACAGATATATCATGTCGGTATGAATAAGAGTAACCTTGTAAGAGAATCGTTGGCCATCATAATTTACTTTCGGGTTTTTCCTAAGATTCTCAAAGACATCTTTGTTAGCCTTTATGTCAACGTAGCATGCCTGGTTGATCTGCTCCGGTGTTAAAGCTTGTCTTGTCTGTCGGCAAACACATGAAGATAAGAGTATGATTAAACCAATCGATCAACCTTACACTGTACCAATCACCATTTCAGATTCATTAGCCACAAATTAACTTCAAGAAGGCTGAAACAAAAGCATGGTTATACATGTCACGTGGATGTTAAGTTATATTGTACACATCCCGTATACTATTACGGTAAAAAAAAAAATTTATATCTCCCTCCCCTCGGTGATTTAGTAACACAGTTTTGATATTTAGAACTGAAACTTTATTTGGATAAATTTCTTAATGAACACTAGTAGAAAATTATAAGAAAAAGATAAAAATGACCAATAAGTTAAAATCAACTCGTAGGTTTCAACTTTTATAGAAATTCTCTCATTTAACTTCTCCAAAAGTTTATTTTACCTTTATGCATAAGATAATTTTTACTTAATGACTAGTTAATTTTAAATTTATCCAAGCAAGACCTAAGTGTTAGTGTTTCTTGAGAAGCTTAATTGAACATGCCCTGGTGTTTTTTTGAGAGGTTTTATCCCAACAATGCCAAGTCTCGTTGAAATGTTTATCCAAACAGGACTTAAGATGCTGACAATCCAAAGCATGCAAGTGCCAAGCAAAACTCCATTTTTAATTCTTCTCCCATGCGGGCGACTATCTATCACTAGTACCATAAAAAAATGATAATAAAATTCAAACCCGATGAAACAAAGACCCAATATAGTTGGAGGCAAGTTGGATAGGTACCTCTAGAAGGAGATCAATAACACGTTTCATCTGAGCACCCACCGGGGCTTTACGTATGCTGTTAATATGCTGAAGCCTCTCGGTGTCGTTCGAAAACTTAACTGGATGGGGCGCGTTTTTTCCATTGGCCGAGCCATGTGAGGCAGATTTTTGGCTTGCTGCGGCCTTGCTTGCTGCAATGCTTGACAGTGTCGTCTGGCACTTCTCTTGCTGCTTCTTGAACTTGTCTAACTTCTCCTGCAACGCCATCTGAAAAGCGAACACACGAACAATGATTAAGTTACTCCCTTTGAAAATTGCAGTACTGAGAGTGTAAAACTCTGAGTTGAGTGTGCAAATTGAGGACAGAGAGGGGGAAATTTGGGATTTCCGAAGAAAAAACAAACCCTAATAACGAGAAAGTAATAGCTTCCACTGAGGAAAGTGGGAAAGAACCCAGAGATTTTGGAGGATTAGTGAGTATTGAGTTTTGAATGCCCTAATCTTGCAGGGAAAGTAGAGAATTGAGAGAGAGGGAGAGAGAAGATAACCGTGAATGGAAGCAAAGACTTTTGTTGCCGTTATTGACTGAACTTCTTTGGTTGGATTGGATCAGAGTCTGCAGTGTCTAGAACTACAACATATACATGTCGTGAATATGTTAAGAATAGCAATTTTTAAAAAATTTCGGAAGATAATTTAGTTTTTTTTTTTGTTGTATAAAAACTAATGGGAAGCACGTGCAGTTATGTGTCCGAATTACTTAAGTATTGTTTCTATGTTAGGTTAAATTATGTTTTGCTCTTATCTCTCTTTTATTTGTTTTAATTCAATTTTTATTTTGAGAATTTGTCTTAATTTTTCTTTTTTTAAATCCGATGTCATCAAATCATTTATATTAGTAATATTACGTGTCTTAATATTACGTGTCGGTTTGTATTTTTTCTTTTTTAAATTTAGAAAGTTAAAAATTCCATTATTCTACAAGTGTGACATAGTATTATACAGGTGTTAGTGTCTCAATCTCAATTATTTTGATTTTTTTTGGAATTGTAGATTTATACGAATTTATCTATCTTAATAAAAAAACATTTATTGAATGATCATGTATTAAAAAATAAATTGGTTAATGAATAATGGATCATAATTATAATGGATAATCTGCATGATTCAGAAGTGTTTTATAAGTTTTTCTAGTAATAATTTTAAGTATTATTGGCCGTAATGTAGGCTTAGTGATAATAAAATCATTCATGATTAAAAACTCAAGGATCCTTTTGCAATTCTTTTGAAAAAAGTAATATTTGAATGGTATTTTTTTCCTATTTCAAATACTTCATCCGGTGTCCAATAAATTATTGTGTGTTTTTTCAATTGTCTCTTTATTTTTATTTTGTTTCCCTTTAGTTTTAATTCTTTTTAAAAATTAAACAACTTCGTTCATCATCTTCAAATTAAAACCAAAATTTATTTTTTATATAAGTAGTATACAAAATATTTATATTAAAATTGATATTTTTATAAAATACTTTTAACAAGATTTATTTTATTAAAATTTATATTTTATAATAAACTTTATTTAACATAATGTTAAAGTTGGAAATATAATGTAATGTTAATAGAAAAAAATTCAAAATTAATTCAACAAACAAATAGGTTAAAGTTATTAATCAATTGTATTTCATAATATAAAATAAATTTATCAAATTTTGTAACTCTTTTAAAATTTATATTTTACATCGAACTATATTTGTATTAATATTTTGTTATAACATACTTTAATATTGTTTTTAAATTTGAATTTGTATTTTAAATAATTGTATTTTTAAAAATGTATAAAATTCAATAATTTGTATACAAGTGGTTGATTTGGTTTAAAAATAAAAATTATATAAAATCAAATGTAAAATTTTAAAATAATTTTAAACATTTTTATAACAAATTAATATAAAATTTTAAAATACATTTATATAAAGTTGAATGTGAAATATAAATCTAAACAAACTTAATTTTGTTCAAAATATAATATAATTATCAAATTTAATACAAAAATTGTATAACATATATATAAAAATTAAATTTTATTTTATGTTGGATAGGAATAAAAATGTTCAATATAAAAAAATAGAACTAAATTAAGACAAATTCAAAATATATGACCAAAATGAGACAAAAACAATAACACATAACGTTACAGTGACATGTGAGAATGTTACTGACATAACATCAGTTTGATATGTAATAAATTTTTTATTTTATAAAAAAATTCATAAACTAACATGTGATACCAATTTAAACTTGTTAGTAATATCTAAAATATTTTAATTATATTGAATTTCTTAAAATAGAAACAAAGTTGATACAAATAAAAAACAAATTATTATTTTTCAACAAAAACAGAAAACAAACACATAATTTAACCTACATATCAATGAGTGAAGATTTAAATTCCATACACTATCTATATTATCTATATTAATAGTATACTTAGTATAATAACTATTTATATTAATATTAATAGTATCAATAGTATAATACTATTTATACTTCTGTATTATTATATAAATTTATATAAAAAAAATATTTTGGTATACACATTATATTTTCAATTTTGTCCTTAAATATTCATACTAAGTCATTTTTTAAATTATTTAACATTTTTTTATTTAACTAATTTAACGAGATTAGGTGTTCAGTGATTTCTAATTTAATATTTTTCTAAAAATTATACTTTATATAATAATTTATAATTAGACGTATTTTTATACTTTATATACTATGTTTAAATTAATTAATTTTAAAAATATATCAGATATGGAGTCTGTCACCACCGTATAGTAATTCGGCTAAACCCTGATTAAAAAAAATTTTCAAAAAGAATTCATCAATAACTACTTTACCCAATCGGGACATGTATGAATATGAAAAATAATAAGACAAATTCATTTTATGACGTAGTTATTGAATGGAATATGTTTTGTATTCAGTTATGACTATTTTGCCGTGTATGCATGCAGCATACACTGTATTTTTTTAATAATCGTGTATTGAGATGATATTTACATTATTTTCTTTATACGGACTTACTTAGTACTATATAATTTAATCCAAAGTTTTGAAATAAGTACTATTATTGATATCCGATCAGATAAAAACTTCACGCTATTTTGTGTGAAAAATCATAATATAAAATCAATATACTATTTCAAAAATATTTAACTACAAAAATATTAATTGGACTCCATAAGGTTAAGTTTTTATCTAAGAATAAAAGACAAAGGATACAAACACATTCAGTTTAGATTTCCATACTCTTTAATTAAATAATGATAATTTTAATCTTCTATAGTTTCATAAATCTTTTTATCAGATAAATATTTTTTTTTCTCTTTCGCTTAATTTATCAAGTACTAGTATTATTTTACTACAAAGATTAACAAAATACTAGCTTTGTCGTTGTTTGTACGAAAAAAACACAAATTTTAAAATATATGATCGAATTTGAACATTTCTACAATACTGATAATAAGAAGAAAAAAAAGTGTAAATATATTTATTTATTTATATCTAGAAGATGTATAAGAGAGTAAATATTACTGAAAAAGTTACCTTAGGTGAAAGAAGAAAAAAATGGTTGTGTATTATTCCAAATTAACAGAAATGCAACAAGTTTTATTTATTACAAACCAAATGGATCTCTTATTACCTCAATCTTTTATATTATTTACACCATTTCATTTCATATAAATTAAGCCATGAATATTTTATATTGTTGAATTAATTATATTTCATGTACTATTATAAAAATTAATAAACAAACATACAGTATGGTTTATTTATTTTTATTTAATGTAAATATTTTTTTTACTTACCTTTTATCACTCGATCAATAAACTAATAATTTATTCTTTTGTTATGATTTTAAAGTATTTCTAGAAACACAGTATCATTTATTTATGTTCGAAGAAGAGATTAAAAGGAAGAAGAAAAATAAAAATGAGAGTAGAACGACGACAAGGTGCAAGTAAAACGATGATGTCGTGAGTGAGTGAACGAGTAACTGACCTAACCCACTGTGTTATGGTAGCCAACTTTATTTGATATAAGTAAAATAAAAATATTTTTTGGGAGAAACAAAAAGTGTGTTGCATTTCAATCTTTCATTCAATAGAACACGTGGGTTGGGAGGCGGATTCGTGGACTCAGATTAAATATTCTCAGACTCAAATAAAAGCATCAAAAGCAATCCTCAAAACTCTGAAGACCCTCTCATATCATACCCTCGCCTCTCTTAGGACAACCCAAAATTTCACATCCCCTCTTTGCAAAAATCGCCGGATCCACCAATTCCTCTTTCTCTTAGTGTAATTACTACCTAATCCAACAACTAATTTTGTTTTTTTAGCTTAATTTTTACTTTATGTACTGTCATAATTTTTGCTTCAGCTGTGTGCAAGTAATTGATGCTTTTAATTTCTGTTGTTAGTTTGCTGGTGTATGTTAATGATTTGTTGGGGAAGAGGCGCGGAGGCGAGGAGGTGGGGTTGGATGATGTTTTAGTTAAAATCAATGCATCTGTTGTGTCTAGATTCATTTATATTATATTTTTTGTACTTCCCCTTTGTGTTTTCCAACCAGGGACCAAAGATTATGGTTGGTTAAAGTATGTTCTTGCTTCCTTTTTTCTCTTCGTATGAGAAATTTGATCTTCAGTTCTGTGGGGATGGAGATAGTGCAATTCCTTCTGACCCCTCATTGTTCTTTGTCTGGGTTGTTGAAGTGTTGAATCGTGTAGTGTTCAGATGTTATTCTTGATTTTAGCATATGCATGTCCATTGAAGTTTAGTGTTCAGATGTTATTCTTGATTTTAGCATATGCATGTCTATTGAAGTTGTATCTTTCTGATGATTAGAGTTGTTTTGTGTTTCAGGGGTTCAGCGGTGATGGAAAAAATACAGCTTAGTTTACATTGGAGGGCAAGTTGTGATTCCTAGTATGCGTTGCATGTTACTTCTCCCACTTGACTAAGTTAGATGAGTCAGACTGCAAGTTGTTTGGCAGTGGAAACAGATTATCGGAATAAGGGAGATGTACAGAACTTTGAGGGCTTCTGTAGATTTGTTTTATCTTTAGTAACATAACTCACGTTCTGAAAATGGAAAGCCCTGATATTGAAAAGTCTGAAGAAACCAAAACACAGATTAACAGTAACACAAATTGTAATTCTAAACAGCAGGTGGGTATGAACTTTTAAGATTTTTTATGTTGGGAGTTTTCCTTTCGCAACATTGTGAACAAACTTTAGCACTTTTCACTTAGTTCATTTGTGATAATTTCAGAGTGTAGAAAATGCTAACGAACATCCTGAATGGTTACCTGATGGCTGGAACATGGAAGTCAGAATCCGTAAAAGTGGTGTACACATGGGATCTGGATACAAGGTGGGAGATAGATTCTCTTAATTTGGATGTTACTGTTTTAGATTGTCAGCGACCTCATTTAGATTGTTATGTTTCCTTTACTCTACGTTATTCATGTAGCAACTTAATGTTGTTCCTTAAACGTCGGCTTGATGTTAGTCATGTAGTTACTGCTGCCACTAATGTATGGTAGACATTATTAGTACATAACTTGAGCTATTCTTAAGTTTCTGGCCTTGAATCATGAATATTTTTTTGGAGATTTGTGTACCAGAAGTTTACTTGAAAATCGTTAAACTCTGTTCTTAATAACACTCATGACTTAAATGTATGGTGGTTACAACATTACTATTGTTTTCCCCCATTTGTCTGGCTTGTGACAGTTGTCCTAAATTTGATGAGCTGGACTTTATGGAACTTCTTTTAAGATCACACTAAATTAATTTTACAATGATAATTATATTAATTCTTAAAGACTAAATTCTATACTCTTTAATTGATGTGTTCATGTGATTCTGTATTCTTTGGCGGTATTTTATGTTTGTTTTTTTTTTTTTCTTTGTCTCTGGTATTTTCTTTCAGGCATATTAACATCAATAGTGTTACATTATTAAAGCTGCTTATCTCTCATTATAAACATGTTTTCTTGTTTCAGTGTTACATCGAACCGTCAAAAGGATACAAATTCTTCTCCAAACCAGAGGTATTACGATATCTCGAAACTGTAGAGGATAGCAGTGGCACTTCCAAGAAGGGGAAGAAATGTAGTAAGATAAACACTCCAAATGACAAGAGTTGCACTTCCAAGGAGAAGAAATCCAGTAAAATGCAGACTCCAAACAACAAGAGCTGCAGTTCCAAGAAGGAGAAAAAATGTGCTAGCGTGGAGTTTCCAAATGACAACAGTTGTACTCCCAAGGAGGAGGAGAAGGGCAATAATATGGATTTCCCAAACAACAACAGTTGTGCTCCCAAGAAGGAGAAGAATGGGAGTAACTTGGATTCTCCCAACGGTAACAGTTGCACGTCCAAGAAGGAGAAGATAGGCACTAACATGGATTCTCCAAAGGACAGCAGTTGCACTCCGAAGAAGGAGAAGAATTACAATAACACGAATTCTCCAATTGATGTTTGTATCACTTTTTACTTGAATCCTTTCTGTTTGTTATTAATGAATTATGAATGCTATATTGAAGATTGATTCTTATTATCATACGTATATGATTGATGATTTAGAATTATTTATGGCATACGAACCCAAAATCACACTAAGGCAGGACTATTGATTATTTATTGTGTAAAAAGGACCATGGTATGAAAGTTAACTTGAAAATACAACCGCAAAGATTAAACCATGAAATAATGTTGCCCACATAAGAAAAGGGACCCATTCATGAAACTTCAGTGGCTGCCTCATCTTATTGCCTGATGTTTATGTATTTGTTTATTTGCACTTCTACTTCAACAATTTGGCTTTGTGTTTCTTTTGTTGAACACTGTGGAAAGCAAGAATGTTGAACCATAGTTTGTCTCTGTCTTTCAGGTTGAATAAATTATTTCATGTTTTGCGACTTTTGTCTAATTGGGTTGTTTGCTGCTAACACATTTACACTTTTACAAACAAAAGGCATAGAAAGTTTACAAATAAAATGTTATAGTCTGGCTTTTATACAATTGATTATTTGGTGGGACCTTTAATTAGTCCATCGAATATTTTTATGAACTATAACTTATATTTGTAACATTGTAAATGTTTAATTTTCAATGTATTTCGGTATTTTAGGTTATGATTGAGAAGTCTATTCCGGAGGATTTACCGCCTGGGTGGGTAAAAGAATTGAAGACTACGAAGAATGGCAAGGGCATTCGGAAAGATCCGGTATGAAAAAATAATAGCCAAAAGGATCTCTTTTTACGTATTATAAGATATATTTTTGTGTAGTATTACGTTTTTTCCCTTCAAATCAAGTGATTGTTGTCTACTCCTATTTGGAGAAGTGGGCTGCAAATAAACCTGTTGTTTGGTTTATTGAGTAACATGCTACATTTACAGTTTTTCAAAAATTGATGCTTATATAAATTATAATTGGGTTACACTTCCAACAGTTTTATATTGATCCAGTGAGTGGATATGTATTCCGCTCTAAGAAGGATGTACAGAGGTATCTTAAATCTGGTGATATACGGTCATGTGCCTTTAAGCCAAGTAGAAGACAAATCCAAGATGAAGACAACATAACTGTAAGATATTTTTGCATGACTACCATCTTATCATTGCTGCTTTTACGGAGTATTCTTATTATTCATTAGTTCTTACTCCAAGCTATTAGTAAGTGATTGAAATCTGGGGGATTTTTTAATCACATCAGATTTGAGACTCACTGAAAATTCAAACATGTTAAGAATTTTCCATATATTAAGATTTGCATAGCATTGTAGAATGCTTTATGATGAGTAGTCCAAACTCTGAATGATTAACAAAGAACGATCTTATAGCGTCAAAATCATTATTTTTTTTATGTATGCATCTAAGAATTCTAACAGAATATTTTATATACTTTTTTTTTTTCAATCTAGTCACCACCTGCTGCCAAGCGTCAGAAACTGAAGCAGTCTGCACCCACGCAACAGCTTTCCGCAGGTAAGAAACTATGTATGACTAAAGTATATTCAATTTTGCTGCAAGTTCAATCAACTTTGAGATGAAGAATATACCATTCACACCCGATGCCCATTCCTGCCTATTTTTAACTTTTTACTGCAGCCACAGAAATACTTGATAAAAACAGCTTAGAATGGCCTAGTGCTAATAGCCCAAGGAAAAAGCAAAATGCAAATGTTTCGACTAAAACGAAGGTTGCTTCTGTTCCCATAGGTGATTCTATTGCAAAGATGCATTCACCAGAAGATGGAGCTGCAAACTCATCTGAAGTGAAGAAATCATCTGACCCAGGTAGGTCAGCACTTTTGAAAAATGAATCCTTGAAGGAATCAGCAAAAGCACTTTTTGGAGATGATTTGCAAGAGGAGGAGCGTGCTGTGAATGCAACGGAGAATGGTAACGAGAAAAATCACGGTAAACAAAGCATATCCAAAATCAGGAAGGAGTTCAATGTAAGTCAGCGGTCATCACCGAGACTTGCTGGAAGTAAATCTGTACAGTTGGTAAACAATGTGATCAATGAACAGACTCTTCAGGTTCCAAAAAGAAACTTGAGGAAAAGTAGAAACACTCTAGATGTTGATATTTCTGTGGACCAATCAGCTCCTAAAGAACAACCACATGAGCAAGAAACAGATAAAATAGAAGACAATAAGCCAGAAATTCAAATCAGCTCAAACAAATCAGGTAAAAAGAAAGAGCACCACCTTCCTCGTCGGGCTTCAAAACGATTAGCTGCTATTGAGCACGAGTCAATGAACTCCAAAGTGGAATTGCAGCAAAGTGAGTGTGGGCCAGTGACAATGGTTGCTGATCAAGCCCCAATAAATGGCAAGTCAGCAAATAAAAGGAAAAAGTCAGCACCTCGTCTGAAGAAAAGTGGAAAAGAAGAGATGAATGATGAGAAAACAGAACCTCAGCTGTCCTTTGCATATCACTATTCATGGTCCGACCCAAGCTTGGAATATGCAATCAATGCCCTCACTGGTGTGTTACCACCAGCTGATAATATACCCAGTACTGTTGCCGAAACTGATATTCAAAAACCTTTGTTTGACAATGTTACTGGAAGAAGTGCCACTGCAATCCCTGGAACTGATGTTCAAAACACTTCAGTTGGTAATGTTTTAAGGGACACCACTGCAGCCCCTGAAACTGATATTCAAAAAGCTTCAGTTGACAATGGTATGGGAAGGAGCACCACTGAAGTCCCTGAAACTGATATTCGAAAAGCTTCAGTTGACAATGGTACGGAAAGGAGCACCACTGCAGTTCCTGATACTGATATTCAAAAAGCTTCAATTGACAATGGTACGGGAAGTGGCACCACTGCAGTCCCTGCTACTGATATTCAAAAAGCCTCAGTTGACAATGGTACGGCAATTAGCACCACTGCAGTCCCTGATACTGATATTCAAAAAGCTTCAGTTGACAATGGTACGGGAAGGAGCCCCACTGCAGTTCCTGAACCTGATATTCAAAGCACTATGGCCAGAAGTGCCACTACAATTCCTGACTCTCATCTTCAAAAAACTTTGATTGACAGTGTTAAGGGAAGTAGCTCCACTACAATCCCTGAAAATGATCAAAAGACGGTGGTTGAAATGGAATCGGCAAGAAGCACCTCTACAGGACCTGAAACTGATATTCAAAAGTCTTTGATTGACAGTGTTACAGGAAGCAGGTATAGAAAATCCCAGGTACGTTCTAATAAACCCAAGAGAACGAAAGAGCTCAAAATACCTGTGCGATTATCAAAGCGACTTGCTGGCATGGAACCCGAGTTACCGCCTGCTGAAAGAGCTCTTGAATATTCCACTAGAAAATCATGCAGAGAAGAACCAACTGCCACTGATACTCTAACTAATGGAGTGTCTGATCATCACAACGCTGGGGAAGAAACCAAGCCTACTCTTCTTCAAGCTTCTGACAGTTTGAAAACAGAAGTACTTGGAGAATCATTAAAACGGAGTGAGAACTCATATGATGCCCAAACCGATCACAAGGAACAATTGAAGAAAGTTGAAGCTGAAAATGTTGGTGATGTCAGATCAGAGCCAAAGCTCCCCTTACCGTTTGAGGACTCTTGGTCAGATCCATGCCTAGAATTTGCCATCAAGACACTCACCGGTGCTTTTCCACTTGATGCTGGTGGAGACATAATGCCTGCTTTGCCTCCTGGCTTTGATAATCCGCCATATAAGCAAGTGCATCGAAGTGTGGTGACAGACATTAATCAAGAAGCTCATGATAACTCGAACCAACCCTCGCACAATAAGGAGCTTAATATGGTTATTCAACCTGAGTTGAGGACCGGCTCCATCTCTTATGAAAATGCTCCTAACTTAACAACTAGGGAATCTTATCTTGATCAAGACAACATACTTAAGAATTTGGATGGGGAACCCAGTCTCACTGGAAACATAACACAACCTTTGCATCATTCTTGGAATATAAACACACTAGCACATGAAGAGCCATTAAAGCAAAATGGACAGCCTGTCGAAGGTGGAATTGTTACAACGGAGCAACAATTAATTGAAACTGGAGCTGTAAACCATGACAATTCCGAGTTACAGTATTGTGCTCCGTTTATGAATTCTTGGTCAGACCCATGCTTAGAATTTGCATTTAAGACTCTTACAGGCGTGCTACCAGTAGAGGAAAATTTAACACTCCAAGGATGTTTCCCGGAACCTGCTAACTATCATGAACGGAGGGATGGTGTCTCATTGTTGCCAGATTTCAGATCATCTAGCTTTTCACAAAGCGATTTCTCGTTTTTCCATGATACAGGGGTTAAGTCCATGCCAGGGCAGCAGTCATCAGTAAGCTCTTCATTCCTACCCTTGGAGAAAACAAGTCTTCAAGGTTTCGCGGGAGTTGATCCTCAAACACACTTTTCTCAGTGCAACAATAATTTTCAAAGAAGGTAAGCTAGTTAGATGTTTGTTGCTACCTCCAGGATAACTACTGTTGGTATTTAGTTATACTTTTGTAGACTGCAAAATGTTCGACATTAAGTATCCTTTTATTTTCCCCGTCACATTTGTAAATACATTGTGAACATAAGGTCTCGGTTAGTGTTTTTTGCCTTGGTTGTTGAGAAGATCTGGGTGAGCAAAGTAAGGAGGTACACAAGTCCAACTGTTGCTGTCTCACTATCTAACTGCTGTACTCTGTATGTGAAGTTATTAATTGGTTTAATTAGTAGTATTTCTTATTTTCTTTCGCCATCAGAAAATGCTATAAAAGGCATATGCTAACAATTTCGTGTTTAAGTTGGTGTTTTTGAGATTCTTTTTGTTTAGTTTCTTGATTTTGAAGAAAATATTATACGAGCTCATAACCAAACTGCCATGGAAACACCAATATTGGGTAACACAACTTGTGGAAGCGACTTGTGGTCTCTTATTGAAGTGACTCTGGTTCGAATTATAAAGAAACGATTGTACCCTCTTTCAAATATTTTTTAGGAAGTGGGATTTGGAACTATTGTCTGCTTTTTTCCAATTGATTCAGTGTTATCATCAACAACAAAATGTGGGCGTTTGATACAAAGCAGTGATTAAATAAATGCCCCCATTTTTATACCTAATTTGTTCTTCATGTTTTACAAAATAATTTGTAGAAAAGAGAATTTTACGTGTTAATTCTTTTTGGCTAAGTTCTTTTAGTAGTCGTAGTAAACTCGAAATCGGGTTTGTATTGTTTAAATCTGTGCTGCTACGATTATGATAAGTTAACTTAAGGATTTTGCACAATATATATTTTTTTTCACTCATCCTAATTAGCAAATTACTCTTATATCCTCTTACTTCAATTTCTTTAGTAGGAGTTATCTTTCCCCTTTCCATGAGATTTAAATGTAACACAACAACAACAATGATGAGTATACCCTGATGGAACCAAAATTTAAGCTTTCTTCCTCAAAATTGCAACTACATTGATCATCATACAATTGGTCAGATAATGATTCTTGTCATGTATATGATTCATGATACTAAGCAAAACTTATTATTCAATGTTTAACATGAGCTTCTACTTTTTTCTTACAGTATATCTTTGACATGACTTTATCTCTTCTTAATGCTAATGTCTCCTCACATAATAAATAGTACTCAAAGAATCAGAAGTTCAATAAATACATTTAGTATGTGCAACTAGACTCCTTCCATCCCCCAAAATCTTCCTCTATGCTGCGTTCCCTTCGTTCCTTCATTAACAAACCCAAAGATGAAACGTAGTGAATTTCATATATTTCAAGAGTCTACTTAACATCAATCTTATGCACCCATCTCAATGACATTAAAGAATTTTAAAATCAATATACATTTTGAACATGGTCTATATGATAAAAATATAATTAAATGATGTAACAATTATCAGGTAAAATAAACTACTATAATTTCATTGTTTCTAGTATATAACTTTCAATTATAAATATTTTAATGAAAAATTAATACCTGACGCTTAAAAGTGAGGCCAACTCTAATCTCCCCACAAAAACTGTCATTCTTCACAACATTGTATGAAGTTGGTGGAATACTCCCTTCGTTGAACAATGCATCCAACGTAATGCTATAATACATACACATATAATTCAATTCAAATAAGTCTATTTAGAAATACTTATCTCTAAAAAACTTAAATTAAAACAATAATAAAGTTTTTATTTTATTTTTTTTGCATGATTTAATTTTTTATGCTGAGTCAAAAATCAGGGAGAAAAGACTCACGTAACTTCTCCCACGAGATCATCTGCAGACATGGCATCACTGTCCATGATCTTTATCCTGAGTTCGTTAACGCCTTCGGAAACGTTGAATACGAAATTTTCATTCCACTTTGGATTACTTCCTTTACCTGCATTCACAAGTTGATTATATATAATACAAAACAATAAACATCTAAAAAATGAGTTGATTACAGGTAAATTCGTAAACTTTTTCTAACTGCATAAATAATTTTTAAGTTGAATCTCCAAGAAAGAAATGAAGATATATTGAGTGTATCTTATTTACTATAAATAACTAATATGTACCTGATTGAACACTGCTTTTTTGTTCTTGAGTGCGACATGTGAGGATCACATAAGGGTCCATGTCAGCTGCTCCATCAGATCGTTCATGATTGAAAATATCAAAGAAAACAAATTACAAATTTATTTCAGATCAGATCAATGACAGATTATGAATGTTGAACTTTGTGTGTGTAAATAACAACTTACAGAGAAAATCTGTGTTTTCAAGGCCTTTGGCATATTCAAGAAAAACTTCAAGGGTTCCCTGAGGCATCTTGAATGAAGGATAACGAGAAATTGGAGAATCTGAAAGAGCTTTGAGAGAAAGCTGTTAAAGGGAGGCACAATTGGTTTTTATATTTCATGGTAGTTTCAGAGGAGTGAAACAACACAATCACCGGTTTGAAGGTAAATCTAAGCCATAACTATTTTTACTCTTCTTCTTTTTTTTTTTCTAATATTTTGTTTCCAATATTTAACATTTACTTTTTTATATTTTTAAATGATTAAATCATTGATGCCAAGATTCCACACCATAGTGCATTAATTAAAGAATTGAAAATAAATAGAATGCAACCTAAGAAACAAGGTAATATCTGGTCAATCTAATAAAAGATACAATTATACTTTAAATTAAATTTTTTTAATAAAATATGTTAAAGAGAAAAACCATTAGTATTAAGTACGGTTTTACAAAATTTAGGAAACAAAAGTATACCATTTAATACATTACCATAGTTTCAAATTCAAAACCAATTTACTAGTGTTCAATAAATACTTTTCATGAATACATACTCTTTATTTTTTTTTATCAATAAAAATCTTCATATTGTTTATTTTCAATATATAAGTCATGGTTAAGACTCTCGACTTAAGACTAAGATCTTATAAGAAAATTTCTCATTTGAAATATATTGAAACACTTTGATATGGTATAACAGCTCTTAAATTTAAGAATTAAAACTAAAGTATCTTTTTTTTATAAACTATTTACTTTGTAAAACAAACTCACATTTTATCTTTATATCTAGTATTTAATGAATATAGAAAATGAAATATGTTGAGCGACAAGGTTATGACGAGAGAAGTAGATGGGAAAGGGAGAGACAATGGAGGGAATAAAGTTTATTTATTTCAAAAACAGTTTTTGAATGAATAAAATAATATATTAAATTAAAATAATAATAAGACGAGGAATTATTTAATTTTCTAAAATAAATTTAGATAGCATGCAAGTACTCGTATTTAATATGTTTGTTGAATTTTATAATAATACTTATTTTAAAGTCACGTCAAATAATTTCCAAGTGTAATTATTTAGACCGCACATATATAACATAAATTAATAACTACATGACAAAATTATGGTTTTATTGTTCATGTGTTTCCTTTTTCATTAAAAGACGTTAAGTTGATCTCTAAATTTATTTTTAATCTCAAATTAGTCTGAATTTGTGTAAATTGATATAATTTTATTCTTATTTGTAAAAAAAAATATATAACTTAATCATTTTCATTAAATTTTTTAAAATTAATCAATAATTTTTCATCAAGATTGAAATTGTTAATAAAGATTATTTGTTTTGTCAGTTTAATTACAAAAAATTCATTATTCATATAAAAAATTTAATGAAATTTATTAAATTAAATCAATTTTTTAAAAATCATAATCAAATTACATCTATATTTATAAATTGAAATCAAATTTGAGACTTTAGAAAATTAGAAGATCAACTTAATATTTTTAGACTAAAATATTAACTAAATAAACCTAGAAACCTATAAACTAAATAAGTAATTAAATCAAAGAGAAAATTAATAGGATAAAATATTTCACGTTGCATATCATATAATTTTACGTTTCCAAGACAAACTTATTAACTCATAATAAGAGGTTGTTGTTTTACAGTGATTATTTCACAACTCAACTCAAAAGTAATTTACGCTATAATTACAGTGAGTTAAGCTTAATTTAGAAAAGACACAGCATGATTAATGATCATTGAAGTTATTGAGTGGGTAAAAGAGAAGCCTATAGTTGGTGCCACCGTTGCATCATCTTTGGGATAGCTATAAGCATGATAGGTCAAATTAGGCCCAATCCTATAATTAAAATGTGTTAATGAGAAAAATGATGAGTTCACTCACAAGAGACGACACACCAAATTGGGCCTTAAAAGCCTTTCTTATTTTCTTAAGTTTTAACGAACTTGTCTTTCGGCATTGAATTCACCAAAAGTGACTAGAGTTTTATTGTGATCTTTAATATTTTTAACAAATAAAAAATATTAACTTAGTATTTCTTTTTCTGAACATGTTAAATTTATATTTTGGTAACATTTTTTTAATAATCCAATTTACTCTAAATAAAAATAAGAATTGTGCATTTGAGTTGTCGTTTGATTGATTATAATGACTATTTTTTCTCCAAACTCTAAGATTAGAGGATTATATTATTATTGATATCGAGGGATGGATCTCATTTTTCATATAATAAAGTTTTTTTCTTTCTAAAAAGCCTATATGCATATAAATTATTCTACTCTTTAGTAGGATAAATCACTACACTAAATAAAAAAGTTTGACCTAAAAACCTTTTGAATAGCTAATCCTAATATGGAGATAATGGACAATAAATTTAAATATTCTTATTTTATCGTACCATAAATTAAAAAAAAATCATAAAATAGTATTAATGTAATCACCTGTTATTTCTTAAAGAATTAATTTGTACTCTCATTTTCACATGATGTGGTTATCCATACTAAAGGTATTAAAAATTGATTACTTTAACTTCTCTTTATTATGCATCATGTTTTAGGTTGAAGAATGGTATATCTTTAAGAATCTTCCAACCCATATTGAGGAACATAATTAAACTTAATTAGTGTATTTTATTGAAAATACTTGATCATTGTACACAAGACATAGATTCATATTTAGATTGAGTTTAAATGGTAACTTTAAAATAGAAATACTTTAAACCTTTGCTAGAAGAAGATGGGTGGTATATTTTTTAAGTCATGATTAAGAAGGTACGTTATTTATAAATAGGACCCCAACCACAGAAAAGGACAAGAAATAGTGAATATTTTAGCTTGAATAGTCAAAGTTATTTATAAATTTTGGTTAATACATCTTGGTGTTCATTGTGAGATATAGTAAAATTTGTTCAATGTCTTGAAAAGAGATATTCTGCTGAGATGATCAAGAGGCATAGCTATGTAGTATTGAATATTAAAACTCATTACTATAAAACAAAATATTTTAACTTCATTGATGATGTAAATGATAAATGATATAAATTGATAATAAGAAAATTGATAAAAGCTTTTACACAATAATTTTTTTACATGATATAATATGAATTTTAAATCACGATCAAAGAATTAAAATACATATTAGATATTAAACAGTTAAGGGAATAAATTTTCTATAAATTTGGAATGTTTTTACTCGATTCTTGGAAATGAAGAATTTGGAGTTTCTTACCATCGCTATTCTCATTTCACTAATCATTATCACAATCAACTATTGGAACTATTATTATTATTATTATTATTATTATTATTATTATTATTATATTATTATTATTATTATTATTATTATTATTATTATTATTATTATTATTCCATTCTGAATTTTGAAGCATTGAGCATGAAGACAAACATAATTGCTTATCTTATCTAATTTGTTTTTCTCCGGTGAGAGAGGCTTGCGTTTACGGCACAACCACTATGGAAGATAACCAGAGTGATGCACTTCATAAATGAATGTCTTCGATATCGCAACCAATCTATGATTATGGTTGCTTATCTAATACAAAACTTTCAATGATAAGGTATAATACCATACTCGTCATAATATGAATAAATGGTTTTACGTATAATAGAATTAAGTTTAAAGTGCATTTCTTATCATAATATTTATCAACAAATCATATATGACTACTCTCTTTCCCCACTGTCATTCAACCCTGTTTCTTTTCCTCTTTTTAATCAGTTTTAGTTTTATAATTATTTGATTGATTGTTAATTTAAATCGAGAGCTTGAAAGGGAAGGGGAAAATGATAAACAAATGTTAGAAGCATCGAATGTTCAAATAATTGTAAATTAATGTGGACTTGGTGGTGTTATTTTTGTTCTATTATCATTTTTGGAAATAAAGATGGAAGTTTTGTTGTGCGTGGAAGATGGTTGATGTTTGTGAACGAATATGGTTCTGGTTAGGGCTGGCAATGCGGGTCTGTTCGGCCCATTTAGGTCTGACCTGCAGGTTGGTTTGCTATTTTTTTAATTTTTTTTTTAATTTTTATGATAAAACTTTCAATATTTAAAAATTGATAAACTTTAAGAAGTTCACAAAATTAAGTAAAGACTTTGTGGAGTTGGGTGATAAATTGATAATTCAATATTTTCATCATATTCATATTCATACTATGACATACACAATGTGTTCTTTAAATTTTAACACATTAAAAAATATATAATACATAATACTTGTCTTTTTCAGTTATACAAGAATTTGGAACATTAATGCAAGAGTCCATAAAAAAGTAACTAATATACACAAATGTAAAAATTTTTTATGCGGACTTGCGAGCCGGATTGTAACGGACTTACAGGTTCAACTTCTTGGTTCACCCCGCGTATTTGGTGTGGGCCTACGGACCAGGTCTTAATTGCCATCCCTAGTCCTGGTTGATGGTGAAGGGATCAATTATAATGAGATGAAGGATGGGTGATTGTGTCCCCATATAAGAAGAAGAAGTGATGGTTAAAACTGTGATTGATTGAAAATGGACTGTCATTGTGATTAAAGATGGAGTATTTTGAATTCGTTGAGGGTGTCTTTAATTGAAAATAAGAAATTATGATGGTTCACGTTTTTATTTTTTTTTTCATTTAATTCATTAAAAAAAAGTGACACATATATAATGATGTCTCCAAATATCATAATTTATTGTGGAATGCCATTACACAACTCAACACAATTTAACGATGTTTATTTTGAGGATTAAATCCACTTATTTATGAAGTTATGATATTGAATTGACTCAAAATTTAGAAGATAGACTAATTCTATTTTTTTTGTAAAATTTAAGGGACATAAAACAAATATTTAATTCTTTATATTTTGACCATACATGTACCTATTTGGTTCATTGTTATTATGATTATGTATGTTTACCAGGCCATAATAGAGCTAATAACCAAGGATTTAGATATTCAAATATATATTTAACCACCTTAAAATAAGATAAATATAAGATTTGAAGTAATATATGATTTACAAATAAAAACATAATTTATTAATATACATACATTGATATACACTTAATATCCATGGACTTAAAAGAGCTATAAATACGTATCTACATAACATGAGTATAACCTAACTTGTTATAACTTTTACTAAAAATCATTATTCATATAACTTTTATTAACTTAAGCGAGTAGAGTCTTTACAGGTGAACTCTCCCTTTTTGGGATTTGAAGTACATTCACACATCAACAATCTGGTCAGTCTACCTTGAAGTCTGCTCAACCAAACTCGGTAAGAACATTTAGTGTCCACCATGGGACCCGGTGGAAAAACTTCCCCATATCCACAATTATATGGTGTTACACATAGTCAAACCCAACGATCAACCTCTTCAATACCTAACATGGATCCCCAAGCCATGAACATAATCAAGACCCAAATGGAAACAAGCCTTAGCAAAAGTGAGGAAAATTGCCAATAGGAGATGCACCAAAAGTTCGATAAAGATCTTGAAGCCACTTGGAACACTGTGCACCCATCAACATGAATTGCAGACTTTGAATTCAAAGTTGGACAACTTGGATAGAGACCATTTTGTTCCGCAATCTAAGATCAAAGGTCGATCCCCACATTTGGTGCGAGTGGTTGAATCTAGAATAACTTGTACCTTGCAATCATGAAAAGAGGATAATACAAATCATAGCAAACAAACTTCTCCCCACAAGTGGAAGAACAAAATCTAAAACTGCTCATTCACATAGGAGGTCTCCCTCACCCAAATAGTGGGAGCGAATTTATGAAAGTCGCCATACAACCTGTGAATAAAGAGAGATCAATTGTAAGCGGTGTGACTCATGCACAAAGATTGAATGTGAGTACCGAGTACAACCTAGAACCGAGAACAGAGGTATTTAGTACGACTTTAATAAGAAGACGTCACTAACTCACGAGGGTGAGTCTAAGGTATGTGATTATCATATCTCCTTTTGTGTCGTCCAACGAGCTGAGTTGAATGCAATATGCATGGTCCGATCAAAGGTCTTTGTCCCTTCACTTGGATATAGAAAGAGCACGAATCCCAAAGCGAGTTATCATCAATATTGACAACTACGATGGACTCAGACCCAAAAACACATGTCAAGTCCTATGTACACAAGTCATTATCATCTCCAGAGACACAAGAATAGATTGTTGGATTTTTTCCACCACACCCAAAAGATAAGTCTTGGAATGATACTATTGCACCATGTTTGCGACACGGTTTGTCGATCGTAAGCTAGTGATAGTCTCGTCGATATATCTTAAACAAGTCATTTGAAAGAATCAGAAGTGTATGATAGTTTATAGACCAATCTACGATGACAACCAATGATGTTCCTGATCATTATGCACGCTATCATGTGTGCACTTTGATCAAGACTTTTCTTGAACTCATTAATAAATGATCAACCGAGAAAAACATTAACAAATTTATAATAAGAGTTACTCATCATGTCACCCTTAAAGAAAATTGAAACCAGATATTTTGGACATCCGATCTTAAATATTATATTTACACAACATGACATCAATATAATTCTAAATATTACAGTAATTATAAGACCATAAGACCATATTTCGATGTACAAATTCGAACTAATTTATTTTCTAAAATTTTTCAAAATGTCATTTTTAACGTGAAACATCAAATATCAATAAATCTTTGTTTCCAACCAATTTTTACTTAAAAATGTTTTATATTTTTATAGAAATGAATACAGTAAAAACTGATCTAAATTAATTAGTGAAAGAAAACAAATGTAAATTTAATTTTTATATTAATGGATTTTTTAATAAAAAAACCTGAAATACGGAACCGTCGGCACGTAGAACCCATACTTACGTACAGAGAACATAACCACATGTAGTACTGAAATAACTGAATATCAATGACAGTCAAATTGATTACCAACTCACACTATCAATCATAATGCATATCATATTTTCATATATTGCATTTTTATTATAATGTTTGTTAGATAAAAGAAATGTATAACAGTGTCATTAATTATATTATACCAAAATTAATAACCAATTATTTTTTAGTAGAACTAGTTATCAATTGTCTTGACCAAATTAATAATGAAATTTAAGAAGTGATTTAAATTTTTACTATAGAAATAATAATGGCTATTTTAATGTAGGCTAATCAAAAACCAATATATATTTCTGACTAAAATTAATAATGAATTTTGAAAAAATACATATTAAGATTTTATTTGTTAAGTAATAAACACATTTATAAGACAATACTAATCACTAATCTTACAAATAAATTATTGAGTAATAAAGTATGGGATACACAGTAAACACAACAACGACCCTGATCTTACCAGAATAGAAGAGTGAGAGATTAGGATGAGACAAGTAAGTATATGACACTGGAATGGTTGGGTGATAATGCCACGCCCATGAAGTAACGTTGCGTGATGAACCAATCCAAACCCGCGTGGGACCCACGCGCAAAACAAAGGAAAACAAAAACAACACACAACAACATAATGATAATGATTATTAGGTAATAATTAACTAATTAATTAATGAGTTAATTAAAAAAGGAATGGGCGCGCGAAAGTAACAAATCTAAACGGATTAGAAAGAAAGGGAAAGGAAGTAAAGTAAACATTCCTAAATCTCATTCCATTTTCTCTCTCACTCGCTCCATAAATTCTCACCGCACCACTCACTTTTCTCTCTCACTCTCCATTATCTCCTTCTTCTCGCCCACTCTTCCAGAATGGTCTCACCCTCCCAAAAGATTCTGGTCACCGGTGGTGCCGGTTTCATAGGCACCCACACCGTCGTGCAGCTCCTCAAAGGAGGCTTCACTGTTTCGATAATCGACAATTTCGACAACTCCGTCATGGAGGCTGTCGACCGGGTACGCCAAGTGGTGGGTCCTCATCTTTCTCAGAACCTCGAATTCACCCAGGTCTGCACTCTCTTCCTGTTTCCCTTCACTCTCTAACTTTCCATATTGTAAATTCACCTCTTCTTCTCGGCAGGGCGATCTCAGGAACAGGGATGACTTGGAGAAACTTTTCTCCAGAACCACGTACGCTCGATATTGCGTCTTCTCATTTTCCTATTCTTTTAAGCTTTGTTTCTTTTTCAGTTAAATGTGATAATATACTGAAACAGATTCGATGCCGTGATCCACTTTGCTGGCCTCAAAGCGGTTGCGGAAAGCGTGGCCAAGCCACGTCGTTATTTTGATTTCAATTTGATCGGCACCATCAATCTCTACGAAGTTATGGCCAAGTATAACTGTAAAAAGGTTTTCACCTCACCCTCCTTTTTCTTTTCTTTTTCCCCTATTTTTAAGGCTGCTGTCACAATTTATTATGAAAATGACATGTTAGATTGAATTTAATTTTTCAAGAAACAAATTCTTTTAACACCGTATATATTTATAAATATCTTGCGATGAAATTACCTTAAATTGATTATACCACTTAAAATATGAGATTATGATAAATGAATGTGAGGAAATATATATATATATATATATATATATATATATATATATATATATATATATATATATATATATATATACGTATATATATATAGTCTATACAGGTCTGTTGGGCAAAAAATATCACGAAAGAAAAAACAACGAAAAAGTGAGATAAGTTTCTTCCTTAGGTAGATTCTAGAGTATTATTTATCTGTAAACTAATTTTACTTTTTGTAGAAATTTATTTTGTTTTCTTTTTATTTATTTATTTATTTGGTAAGGGCTTGGTCCATCATTGTCTTTAACTTTCATGTCATTCATGGGAGGGATTTTTTATGCTTTACGTTATGTGTTCCAAAGAAGGAAACAGTATCAGATTCTTGCCTTTTTCTTTTGTTTCTTTTGTGATGGTGTAGAATATTACTTGACATGATCATGTTTCTGTGTAGATGGTTTTTTCATCTTCTGCTACTGTTTATGGCCAACCTGAAAAGATACCGTGCGAGGAGGATTTCAAGTTGCAAGCTATGAATCCCTATGGACGGACCAAGGTAACTTTGTTCTGAGTACCCTTTCACTTTTACTTTCTTTTATTTCCTTTATTTTTTTGTTGGCAGCTTGTGGTTTCTAAGTTATCAATAACGAGTTATTTAATGGAAAAGGAAATAAAAAAGATAAGATGAATTAAACTGTATTTTCAGAATGAGCAGGCATTTTCAAAACCTGATTTTAACTCTGTTTACTCTCACTTTAATTCATTGAAGCTTTTCCTTGAAGAAATTGGGCGAGATATTCAGAAAGCTGAGCCAGAATGGAAGATCATATTACTGAGATACTTCAATCCAGTTGGGGCTCATGAAAGTGGTCAACTGGGTGAAGATCCCAAGGGCATCCCGAATAATCTCATGCCTTACATTCAGCAAGTAGCTGTTGGAAGGTTGCCTGAACTCAATGTATACGGTCATGATTATCCAACTAGGGATGGCTCTGCGGTTCGTAAAATACACCAGTTTATTTATTTATTTTACATCATATACACCTATAGAACACGACATTAGGGAAAAAAGTGTGCAAGTTGGACAAAGTAAATAACATTATAAACATATTTTTTTACCGCTGCAAAATGCTAATCCTCCATTCCTTCTCCTTATTCAAAATAAGATCCGGGACTATATCCATGTGATGGACTTAGCAGATGGTCATATTGCTGCCTTGAGAAAGCTCTTCACATCGGAGAACATAGGTGAATTGTTCTTTTTCTTCCCCTGTAGATCTACGTGGACAAATTTGTGTGTCATTGTATCAGCCTTATGATATTTACCGTTTTTATTTTCACTATGCTAAAGTAAAAGGTGGTATATTTTTGTTCAGGTTGTACCGCTTACAACCTGGGAACTGGTCGTGGAACATCTGTACTTGAAATGGTTGCAGCATTTGAAAAGGCTTCTGGCAAGGTAAATTATGCTTCTTCCTCAGGGAATGAAAGTTGTTGAATGGTGTAAGATTGTTAAAATTTATATCGTGTAAAAATCAAACACTTTTCATACCTAAACACAAATGAATGAAATAATTGCGTCTGAAGGCTTCTCTTTTTCCCATTGGATATGAAATCTTCAGAAAATTCCAGTAAAGTTATGTCCAAGAAGACCAGGAGATGCCACGGAGGTTTATGCATCTACACAGAGAGCTGAGACAGAACTTGGTTGGAAGTAAGTGCTTTAGTCCCTTGCGTCATGGTTAAAATGGTAATCATTTGCGTTTTTGACAAGCAAATTTTGATGGCCGAAAAATATGGATTCTCAAAATTCAAATACTAGCATACTAAGCTTCTGAAACTTGTATATTTGAGAAATAAGATGTAGGGATCTTTGATTTTATCTTTGTTTTTTGTTTGTTAAAATTAATTTTGCTCTTCCTTCAGGGCAAAATACGGTGTGGAGGAGATGTGCAGGGACCAGTGGAATTGGGCAAAGAACAATCCCTGGGGTTACACGGGGAAGCCTTGAATTAGCTTCAGAAATATTACTGCACATCAATGTTTGTTTCTTCACAAATAGGCATCACTTTACAGAATACTATGGTGGATGATTTGTTTAGGCAGTACAATGTACTATCTTTGAGAATAAAAATTTGGCCGCATATCAAGAAGTAAAATCTAAATGTATTCAAGCAATATTTCTAAATCTGATTAGCAATTGATTTGATATTGGTACAAGTTTTTCCACTCGGTCATGTCTTTAGAAGTTAGAGTTCAAATTCAATCTTATGTGTTGAATGCATACAAATATGGAAATTGATTAAACTATTAGTCGAAAATATTAAAAATGAAAAGTATTTTTTTAAGATGCCTTTTCTAAAAGTGAATTAAACTAAATTAATTTGCATTTATATTAATTTTCTTATTGAGTCACCTTTGGGTAATTGTTAAGAAAAAACAAATATCTATGATTATCGTTTTTGTATTTTGAAAAAATAAATAAATTATAGTTATTGAATTTTTAGTGTGCGTGTAGTAGGCAAGAAACAACCAATACATATTTATTTGTAATTAATTGATTCAGTAATAAAGAACAAATTATTCATAAGAATGAAAATAGTGTGAATATAATATTTGAAATAAAGTTAGCATCTGAGAAGTAAAGGATAAGTAACTTGTATAACCTACTCGAACTCAATAGGAGAATATCTCTCTTCTCTTCGATGTTATATTTAAATTAAATGGTATGAAACTATGAATTTTTTATGTTTATTGGAATGACTTAAAACTTGATGTGAACTAAACGACCCCACACTTTTTTTGTTTTTTTACAAGAATGAGATAGTTTCATTTTGAAGCGATTTTGTTGCAAATGAAATCAGGTTCTAAACTTTGGACAACTTTTTTAAAAAAGTTAAAATCGTCAAAGTTTGACGATTTCGACTAATTAAGTAAAATCGTACCACGATTTCAGTTGTATTATGAAGTGTATTACGATTGTAGAATGTTGTGACAACTTCTGTATTTATAAAATGTCACTACACCAACACAAATAAAATCTTGTTGACATGACTTTACTTTTTATTCATAAAAAGTTAACCTTAATAAAAAAATGTTTCAAATTGTGCTGACTAATTCATAAAAATTTAGTACTGGGATTTTAAAATTGGTTTAGGACTTTGGGCGGCTGTAATTTGTGGAGACGACAATGACCCAACATAAGGGCCTAGCACTGACCAGAGTGAATGCCAAGTCTTTTTTTTCATTCCCATATTTCAACTTGCACTCTTATAATAATTTTTTTATATTTTAAATCATATAAAATTAATAATTGGAAATATTAAAATTAGATTTTAAGTTATATAATTATATAATATAAATACATTTGTATTATATATCGTGTCCAGTTATTTCAGTTTTATTTTTAATTATTATTTAAAAAATTAATTATTTTATAAATAATTTACAAAATCATTTTTGTCTTTAATATTTATTTTAAAAGTTTCTCTTATTACATATTTTATTTTCAAATTTTACAATTAATAATTATTTTAAAAATTAATTATGTATTTTTTATTAATCTTAATTCAAATTTATATGAAAATTAAAAAATATAAATACATATACGCAATATCACCCGTGTTATCGCTAGTATATGCCAAAGATATCTGCTTTTTTTACACAATTTTTATTCTCATTTTTATCCTTTATAATAAAATTATTAATTTTTTTTTAAAATAACTGTTGATTTTTTAAGAAATAAATGCTATTTTAAAATATTTTATATAAAAGTGCATAAATTTTTCTTCTTTTTTCTTTTCATTTTTTTTTCTTATATTTGTTGTTTATAATGCTAACATCAATGTATTTTTTATTATTTTAATTGGTTTTCTCTAATGTATTAATTTATATATATTATTAACTTATAATAGAATATATATTTAAAAATGTGGAGACATACATGTGATAACCCATGCATTTATAATAATAACTTATAATAATTTTTTTTTATTTCAGAATATATAATTTTAAATACAAAAAGTTATTTTCTATACGGAATGCAAAAGTTTATGTATTGATGGAGGTGTTGGTTAAAATTATGGAAATGCAGTAAGAAATTACTTATTATGTATTTGTTTTTGCATTCCCATATTTCACATATACTCCAATATGGGAGGGATTTTGAGAAAGGAGTTACAGATATAAAGAAGTGGATTATTATTAATATAGATGGATTATTATTTATAAATATAAAATAAATCCATCTCAAAAAAAATAGCAACATTTATTTACTTCGACAATATATAGATAGACGGGTACGCAAAGTACGCACGTCTTATTTAATCATTTTGTTTATTCTGAATATATATATATATATATATATATATATATATATATATATATATATATATATAAAGTGGGTGGTTCAAGGACAAAAGACAACCTTATAATTAGTTCCACCGGGGCAAGTGAAGGTGCTGGTGGGATCATCTTGGGGGTAACTATAAGCATCGGGGCACCTATCCTTGAAGAATTTGGAGAGAGGAGTAGCAGAACAGCTTCCGGAATTGCAGCAGTATTCGTTGCTTTTGTAGACAGTACATGGGTTGTTGCAACCGCCATCGGTCTTAAGCTCAGCGGGACACTGTCCGTTAATGTCAGCGCTGCATGATATGCCACGTGAGCATCCGTTCGACGTTGGACTGAACTCCATCGGAACGTTGAAACCGTCCACCAGGGAGATGTCGAAGAAGTCCAAATTGTTGAACCCGTTCAGCCCGTATTCCGCTAGGGTGTTCGGAGCTCTACCGTATCCTTGGCACTCCAGGACCCCGCCACAGTCGCCGGTCTGACATTCACCCCGACCCGACCCGTCGAAGTTGCAACCGGTTCGGGCCCAAATGCGGGCCCCTTTGGTTCCTTCCGGCACGTCAACGGACCAGGAATCGCCGGTGTTTAATTGTCTGCCGCCGCCAACCGGCACAGACGCCGCCCACACAGTGTTGGGGCATCGGTTTGTGATGTCAAACCTTGCAGCATGTACAGCGGTGGTGAAGGTGAAAGATAGAGCCATGAGGAAGAAGAATCTCCTTGGGAGACTCATTTTCCGAAGTAGAGTAAGAGAAGATGTTAGAAGAGTGTGTTTGTTTTTGTGTGTAAAAATGGGGATTGCAGCAAGCCTTTTATAGACCACTCCATCCAACCAACCAGTATTAATGTTACCAAACAGATATTTTCAGACAATTCTTCAACCACATGTGTTGTGTTTTTTCTTTTACACGATGATTTTAATCTTTTTAATCTCGTTGTTTACTTTTCGCTAAGACTTACGTGATCGTTAATTAATATATTGTTATTTTTTTTTCTTTGTTAAAATTAATAACTTACATTAAATTATATCAAAAATAAAAAATAAGAATTAAAATATAATTTTTCTCTCTTTTTAAATTAATATATAAGTTGTAAAAGTAAGTACATTCTTCTAATTAAAGTATATATTATTTTTTAATTTTTAAATATTGCAATTCAGAGATTTTTTTCTTAATTGTTTTTATTATCTCTCCATCTTTGTTTTTTCTTTAATTTTTAACAAATAAATACATTTAATTTTCAATTTTATTTATTCATTTTTCAATTTTCATTTTATTCACCTCTTTTATCTTCGAACGAATCGTGATTTACAACTTAAATACACCTCTTAAGTTATATAACAAGTAAATAAAAAATGTGACGTCTGTTAGATTAATTTCTAAAATTAATTATTTATTTTAATAAAAAATTTGGTATATGTATATTTACCTTTTCACCAATATTATGTATCATATTAAATATGTATCTGTATGTTGATATTAATTAAATATCTAATATATAAACTAATAATATAATAAATTCGTGTTATTAACACATCATATTTATATTTGTGGATTATATTTGTGTATATTCATAAAATTGTTAGTGTACATCTATTCCTTTGTTGTGATTAATATTATTTAAATATATTTTTCGTAACACTTTTATGTTCAACTTAATTTTTGAATTTTTTTTATTAAATACGAAAATAAGATCTTATTTTTCTTATTGTGATATATATATATATATATATATATATATATATATATATATATATTTCAGTCCTTTCTTGATACATTATTAATTAGATCTTAATAAGGTATATAAATATAATTAATATTACATAGAGTACTTACTTAATATCAATGATTTCTTACCTTAATAACTAAAAGTTCTTATTAATTTAAATATTTGAGTTTAATGGAGTCAAATAGAGCTGCTGTGAGAAAGCTGTTGCATTTTAAGTAATGATCATTTTCTTTGCTCCATCATCATCAAATACGTCTTTGCTAATGTTAATTTTGACGTCACATATATTATAAATTATTATATTCAATATTATTATAAATTCTTAAAAGAGAAATCACGTGATGAAATTAAAATATATATATATATATATATATATATATATATATATATCAAGCCTGTCCAAAAGATGCAATTGGACGAGAACAACAATTCATTTTGGTGGAAATGTCAAAACCATGGAAATAATTTTTATATTTTTTAGTCTTTTCAATAAATTGATTTGAGTATTTATTTATTATTCAAAGTTGGAGAGCCTTGAACTTCAACCATAGAAATATATATACTTTCTATTCTTATTTGTTAAAAGTGTTTATTTAATAAAATCAATAGATTTTTTATGTGATATCAATTTTATAAAAATAAATATTATATTCTACTAAAATAAGTTATTATTTTAATATTAAAGATGGATATGGAGAAAAACCATGAACAGTGGTACCTTGAAAAATTGAAGTGCCCCTATGAGTAGGGTAGACGAAGACCTTGACTATACTTTTTCCACAACAATTGTGATAAATTTAGTTACATATTTTCTGAAATTGATATTATATTATTTTTTATATTATGACAGATATTATTTACTGCTATAGAAACAGTAAAATTTTCTCATGAACCTTTACGTATTTCAATTTTTAATTAAAACTTGAAGCACTAGCTTTGCCTCTTTGACTATAATTTAAAATTGGTGAGTCATGACTTGGACTACAATGAAGATGAGTCTTGGTATTAAACCCTTCTTTTTAACTACAAATTTTTAAGTACGGTCATATTAAATATTACAAACTTTGACAAGTATGCAAACATTTTAAACATTTTAAAGTTCATCTGTCATTATATAGAAATTATTAAAAAAAATGAAACAAAACAAAATATAGGAGGTGTCCCAAATTTACGATATAACTATATTTTATAAAATATAGATAAACTATATCTATTATAAAAAAATATAAATAAATATATAAAGATAAACTTATATTGTTCTTTATGAATTAGAGCTAAATTAATTAATTTATCAATACAATGATTTTTTTTTTCATGAAAAACATGAGAAATTTTAAGTTGCATATGATTATAAAGATACAAACATCGACGTCATCTTCTTGTAAGACCCGAAGAAATCACTCGTTAATCCAAAAAATTATGACAAACTAAAAAAAATCACTCTCTAACCAAAACCTTTGAAAACCCTCCCTCCAAACAAATGCTTAAAAGCATAAATAACTTCCATAAACTATGTAAAATAGAAGTCAGTACTCCTAAAAAAGCCGAAAAACTACCAACATATTCACTATTACTTCCTCTAAATATAGGCTTCAATTGTTTAAAGAATCAAAGTCTATACCAATATAAACTTTGATTCTTTTAAAACCAAAGCCTATAGTTGTACTAAAAATTAAAAAATGCTAACGCGTGTTGAAAAGCTTAATTTTTCTTAAAACTAAAATCTATTAGGCTCAAGAATATTTATGACATTGGTCTCATAGAAAAAAATAAATAATTTAGATCGTTATAAAAAATAAAATACATTAAAGATATAATTTACTTTGTGAATTTTAAACAAATCAAACTCAAACAAATTCAAACAATACCAAAAAAAAAAGAATTTGGACAATATTCACGCAATAAAAAATTAGAATGCATAATAATGAATCATTCTTTGTTTATAAACAAAAATTATTTAATTTTAATTTTAAAAATAAATTTTACTCAATATCTTAATAACATGTTTAATACATAGATTAGTGAATATGTCTGCCAATTTAATATGCTAAAATGGAATTTATTAATGATCTTAATCTTGTTATTTTGAACAAGAATTTTAGTTTCTACCCAAAGTATATAACTATTATTTCACAGTGAATAGAATTGAAAATAAATATTATACTTTCTTCGCATGAACTTTAACCTTATCGTTTGAACCAAAGAAAAATGTAACAAACAATTAAGTTGACAACAATAAATAAAATAACTTTAAATGTTTGAACATAAATTTTAAGTATTAATATTAATATAAAATGTGTTCAAATTACAATCAAGTGAATATTCCATCCTATTATTACAACTTACTTTTTTTTTCTTACATTTCAAAAAATAAATGTAGGAAAAAAAAATAAATATGGTTTATCGACGGTATAATTGAACATTAGAGATTGTAAAATATGTGGGTAATATTATTCCGCCTCAACCGACCTAGTCTAGTCCGACGAGATTTTTAATAAATTTTTTGTTATTATGTTTTAATTATATTTTAAAATTTTAAGAGTGTATTTTAAAATTTAAATTGTAATAATAATCTTTATTCTATTTTATTTGAAATATAAAATTAATATATATATATATATATATATTTTTTTTTTTACTTTTTTGAATATTTTGATTATAAAATTATTGAAAATATAATAATTGTTTTTTAGAATAAATTACTATACCAACTCCAATTTAAATAACTAGATTTTTATTTGTCTATCGTGAAAAGTCACACATCATGTTTTTGTCATCTCTTTCTTATTGATACTTATAGCTAAATTGAATTTGTTTTTAAATTTCTTTTATGTCTCATCTTCTTCATTTGGAGACTTCGTCCAAAGACACATGTAAAACAATTTTTTTCTCCATCCAATCTACATCTCATTAGTTATTGTAACTACATCATAACTAAGTTCAATTAGAATCTTCATATTGAAACTGTATTTATCATCTATCCAACTCCAATTATCCATAAAAGAAAAAAAATCATAAAATATTTAAAATAGAAATTTCTATTTTTTTACATAAAAATGGTAAAGTGACTTATTATACCAATGATGTATTAATAATTAGTTAATTAGTATATTATTTTTATAGTTTAAGTTTAAGAGAATGCAACACCTACGTAAGCGATGTTATTTTTTAATTATGTGATGTGACAATGTTATTTCAAGGTAATCAGTGACCTCGTGAGCTTGTTTTTCTTGTAATTTTCTCTCTTTCAATGGAATAAGTGATGTTGACCTAGATGTCATAATAAAATTCTAATGTAATGATTGAAACGATAAAAATTGTTTTAATATCAAAATATTAAATAGTACAATATATGAATTTTGATCCCATAATGTGTAAAAGTAAAATAACAATAAATTATTAAATCCAGGCGTTTTATAAGAGAAATAAAAAAGATGAACCTTCATTATATAGCAAATTAACAATAAATAATTGATTCAACGACTTAACGAATTTTATAAGATAAATAAGATCTCTTTATATAGACTAACATAATTCAAGATAAATATTTATTCACTCACAACGTAATCTAAAAAAAATGTAACTTTATGCAGTTCTTATCATACGTTATAATACAAGAAGATTTAAATAGTTTCTCATCTTTAGTATTATTATCCAATTGACATGGAAATTAGTAAAAATCATGTAAAAATATTTAAGATGGATATGAGATTGAGATTGAATATTGAACATGATGAATTGGGATTTGGAAAAACACATTTCAAATAAATTTCATGGACCAGAAGCTTGCACGTTGAATCTAAAACAGATTATACTAACATTTTTTATCGACTTTACTAATGCATAAAATTAATTTTATATTATTGTAATTTAAAGTTATCGTTTTCAAACTAACTTATTGAAGGATAATGTGTTCTCAATGCACTCATCTCTCGCCATTCATTTTTCCTACGGAGGTAAACAAGTCCTAAAAACAATGACCCAATCTACAAGTACATCACAATGTGTATTTTTTTTTAATTTCTATTAAAAAAAAAGTTGGCAGTCGTTCTGTCTAGCCAAGACAATTTTGTCATCCTAATTTTTTTTAAATACATTCCAAATTGTGTAATTTAAAATGTATATTCGGATGTGTAAATACTTTTCAAAATGTACATTTCGCCCTTCATTATAAATTATACAATTCGAAAAATATTTACAGATTTTGAAATATATTCTAAAATGTAAATATGTTTTGAAATATATATTCTAAATTATTTTTTCATATCTAAAATTACCTTCCAAATTACACGATCTAAAATTCATCGATTGGACGGGTTAGTGTTATAATGGGCCTGACAACTTTAAGCCCCTTATGCAGTTGATTCTCTTACGGCTGTTTCTTTCTGCACCCTCACAAATTTATTCCTTCATTCCATAATATATGAATTTCTGGATTTCACTTACCGGAACACACTAAACCAATTCTGGAAATAATTTTTCGGAAGATACTCATAAATTTCGGAAATATCTTTCTGGGAAAACCTCCCAATCCTATTATGTTTATATTTTTGGGTACAGGAAGAAATTTGATAACATATTTTTTTTAAATTCTTTAACTGTGAATAGATTGTCATATTCTAAAACTTAATGAAACTTACATGTGTTATATAACATAAGATCAACCACTTTCTAATATTAGTAATTAAATGGCATCCAACAATCAAAGAATGGTTAAATATATTCTCGATTCTTCAATTTTTCAATGAAATTCAAATTAATCTCTCTTCAAAAAATTTAATCAATTTATTCATTAATCTTTAAAAATACGTGAATTTAGTATTTTTAATCAAATTTTATTAAATTTATCTGACATTTCAAACATATTTAATAATAGTATTTAAATTGTTTATATTAACACAATTTTGTTTTAATGTCAACTTAAATAGTATAATAAAATATGTTTAAAATGTCAAATAAACTTAATAAAATTTGATAAAAATGATTAAATTTATGCATTTATAAAAATAAAAGACTAAATTGATATAACATTTTGAGGATGAATTAATTTTAAAATTCATTTTACATGCAATAATACTGCTGCATTTTACATGAGTACATTAAGAAGCTAAATGAGTCACTGCTTCTTCAGAATGTCATTTACATGTAATAATAATAACATATCACTTAGTGTGATTTTCAAATTTTATTGGACTTGAAAATGGAAATTGTTAATTCTCTTATGACATTTGATCGTAAAAATAAGAAAATAAGTCCATATAAAATATCTCATAACTATCTAACTTACTTTTATTCAAATTTATTTAAAAAATAATAATTAAGTTGTAAGATGTGTCTAGTGGTATCATTTTTGAGAAACATACGAAAGTCATCTTTTATTCTTCTCTTAAAAATGTGCCTCATAGTAGACTTTTAAAGAGCTTTATATTTATAAATAATAATATTTGTCCATTAATCTTGGTCTCCATTTTCAGTTTTTCTGCTTATTCATTAGATCTCATCTTACACTCACCCGGCCACCCTTACTCGCGCCACCCTCCACGGCAGCTCCGGCAACCACCTCTGATTTTTCGCTCTCCTTTTCTCAGGTTCTCTCTCTTTGTACTCTCTTTCTCTCTTGATCTATTCAAATTTCAACTGGGATCTTCTGATTTGGTCGGTACCCATTTTGCGATTCTTTCCATTCAATTGACACCTCTATTCTGTTGGAACCTCCGTTACTTGCTTTCCCTTATTTGTTTCGCCAGATGCGGTTTGTTTTCCGCGATAAACCATTCCCCTCCCCCCAATTTTCGTTTTTTTACAGGGTTTGGTGTTATTGATTTTGTGAAATTCTAGATCGTTCACAGATCATGATTTAAACGGAATTGTGTCGTGCTTTCTTCAATACTAAATTCGATGAATATTTGTGTAAAATTTAAAACCTTTGGCTGGATTTTCACTTTTCATCTTGGGACTAGGGTTTTGCTTGAGTATTATGTTTTTGTTGATGGATTTATTGTAATCTGTAGTGATTTTTTATTTTTTTTTAAATTTACTAGTTGCTTGCTTGGAAATGTTATATATCTGTGTATTTGGGGTTGAATCTTATGCTGATGCTTTATTTTTCCTTCATTGTATTTTATTTGAGGTTTTATTTACCTTTTCAACATTGGAAGTGACTAGTTAACAGAGGGTTTAGTTTAGTTTAGCTGTTAGTTTCACTTGCAAATTGTTGTTTGAAACTAAATGATTGCATTGTGTGTGTGTGATTATAACAGAATTATGCCTTCTCAGAAGGTTGAAACGGGTCACCAAGACACGGTCCATGATGTTGCAATGGATTACTATGGTAAGAGGCTGGCAACAGCTTCATCAGATCACACAATTAAGATAATTGGAGTGAGCAACACGGCCTCTCAGCATCTAGCAACATTGACTGGTCACCAAGGACCTGTTTGGCAAGTAGTGTGGGCTCATCCTAAGTTTGGTTCTCTTCTGGCATCGTGTTCCTATGACGGCCGTGTCATTATATGGAAGGAGGGTAACCAAAATGAATGGACTCAAGCTCATGTGTTTGATGAGCACAAATCATCTGTGAACTCTATTGCTTGGGCGCCCCACGAGTTGGGTCTCTGCTTGGCCTGTGGCTCATCCGATGGGAATATCTCTGTTTTCACTGCAAGAGCAGACGGTGGCTGGGACACTGCAATGATTGATCAGGCTCACCCAGTTGGTGTCACTTCTGTGTCATGGGCACCATCAACGGCACCTGGTGCCCTTGTTGGTGCAGGGTTGCTTGATCCTGTGCAGAAGCTGTGCTCTGGTGGCTGTGATAATACTGTGAAGGTATGGAAGCTCAACAATGGACTGTGGAAGATGGACTGCTTCCCTGCTCTTCATATGCACACAGATTGGGTTCGAGATGTTGCTTGGGCACCCAATTTAGGGCTACCTAAATCCACTATTGCTAGTGCATCACAGGATGGTAAAGTGGTTATATGGACCGTGGCAAAAGAGGGTGATCAGTGGGAAGGCAAGGTTTTGAATGATTTCAAGACACCTGTTTGGAGGGTGTCATGGTCACTGACGGGAAACATACTGGCCGTGGCTGACGGGAACAACAATGTGACATTGTGGAAGGAAGCAGTAGATGGGGAATGGCAACAGGTGACAACAGTGGAGCCTTAGAATGTGATTTGCAGGCCTTGTTTATTACTTTGAAAATGGTTAGAATTTTGTTTTGAAATATAGTTGACATCTTGTTTCCCTGGATATTATACAGTTGATTAATTGTGCTTCATTGTTCATTGATGTTTGTGATCCATTGCATGTTCTGTTTGTGTAAGAATTAAGTTCATTAGTTCGAGTTATTTTGAGGTCAGAAGAATATTTTTCAACTATATAATGTGACAATAGCTTCTGTTCTGGGAGTTGCATAATATCCTTGAGAATTTGTTTTTAACCAGGCCTGTGATAGAGAACTTCACGTGATATCATCGTGCGATCTGTGTAATTGACCTTACTTGCTGGGATAAAACTATTTTTATTTTGTAGTGTATCTAGGCAGGTAGGGGAAAGTGGTTAATAACTTTGAACTACGCAGTATGAGCTTTCCAATTGTCTTGTGCTTCCATAGAATTGAGACTGACTTATAGTGTAAGAATGATTTAATTTTAGTAACAGACATAATCAACAGTGATATAATTAAATTTGCTGTCACATTTACCAGAAGCAATAAAATTGGTATCTGTTGTTTGCTCAATGTTTTATACGATTGTTTGGATTTCTCTATGTAGAAGAAAACTTCTGTTTTCTGTTTTGTTTAGTTAGATGGTGCAGCATTCACATCATCCACCCTGTTATAGCCCGGACATGTCCTTAAAATTGATATGAAAATTTAAGAGATGAGCTTTCAAAGCGAGTTTTCCATTTAGATTTTCTCCTTAAAATTTTAGGGAAATACTGTCTCCTACAAAACGAGTGACGAATTCACTGCTGCACTTTCATAGAAAAGTAAATGTTGTGCATTTTTAACACCATGGATTGTACAGTAAGAATATATGATGGTAATTACGAATTCCTTTTCTTTTTTACCGAATATTTAGTGATAGAAGACAATTATGGTTTACATGCATACGTGCAAAGCAAAACCAAAACAAGAACCAGCGGAAAAGGACTCAGAAAAACACGAGAAATATACTTGGAAAGGTTAGCGTAATTTTCTGTTTAATTTTCACACTGAAAAGTCAAAATTGTTGTAAATTTTGGATAAAATAAATGTTACTTATATGCTCGTAAATTAAAATAAATAACACTTCCATGCACATAATTAAAATAACAATTAGGGTATATTAAAAAAACTATACTTCCAATAAAGTATTTATTCTGTTTTCTAAGTACTCTCTTCTTATTCTAAATCAATATCGTAGCATTACTAAAATAACATGTATGTAACAAGGTATGAATCTTCATTACATGGTAATGATTTATTCAACCCGATTCCCGACTTAAAGAATTTTTTAAGATAAATAACACCTCTATATAGACTAACATATAACTAATGATAAAAATTTATTCACTCACAACATAATCTAAAAAAAAATCAATGCAACTTTATGTAATTCTTTTTTTTATGTAATTGTTGTTGAGAATAATTGAATTATGAGTCTAAGTCTCATATTAGATAAAAGTAACAAAGTTAAACATTATACATATATAAAAAAAAATTCATAAACTCACTTTCTTCATGTTTTGGATTAAAATTAGTTTCAATCCTTATGTAGGATAAAGTGAAGTTATATATATATATATATATATATATATATATATATATATATATATATATATATATTATTCTTAATAAACAATTTCAGAAAATACTAAAAATCTCATTCTCAATTTTAATATTATCAAGTGATATGAATGTTAGTAAAATCATGTAAAAATATTTAAGATAAATGATATTTTGTATTTTTTAAAAGTTGTCATTCCTTATGTAGGTGGTTGGACTGAAATCAAATATATACAATTTCTCTCTAATAAATCTTTTTAACTTCACATATATATAATTTTTACTTAATAAACCTTTTAAAAAATCCTAAAAGTCTCACCACTAATCATACAAAAAGATTAATTACTTTCTCACTTTTAATATTATTATCTAAGTGACATGGAAATCAATAAAATCATGTAAAAATATTTAAGATGGATATGAGATTGATATTGAATTGGGATTTGGAAAAACATATTTCAAATATATTTTACGGACCAGAAGCATGCACATTGAATCTAAGATAGATTACACTAACATTTTGTATCAACTTTATTACTAAGAAAAATGTTAAGCATACACCAATATTTTTAACATACACTAAACCTACACCTTCCAGAATACAATAAACATTTACTAATTGGTAAATTGCAAGCGAAATCATTGTTTGTTATCAACTCAAGCCCAATTTCTGTTTTATTAACATATGAGAAAGGAATCAGTAAATCATCGGGTAGATGATGAGATATGGAAATCTGTATATTACAAATTTACAGGGTATTCCGACTTTAGGTCGGTCGATAACTATATCTAAAGTATCGTTCGTTTTGAAATCTAAATTTGTTCTTAAAGATGTCTCACAGAGTTGATCGATGAAGATGTTTTTAAGTTGTTCTTGACTTCTGCTTTCCAGAGATGTGAACCATCGAGTATACCGTAGCTTCGTCATGGTTGTCCTTGAAAAACTTCTTGAAACATTGAAAGAAGATATATTTAAATTGTCTTTAACCTCACTCTTAACTGCATGAGACTACCGGACATACCAGAATACAGGTGCAAGAGATGATGAAGTGAAATAAGAATGCTTTTCCTCTCTTTCTCGTATAACATTTGAATACAGATACAAATTGTTATACAAAATGCCAGAACTTAGAGATTGGAGATCGGAGATTGGCAAGTGCTAAAAGTATGCCCCTCCAAAGTTCCAACTCACTTCATTTGTGGCCTCTACCCCCGTCAAAAGCTGCTTCTTCCTGTTATTAACTTCGCCTCACAAATGCCATTAGGCCTAAGGCAGCAACAATTGCAGCTCCAGCAGCAAAAGTGCTGTATGCTGTTGCCCATGATTCTGAATTACCATATTTCCAACTCATTGAACTTGAATCATTTCCATAATCCCGTGTTCCTGAGTAGTCTAAATGCAATCTCAATCCCTACAAAATTCATAAATTCAATTCCAAACTTATTTGAGACAAATTCCTATTGATATACTATCATGAGATGCAAATGAAACAAATTTAAAGCAAAGTGACCGTTTTATTGATCGTGACGTCTGTCTTTCCCGTCCACAAAATCAGAGACTAATTTCCTTAGTGTTATTAGACTGAGATAGGTCTGACAAGATATCTTGTGATGGAATACGAGATATGTGAATGCAAATTTTCTAACCAACTATGAAAATTAAAGTTAAATTCTTTTGACCTCTCTTGATGTCAACTATATCAAATTTCAAAAAGAGCAGTAGATGTACTGTGTGAGGCATGCATTTTATAATATTCTATCCACATTTTAAAGTTCTTTTACCTTTTAAGACAATTGATTCTTGATCCATACAGCCATAAACATTTTCGATGCTGTTATTCCATTTTAATATTTGTGAACTCATATAAGAAAAGGAAAATGACTAATTAACCTATCTTGCTCTAAATTCAACTTTTCTTTAATATATCATTAGCCCTTCCTCTCTCAAAATTCCATTCAACCATACCTTCAAACCAGCCGCTTTTGCGTGGTCTACAGCTGCGGCAAGATCACTGTCCGAAGCCAGTACAATTTTATCATTTTCTTCATCTTCGTACTACAAACAAATCGACGAGCTTGCATTAGAAAAAGGAGAAAAGCCAGACCGAAGAATATAAATATAACATTTTGAAACTTACCAAAATTTGGGGCAGGTTCGTGGGGTCAATGTCATCACCGATTCTATGAATGATGCAAGTTATTACATCTGTCATGCTCCGAGTATCTGAACTTGCACGAAGCACACAAACCACTCAACTGATATCTTTTTACGTAATGCATAATTAACGTGTAAGTTGAAACAGAGCTTCTTCAGTCAATAAACAAGTTTCTTGCGGTTACAGAATACTAAAAATTGACTGAAGACTTGCAAACCAGTAACATTCAACTGAGACTACTAAAAATTATGGTATTTTTCCAATCAATCCATTATATATCACCATTATACTACCAATTTAAATTTTAAATAACATTTTTTTTATCAATTTGCTTGCAGACTAAATTAAGTACATATTTTATTATTAAAGTGAATTTGTGATATGGTTGTTAACGAAAATTTGCTAGTCTAAAGATGGAGAGGGAAAACACACATGTACGCGAAGACCTGATTGGAAACATGCAATATATAGTTGACATACCGCATGTGAATCTATGCAATCTACCCTTCCTGTCTTGTAATTTGAAGGAAAATGCATTCGTCATGCTTGACCCAATATAAGAAAGGGATCTCCCTATTTCTCCTCCCTCAGAAACCATTTTCAAGGAAGCTTCGCTGCCATGTCAATAATAACATGTAATTAAATTAAAATTTTGAAAATAACTTTTCCTGGCAACAGGGATGCATATTTGAAAAAGATATAACCTTTGGGAATCGTCGTCCTCCCCATTTGGAACTAAGGCCATGGCCGAATCCCAAAATTTTTGTATCATGGTGTTGGCTGCTTCATTATTAAAACCAGCACTGTTTCCGACCTAATCAGTGGAGAAAATGTTGCCATCATTACAAATCTTTAGCGGAAAAAGATCACGGAAGCTAAAAAAAATTGAATTTCGGTATCTTATATTCAACATTAACATCAGCAGTGCTCCAAATCAGGGAAGTGAAAGAAATAACTTTAGAATAATATCCAGTTGGTAAAAACAGTTGAACATTTTCTTTGTCCTAGGAGCTACATATTGCAAGTAGAAGATAGGCGGAAAAAGTCGTTGGAGAGGTAGGTCATCAGTTTGAGTACTCTACTAATAAAAACTAAACTAATAATTAATATTTGCAGATTAAAAAAGTGTTGCAACAAGAGGTGGGAAAAATTAAACCCTGATACTCTTCGCCATTGATGGGACTAAAGGTACCATTGATAGTAAATTGCCAAATTGTAAGGGTAAAAGAAATCCTCGATGCATCGATGGGATAAACCAACAGAGAAAAAATAGCAGTCATTCCCCCACTGTATTTACTTATGTAAGTGTAAAATCATGGAAAACAACCTAAGGGATTTTATATAAGGATTACTTCTCCATAATGCTTGACTCTTGGTGATTCTAAATATTCAATTTCATGACATACGAGAGAGAGAAAGTTAACCGCACATTTCAACATCAGTAAACTATGTGTACGACGCTAATCAACCTGACTAAGGCACACGTTTTTGTGTTAACGAGTCTGGTGGTCGTGTTGATTACGGTGAGGATGGTATAAAATTTTACAACTCTTTTCATTATATTTTATTTTTTACGCCAACTCTGTTCAGTATGTTGTGTGCTACGCCTACGTCTTAGAGCATGTGGAGGTTGAAGCCGAGAAAAAAAAAAACGAAGTGCTCTCTGATTTTATTTGGCTTTCTACTAGAGGATAATATTTTCATTAAATTTATTAGTATGATATGCCACCTCCTTTTCTGTTCTTAGTAGCCGGTTCCATGCTTTAAGAACATTCATAAAAAGAAAAATAGTTAACATCGGTTAAGCTTTCGATAATAATGAATCATCAAGATTTCATATTCTTATATTTCCAAGACAAGAGGCTTAAGCATATGGATAAGGAGAAAAGAGGGTGGCAATTTTCTTCTCCCAAGTTTAAAACCAAAATGCTGACTGACGACCCACTAATCAATAAATTGCATACATATTCAGATATCAATTCATATATGAAATCTGCATTTAGTTTTTAAGGTGAAGAAAAGTAACTAGTTTTACTGAAAATAATTTGCTATAGTACATAAATCAATAAGAAAATACAAATTTAATATAGAAATGGAACAACTTTCCTATCATCTGAAATTCACATTGAAAAAGGTAATAATCAGTTTACCTTATAAATTGTAATTACTTTTTTTCTAAAATATCTTTACTTATTGTGCTTCTATTCCAATGCGAAAGATAGAAATCTATTTAATAATCAAGTATCTTTCTATTATGCTCGATCCTTATTTTAGGAAAAGATTGTGTATAACTTACAAATAAACAGCCAATTACCCCATTTCAACAAGGATTCAATAGAGGTTTAATGCAATCAACAGCAGTAGGTTTACACAGTCATAGAAAGCATACCTGACTAGCTGTTGCTACAGCCGCGTGAGTTATATGAATTACATCAACCGTAGCAACAACAGTACCATCTGTTTCAACCATCCAAATCAGAAAAATATTGATGCAGGAACTAGTTCCCCATCTCATATACAATTTATATTACCTCTATCAACAATGGGAAGATGCAAAAATTTCCCATCATGCATAGTGTGAAGTGCATCGACTATTGGTGTATCAATTATTGCACATTCTGGATTTGGAGTCATGGCCTGTATATTGATTGACTGTAGGTCAGAAAAAAAGGGACAAGAAACGATAACTGGACGAAAGCTCTGAAAAACTTCTTCTAAAACATGCAGGAAAATGTGGTCCTGAACATCACTAGATCTAGTTGTAGTGGTACCTTCTCAACAAGAGTAAATTCTGGAGGAAGACTTTGTGCTATCACCCGCATCAAGATATCCTTTGAACTGAAATTTGTGTAGGGAAAGTAGTACATTAAAAAAATACGGACGATACTTGTTTACCAAAAAAAAAAAAATTCGAATGTAGGAGGTAAAAGTAACTTTTCAGAAAAATAGGAGGGTGGCAATGCCAATAGCAACACACTTACGTAAGGATACCACAAGGTTTGTCATTAACAGTCACAACCGCACAACTAGCACGAAGTTCAAGCATCTTCTTTGTTGCCGCCAAAACTGAGTCTGTTGGTGAAACTGTAACAACCCTGGAAATGCCAGTATCTGCTGAATTATCTTGGTATAATAATCACAACATGCAAGCAAATTAAATCCCAGAAAACTTTTGTCATCTAAAACAAAAGAAATTATTACCTACTTTGAATTCTCAGGAATTATTGTAGACAAAGAAGGCTTGAATATCTGCTCGCGAAGTGACTCAAAGAACGTCGAATTGGTGCCTGCACAAAGGCCAAATTAGCATGAAACAAAACCAGGCCTAAAGAAACTGGGAACCTAACTAAAAAAAAAGTAGCCATGAAAAAAAGAAAATACTGTACAAACCAGACGTAGGTGTTCCCCAGTGTTTTTCGATACCTTCAACAGCAGCCGCAATTGCCCTTCCTTTCTCTGCTGCCCTTTCCATACGGGCAATGGCATCATACAAACACTTCGCTATGTCAAGTATGGCAACAACTTCTCCGTTGTCCACCACAGGTAAATGTCTGAACCTCCCTGAAAACAATAAATCATCCTTGTATTTATTCAAAAAGCACCATACAGAAACAGCAATCAACTTGAAAAAAGTGTGTGTTGCCTCTCTCCGTATTCTGCCAACCTTGCACCATCTTTTGGAGGGCTTCCACAGCAAGAGTGTCAGAAAGGACAAATACTGGATTCCTTGTCATAACCTTGGAAACGGTTGTTTCTTCGAGATTAACCTCACGAGCAATAACTCTTGTTGTTATATCCTTTAACCACAAAATTATAATGTAAAACAAAAGGCCCAGTATTCATTTTTTTTGTTAGTGGGTGTCACAAAAAGAAGTCCAAATTTACCTTGTCTGTGAGGATTCCACAGAGCAAAGCATTAGAATCTGTTAGCAGTAGAGCATCTACTTTGCGAGCAGCCATCCTACGACAAGCTTCATAGACGGTGGTTGTTTCAGGAACTGTCAATGCCTTTGAAAGCCGCAATGACTTCACAGTTCGCTCTCCCCTGCCCAATTCCAAGTACAAAACAATGGCATCATCATCATCATCACATGATTTAAATGATAAAACCACAATAACCATTATCTGATTCATCTCTTCTTACATTTCCGAGAACGAAGACATCACACATTTGTTTAAAATTAAAAATCAATATAATTTGAGAGCCTTGAACAGATACTCTGTGAATGCTTAATTAATAAACCACTCTATGTGATGCATCAATTAGCTAATCATGAGAATACGTGTTTCCATAAAGTGAAAATGACAATTCGCAGGAACACGAATTATACTATTTCAATTTGAATTTTTCTTTAGAATCGCATTAGCTCCTGCAATACCTAAATTAAATAGTCATTTTGTATAACTTAAATTAAAATAGACAAATACATTAATCATATTATAATAAAAGCATTTTAATACACAAGTTAAATTTAAAATCTATGCTAAAACTTTATATTATGAAGCAGAGCTCTTTCTAATAATTAATCAATTTTTAAAAATAATGTAGATTTGATTTACAAATAAATAAATACATAATTTATTAAAATGTCTTTTTCATTTTTATTTATAAGATCCGTAACGTATTTTTACTAATAATTCTTTTACTGAAATTAAAGTATTTATAATTAAACGAGAGACTATTCCATTTTCCATATGAATTGAGAGAAACTATTCGTGACTTAGTTTTACATTTATGATTTATTTTATTTTTTATGAAATGAGCTACTAATTGAATATAATTTAATGATGATAAATTAAATAATCAATTATAATATTAAAAAACATTTTTAGATAAAAAAACTCTGGTAGAACATAACTATTTTATTTTATAGGTAGGATAAATCAATCAAAAGAAAAACGCATACGAAAAAAAAAATGAGAAGGAGGAAGTACACGGTGCGCGGTGACGGGAACGTTTTACGAGGAGTAAGGTCAAGCGACGAATACTCAGAGGCTTTCTTCTTGTTCTGCGAGGGGCTGTTCGTCAACGAAGCGAGCCTTCGAGAAGAAACACCTTGAATTGACATCTTTCCCGAACGCTACCTGTAACCGCTCAAATTCAGATAAATTGTGATGATGAAAATTGAAAAGCGAGTAACGAAATTGAGAAGAAAAGAAAGTAACCGGAAAGAGAAGAATGTTGGTTAAAAAGGAGGGCGAAAGAATCTGGATAGAAGGGGGTAGAGGCGGTCGGAAAATGAAGTATGTTCCCGGTGACCAGCCGGTGCAGAAACAGACAGATTGAGAAGGAACATTGTGGTTGTGTAGGTAGCTGAAGAAAAAAGGCGGGGTGGTGGTGGGAGAGGAGAACTTGGCGCCGATTCCAACGGTGCCAATTCTCCTAGGATCAGCAAGTGCGGTAAATTCGACATGTGTCACACTAAGCATGCCAATGCTACGTTCAATGAAGTTTAACGAATTCAGTTATTATAGGGAATATATTTGCCTTACACATTCCTTTGTAACCAAATCAAATACGTATGTACAAAATAAACACTCCAAGTATCGTGGATTATTTTTCTAAAGTGTTAAATATATATTTTTTCTTTTAATTTTTAATAAATTTTAGAATTAATTTATTTTAAAATTTTAAGATTAATTCAGATTTTTATTTTTCGAAATACGTAAATTTAGTTATTTTAATTAAATTTTATTTTTATTTGATGTTTTGTACGCATTTCAGTATTGTATTTGAGTTGTTTATAATGTTTGATACAGTTTTACTTTAGTGTTAAGTTAAATATTATTATAAAACACGTTTCAAATATCAAATAATCTTAATAAAGATAAATTAAAATAATTAAATTTACATAATATTTCGAAAGATAAATAAATAAATTTATTTAAAATTTTAAAATAAACTAATTCTAAGATTCATAAAAGTTAATGGACTAAAACATTTTAACCCTTTTCTAAAAAGTTAAACAGTTGTTTTAAGCATCTACAATCCAAAATAACAAAAATATTATTCTCTTGAAAATTAATTTGTTCATCGGAGTCTTGGCAAGTTATACCACATTTTTTATACGACAATGTTTTATGGTCCTTTTACATGCGAAAATTATTTTAAAAAATAAATATTAATAATTATAAAGTTTTAATTTAGAATAAATAAATTAATACGTATAAAAATAAATATAAGTTGTGTGTATGTATAAGATCGAAACAACATTTTAAACCAGTGAAATGCAATTATTTATAGCAATATTGAGTATGTTTGATTTGATTTATTTATTTTACAATAAAATATCGTATGCTGCATTTTTATTCATTACTAAGAAAAATCACTGTCACATGCATATGTTAAGATTAAGCTACTGATATATTATTTTAAGGCTTCTTCCAAATACATGCTAACATTAATATTTTTTTTTATTGGGTGTTTATATGATTCATAGAAGTTTCGTAAATATCAAGGGGCAATATATTTAGAGGTTATAACATGATCGAATTGCAAACTTTGCTTCTTTAAAAGTCGTAGTTAAAATCATTCACCTGCAAACAATTTTAGCCGTTGGTGGAGCTATTTCATGCTGTAACCTCTACAATTAATCGAAAGGTTTACCTAACAAAATAAGCACAATAATGGAACCAGCTGATACTTGTAGCTAAAAAAAATCTTATGAGTTTGATGGCAACGTGTCTTTTTTTTTGGCATAAAAACAAAGAAAAAACTTTCGGAAGAAACCTGAGTGTGGATATGATAAAAAATTAACAAGATTTCAATATACACAATAGTTTATTGTGATTGAACGAGTGTAAATTATTTTGTACTGTATATTGAAAAACTTGCGGTGTGCAGGAAGTAAAAACAGTCCATATGAGAGTGAAGGATAGCACTAAATTGACCCAATTTATTTATATTCATGTCTCGGTTTATATATTTATACGGCTGAGTAACTCTCCTACTATTTGTTTAAATCTAACTAATGACTAAAATTAATTATTTATTGAAACTATTAAAAAACCTTAAAAAATTATTGAGAAACCTAATTCCAATCTTAATTCCATTAACATAAGGAAGTTTTCTATATAAAAAATAGTGTTAGTTTAGCACTACATTTTACCTGAGAAAAAACGTTTTCAAAGTTTAAAAATTTTACGCGTGTTATACGAACGAATTTATGTGACAACAACTTAAAGATAGCTATTATTTTTCAAAAGTAAATAAAAGTATTTATAAGACGCATTTAATGTTTCATAGTCTACATTTAAAAAAAAAAAGTTAAATTCATTTAATTTCTATTATGAAAAAAGATGTCCAATAACAATTATTTTAAGACAATTTTTTTCTGGGTAAATGATACACTAAAGGTTTAACGATATTATCTTACCGTCAAGTTATAAATTATTATTAGTATGGAAGTTGTATAATATTTTAAGGGTTAAATATGATTTTGATTTCTCAAGTTTCAGCGAAATTTGGAATTAGTCCTTTATCAAAATTTTTGATTAATTTAGTCCTTCATCTTTCAAAATGTATGAATTTAGTCCTTTAAACCAAATTTTGTTAAGTTTATCTGACGTTTCAAGCACATTTCATTATAGTATTTAAATTATTTACATTGTTTGACTTATTTTTGCTTCAATGTTAACTTAAATACTATTATGAAATATGCTTGAAACGTTAGATAAACTTAACAAAATTTAGTTAAAAGGACTAAATTTATACATTTTGAAAGATGAATGATTAAATTAGTATAAAATTTTGAAGTTGAGAGATCAAAAATATATTTAATCCATTTTTTTTAAAAAGTTATCAAGATGAATTTTTTTTTAAATGAATGTGGAATTGGATCAGAGCGGTTGAAACGAGTTATAAGATGATGAGTGTGATGGGGAAAGCGAAGGATCCGTTTGGTTGGGTGTGGGGTATGAGTTTTGTCTACTGGTGTCTCCCACCGCTAAAAGCCCCAAACCTGAAATCTAACGTAGACGTCTCTTCCACTTCCACACTCTTCTTCCTTCCAACCGCTCCACAGTAGAAGCAAGGTGTGAACATGGCGGATTGGGGTCCGGTGGTGATAGCAGTGGTGCTGTTCGTGCTCTTAAGCCCGGGCCTTCTCTTCCAGATACCATCCAGGGGAAGAATCGCGGAGTTTGGCAACATGCAAACCAGTGGAGCCTCCATTTTGGTTCACGCCATCATCTACTTCGGCCTCATCACCATCTTCCTCATTGCCATCGGCGTTCACATCCAAACCGGCTAGCTCAACAGATCCAAATCTCAATTTCTTTATATTTCTCTGCCTTTTACTTTTTACATTTCCCTGTAAGTTTCTAGTGTAGTTCTTCTGATCTGTTACTGTACGGGTGTGTGGATAAGGATGATGTTGTTTTTACGAAGATATGAATGATGATCCTCTTTTCGCTTTGTGACGCTGGCTGGGTGTGGATTTTTGGGGTTTCTTCAACAATTTCGCAAACGCTACCGTTTTGGCTATTGTGTGGGTCGCCTTCGCAGAGTGTCTATTCACAGAAAAAGGCAAACAGTAAAAGTCACGCCGTTTGCTTTCCTTCTCTTCCTTTTCCCAGAAACACTTTTTATTAAATACTATTAATACTACCGATAACTGTTGAACCATTACTGGTAAATTTTTGGACAATGAATACATTAATGTAATTAATGTATATTTAAAAATTTTAGGCAAACGCGGAACGCGCTTTCTGGTTTGCGTGCAGATGCAGTTCAACTCACGTGGTTTTGTAGGTAGCATAAAGTATAGGAAAGGAATCCTTAAAATTAGCATCCTTGGGTATTGTGGCCTGATCTGCAACCAAAAATAAAAATGTTAGAAAGTACTAACATTATTAGTAATTTATTTGCTTTTTAATATTATTCTGTTCCTAATAATTTAAGATTTCTATATATAATTTGGCATATTTATTAAAACAGTTTTATAATTTCAACAGACACATTTATTGAAGAGCGTGTTAATAAATTCAATATGTAGAATACTCTAGAAAAACATGGACACATTATGACTGGAATTATGTAGGACATTAAATCATTAGATTGGGATAATAATTTGGCATTTTAAATTAAAAGTGAATGCAGAAAGAATTTCATGAAATGTGTTTGATTCTTTATTGTATAATAAAGACACGCCACAATCATTTTATATATTTGTCATAATAAAAATGGAAAACTTTATTTTGATGACGGGTAAAAGAACTCATACATTCATATTTGCTTACTTTATGTTAGGAATAAGTCAAAACTGAACCTTAGTTAGTTAAAACAGTTAGTACTGTTATATGATAGTTGCTTTCATATTTTGCTTCTGTATTGTGTATAAATACGTTCATTCATTTCACATAATATACAAACTTCCATTCATTCTTCTATATGTGTGCATAGTTCCTATATGGTATCAAGAGCAAGGTTGGTTCAGAGGGGGGGTCTTCCAGTACGTGAGTTGAGAAGTGGTTCTTTTGTCTGTGATTCTGCC
>Ga0214542_1000331_pt1 | contig 81436 bp, 46 predicted proteins | sample CNSS1metaG_FD_160096 | JGI IMG/M metagenome (GOLD analysis project Ga0214542, IMG submission 160096) | Root nodule microbial communities from cowpea collected in UCLA plant growth center, Los Angeles, California, USA - CNSS1 | ecosystem: Host-associated > Plants > Roots > Nodule | place: USA...
GAAAGAGTCATATATATAATCAAAACATTTGCATTTACACAAGAGTTTCGTGGCTACATCTAACCCCAACAAAAATGGGTTTAGCTCTCCATTGCCATGGAGAGCTCAAGCTTAAAAATGGAAGAAATGGAAGAGAAAGAAATACAAAGAGGAAGATGGAGTTGTTCCCACAAGCCCTAGCACTCCTCAAAGCTCTCCAAATGGGTTCTTCGTGCCTCCAAAATGCCAAAGATCCGTTTCCCCTCGCGAAAACAAAAGAAAAAGAGCCAACTTGCCACATCAGCGAAAACTGGCGCTTGGCGGAAGGGTCTCACCGCTAGGCTCTAGCGACAAAATAGTGGGCAAAACTACCCGCTACTGCCCAGCGGTGTCCAGGTCCCGCCAGGCAGTGACTAACAGTAGCGCCTGTCTGGCGCTTGGCTGGCGGTTTGTTCCGCTTGGCGCTGGCTTCGCATCACCAGGCGCTTCCTGTTGACTTTTTCCTTCTTCTCCTTGCTATTCCGAGTCACTTATTAGTCTGGATTTTTGGAACAAAGCTTCCCATCTACAAAAAGGATACAAAAAATGGGGATTAGTGGTATATTTAGATCAATGTAACCCAAAATGTATTTATTTACAAAAGTAAGGTAAAATTGAGAATTAAGTAGGTTAAAAGCTTTGAAAGAGATGATTTTGCTAATGAAATATAGCTTGGATAATGGTAAAAATTAACATTATCATAAATCACAATAGGCTTATATATAATTGACCACGAACAGTTTTTCACAAAGGAGGTTATAACATACTTAAGATATGGTTTGACTTCAGTGCAATTGATTAACACATGAACATGAGCATATTGGAACTCGGCATCAATTTACTAATGAATCAATTCTCTCCCTAAGTGACAACCTTGTTGTTGGAAAATAGACAACATTGACACATCTTTTTGACATTCAACTTCATTCCTCTAATTGCGTGGGGACAACATGAAGTTGTTGAAGTAATGGGAACAAAAGTATGTTGTCTCACGGTGTAAATAAGTTGCACAAATAGAACCTTAAACTCTGGCTTTATTTTTTATTGATCATTTTGAATCACCCATGAATCTAGACACATAAAAAAATACATCATTTATGAAAGAAGACCGGTGATATTTAGTATGAATATGAAAGACATTTAGTACCTTTCAAATGGATATCCATCTGTATTGCACCGGTGCACCCAACAATGCTTCATGGGAGAGATGAATAGGGAGATGTTTCATGGAATCAAACAATCCAAGAGGGAATATTCTCTCTAATTTGCAGAGAATAATTAGAATATTTTCCTCCATTCTTTTGAGGGATTCCTCTTTTAATGTTGTAGAGCACAAATCCTTGAAAAAATGACTAATTTCAGTAAGAGGATTTAAAACCTGAATGGTCAAAGCACTAAATGCTATAGGAAGTAATGTTTACATGAATACATGGCAATCATGAATTTTCATCACATGAATTCTTCCCTTTTCACCATCAACACATATAGCCAAGTTGGAACTATAACCATTCAGCATCTTAAGTTCCTTTATCCACCGACAAACTGACTTATCTTCCTTTGTGGTTAAAGTGTAATTCTCTTTAGGCTTTAATATTTTCCCATTATCTTGAACCTATACTCCAAGTCTTTTCGCTTGCAATACAATCCTAAATCCCTTCTTGCCTTCTCATTGTCCTTTGTCTTCCCCGTCACATTCATAACAGTATTTAATATGTTCTCAAAGAATTTTTTCTATGTGCATTACATCAAGATTATGCCTTAACAAATTATCTTTCCAATATGGCAAATTCTAAAAAATGCTTCTTTTTGTCCAATTATGCCACTCTCCATATCCATCTATCCTTGTAACACCACTTTTTCTCCAAATTTGTAATGGTGTCAACCTAGGAGGTGGCCCATCTATTTCAACTTGGCCTTTTTGAAAGGCTTTAATATTTCTCCTAAAGTGATGGTCATAAGGTAAGAACCTATGATGTGAGTCAAACCAACAACTTTTGCGACCATAATTTAACGTGAAGGACTTATTGTGCTCCATGCAATGCGGACAAGCTAATCTACCATGTGTGCCCCAACCAGATAACATCCCATAAGCAAGGAAGTCATTAATAGTACACATCAAACATGCCCTCATCATAAAATTTTGTTTCCTTGAAACATCATACGTCAAGATGCCAATCCACAACTTCTTCAGATCATCAATTAAGGGCTCCAAGTAAACATCAATAGAGGCCTTTGGATTGGATGGTTCTGGGATAAGACAACTTAAAAACATATAAGGTTTTGACATGCACATTTAAGGAGGAAGATTGTATGGAGTAACAATCATGGGCCAACAAGAATATGGTGAAGATGACGCCTGAATGTAAGGGTTAAATCCATCTGAACATAAACCAAGTCGCACATTGCATGGATCAATCGCAAAGGTAGGATGTTTACGATCAACGTGCTTCAGGCTTCACCATCAGATGGGTGACGTAGCATTCCTTGGCTTTTGTTTTCATGATGCCAAGTCATATGTGGCATGGTTTGCATAGAAGCAAATATTCTTTGTAATCTTGGAATTATAGGCAAATATAACATAAACTTCACTACAATTGGTTTTTTGCTCCTTGATCCCTGATTAATTGGGTGATATCTTGGTTTGTGATAAAATCTACATTCAAGCAATGGTGCATCTTTTTTTTCCACTATCATTGTCATAAAAGAGCATATAACCACTCACACAACAATCAATCTTCTTAGCCTATAATCCTAACTTTGATACTAACCTCTTAGCATCATAATAACTTTATGGCAAACTCATATTTGGTGGTGTGAGATCTAACAAAAGTTTGGTGAAAGTCTCTGAGCATTGGTTGGGAATATTCCAATTAGACTTATAGGATAGAAGTCTAACACATACTAACAATTTAGAGTCTGTCGCCCCTTCAAATAAAGGTTGATTTGCCTCCGCCAACAAATTATAAAACCTTTGGGTGGATTCATTAGGACACTTTTCTAAGTTAGTGTCATTGGGTTGTTAGGTTCATTGAAATTGACACAAAGCGATATTGGCCATATCTTCCATGTCACACAATTGCTCCATTTTTAGCAGTATGTACACCATATCTAAGGATAGAATTATGACCTTCATCTGCTTCAACACGTGGCATATCTTCATCGTGTAGTGTCCAAATCCAGTAATTTAGTATGAAACCTTTTTGATAAAGGTGAACTTTGACAATCTCATCGGTCAAAATCCTTGTAGAATCACACGTAATGCAAGGGCATCTAATCCCACCTTCAAGTTCAAAATATCTAGACTGTCTTGCTGTTCGAACAAACTCTTCAACGCCTATAACAAAAGACTCCTTCAATCCCCTTCTACCACTATAACAACGATCATACATCCAAGCACGATTGAAAGGAGCTTCCGCCATGTTTTATACCACAATAAATGGTTTAAATTATAATGTAATAGGGAGAATTGAAATAAAGTGGAGACATATATGTCCCCTTGTATTGCTTAAGATCATGACATTGTGGGGATATATCTCACTGATTAGGTAAGATATCCAAATACTAACCAAACTACAATGTCCTAATTGGAATGCAAGTCCCATGACTATGAAGACCATTTTAGCTAAAATTTTCTTTCTTGTTTTCTTTAGTAGTCTATTTTCAGGTTTTAGAGCTAAATTTTTATTTCTTTGTTGTTTTGAGTTATTGACTTTATTTTAAGCTTCATTTTACCATTTAAAACATTTTTAGACACTTACTTTATATTTTCATTCACTGCATTAATACAGTTCTTAGTTTTTGGCCTAGTCTTACCATACTAATTAGGTTATCAATAGTGATTTTTAGAGTCTTTCACAAAATTTCACTTTTGAGTTGGTTTTTAGTTTTCTTTAGTCATAAAAAACTTGTTTAGATAGGTTCTGGTTCATTTTTTAACTGTTTCCATTCTTAGCATCTAACTTAGTTGATAATTAGAGTAAGTTTTTCTATTTTGTAAGATGCCTTTATAGTTTTAAGTTTGCATAATTTTTCTTGGTGCAACCATGTTTTTCTTTCTTCTCTTCTCTCACTTTATGGTGAATAACTAACTTCTCTTTCTTTGAGGTGCAGATGTACACGGTTGACACCCACTTCTCTCTTTCTTTCTCTACTAGACTTATTAACTAATATATTTTAGGTGTTGGTTGTCTTTTACAAGAGTAAGAATACACTAAGACACTAAGACAACAACATAATCAACATAAGACACTAGGTGTAGGGTTGCTAAAAATCATAATGCAAATAGGAATACACTAAGACAGCAACATCATTTCATAATACAACACTTAAATTAGCAGCATAATACCTAGTCAGAATCACATCAGCTGGAAAGAAATTATACCTCACAAAAGGTACTAGGCAACCCTTTAGGGCAATCCTTCCTTGCTACTGTGAATTACCTCCAAATCCACCCTCACCCTCACCCTTTCTTCCTCTATCATAGTGCACAAATGAACATTAGACTTCATGCAAAGGAATATATCACAACAAGCATAACATCTACCCAAATTTTACAACTTTAGAAATGGAGATAAACAAGCATAAGCAATAACATAAGTGTGTGTGTGTGTGTGTGTGTGTGTGTGTGTGTGTGAAACAACATAAAAGTAATTTAGAAGGTGTTTCTGCTATTTGTAGAATCCTAAAATGTAGACAACTGCCACAAAAATAATAAGGGGTATTTAAGGATTTTCTATTGTACTTTCCTTATATGTATAGTAGATGTGCATATAACCAAACAAAGTTCAACAAGGTTTGAATGAAGTAAAATACAATTGAACTATGCATTCCATGCTTAGAGTCCAACTCATATGTGAACTTGGCAATAACAACAATAATTGTGATAGAAAAATGAGTTAATATGAATAAAATAAGAATTTATGCGCATAGTTAAATTCACATATGAAACCAAAAATGGCAAAAATTAAAATTAATGCATGACAACACTACTTTAGGTTGCAAAGAAAATTTCATATGTTGTAACCATGTTATGTAGAGGATAATTAATTGCACCTAAAGCTAACCATGAATGTAGAATTGTGATAGTCTTGTGAACTAAACTATGAAACCAGAATTTATGCAGTGGAATGATTCAATTTGTTCTGCCAAGGATGCAAATATGTTATATGGAAAGTGAATTAATCCTAAAACTATGTAGTTGGTATAGAGAATGCTAAGAAATTAAAATCCCATAATGTGTATCAAACCTTATGCCTGAAATTGGGAATTTTAAGGAATCTAATAGTAGGAATTTAGAACTATGAATGTAATGCATAGGCAGAATTTAAAAGTATGGATGGAAACCTATCAATAGACTACTGAATGCATAAACACATATGCAATAATTTTCAGATTCCATATGTAGAATTCTAAATCATTGTTTAAAACTTCTATCAAAGAAACTTTACATGCATAATGTGGAAATAACTTAGCAATGGGTATATGGATGCACTGTGTCGTAAATCATAGAAAACTACAATGATCAAAATCAAGGCAGGAAAAGTAATTACACAAAGGATGCCCAGTTTCACAGTTTTAGAAATAAGAATATAATTGAACTTGATGCATAATTTCATCAACAAATTGGCTCAAAACTACACTAAATCCCTAATCATCCAACTCAATCGAACAAAAAATAGTGTATATCACTCAATAAGGGATCAAGATAGTGAAAGGGAAAAATGGCACACCTAGCAATGGCTCAAGTCTTTGGCTGACTCCACCACAATGCAACTTCAATGCATGCGACCACTGGATTGGGAAACACAAGCCAATGAGAGTTACCACTAGACTTACCAAAAAACAACAATGGAAGTGACACACAGACTTACCATTGAACAACGACGAAGACACCTTGCTCAGGCTAAGAACGCACAGTAAAGTCACCACGGGCAGCGGCAAGGTCACAAGGTCACACTGTAGAGCAAGGTTTTCTGTTTTTGTTGTGGTAGGAAATTGAAATTGGGGCCAGGGAAAGGGAAATTTAATTTTGATTTCATCGAGGCCTTTACCGACGGATTGTATCCTTCGGTAAATTAAAAATATTCGTCGGTAAATAAGTTAACAATTTGACATAGCGTCTTACTAACGGATAATTCTGTTGGTAAATATCGAATACATATTCGTCGGTAATTTCGTCGATAAGTGTGATTTACCGATGGACACAGATCCGTCGGTTCTGATCCATCAATAATTTATGATTTTCTTGTAGTGATGATTTGGTTGCATTATCTCTGATGTTGATTGTGGATTTAGCTGTGATGGTGGAGACATCTACATATTGACGTGATGATTGAAGGGTATTCCTTCTTGAATTTGCACTTTAATGGTCGCATCTCATACAATTGTGAAATTGAAAGATAAACCATGTCATGAATGCTTTTCCTTTTTTTCTCTCTTATGATTTACTTTGGTGGAGATAATATATTTGTGCATGACTGAACACTTGGGTTGAATTTTTTGTTTGAATGTACGTTGAAATGTTTTTCTAATATTCTTTTCCATATCTTTCAAGTCCTTATTGAAATAGTCTATAATATTCTTTTCCATATCTTTCAAGTCCTTATTGAAATAGTCTATAGTGAATAAAAAAAATATAAGAATTAATATAATGTTATTGTAAAAATAAATAAATTGAAAGCAAAAATATTAACGTTAAAAGCATTATGCTATATTATGGTCCAAGTTATCTTTTTTCGTTTGGATTTAATATGCATAGGTCGTTGGTGGTGTTCTGATGTTTGAGGCTGCTCAAGAGTTTGAAAAGTCTAAAATGAAATTAAAAATTTTATTTAGTTTGAAGTTGCATATAGTATAAAAGAATTAAAAATTTAGGATTTTTTCTTGAAAGTCTAAAACAATTAGTACTAAACATTTTTTTAACTTTTTTCTTTTTCGAAGCCTAAACCAATGATTTTACGTGCTTAAGCTTTGAGTTGGTGCTAGACAACAACAACATTAAAGGAATTTTGACAATGACCAGAAGAGGGTGGTTGGGGTGACTGAGGAGGGGTGTAGGCGGAGTTTTGATCAAATACGTCAGATCAGTATGGAACCAAGACAACAGTTCCAAAGCCTAAAAAATTAACTCATCTTGACTGTACTCTGTCATTGCTCTTTCTTCTTTCAACACTTTTTCCTTTTGGATTCACTACTAAAATTCACTCTATGTTTTTTATAGATACGATAACACCGAAATGATATCATGTTATTTATCTAAGAAGAAAATAAAATATATGAAGATATTATGTTAATAAGATTATGTGTATTTATTAATAAGATTATATGAGGCGTCGGCTTGAATCACGCAAATCTGACTATAATAATAAAAATTAATTAAAAACAAAAATATACATTCCAGCCAGCTTTAATAAAATATTTTTTTTATATTTTTAATGTGGTGTCGGTTTGACCAACGCATAAACGGTAAAATTGTTTGCCTCGAACATATTAAATTAGTAATTTTGGATGGCTGACGCATTGTTATAGAATTTAAAAAACATTTCTTTTATCAGGTTTATTGAGGTTAACTTTAGGTGCGAAAATGTAAAGACTTTACTTTTCCCGCAAGCGCGAGGAGTTTACCCCTTTCTATAGAGCACGAGTTTGCCCCTGTGAAAGAACACAAGTGAGAGTGAGTAAGTTCGAAGTATGGGTTGGAGCGGCGAGCCTTCTACCAGGAGCAACAAGGCTCGAGTGAGATTCAACTTTCTAACCTTCTCTATGAGCTTTAGGAACAACCCCTTTCCGTGTGAACAGGTCTAGAGTTCAAAGAACAGTACAGGACGAGTTGCCCCTTTCTCTACAAATAACGAAGCGGCTCCTTTCTATATGACAAAATGATGGTTGAAAGGCGAGATATAAGGTCGTTGAGTGGAAAAACCTAAACTTTGTAAGGTAATGAGTTTTCGTTCGTACCAGGTGGATTTTTGAAACATCCAAGTATGTAATTAAAGCCCCATTTACTACATTGTTGATTTGGTTTACGGTTCCCAATTAGTTCTTCGTGATTAAGTGTTTCCTTCGAGTTATACATGAATTTGAAGATTTGTTGGATATTAAATACTTTCCTTCGAGTTATACATGAGTTTGACTGTGCATGGATTACTGAGTTGATGATATAGTAGGCACCAATCAAATACGCCAGATTCAGTGGTGGGGATCGCAGGAAGAGAAAGATTCAGTGGTGGCATGGAAAATGAGAAAGGTGTATTAGGGGTAAGGAATTTGACAGTTATTGATTTTTCTCTTGGATTAACTACTGTGATGCAAAATGAATTATCTATAATGATACCAGTTTGTTTATGCTTCCTCATATTTGTATGGTGAAGGGTGAGCAAGTATTGAAGAAAGGTAGAATAGTGGTAACTTTCAATATAAATGGTTATAAATTGAGGGTTTAATTTATTAAACTTTGTTTCTAGATTGAATCTTTAGTTCCTAATGTAACGTGCATATTCCTTATGCATCATTTATATGACTCATTGTATGTTATTTACAAGTATCTCATTTGTTTTCATATTTTGTTATTAAGTGAGAATTGATTTATGTTGTGGGTTTTTCTTTCCACTAGTGTAATGAGATGTTGGGTGTTAAAAGTTTCTTCTTGTTTTGTCATTGTTAACTTTTTTTTAGGTTTCGAACGCATTTCTCAGTAAATATTAAGTCGAGAATGTGTCAAACGGCGTAAACAACTCCAATATTAACATGAAACACATTCGACATGTTGAAAAAAGTCAACGTAATTGGGTTAAAAGGACTATATTCATTCATTTTTAAAGTTTAGGGACCAAAATTTATCAAGGTTTTGACCAAGGACGAATTCCAATTTTTGGCCAAAGTTCAGGGACTAAAAACATACTTAACCCTTGATTTTATTAATGGAAAAGTGAAATTGAAATGCAATTACTTTTACTTTCTCTGTGTTTGTTTGTTATTTGTGTGATGGAAGTGTTAGAGGTAAATAGGGTATTGTCTGTTAGTTATAAAGAACTTTGAAAGTGATAACAAGGAATATGAACTGCATAGATGCATATTTTTATTAAGAAATGTTATTGTTCTTATAAAGCAAATAACTGAACATAATTGAATGTAAATGCATGAGAATATCGACATATCTAACCACTAACAGATTAGTGCTTCTAGTGCCTAGAAAATAACAACTAAATCCTAACAGTCAACATGACCTTTTATTTTCCTGAAAAATAGCATAAAATAATTTAATTTGTTAAATTCCAATAGTCATTAATCAACACTCCTCCTTGACTTTGGAATTGCAAACTCTAAGCCTTTGCCTTAAGAACTCAAATCTAGATCTTGGAAGTGCCTTGGTTAGGATATCAACCACTTGATTTTCTGTTTTGTAGTAAACTAGCTTCGCTTGTCCTTCTCTTTGAACTTCTCTTAAAAGGAAAAGTTTTATCTTAAAATTTTTGTTTTGCCATGAAAAACTATATTATTGGAAATTGAAATTGCAGCCTGATTTTCCACAAAGATCTTTGTGTTATCTTCGTGTTCCATGTGTAAATCAATCATGACTTTCCTTATCCAAAGAGTTTGATTTACCGTAGTAGCAGCAACAACATACTCAGCTTCAGCTATTGATTGGGCTATAATTTCTTGCTTTTTGGAACACCATGAAAAAACTCCAAAACCAAGAGAGAAATAGGAACCATAAGTATTTCTCATATCATCAACACATTCTGCCCAATCACTATCTGAATAACCATGAAAACTTAAGCTTTCAACGTTGTTGAACCTTATACCATAATCAATTGTGCCTTTAAAATATCGGAGAATTCTTTTTGCTGCCTGAAAATGAATTTCACTAGCACAGTGCATGTACCTTGATAACAAACTCACTAAATGCATGATATTTGGACGGGTGGTTGTTAAATACATCACGCATCCTATTAAACCATATAATGTTTTTTTTCAGTACGTAAACCTTATCTCCTTGTCCTTGAAGAGCAAAACCTTATGGTTGTTCCACAAAAATTTCTTCCTTTAAATATCCATTTAAAAAGGCTGATTTTACATCCAATTGATGTATAACGCAACCTTTTTGTGCAGCTAGTGCTAGTAGCAACCTTACTGTGTCTAGCCTGGCAACTGGGGCAAATGTTTCATAGAAATCTACCTCAAACATCTGGGCATATCCCTTGACAACAAGTCTTGCCTTGTACTTGTTCACAGAACCATCAAGATTGAACTTGGTTCTATAAACCCATTTGACTCCAATGGTTGTTTTATGACCAGGTTTGTCCACCAACTCCCATGTATGATTTTTTCAATCATTTTGAGCTCCTCTTTCATAACATTTATCCACCTCTTGTCATTCGCAGCCTCTTCATATCCAGTAGGTTCCATGACAACAACATTACACCTTTGATAAATGTCAAAAAGTAATCTCATTCCTCTGACGGGTTAATCATCCACATCTTCATTCTCCTCCTGCAATTCAAGCTCATTATTGCCTTTCCAGCTTAAATAATCAAACTGTTCAAGATCATTTTTTCCTTTCCAACTCTAATAATCAAACTCCAAGAATTTCACACCCCTACTAACAAGGACTTTGTTGCTGTCTGGGAGATAGATTCTATAGGCCTTTGAAATCAAGCTATAGCCTATAAAAATTTCAGGTTCTGCTTTCTTGTCCAGTTTGTCTCTCTTAATATAAGGAATATAAGAGAAACACAAGCAACTAAATATCTTTAAATTAAGCAGCTCAAGTTTGTCACTGTACCATGCTTCAAAAAGGCGTTCTTTGTTGTAAAGCTTTTGCTGGTAGTCTATTGAGTAAAAATATTGTTGTATTTACAACTTCCACATAGAATATTTTGGCAACTCTTTGTCATGAAGTAAACACCTAGTCATCTCCATAATCGTCTGATTCTTCCTTTCTGTAGTGCCATTTTGTTGAGATGAATAAGGGGTTGTAAGCTGGTGTTCTACACCTATATCTTCATAAAACTTGTTAAATTTTTTAGAAGTATATTCAGTTCCATTGTCGGATCTGATCATCTGCATTTTGCACTTGCTTTGATTTTCCACCCAAGTTTTAAACTTCCAAAAAATGTCAGCAACTTCAGATTTAAACATCATAAGATATATCCAACACATTCTAGTCATGTCATCAATGAAAAGAATATAATACCTACTACCATTCAATGATGGTGTGCTCATAAGATCTCCAACATCTGTGTGTATTAGTTGAAGATTTTGTATAACTCTCCAAGTCTTGTTTTGTGGAAATGGGAGTCTTCTTTGCTTTCCATATTGAGAAGCAATGCATGAGGGAGTGCTCCTTCTATATCGGGCAAGCCTTTCACCATATTATTCTTCTTCATGAATATTAGAGCACTATGATGAAAATGCCCCAATCTTTTATGCCAAAGTATTGTACTACTGACCTCTTTGGACACTGTAGCTTGTTCTTTGCTCATGAAATCCAAAGCAAAGCTTTTTCCTTTCATTCTAACTTTAAAGACTTCTCTGCCTTCTGAATCTTTAATCATGTAGTTTTTGTCTTCAAACAATACCTTGTAACTATTTTCAAGCAACTGAGGAACACTCAGTAGGTTTTGGTTAATTTTAGGAACATATAAAACATCTGAAATCAATTTCAAACCTGTTTGACCTTCAATTGCCATTGTTCCTTTGCCTCGATAGTATCTCATGTGGTTTGTGAAACCACTATCTATTAGCCAACTTTCTGCAGAGCTATTGGTAGCAAAGCATGTAACAGCAAACAATTACTCCTTTTGTGGTTGATCCTCAGCAACCTTAACTTTTCCTTGTTGTTGAAGCTTCGTATCTTTCCGGTACTGTTACAAGAATTTTTTCAACAATTCTTGAATCAGAAAAAGCGGTGCCCAGCAATCTTACTTTTTTGGCAATGCTGAGCAATGTATTTGAGCACTCTTTAATGCTGTCAGATTCTTTCATACACTATAGCTCAAATTGTCTCATTAAGTTCAATACTTGCACGCTTCTATTTTCTCATCTTCTGCATATTCTTCCTTCAGGTAACCCCAAATTGCCTTTGTTGTTTTGAGAGACATAATCCTAGTGAAAATTGTTTTTGAAACACCAGAAAATAGATATGCCTTTGCCTTTGCATTACTCATCTTCTTCTCCTTATGGATTTTTATCTAGGCTATAGTGGGGTTGTCAGGCAGCGGAGCAATATCATAATCCTCCTTCACGGCTTCCCAAAGATCCAAAGCCTCTAGGAAGTTTTGCATTCTCATGGCCTAGAGGTCATAACTGTCTCCATCAAATATAGGAGGAGCAACTTGGGAGAACCCTATTTTAGCATTCATTTTTTCAGGTCCCGAAAGAGTATAGCTCTGGATACCACTTTGTTAGTTATAAAGAACTTTGAAAGTGATAACAAGGAAGATGAACTGCGTAGATGAAGATTTTTATTGAGAAGTGTTATTGCTCTTATAAAGAAAATAATTGAACATAATTGAACGTAAATGCACGAGAATATCGGCATATCTAACCACTAATAGATTAGTGCTTCTAGTGCCTATAAAATAGCAACTAAATCTTATCAGTCAACATGACCTTTTATGATTGACGTCCTTGGTGGAGAATTGCAAGGAAATCCATGGAAGACAACAAGAAGAAGATGAAGTGTAGTGGAATTGATGATAAAACCACAGAATGCTCTCAGCAATGGAGGTTTTTGGTGAAGAAGAAGAGTAGAAGTGGCGCTATGGTGTGGAAGGCAGCTAGAGGAAATTCCCAGAAACCTAAAATTTAACAGAATAGAAAAGGGTTCATGTACAATTATCACATACTTATCATGTAATTCATGTTTAAACGTAAAGATTAACGTGTAAAGCTCCCCTAACCTGGTTTCATTGTTTCACTTGCAATGTTATAGCTCCTCCTTTTGATCACCAATGGTCTCCTTAGCACCACTTCAATTCCACTCTTCTAATTCACCTCTCACTCTTGGTTGCTCCTTGGCCAGCAAGGGTTTTTATGCCCTTTCACCTTCATGCCAAATAAACTTTTGGCAAAAAAAAGTTTAATTTGATCCTACCAAGGTTCGAACACACAACCATGCAAAAGTCGATGCACAACCAACACAACAAATTCAGGTTTCATGATGATAAATATAATTCTACGATTATATTATCACTCAACATGATCAAGCATAATCTTTAAAATAATAATAATTTAAATAACACATAAATGGCATACATAAGACTTGAACCAAAGTCCTCTCACATAATTAAGTACTCTTAACCACTTGAGCTAATACTTTTCCACATCATACAAGTCAGAATTTAATGTCATAAAGGCTACCACCACCCATATTTATTAATTAATTAATTATTTAATTAATTAATTTCCACAGGTCTTACAGAGAACTCTATAAATATGCCAAAATCACTTTATAACTCTTCAAACAAGTTAGAAACAAGTTGATTAAATTATGTGCAGCAGAAGTTAATCAAACCTTACTATAAATTGGCCCTAGGTTCATAAATCTACCCTAAGCCCCAAGTCCATAAATCTACCCCAAGTCCATCTCAAACACTAACACTTTAAATGCATGGCCACCCCAATTAACCTTAGCACTAACACTACCAGGCAGGTTCGTTAACCATTCCCATTGCACCACAGAAAAATCGTGAAAAGGACAAACACAACCACAAAAACTCCTAGCAGCACTCACGTGAAAAAAAAAAACTGAATTTGACTACTCAAACCAAAGACAAAATAGAGCACGAAACCAAAAACAACAACATAAACTAAGAAATGAGGACAAGAATGCACCATTAGTTCAATTACTAGTTTTGGTAGTCCTATGAATGAGTGTTTTTAAGTCTAGACAAGCTAAGTGCAATGTTAGAGTGAGACAAGCTAAGTGTTATACGAAACATAATTAGAGAAGCTCCATGACCGTATAGGCATAATTAAAGAACCTCATATTTTCACAATCTTTGATTTTAAGGTTAATGAGAGATGGAAAGGTAGCCAATGCAATAAGATTTAAGCTCATATTTTCATGTTTGTGTTGCATTTGGAATTTTAGTTTCTTTAAACCAATGATAATTTGAACCTAAATTCAAACTTAAGACCAATTGCTCCCGAGTAATTTTTTGCAGCAAGGTAATAAATGGGCATAATGAACTACAAACAAGAATTCAACTGTGGTAAAGTTTTTTTATACATATTATTTTGTATTTGTAAATGTGCATGCCATCTAAAGACATAAAAACTTATTGGATTTCCATTACAAATCATACCATGCAAAGCAGGCACAAGGACTAAGGTTTGTCTTTAATTGGAAGAAAACATTGATTTCAACTTAGTGCAACTACCTTTAGACAAACCAATCATGTAGGAAAACCCAAAAGGACACATGCACAAATTTGTAAACACCAATACACAAATTTAATTGTGTTCATGTAGTAAGAGTAAAAGAGAAAAAGAAAGCTCATTCATTTCAAGAAATAAATACATTCACAACCAGTTACTCATTACATTTAGGGTACCAAGTGTTATTTGTGAATCCTAAAACATTAACATGTTACAATTGAACAAATGCATGGAAAATACACAATCTAAATTTAAATAGAGTAAATAATAACTGAAGCAAACAAAACCAATACAACCAAGTCTTACTTTTGTTTCAATTTGCTAAAAAAAGAAAATAACAAATGGTAAATTCAACCACAATCCCTGGATGATGTAGCCTACAAAAGTATTTTGTAAGCGTGAAATGTTGTTCTAATCAAGCATAATCAATATAGGAAAAGAACGCAAACACACAAGGAAAAGAACGCATACAAAAATAAAAATTTGCATAGCCTTTGATTTCATATATAAAAAGGATTGAAAAGTAGGATTCCATAAATCATGTAAGGCTTGGATTATTGAAATCAGATTGAGGTCATGAAGAAGCAACAACAACAGTGGGTGCATTAGGAATGAGCGCATGAAATAAAGGTGAAATAGAAGTGGCTGAGCATAACGCACATAAGTCAGAAATCAATGTTATTAACACGTGAAATGGGTGAGCATGATGTAGATGAGCCAAAAACAACCATAGTAGAAGCTATATGAATTAGCAGCCTATATGAATTACCCAGAAGCCAGATGCAACCATAACAATTCATTCATAAGCAGTTAAACAACCATAACAAAAGCAACACAAGCTAACCACGGGGTACATTCTCAGAATTTAAGAACATAACACAAATTTGGCAGTGCGTATATTCCCAGACATTGCCACTTACCTACCCCAATGATGCAACCACAAATTTAGCAACCTCCCTCGTAGTCTCCCTCACGTCAACATCTCTGCCAAAGAGTGGGGTTCCCTATGCCTCACTTGCAGCTTCGTTGTTCTTAACCTACAAAACACTACCAGAATTCAGAACATATGGATGGGAGGGATGGCAAAAAGAAGAGAAAAAACCCATACTCACCAACAGCTTCTCTGTCAATGATGTGGCAGCGTGAGGATTGTGGCAGCCGCAGCGGCGACAACGTCACCGCACGGATTACTCATAGGTGACAACGTGAGCAGTGTTGAGGGCGTTGGCACCAGAGACACTATGAGATTCGAGAATATTAAATAATTAAATAAATAATTATTTAATACAAATGCGGGTAATGGAATAATTATGACATTAAATGTGAGAAATTATGATAAGGAACAGTACTAGCTTAAGTGGTTGAAAATGTTAGGTATTATGAAAGGATATAGGTTTGAGTCCTATTGATGTTGATTGTGTGTTAATTTAATTGTTTATTTTTTTCTATAATATGTTTGACCATGGTGTGTGATATTATATTCTTAAATGAGTAAAAATTATCACAAAACATGTATTAGTTGATTGGTTGTGTGCTTACTTTGAAATTGTATGGTTGTGTGATCAAATCTTGGTTGCGTGAAATAAGTTCCTTTTTGCCAAATTTCTTTTTGGCATGAATAGGAAGGGTCAGAAACCCTAGTTGTTAGTGTGAGAAACTAAAAAGGCTAAAAAACCATCAGGTTAATGAGAATTGATGGCCATTAACCTATACAATTAATCAAATTTGTTTTCTTTATTCATTTAATTAATTAAAGGAGGAAAAAGGCAGGAATTAGGAGAGAAAAGAGAAGAATAGTGTGAGTTTTGATTGGGTCTGAAAAAGTCTAGTCTAAGGGGAGAAGAGAAGGCTATTTTTGTTGGTAGAGGCAAATTGGAACCCAAGCATTGCAGAGACGACAATAGGAGCGTGCGTTTGGAGTAGGAGAATCCAGGTAAGGGGAGCTGACCTCGTTTGTTGTTTTCGTTTCTTACACTGATTGTGTGATGTATAAGGATTGATATAGGAAGTGGGTGGGTATTATTTTAGGTTTCTGTTGGGGGTCTCTTGCATCGCCTTGTTTGTTACGTAGTGTGGTGTTTGGATCATTTTGTGGGTGGTGAAGTTGTCATGGTTGCCAAAAGTATGTTATATGTGTGTTTATGCCGATTTAGTTGTTTCGTTGCCTCCATGTTGACACTTGCATGATATATGTATTGTGATGTTGTTCCCATTACACTTGAAGGTTGTTGGAACCCATGGTTGTCTGAAAATTTATTGGTTCCACCTTATTATGTATTCATTGATGGTTATTGGAACCCATGGTTGTGTGAAAATTTATTGGTTCCACCTTATTATTTTTAGTGTCATTGTTTTGTTTCTGGTGTGGGGGATTCCTACTGCTATATGGGATTGTTAGTTGAGTGATTCAACGAGAAAATGAATATGGTCATGGTTCAGACATCAAGCATGAAGGATGTAGGGTTTGTTCCTTTGTCAGTGAGTCATGCATGGGTTTTGTTTTAGTTTAGCATCCTTTATCATAAGTGTGTGCACGGAACCATAGGGTAAATAAGGCTTTGTCCTTTGGTTGGTTTTCCTGCTAATTGCCTTGGTGCATGTCAGGTGCTATTTATTATGGAAAAAGGTCATGGAATCAAATTCTTACCAATGGGACCTGCGAGGGTACAACAAGTAGAGTTTGGACTTCCTTGTAGTATTAGTTGGACTTTATGTTTTGTTCATGGCTTTTGTACATTGGCGGGACCCACAGAGGCATTGTAACTTTTGTTGGGGTGAAGTGCTTGCATTAGTTACATATGCATAACTTTTCAAGTGTTAAAGTATTTTGGGTTTCTCTTTTTTATTATTATATTACTTTAATGCCATGATTGGATGGTTGAGAGAGGGCCCACGTGTGCCAATAAAAGTATAAACATTTTTTTATTGTGTAGGGGCCGTGGATGTTCACGTATATAAAGGATCACAATGGTTGGAAGCATGGTGTCATTCTACTTTACTTGCTCTTTCAATGCATTATCAAGTGTTGAAGTTTTGCTAATTTAAGTTTTTTTTTCTTTCTTTTTATGCACATGTTAATTGATTGGTACCAGGATATGGCACACGTGTAATTTTAATTGTGTTTCCCTTTTATACATTTGGTATATTCTTTTCCACCATACTTAATTACGTGTTTGTTAGAAAGCAGGGGCCATACGTAGTATGTTTTTTTTATCTCTCTTTGCTTGTGAAGGCTGCAGACACACTTAAAAACATAGTCAAAATTTACTTATTAATAAAAGTGTTGATAGAACAATTCATGTTAGAAATGGTTTAGGTGCAATTGTACCCATTTCACCTTACCATTTTTCTTTTTTCGAAAATGGATCACATGTTGGTCGTGATTTTCTTTAATTTGTTTTGGCATGTTGAGATGTGGACTTGGACCAGGAGATGCTTAATATTGTCACGAGCGGGTAGGTTTGTGACTAGTGGTGAACACGTGATTAATATGAGCATGGAGGTTCATATTAATGATGCTCTCGTGTGAGGATACGAGCGGGGAGGTTCATATGTTTCGTGCTCACACTTGAGGGCTACTACGAATGGGGAGGTTCATAGATGGATGTATCATGTGTGTTAGACTACGGGCGGGGAGGTCCGTAGAGTTGGACTACAAGCGGGGAGGTTCGTAGCTGGATGTATCATGTGTGTTGGACTACGGGCGGGGAAGTCCGTAGAGTTGGACTACAAGCGGGGAGGTTCGTAAAGGTTGGACCACAAGCGGGCAGATTCGTGGAAGCATGATATCCTGGGTCCGTGATCAAGTAATTGTACTGAGTTCTTGGGTTAGTAGTTTCATTTGTATAATGAAACGATGATCAGAAACCCTTGGGCAGTAAAGTTTTAAGATTAAACCTTGAATTGAATAGCTTGGGTGACTCTATATATGTCATTATTGATTGGCCATGTTTTGTTGTTATGAGCTCACCCTTTCTGTTTGTGTTTGGTGATGATCATGTGTGTTTATTACACGAGAGCATATGATATTCCATGTGATGTTGGTGATGCCTAGAGACGGAGAGAGGGTTAGCAAGGGACTTTTGGCTAGGGATCAGTTTATGTTTATGTTATTTATTTTCACTTGGCTTTGTTGGAACTTGTAGTAAATTTGTGTGGTTTCATTTATATTAATTTTGTACTGCACCTAGGTGGCCTCATACAACTATACGGTAAAACTCGCCTATATAAATCCCCGTAAGCATGCGAACGGCTATCAGATGAATCAAGCAAGCAGGCGTAAGCGGCCTAAGCCGCCTACTTCAGAGGATAAAATGAGAACTTGTCAACTATTCCATACTTAAAAGTATTACAAGTAAGACCCCAAAGGCCAACAATGATCGAACTAAAGGGCCTGGGCCAGGCCCAGGCTCTCCTACGGCCCCAAATGATGGCCCAGCCCATGACATGATCAAACATAATTAATAAACTATAAATATGCATGGACCCCAGCAATTAAAGGTACGCATTCATTAATCCCTTAATCACGAGATTTGACTTTCTGAGAATCTGTTGGCTGACTTGATCGTCGGAGTCTTCTCCGTAGGTAACCCCTCACGGGTCCAAGCCGAAATACCAATAGATGGCATATGGGAGCCGAGAGGAAGCCCACTAGAGAGATTACGGATTGAGGTAAGGTGATATTTGCGTCTGACATCTTTTATTTGTTCTCTGCATCAACAAATTTTAATCGCGTTGAACAAATTTTGAAATTTTCCCGCATTTGGGAATAATAAATTATGACGATTCAAATTTCAATTATAAATTATTTATTTTATTAGTACTTTCCAGTAGGGACATTACATTGGGTATCAAAGCAAAAGTTTTAATGATTTTGGGGTTTGGGGGAGTGAGCTTAGTGCACTTCTGTAGCGAACGTTGTTTGTGTGTTATACTTGAATGCTGATAATTGTGTGTTTGGTTTGTGACTTGAATTTTTATAATTTTGTTAGCTAAAAATGTGGCGTATCTAGGCAATGGCTTGTATAAGGCAGAGAAAAAGAATGTAACATCCCGACCGGATATTACTAATTTAAATAATTAAAATAGGGATATAAGTTTTAATCGCATTTATGATAATTCCTTTTCCCAAAACGCGAGAAAATTTAAAACTTTATTTTAACGCGCCAATTATAAAATCCATATGGCGTTCAATTATAACAAAGATTAATTGTTCATAATATTCATTACAAAATAGTTCATGAAGAAAACTAGTAAAAACTCTCATAGTTGGTCCTCACTCTAACTCTAGGCATCCATACGCTCACCTCCATCAACATATGCTCCCATGTAACAAGTTACATGATCATCGCCAAACACATGGATAGGGTCAGCTCAAATACAAGAAGGACAATTACAACATTACATAATTAAAGCATTTCATAACCAGAACCTGTGTTAGCCCCAATCCTTAATCCTCCACTTCCAAACATTTTGTTGGATGCATCTTGATTCTACGCCCTTTGATGAGTACACTGATCGATCTTTGTTGCACGAGTGTCTACTCGCCCCTCCGACTACAGGCCACCACCTAATAGTCCACACGCGAGAATAAGTTGCCACGTCCACCATCTGCGACACCAAGTGGAGTTCCCCAAAATAAATCGCAGTCTATAGTTGTCCCCAGACTACTAAACTCAATCAGTTACACTGAAGAGGGAAATCTTCCAGAACCTCGCCATACAAGGCATGATCTCCCACACTCCACTGGACTTCCAAAACCACAAGCTACAACCTCGAGTGGCCACTTGTTACCCCAATACAAGTTACACCCGTAACTGGCCCCCAACAAAGCATCACCTCATGACCTCCATCCAAAGCGGTGCAGGAATCCTCCTCGCGATCCAACTATGAACCCAAAACCATCTGGCACACCTCTCGCGTCGCTAGGCGGAACTTGGATTCAGACTGCCTGGTAGACACCTCACGCTGTTAGGCGCCATACGCTTTTTGCCAGGCGCCATGCATTCCATGCTTCTCTGGTTTTCCTTTATCACTTGGCAGCACACCCCAATTCACCAGGCAGCACACCCCAAGCCGCTAGGCGCCACATCAATAGTGTCACTACTACTGGTTTTTGGCATTTTAAAGCAAGTTTCAAAGAACCCCAAGCACTATACATACAATCCATAACATGAAATATACTTATCCAGTCATAATAACATGACTGGATCATAGTCCAACATAATCTTGAACAACCAAACAATATACAAAAGCAGGAAGAATACATAACCATTGCCCTAAAATATCGCACGGACAATAAAACAATAATAATGAAGATAATAATAAAACTAACAATAACAAAAATAATAATAATAACACTAAAAATAAAACAAAAAAATAAAAATAAAAATAAAAATAATGAAAACAATAATAAAATGAAACAATAATAATAAAATAATAATACTAATAAGTTAAAACAATAATAGTAAAATAATAATAATAATAATAACAAAATAAAGCAGTAATAATAAAACAATAATAATGATAATAAAATCATAAATAAAATAAAAAATATAATAATAAAAATAATAATAAAATAATAGTAAGATAAAATAAAATAAAAATAATAATAACAATAGAAATAATAATAATAATAACAAAAATAAAACAATAATAATAATAATAATAAAATAATAATAATAATAATAATAATAATAATTTTTGTAAAATAAAATAATAAGTATAATAATAATAATAATAGCAATAGTAATAATAATAAAAATAATAATAATAATAACTAATAATAAAAATATATAAATAATAATAATAATAATAAAAGTAAAAATTATAATAATAATAGTAATAGTAAAAATAATAATAATAATAATAATAGTAATAATAAAATAATAAAATAATAAAATAATAATGATAATAAAATTATAAATAAAATCAAAAAGTGATAGTAATAACAATAATAATAAAATAATAGTAAAATAAAATAATAATAATAATAATAAGAATAATAATAATAATAATAATAATAAAATATTAATAATAATTGTAAAATAGAATAATAAGAATAAGAATAATAATTATTATTATAATATTAATAATAAAAAAATAAGAATAAAAATAATAATAATCATAACTAATAAAAATATATAAATAATAATAATTATTATTATTATAATAATAATAGTAAAAATAATAATAAAAATAAAAATAATAAAATGTTAATAATAATAGTAAATAAAATAATAATAATAATAATATTAATAATAGTAATAGTAATAATAATAATAATAACTAGTAATAATAATATATAAATAATAATAATAATAGTAATAATTATAATAATAAATAATAATTATAATAATAGTAATAATAATAAAAAAGTTAATAATAATAATAATAGTAACAATAATAAAAATTATAATAATAATAATCGTGCAGCATTTTGGAGAAAATCTCTAAACATCTCAACAAGTAAAAAAAAAAGAATCATAATAATCATAATAGTGATAGAGTCACGTAGAGTACTCAATACAACGGAAACCACAAGCATACACATACTCTCCCTAAAATCTCACACAGCAAACATCAAGAGGTTAAACGATATTTCTTTTCTTCTCACACACAACAAACATCAAGAGGTTAAACATCATACACATACTCTCCCTAAAATCGCATACACATATTTCTTTTCTTCTCTCTCCACATTATTTATTTTTCCAAGGTCTTACAAAGAACAGGGCTGATGAAATCGCGAATGCAATCCATCGTCTTATGGATGTGATGCAGCCGGTGGCAGCACAACCCCAGGCTATGATTCCACCCCAGCCTGTGCTTAGAGCAGTGACTATAGAGGACTTCATCAACAATAAGCCGACCAAGTTCACCAGAAAGTCCACCCCTGATGAAGTGAATGTTTGGCTACAAGAATACAAGAAGATTTTCAGGGTGATCACTTGCATAGAGGATCAGCAACTCACTTTCGTCATTTTTCTCTTAGTGGGCGATGTAGAGTACTAGCGGGGGGAATGCAGCAGCAGATGCAGACCCAGGAGGAGGCAGTAACCTAAGCGAGCTTCAGAGCGAGGTTTTTGGAGAAATACTTTCCCGACATTTTGAAATACAAGAGTGAAGTTGAATTCCTCACTCTACATTAGGGCCACTTGTCAGTGCAGGCATATGTGAACAGGTTTGAGTACTTTACGAGGTTCTACTCGCGGGCCATCACTGAGGAATGGAGATGCAGAAAATTTGAAGGAGGTTTGAAACATGAGTTGTGCCGATTCCTCGTACCCTTGAGGATTAGAGAATTTCCTGTCTTGGTGGAACAAGCCAAGATGTAGAGCAGCTGGAAATGAGGCTCAGCCGTGTCAGTCGACCTCAGAAGTGTGGCTCAGAAGGCAGACTGTAGAAGAAGCCCTACAGTCGACCATAATCGTCCTCCCAGAAGCTGCAGTGCTACAGTTGTGGAGGAGAGTATATGAGGAAAGACTACCCTAAACATGTAGGGAGCGCATGAGGCAGCACTAGCACTCACAAGTTCTATGCTTGTGATCAACCGATTCATTTTGCTAATAAATGTTCTGATAAGAAGATAGCGATTGGAACACGACCTAAGACACATTCTATAGAGAGGCCTAGAGCAGCGGGTTGGGTATTTTCTATGACCAACACTGAAGCCACTCGGTCGGGTAATCTTATACAGGATCACTTATTACTGTTTGATAAGGATATGTTGGTATTGTTTGACTCAAGAGCTACCAACTCATTCGTTTCTAATGTTTGTGTGGAGAGATTGGGACTAGTGATCCGTGATTTGGGGTGCGAGTTGATAGTCTCGACACCAGCCTCGGGATCGGTTTCCACCCACTCTGTGTGTTGGATGCTCTATTGTAGTGGCAGGTCACAGGTTCAAGGTGAATCTTATCTACTTGTCGTTGGAAGGACTGGATGTAATCTTCGGAATGGACTGGTTGTGTATCAACCATGTCGTGATTTATTGTGAGCGACGCATAGTAGTGTTCCTAGAAATAGAAGGGATAGGACTAATCTTGACGCAAAAGGCAATGAGGGAGATGAAAGGAGAAGCCAATTGCTTTATGATAGTGGCCCAGACTAAAGAAAAACACAAAAGAGTAGATCAGAAGAATACCAGTGGTAGACGGGTATGCTGACATGTTTCGAAATGAAGTTTTGGGACTACCACCTAGCAAGGATGTGGACTTTACTATTGATTTAATTCTAGGAGTTGGTCCAATGTCCATGGCTCTTTACAGAATTGCACCGACTGAACTAGTCTATCAGACCTAGTGTGTCACCGTGGGGGCCCTGTGCTACTAGTAAGGAAGAAGGATGGAAACTCGAGGCTCTGTGTAGAATATCGTCAGTTGAACAAACTCACGATCAAGAATAGGTACCCATTACCGAGGATAGATGATTTGCTAGACCAGTTGAGAGGGGCAAGTGTATTCTCCAAAATTGATTTAAGGTCTGGATACCATCAAATCTTAGTTAAACCAGAGGACGTCCAGAAGACAGCGTTCAAGTCGAGATATGAACATTATGAATATGTAGTAATGCCATTCAGGGTGACTAATTCTCTAGCAGTCTTCATGGATTACATGAATCGGATTTTCCGACCCTATTTGGACAAGTTTGTTGTTGTATTCATAGACGACATTCTCATCAACTCCAAGAATAGAAAGGAACACGCAGATCATCTGAGGGTTGTATTGGCGATACTTAGAGAACATCAACTATATGGGAAGTTGTCAAAGTGTAAGTTCTGGCTGGAAGAGGTACAATTTTAGGGCATGTCATCTCAGCCCACGGCATTGAGGTGGACCCAATGAAGATAGATACAATGTTGAAATGGGAACGACCTCAGACCGTGACGGGGGTGAGGAGTTTCTTGGGATTGGTTGGGTACTATAGGAGGTTTGTGGAAGGGTTCTCCAAAATGGTGAGTCCTCTAACACAACTCACTCGAAAAGATCAACCCTTCTCTTGGACAGAGAAATGTGAAGAATGTTTTGAAGAGATGAAGAAAAGGCTTACTATGGCTCTAATATTAGCCATTCTGGATACAACTAAGAAGTTTGAGGTGTATTGTGACGCCTCCTATCAGAGTATAAGGTGTGTATTGATGCAAAAGAGGAAGGCAGAGGCATATGCTTCTCGGCAACTGAAAGTTCACGAAAAGAATTACCCTACTCATAATACGGATTTGGATACGGTTGTATTCGCTCTTAAGACTTGGAGGCACTACTAGTACGACTCTCAACTCTAAGTCTTCAGTGATCACAAAAGCCCGAAGTACTTGTTTGACCAGAAAGAGCTGAATATGGGGCAAAGGAGGTGGATGGAGTACCTCAAGTATTATGATTTTGAATTACTTTACCATCCATGTAAAGTTAATGTTGTGGCAAACGCCTTAAGTTAGAAGCGGATGCACATGTCTGCGCTAATGGTTAAAGAGTTGTAGTTGATTGAGAAATTCCGGGATATGAATTTGGGAATACAGTTGAGCGAGGATTCCATCAAGTGCAGTGTACTGACACTAACCAATGACTTCCTATAAGTGATCAGAGACGAGTAGAAGAATGACGTTGAGTTACAACAATTTGTGAGCTGGCTGGGTACAGAGAAGGGAAAAAATTTCAGGATGGGATCGGATGGCATCCTTCGATTTCGAGATAGAGTGTGTCCCTGGAAATTAGAGGTTGCGATAGCAGATTTTAGAGGAGGACCATAAAAGTCGTCGTAGCATACACCCGTGTTTGACTAAGATGTATAAGGACTTGAAACAATCCTTCTAGTGGAATGAAATGAAAATAGATGTCGCGGATTTTGTGGCATCATGCTTGGTGTGTCAAAAGGCAAAAATTTAACACTAGAGACCGGGTGGTACACTACAGCCACTCGACATTTTGCAGTGGAAATGGGATAGCATCTCGATAGATTTCGTTACTCATTTGTCGAGATCCTAATGAAATTGAATATGTGAAGACACGTTTGGACAATGAATTCAGCATTAAAAATCTAGGATAACTGTTATTTTTTAGGGCTTGAAATATTACGCTCTTTATCTAGTAATATGGTCAATCAGAAGAAATATGCACTAGAAATACTAGAAGAAAATGGCGGGCTGCCAAATGAGTAACCACTCCTATGGAGCCTTTTACCAAACTAAATAGATCTTCCAAAACTCCTTTATCTAACCCATCGCAGGTTGATTTGCCAACTGATGTATCTTACAACTACTAGACCAGACTTAGCTTTTGTCACTCAACAGTTGACACAATATGTTTCTCAACCCCTGGATACTCATCATGCTGCCATGAGAGTTGTACGTATCTCAAAGTATCTCCTGCTAAAGGTCTTCATTTTGCTGATTCTGATTGGGACTGTTGTATGGAAATCCAAAAATCTATTATCGGATATTGTGTTTTTTTTTACTCTTCATTAATTTCTTGGAAAACCAAGAAGCAAACCACAGTATCTCGATCTTCCTTTGAAGTTGAATATAAAGCTCTTGCAGCTTTGAGTTGTGAGTTAATGGCTTCAATATTTACTCATCGATTAGTGGCTTTATTATTAGAATTTGTTACAATTTTGTCTTATCTTATGCTTATGTGTAAGATTTGTTATGTTTTGTTATGTATGGATGAATCCTTCATCCTGATGTATACGACATTTAGCTCCTATACCTATGTGTAAGATTTGTTATGTTTTATACCTATGTGTAAGATTTGTTATGTTTTGTTGTTATGCATGGATGATTCCTTCATCCTCATATATATGACATTACCTTTATGTAAATGATAGAATATTAATGAATGAGATATCTTTTCTCTTATGGGAAACCTATGAATTGTATGATTTTCTTTAACTTCATAAGACAGAGTTATTCTTTTTCACATAGAGAATAAGATGTTTTCCTTACTCTACAATTATTAGTTAGTAACTTTTATACATTACAACTAGATTTCAATAGTATTATTAAGTTATTATAAATTCACCACAATTAGAAGGTTTTAATTATAAATTACTGTTTTCAATAGAATCACCGATGAAACATTAGATTAAGGGAGCACTTGCTTTCTGCATCCTAGAAATTCCTCCAAAGCTACTCCAGAAAGGTTTTACCTTCTAAATTGAGTAATCCGGAAATCATCACTAATTCCCAAATGTAAATTTACATTCTGAAGGTTCAGAAAATTACAACAGAAACACAATCACATCTAAATATGAAAGCCAGGAAACAAAAAACGCTTAATATATATCACTTATTGATCAATGATGTAACCCAATATTCCAGGCCTCAGGAGCTGACAGCACTAGGACTATATAAACCATTGAATGGATGCTGAAAACAGTGATGGGAAATATTAAATATAATGGCATATCATTGATTCCATCTTATCATAATCTGTGTTGTTATAGCAGGAAACTTCTGCTTCAGTAGCTTCACTATAAAACCCATTAACCAGCAAGAGAGGCTAAGACTGAAGCTGCAATATGCAGAGATCCGGTGAAGACAAGAACACTCTTCTCCTCTTTCCCTCTTCTGGATAGAATCTTATTTGCAGTTATCAAACAACTCTTTAGAGATGACTCGGTAGACAATATGGTCATAGCATCACCCAAATTGCTTTCATTTATTAATTCATCATATTCTGCCATTCCATCATCAAATATCTCAATGCCAACCTCATCACAAGCTTTAATCCAACAATCTCTCAACAAAGATGCTGGTGTTGTTCTAGTTACACTTCCAGCAATAGCAGCTTCTGTTAAAAGGACAGTCTCCACATGTCCACCTAAACATTTTGTTTAATTTAGCACTTGTAAACCAAACCAAAGGCTACAATTGAAGAGAAAATACAGGAATGTAACCATAAATTGGAGAACCAATGAAGTGAATTTTAAGCATTTCATGAAATAAATATCAAATTAACAATTTTACCTGAGAGAATCTCTCGAGCAAAACCCACATGGTCTTTGTCACTTGCCATTGCAACAACAAAAACCAATCGAGCCTTGGGAAATGCTGTCTTTATTGTATTCATCAGAGCTTTGGCGGATTCTTTGGTATGAGCTACAGCATATACCAACACAACTATCACAACTTTGCTCTCAAGTGTGAGGCACAGAGCCAGAAATTTCGGAATTATCCATATTTAACGACTTTTTCTTTCTCAAAATTTCAAAGGACTTCTAGAAAATTTTCCAGAACAAAAGAAGCCTATTTTTTTTAAGACGGAATTCTCCCCAGTTAATATCATGGTAATGAAAGAAGTCAGAGCACTCAACCTCCATCAAGCAACACTGTTGCTCCAGTAAGTCCTAATACTTCTGCTTCTTCAGATGATAGAAATTGACTCCTTCCAAGGAGGTGTGTATGCTCTAAACCAGACCTAATAGATTCATCAGAAATACTCCATCCTAATCATACAATAAACAAGGAGAAAGTCAAGGTCATATAACCAATAAACACTATAAAACAATGCAAATCCTTTGATTTGCTTTCTCACGGGGAAAAACTATAGATAGTTAAACTAAAACATGCGAAAACCTTGATACGATGTCTGAACAAAATGCAAAAGGTTATAGCATATGCAATACTAGAATATTTAGTTCACGAATTTAATAGATATAAAGGACATTAGTTACCACAGAAACCCTTATTGATGTGATGAATTTCAAGTAGCTTCAGAATTATGTTAAATTTAAATATAAAGTGTCAGAAAATGTTGAAAATATTTGATGATATTTACTTCATATTTCAGAGTATCCTAGATGATCTTTTAGGATTTATTCTTCTTTTATATTTATGGATCTGTATCTATATTTAATCAGGACTAGAATTTATTGAGTTGTCCTTTTATAGGCACCTTAAAGATGACCGTGGATCTTGCATGTAGCTTTGTGCCTAACCTTTTTGGATGCTTTTCCAGAAAGCCAGCAACACTGCAGAGATCCAGGTATGAACACACGCTAAAGCATACTTAGTATGCTTTTGCTTCAGATGGAGTGTTAGAAAATGTGAAAAACATATGATATTTTTTTTATCTTAGTGTAGAGAGAAATGGTAATTATTCACACTATACAATCCTCTAATGTCTATGAGCACAGCTGAGGAACATATTTACATGTCATACAGAGCATTAAATAGGGCTGACCAAGCCCACATAAAAATTATAATATATCTAACACCCCCTAAAGGACCATATAAATCATATGCTCCAAGATTGTAACATATATTAAATCGTAGGGCCCCACAATGGCTTGGTGAAAATGTTTATCAATTGATCATTAGAATTAACAAACATTAATGTCTCTTGATAAAATCCTTTTTCAGATAATGTGACAATCTATCTCAACATGATTGGTCCTCTAATTAAATATTAGATTTGACACAATACAAAAAAAGCAGTTTGGTTATCACAAATGAGAGTCATATTTGTAACTTTCCCAAATCTAAGTTCTTTGCGCAATTGTTTGGGCCAAATTTGCTCACAAGAGTTAGAAGTCATTGCTCTATACTCTGCTTCTGCACTAGATATTGCCACCATATTTTGCTTCTTGCTTTTCTAGGAGATCAACCTACACTAATATGCTTGTATTGATGTGTGTGTGTGTAAGTTACAAAACAAATTCTTAACCATAACCCTAAAGTGGGGTACATACAGAAAGAAATAATCATAAAATAACATTTCATTTTAACATCTATTATCTTCTTTTCTTCTTCCCTACATAAACTCTTCAAATTCAACAAAGAAAAGCCACACGAGTAGCGAGGGGCCAGGCAAAAGGTAGAAAAATTATACCTAGATTACGAAGACATAGAGCCACACAAGTTGCAGTAGCTGCATTTCGAAGTTGGTGATCTCCAAGCATTTTCAACTTCACATCATGTAACTTACAAGACTACATTAATAGATATATTCATAAGTTGCGAATAAAAATTTTCCATGATCAATATGATGAAAAAGCAGACCGAAAACCTGCTTAAATTATACACTGTACAGCATAAGATGTGGATATACCATGAGATGGAAAGCAATATAGCAAACACGTGGAGGCAAAAGAATCACAATGATCTTGCAGAGTGGGAAAAAATGATAATGTACAGTACGACAATTAGAGTTCAAAATCAAGTGTGTTTAAATTAGGTTATACTTTTATACTCCCTATTTTTGTATTTGAAAATCAAATTCTTGTCAACTACTATTCCAAAGCGAGGTTTTATGCTAAACCAAATCAATATATTATACTTACATCATGCTTGTGTGTCAGGTTTAAAAAATGTTAACCAACACTGCAAAGCATGTCTATAATATGCACCCTAAGCAACCAATGCCAACAGATCTTCTAAAGCAGCCACATCTAAGATATGTCCCCGTACAGTGCATTGTTTAAACAGATTTAAAGCTAAAGAACAAAAGTACATACCATCTTCAAGTCTTGCCCAACTTGTATCACTATATCACAAATTTGACAAGGCCTTCCATTGAGTATGCTGAAACATTTCACAGTACACCTATTCCCAGTATCATATGCTGACACAACAGGTGATTCCATGGTTGCTGCTTTATCTCGAATAATGCGCTCAATATGAGGAACAAATGGCCCACCCAACACCAACTGAAATGGTATTTATTTAGTCAGAAAAAATAAAGGAAGCAGAAGGGTAAAATCACAAAATTCTGGCAGAACAAAACTATGCTTGGTTATATGATAAGAATCAATCAATTACAAAAGTAGAACATGCTATACATATAGCTGATAGCACCTAACTAACTAATTGTAAGAAAACTCAAAGAGATGGCATTCTAATTAACTAACTGTAAGAGAACACAAAATGTTACTGACTAACTAGAGATAGTAACTAACTAAACAGAAAAGAAAATATTACATTCCACTTGTGGTGTAAGACTACTCTAATACACCTGACCCCCAAGCTCATGGTAGGTGAGGCCGAAGCAAGGTGGAGGAGTCATACTTTAAGCTTGGATCTCATAAGTTAAATGTTGTAGGTGAGATATTTTGTGAGAATATCAACATACTGAGCTGAAGGAGGAACATGAACAAATGTTAGTTGTTTGCTTGGCCCTTTTTCTCGAGCAAAGAATAGAACAAGCTCCATGTATTTGGTTCAAGCATGAAGCAATATTTTATGAGCTAGAGAGACATAACTCATATTGCCATAGTAAATGAAAGAAACGATGTGCTTCACTTGAAGGTCAGGGAGAAGAGATTAAAGCCAGTACAACTCAATAATCACCAAAAGAAGACATTGATACTTAGCTTCTGTCCTGGAACAAACTCCAACTGTTGGTTTCTTGGACCACCAAGAGACACAAGATTGGTTCCAAAAAACACACAAATACCAAAAGTTAACCTTCTATCATCTTGATCAGATGCCAAGCTAGCATTCACAAAAAGGCAGTGTTGGAAATCGGGTCAGAGGCAATGATTCTTTAAGGCACCCCAATTATCATTTATCATTGAAAGTGGACTACAAACTTAACTCAATCCCACAAAACTGGTTCGGAAGGTGAAGTTTGAACAAACTTTATACTATAATTTAGTCATGTTTGTAATGTGAAATCTACCCCATCTTGATCAAACACCCAATTAGTAAGTTTTCAGGTGTAAGCTCCAAGCAGGTATGCCTTAGAGATATACAAGAATCTTTTCATTGTTGTTCAATAAGCTTCACGAGAATGAACCATGAATTGACAGAACTTGTTAAAGACTATTTCTAGTCTAGTAATCGTAGCATATTAGAGGGCACCCCCCACTGACCTATACATGGATGGATCAATAAGAGGTTAAGAATGTATTAGTAAATTTGCAACCAATAACTGTAGAAGATATTGGTTTTGCCTCAGACATACTAGTTTTAACTAGCAAATCCCTGATGTATTTCTCTTCAGTAAGGAGAACTCATGGTAGTCAAAATCATGCTCTGGAGCATAAAAGCGTATGCATCTACTATCACCTCCACCCACTCCAATTTCACGTCACCTCAAGGTTGACTTTGGCAGATCACGTTGGATAACAGTTGAAGATCGTGAATCATGTGTGAGCAGCATTTCTCGTGGGCATGGAGCAGCATTTGTTGTGGTTTGTTTCTAGATCATTTTCATTGGTTGGGTCGCATATCCTAGTTTAATAACCTGAAGCTTCGGCCCAATCTTTTATTCCTTCAAAACCCAATTACTTCCATGTAAACCACGCATTACCCCTTTGCCTAAAAATTGTCATGACTACTTCTCTTCCTTGGCCAAAAAAGAGAGACTTTTGCTCCCCCTTTGGCTATTTAATATCACTTCCACTCTGATTGATTCCATCCCTTTTTCTCCTTCTTTGTTCATTACTGTTGCACTGCACCGCTTTGCTTTACAATAAACATAAATTACCACCGCACTGTCTACGACTAGCCGGCAACCATTAGAAGATGTCAATAATAAAGAAGACGTTAAAGACACATGTATAACACCAGACACAAAATTAATTTGCTAGACCATCTACTAGTCATCAGACTTTACTTGCAGATTCCCACAGTTATTCTACAAAGTAGACCAACCCTTCTTAAGATTGTATGTTCAATTTGGTGATATAAGTAAAATGAAGGGATGTTGATAGAAAAAGCTGTCTTTTGTATAGCCAGTTGAAAGCAATGGAAAAGGTGGCAACAAAAAGGCTACCAACATAAGCTCCAACAGTTTTATTCAAGGCATCTATATATATAAGCTCTCCCATGTAGAAAAAGACTAATGAATGACTCAAGTGAAATAAAGCTCTCTACATGCATTGGTATCATAAAGCTTCTCTTAGTGCAAGATCTTTAGGGCATCTAACAAAGAGTGATTTTGAGTGTCTCTACAGGATTTCCCCAGTCACATAGAGCTAAAGTTCAATCTACAAAAATGAACATCCTTTTCTCATATCCTTCTTCCCCTATTTATACCTAACTACCTCTCTAACTACTAACAAACTAGCCATTAATATCCTAACTATCAGAACTAATTTGTCTTTCTCCTTATATCCTAAGATCAGACTTTTTGATTCTTCGTGATGTAGCTAACTATTTTCAGCAATAATAACCCAAGTTTTACTTTTCATTTATTTTCTATCTTCTTTTTTTGCATTTATAAAATGTACTCGTGTGTACAAGAAAGGGTTACATCTTGTCAATTCAGTGTCATACTATGCAAAATGAGATACATAGAGAGAAAGACCTAACTGGGCAGCCTTGTTTTATGATTCCTGCTTTTGCCATTGCAATTGTTTCCAAAGAACCCCCAAGAGCTGCCAAATGTTCCTCACCTACAGTAGTTATGACTGCTGCAGCAAGTCCAGAGCTGGATATGATATTTGTTGCATCTCGTGCACCCCCTAACCCAGCCTGTAGAATTTAATTATAAAAGAAATAGCATGATTTAGAATTTTTGGATTAAATTGTAAGAAGAAAAGGCTAAAATTAACAAGCACCAATCCTACCAAACCATACGTAAAAGTGATATTCAACTCAAGATTCTTCTAATGGGGAGAGGTAACAACAATATAATTAGAAGAATCACCAGATAAGATATTGATGCAAAGCACACAATTGATGTAGGGAAATAGATATTTAACCTCAATAACAGCAATGTCAACATTCTCATCAGCAAATAGGATATATGCCATTGCAGTGAAAACCTGAGACATTTCCATAAGTGATTTAAGTTATTAAATACAGAAGTTGGCAATGTGAATGATTTCTTCTAATGTATTAAATACCCATATAAACTGCAGGGTAAATAAAGAAGCAAACAAAAAGTATTTGACTTGTATTTAGATATAATGCTAATTTGTGAACCAAGTAAGCAGAAATATCCAAATAATGAAACATTAACTTCAGCAATGTTATAATGCAGAAATGCAGACGAATAAGAAAGAAACATAACAGCTCAAAAAGAACCAATACTAACTCTGAGACACTCAATTGGACCCACGGAATTCCATCAACATAACTCCTTAAGCTACCCACAATAATTTCTTTATAACGCCCAACCATTGACAATTCAACATTCAATACCTCAAAATGGCTTATGCAACCATTTTCCTCTTTCATTGCCTGCTCAAGTTCCGGCTTTATCCTGTGAAAGAGATCATTCAACACCTTTGCCGACACTGGATCGCCAGATCTTCCAAGTAAAATACGCTCCCTGATGGTCAGGATATGTGGACTGCTTGAGAAAAATAAAGCCTGTCATCAATGATGTACAAAATTGTAAAAAAGACATAGATAAAGACGAAATCACGAGCAGCCTAAGGTTACATTAAAAAATAAAACATTTAAATCATATAGAAACTTCACCTAGTGTAACAACCAACAGAATAACCTTCCGTCCTCAGAATATTAGATATAAATGCAGCTGTTGATCCCTTTCCCTTAGTCCCAGCAATATGAACCGCCTACAATTGGAGTAAGCACTTCCATCAACTGGATAAAATTAACTAAAAGTACAAAAAATGTCCCTAAAGCCCAGACATAAAATGGCCATTTTAAGTTAGTGGATTAGTTGGTATCCTGATATCCTCTTCAAAGTACAGGTATAAAATTAATAGAACTTTAAAATGAGATTCAGAAGGGCAAAACGTCATTCAAGTTTCACAAAGTGTATAACGTTGTGTTCCATTATTCTCTAAATACAAGAAAATTCAAAAATACCCTGCAAGTGCAATCTGTCAATCATCTTAATCCAAAATTCAGAAGTAGTATAACTTAAATGATAATATTATTAACCATTGTTTAAGAACTAGAGTGCTGGAAAGTAGCTAAATTAAGGACCTACATGACATCTAAGAACTTATTTTGAATTTCCTTACTTGCATGAATTAGTATGACAGCACTTTATCATTTCAGAGACCAAGATGGTATCTCAACCCTTTCAAAAAAAAATGAATGAAAAGAGGGAGGTAGGGGAATAAAACCTTGAACTTATTGTGAGGATTACCGAAACGCTCCATGAGGCGTCTCATTCTACCCAAATCGAAACCCTCGTCTGAATCGGTGCCGGCACCTCTGGGCACTCCTGATTTCTCGAAATTTTTTAGGGAATCTAAGTAATTCAAAAACTCTTTCATTTCAGGGTTTGAAGAGAGCGTTCGGATAGGCCACACTCCTCTTGTGAATTTTCTGCGTAGTGAGGACAGAAGCATTTTGCCTGACCAATGTTCATAAGCTCGTTGCATGAACAAAATAACGGTTGCAAGCAATCATAAGGAGAAATGGGTATTATGCAGAGCTCAGTGCGAATGTAAAGGAATTAGCTTTCAGTACCTATTCCGAACTGTTGAGGAGGAACGTCGAAAGGAATGGTGCGCTGTGGCGGACAGTTGCTACCGGCGATGCGCTGCGTGCGCACGGCGGCAGTGCGTAGCCAGGGTCCGGAGAAAGTATTGAAGAAAGAAATTTCGTATTTTGTGCTTAAATATCTAAATGTTCATGTAATTATAGGATTAAGCTTTATAAAATTATTTGGTATAATTACTCATAGTATCCAGTTTGGTTAGTGTGTTAAATAGGTATCCGGTATTAAAAAAGTGTTAATTACATTTCAATTTTGAAAAAATGTTTCAACTAGGTCCATTTCCAACGGTATTGAATAATGTCCGTTAGTCAACATGTCACGTGGTTTTTTTAATTTTCTTTTAAATTTTTTAAAAATTTCTTAAAATTTTTTAATTTTTTTGAAAAATAAAAAATAAAAATGTCATGTGTCAAGTTCCTGTGTGTGACACGTGATATTGTCAGTGTCACGTGGCATTGCAATGCCAGATGTCTGTGTAGCTATCAGATGTCATTGTGTTGATTTCGATTTAGTCCCCATATATGTCTTTTTGTTTCAATTTAGTACCTAAGTATTTGTATCTAATTCAATTTTGTCCCAATTTTTTTTAATAATTCAAATATTTTTTTAATCCATTTTCTATAAGATTAAAAATAATTAAGTATAAATATTTTTACAAAATTAAGTACTAATATTTATATTGTTCCTCTCAATTTCACACCAAATTTATTATTTGTATAAATGTTATACTAATATTTTTTTATTAAAAATGACTTTTTAACATATTACTTTATTAATTACTTTTTTATTAAGTACTCATGTTTTGTTAATTTTTATTTTTTTCCCAAAATAAAACAATATTGTCTCTTACTAATTTTAAACCAAAATTTCTATTGGTATGAATGTTATACTAATCTTTTTCATTAAAAATGACTTTTACCATTAAATTTTAATATAAATATCAAACATTTAATTTTTGTAAAACTTTTATATTTAATTACTTTTAATTTTATAAAAAATAGATTTTAATTATTAAAAAATATTAGGTCAAAATTGAATAAGATACACATAAGTAGGTACTAAATTGAAACAAAAAAACATATATGGGGACTAAATCGAAATCAACACAATGGCATCTGATAGTGAGATTGACACGTGGCATTGTAATGTTACGTGGCACTGACAATGCCACATGTCACACACAGAGACTTGACACGTGGCATTTTTATTTTTATTTTAAAAAAATTTAAAAAAATTTAAAAAAATTTAAAAAAATTTAAAAAAAAATTAAAAAATTAAAAAAACCACAAACTGACATGTGGCACGTTGACTAATGACGTTAGTCAACTCCGTTGGAAAGGGACCTAATTGAAGCACTTTTTTAAAAGTTGGGATGCAATTGACACTTTTTTTAAACCGGGTACTTATTTGATACACTAACCCCAAATTGGGTATTATACGAGTAATTATACCAAATTATTTTGTTAGTAAACGAAGATTAATTTGAAACCAAATTGTCACTTACAGACAATTTATATATGCGATTTTATATATACTACACTGGAATCAGACATAAAAAATATCGATGGTAAATTTGTAAATAACTATTCGATTGCTTATGTATGACACTCTAGAATCAGACGAAAATATTACATTTTACGTCTAATTGCATGTGTCGCACGTAAATTTACGTGTGACGTCCTATAGTTAGACGTATTACATCTGATTAGGCCAAGTCAGACGTAAATTTACGCTTAACTATAGGACGTTAGACGTAAACGTTAAAACTTAAATCCCTAACTTCTCCAGCAGCGTCGCGACTACACGAAAGGGTTTTTTTTTTGCCACTACATGAGGGGACGACTATGCGATTGCTTGTGTGCCTCCGATCGGACAATTCAAAAAAAAAATTCAAAATTTGGTAATGCGTGTACGTTTTAAGTGTATCCATAGATTGATAGAATTTCGGTTACCATTTTGTGTTGTTCTTTGGATGCATACTTGATTGTTGTCACGAATGATCACTTTCATTTCATGTACTTCGGAGATCAATATAAAATGCTACCGAAATTTTATCAAATTTATGAGATAGACTTCTTCGCATTCGTGTTAACGAATTATGAAAAATATATTTTTTTCGAATGGGTAAGGTCCCATCTTTTGAGAATTAAAAATTTGAGAATGATGGAGTTTGTTACCAACCTAGTATGGATCGAAGTTTGATGAATGCATGTTGCCTTAATGAAGAGTATGAAAAGAGAGTTTGTGAGTTCTTGAAATATGATGAAGAACATGCTATCTGTATGAACATAACATATTATTGTCCTTGTGTTTGTTGCTTGAATCAAACACGTCATGCTTTGAAAATGATAGTGTAATATTTTGGTGTATTATTAGTTTGAGGCTTTTTTACTTTTTCTTTTTTATTTTATCAGAAAATTTGAGTTATTTTCATAAATTATTCTTATAAGTTATTTTATCATCTAGTTTAACTTTTTAGAATTTTTTTTAAGAAAGCTTATTCAAGTTATTACTCGGTACAAATATTATTAAATAAAATATCAGACTTGCTATAAATAAGTTAGTTAACATAATCATGCGTATTATTTTAATATTCAACGTAAATTAAGTAAATATAACTTTTAATAAATTAACAGGTATATTGTTTTAAAATGAATTTAACATAATAATATATTATATTATTTAAGTAATTAAATTGATTAATAATATTGAAAAAAAAACTCCAAATTTAAACATAATGGTAAATTTTTTTCCTTACACTTCTCTTTAAGTTTTTATTTGTTTCTTATAATTTAAAAAGTTCTTTAGTTAATTCTTAAACTTACAAAGAATAATTATATGGATTTAATTGCAGTATTAACTTGTTATGACAACAAATTGTTATTAAGTTAAATTTAAATATAAATACACATATATATTGTGTAAATTTAATCGTTGTATTCTAACCATACAAATTGTTACAAGATATGAATATAGGTATAAAGGATTGAACTTATATGTTTCCGGATCGAAGAACTAAATTCGATAACACTGTCATATTTTATCTAATATATTCTTTATTGTGTTGATATTCCACCCTCAAAAATTGGGTTTATTGAACATAATAAATTAAGTTTCTCTCTTTACATAAATATATGTCATGACAATTAAAGTATTAAATAATAATCATAATAATAATAATTAAATCTTACATATAAAGTTTAATTGTAACAAAAATTTAAATATTAAAACATATTTTTCATTAAAATATTAAAAAATATACGAATCATAGCAATGTTGTAAATTTTCTTTTATGATTTTTAGAAGAAAAAAACAACTGTATAAATGAAATAGGTTTGGGTATATTAAGTTTTAAAAGTCTCTTATTTACATTGTAATTTGTGTAAGTTCATTTTCATTTCTTTTAACAAAAACGTTTAAGAGGTTAATGTAATTGACTAGATGTCCTCTAACCTACTTAATAATTTTACTAAAACAGATTAAAGATTAAATACCAAGTATAATAATAATACCACGTATAGAGGTGAACTAATATTAATATTCAATTTATTTTATTGGATGTAGATTAAATCTAGATTAGATATTCAAAAAGCTCCATTATCAACTTTTAAATACCTTAACATAAGGTCATGATATATTTTATTTTCTTGTTAGTAATAATATTTTGATATATTTGATTTTCTTGTGAGATGAATAACGTGATATCGTATCGTATCCATAAATAATATAGAATGGATTTCTGGAGTGAATTGGAAAGAAAAGAGTGTACAAAGAAGAAGAAAGAACAATGATGGAATAGAATGAGGATGAGTTAACTGTTGAGGCTTCGAAGCTGTTGTCTAGTATATATGATTTGCTATCTTGGATCAAAACTCTGCGTCCTCCTTAGCCACCCCGACTCACCCTCTTCCTCTCGTTTTTTAAGTTTTTTTACGTTGTATTTGGACGAATTGGACGAAGTATTTCAATGATGTTGAAAAATTAAAATGTATTGTATTTGAATTGTTTGCAATTAAATTTCCTTCATTTTCAAAATAAATTGTTTGGATAAAGAAATTAAAATACCTTACATTTCAATTTCTTGTAAAATAAAATTTCATTTTAATAATATTTATTTTAGGCTTAATTATGTTTTGAGTTCATGATAAATTTGGAAACAAGCTCGATAACTCGACTACCCAGTCAGGCTGGTCCAATCTAACGACCTAGACAGGCGGGACCGGTCGGGAAACCTAGATGGCTGGGCTGACCCGATGATCCTGACCAGCCCAACGACCTATATGGACTAGTTGTGTTCGTCAAGTTCGTCGACGCGGCCTATCTCGATCTGTCTAGGTCATTGGCCCGCTTGGACCCACTAGGTCATTGGGCCCATTTGTGCAATGACCTGTCTGGCCAGTTTGTGTTGTTGGGCCAGTCCGACTTGGCTAGGTCGTCGGGCCAATTGGACCCATCTAGGTTGTCGGACCAGTCGGACCCGTTCGACCATGAGCGGATGTTTATTGGGCAAATGTAAGGCCCACTTATATTCCCTACCATAATGTTTAAGGGCTGCCCCAATCTAATGGGCCTAAGGGCTGGCCCATGGGGTGTCCAAAGCCCTTAACTCAACCAAACCCTCACTATCTATCTTCACTTTGCAAAAAACAACACTCACTCCTCTTCCTTTTCCCCTAAAACAAATCTCTCAAAACACAAAATGGTTCAAATAACTTCCCAATATATTCCAAGATTATTCTCATTTCAGTACCACGAGACTTCCATCTTCCAACGTTGTATATCTTGAGTCCAAAAGTCTCTTAGTGCTGCCAAGGTTGTCGGTGCATATGTCTAATACAATCAAATTCAAAATATCAACAAAACAACAGAGAAAGTGATTCAAAAGTAAATTAAAAAATATAATTCTTATACCTCTAAACTTTAACGTCCTCTACACACAATATAAGATACCTATGAAGTAATTAATTAGAGATAGTGGTTAGTGATATAATCTAGATATACTAAAAGAAGCAAATAGAAGCACCAATAATAAAAAGATCAATTATGTACAACTCAAAAATAATACTAATAGGTATCGATCTAATACTTCAAAAATAATCTTAAAACTTTAATATCACCGTTTAAAAATATCTATTTAAGATATTCTAAATTAAAATATTATTTACCAAATCTTATATCTTATTTTTTTTATATGAAATAAATCTTTTTGAATTAAATAATTATTAAACTCTCTTATCTTTTAGAAAAAATTTAAATAAAACAATTTATCTTTAAAAAAAATATTTTGAATCATATACTTAATAAACTATTTTATCTTTTATTTAAAATATCTGTTTAATTTCATGGATTTATTTTTCTAATTATTATATTTTTCAAGATTTCACGTCACAACATTGACATTTAAAAATATTTATTATAATTTAAAATTTTAATTAAATATTTTAATCACTTAAAAAGTAATTATGAAAAAAAATATAATTTTTTAAATGATATCTTTGGTAATATCCATTATCAATTTTTAAACAACTACCCATGATTTTATAAGGTGTAAAAGATAGTATTTTCACTATAATAAAATCTCTTATTAACAACTAATTTTAAAGTTTAATTATGTCTTTGATCTTTTTTTAGAAGGAAAATATCAATTTGATACCCTTTTTTCGAGCAATCTCAATTAGGTCCTTTTTTGTTTAAATATCTCAAATGTGTATTTTCTATTAAATTGTATCAGTCGGCATTATCTGAGCAGTGACATGACAAGATTGACCACAATGACAAGAACCAGATAATAGTGACGTGGAAGTAAAAAAAAGAAACATGTTTGAAGAATAAAAGAAAATTGAAATTAGGGTTTATGAACCTTAAACAAATTGGAGATTTTCGTGGTTGCTCTCATTATGTAAATTGGTGCATGTAAATTGGCCTTCCACAGTGCAATAATTGTACGTGGTTGTGCGTCTTGCTTATTAGGTTCATGTATTAAGAAATGAAAATTCATATAATGATATGGAAAGAATAAAAGAAATAAAGAATTTTTAAAATAATAAAAGTTGTAAATCTTATGTAAAGGGCAAATATATATTGTTAGTAGATGCATTTCAATGTATGTCTCAAATATCTTCTTTTTATCCAAAAAAACATGTTATCTTCTATGTGCTCCAAATGTTAGGGGAAAATAATTAACTATAAAATACCTGCAAACTAGAATATACGGCAAGCTCCAACTTGTAAGGTTTGGTAAGACTGGTAAAACAAAGTTCATCCTTTGTGAGCATAATCACCAAATTTATCAAAGTTCATCCTTTATACAACTGAAAAAAAACTAATTGTTACTGTCATGGTGATATCACTTGAAGGGAGAATCTGAAAATCGTCAGGAAAATATCTGTGAGACAACGAGACCTTCAACCTGTTGGCTTATACATGTGATGACATTTTTGCACCTGTGTGTGGCATGAAGCAGTGCTGAAGTTTCAAAGCAGGTCCATTTGTCAAAGATAAGAAATAACTTGAAAGAAATTTTTGGTCAATTTAGCATGGGAGACAGGACTGTAACTTGAACATGCACCTAGCCTCTTCCCCAAACTTGAATGTGATTCTATAAAATGAAGGGAAACAAAAAAGAATAGTAAATTTCAGGATTTTTTTACATTGTAAGAAATGAGCGGAAGATTATACATCCCATCTCTGCCTTCAAGACTTCTTATCTTGGTCTTTCAAGTGATGATCATTGTATTATGTTTAAGCCATATCAATGTCACTTGAGCTACCATCATCTATGTATAGCACTTGCCGTAGAGTTTGATTGCACCCAAGAGATCGATAGCACAGACCAAATCCACCTAACTGTTCTCCACTAATCAAGATCGTAGACGAACCAGAGCAAATCCCAAATGAAGCTTTGAATGAGAGCATCGACGAAAATCCCCAATTTCCTAGGACGTTTATAAACCCTAATTGCATATCACTATTATTCTTAAAACATGTTTCTTTTTTTCAATTCCACATCCGTCATTGTTATTTGATCCTTATCATTGTTTCAGCAGTGGCCAGTCCTGCCATGTCATTGTTCAGTTAACGCCGTTTGACATAACTTAACAGAAAAGACACATTTGAGACATTTAAACAAAAAAAGGAACCTAATTAAGACTGCTCGAAAAAAGGTACCAAATTGATATTTTTCCTCTAGACCAAAAACATAATTAAACCTAATTTTAATGACAAAATAATTGTTATTCATATGGTGACTAATATAGAGTCATTAATAATCAATTTACACATAATCTTAAAGAAAAAGATTAATCAATGCTGTAACCCTAATATTATTAATTTTGTTGTTAGATAAATTAATGTTTATGATAAGTTGATATATATATATATATATATATATATATATATATATATATATATATATATATATATATATATATATATCATTTATTGTTATTTTATCTATGAACAATATATAAATTGAGAGAGAAAAGAAGGAAAAAAGAGAAAGAACCAATAGAATTTTTGTAGTTAGTTGGAAAGGAAAGCGTTGAAAGGAAGAAGCATGACGGAGCAGAGTCAAGAATGGCAGAATGAATTTGGTAATTTGACTTCAAAACTGTTGCGTATCATTCAAACAGTCTGCGCCATCGCACAACTTCAATGTTGCTCCCATGATGTCGGAAACAACCTCCCTCAATTGTTCTCTTTAAAGTGTCGCTAAAGCTCCTTCAACGTTCTTGTCTCAAACATCACAACGCGGCCACATGCAAGTCCAATAAACCAAAAAGGATAACTTGGACCATTGAAGAACATAGGTTTTAGGATCAAGATTTTTTGTTTATGATTTATTTTTGCAATGATATTATATTAATTCAGTTGTTTATTCTTTACAGATGATTTCTAGAAGCACTTGATAAATATGAAAGAGGAAATTGGAAAACATTTTTAGAGTATATTCAAACAAAAGATACAATTCAAGTAGCCAGCCATGCACTAAAGTATTTTATCCATGCACTAAAGTATTTTATCCGTCAACGTAGGTCAGAAGAACAAAGGAAGAGAAAAAGCATTCATGACATGCTTCTCGAGGACATTACTCGTACTGATATTCATATTCAAAATTCATCTTCTTCTGAAACAAATCCTGTTATTTCACAATTTTACGATGAGCAACTATCGTAAAATAAGTAAGGATCTTTAATATTTAAGATTATCTCATAATAAAATATAATAGAGCACTAACCAAGATTTATAAGAGATATTATTGTGAATATGCGTTCTTTAATTTATAATTTTTTGTGTTGTCCAACCATATTTTTCAAATTTATCCTTTTGCCTTTCTTTACTCTTCTCACACGTTCTTGATGGGTTATTGTGAAAAGAACCTTATGGTCAGAGACATAATCTCAATCCCTTTTATAAACCAACGTCCATCAACTTGATTTTTATTTTATCTTTATTTTTATTCTATTATCACTTCCCATAATAATAACCAACATGTCTTTAAATTTAAATTTTATTAAATCACAATTGGGTTTATCATAATATTTCAAATGAGTCGCATAATAGAATTAACTCATCAATTAATTCTAACATTCTCCCACTTGGCTCATATGATGTCATAACATTATGTGATTTAATACATAAACATAATGTGCATTAAAAGACCTTACATAAATTGGTTCCATCATTATTCATAATTAAAGATACAAAAATACACTAGTGCAGAATTCCCATTTTACCTCGCCTTATATGCCTCGGTTGGTCAGGAACCGAAGCATATAATGGCGCGGTGGCATTTTTGCAATTAGAGGCAACTTTTAGGCCTCGGTTCTCCAAATACCCGAAGCCAAAGAGGGTATAGGCCCCGGTTCACTCAAAACCGGTGCCAAAGAGGGGTATAGGCCTCGGTCCAATATGACCCGAAGCCAAAAAGTGGCTGGAAGTCAGGGTATAGGCCTCGGTTCAAGGAGACCCGGTGCCAAAAGGAGGTCAATGGCTTCGGTTCCTCTAACAACCGAAGCCATAGGGTTTATTTAGGGTTCGAAATTTTCGAACCCTTCTTCCTCCCCGCGCCAGCGCCTCTGTAATTCCACTCTCTCTTTCTCTCCGCAGAGCCACCTCAACTTCTTCTTCGAACACATAGACCACTCCCAAGTCCGGATTCGTCGCCCACAAGATCTCGCAGAAAGAAGAAGAAAACTGACCATCGACGATGGTATCCTAAGCCTCGCGCACAACGAGCACGGTGTGTGAGGCGACTTTGGGAGCAGAGGCTGCCACGAGTCGCAGAGTCTGAGGCCGATGCATTGCGGGAGCTTGGCGGAGGTGGGGCGAGCGGCGACGGAAGAGGAGACGGCGGAAGGGAGGCCAACGAGGACGAGAGAGTCAAAGAGTGTGGCCATGGTAAGAGTACAGGGCATGGTTGTACTTCTGCTTTTCCAGCTAAACTCATCTGGGCATCGATCAAAGTGTAAACTTTCTTTGATTTCAACCATGTTTTTGCACTTTCAGATGCTGGGTGTCTGCAAGTTCGGGTCTTTACGGTACCGTCTGATTGGAACGCTCACCGACGGTGATCTTCGTCGCACTCTCCGAGCCAGTGGGGAAGCCATTTTAAAAAAAAATATTTATCACCTATGGCTTCGGTCCTAACTGACCCGAGGCATAAAACTGAGTCTATGGCTTCGGGTGATAACCGAGGCCAAAAGGTACTTTTGGCCTCGCCCCAATATGCCTCGGTTCCAGACCCGAGGCAAAATACGAAAAATAACCAGGGCAGAAAGCCCTTTCTGCACTGGTGATAATAAGAGTCATGGCGGTCACACATCATTCGGTCGACATGATCCTTTCCATGTACTATTATATCATCCCTTTCTCCTTGATATGACCTTAAAACAAGAAGTCCATATTGGGTTCAAACATAATATTATTTTTCCAAAACAATAACATAACATAGTTTGTTTTCTTCATCATAATTTGCATGCATAAACACAATGGCGGATCTTGACCAACATTGTTTGGGGAGCCAAAATAATACATATCCAAAATGTATACATTTAATTATTATCACTAATACAATAAAAATGAATACATAATTTAGTATAATGATAACTAAAATAGAAATCACACATATTCTAAAAGATTACCAAAAGAAAATTCGATGATAATATCATAATTAAAATCCAATTATAAAAAATACACAGTACAATACTTTTTCTTCTATGTTCATAAAATAAAAAAATAATATACCAGAGGCTCATTAAATAAATGGTTAAACTAATATTTTACTATCAAGTGAGACAAGAGAGAATTACCTTTTTTATTTCTTCGAGAATGGAAGAGAACAACTAAGAGATGAGAGCAAAAATAATAGATCTTTTTCTCTTCAAAATCAAAAGAAAATAGGTGAGAATGGAATATGAGAACAATTTGTGAGAAACTCAAGATATATAATGGAACCACAATTAAAATTCAATTATAAAAAAATACACAGTACAATACTTTTTCTTCTATGTTCATAAAAAAAAGATTAATATAAATGAGACTCACTAAATAAATTATTAAACTAATATTTCACTATCAATTGAAATGAAAGAATTACATTCTTCTTTTCTTCCTCGAGAATGGAAGATAACATAGGAGAAATAAGAGCAAAAATAAAGGATATTTTTCTCTTCGAAAACAAAAGAAAACAAGTGACAATGAGAGATGAGAACAATTTATAAAAAATAAGCCAGAATGAAAAAAAATAATAAAAAATATATTGATAAATCTTTTTATTTTTTATTTTTTATTATGTTTACTTTTATATTTTATTATTTATTAACATGAATTATTATGTTTATAAAAGAAATAAAATATTTGATTTAATCATCATTAATTTATAATATATCTCCTAATATCTATAATATAAAAAAAATTAAAATACCAATAATATAAAAAAATTTCAAAATGTTTGGGGGGCCATGGCCCTCCGGTCACCAGATAGCTCCACCACTGCACAAACATAAAGAATAAAACACAGATTTCAGAAACTTATACATTAGAGAGCTTAAAGTGTCACATAAACATTAATAACATTAACATTCAACATTCACTAGTACACATAATGCCCATATTCTTTACATGGCCAGCATAATATTTGGGCGGTAACCCTTTTGTCAAAGGATTAACAATCATAAAATATGTGCTAATATGTTCTATTGACACTCTACGTTTCTGAACTTCTTCTTTAACGACAAAGTATTTCAACTCCATATGCTTAGCACCTTTGGAATACTTGTCGTTTTTAGAAAAGAAGACTGATGTAGAATTATCACAATAAATTTTCAACGGCTTGGAAATACTGTCGGCTACTCCAAATCCTGAAATAAAGTTCTACAACCAATTAGCTTGAACTGTGGCCTCAAAGCATGCCACAAATTCAGCTTCCATGGTGGATGCAACAATGATAGACTGCTTCGCACTTTTCCATGAAATCGCTCCTCCAGCTAAAAGATACACATAACCAAATGTAGACTTTCTTGTATCCACACAGCCAGCAAAGTCTGAATCTGTATAACCTATCACCTTAAAGTGACCAGATTTTCTATAAGTAAGCATGCGATTCTTTGTTCCTTATAGGTGTCTGAAAACTTTCTTTGCAGCTTTCCAATGCTCTAGTCCTGGATTACTCTGGTATGTACCAAGCATACAAACTACAAAGCTAATATCTGGCCTTGTACATGTTTGAGCATACATCAAACTCCTAACAACAGATGCATAAGGGATATCTTCCATTTATTTCCATTCCAAATCATTCTTTGGACATTGCATGATACTAAACTTGTCTCATTTCTATATCGGTATGGGAGATGTTGAACATTTATCCATTCTGAATCTCTCTAAAACTTTATTAATATACGCGTTCTGAGACAAACCTAACAGTCCTTGTGATCTATCACAGAATATTTCTATTCCTATCACATAGTATGCATCACCCATATCTTTCAATTCAAAGTTATTAGAGAGAAACCTCTTAGTCTCACTTAATAGACCAAGACCATTAGTCACAAGCAAGATATCATCAACATACAGAATTAGAAATATAAACTTACTCCCACTGACCTTCAGATATATACACCGATCAACAATCTTTTCCTTAAATCCAAAGGACACAATAGTATCATTGAACTTAAGATACCATTGCCGAGAAGCTTGCTTAAGTCCATATATTGATCTTTTAAGTTTATACACCATGTGTTCCTTTCCTTTTTAAATGAACCCCACCGGTTGGTCCATATAAACTTCCTCATCTAAATCCCTATTTAGAAAAGAAGTTTTAACATCCATTTGATGCAACTCAAGATCATATTGAGCTACTAATGCCATAATAATTCTAAAAAATCTTTCTTAGAAACAGGCGAAAATGTTTCCTTATAGTTAATGCCATCTTTCTGAGTAAAACCTTTGGCAACAAGTTAGGCCTTGTAACGTTCGATATTGCCATGAAAGTCATGCTTAGTCTTAAAGATCCATTTACACCCCCACTCTCTTGCATCCTTCTTGCAATTCCACAAGGTCCCATACATCATTATGTGCCATTGATTTAAGCTCATCTTTCATGGCATCTAACCACTTATCAGAATTATCACCATTAATGGTTTTTGAAAATGAAACTGGATCATTATCAATACTTAAGTCATTTTTTGACTCTTGTAGATAAACCACACAGTCATTCAAAATAGTAAACTTTTTATCTCTATGAGATCTTCTTAATACTATTTCTTGTGGTTGTTCTACTACTGGTTCATTGTTAACCTCAGGATCATTAATTTGTTGTGAGTTTCTACAAGATATGGAACAATAACTCTTGATAAAGAAGTACTAGCTACATGAACTTGTACTCTAACTTCCTTAACCTCCACATTTCGTGAAGCTTCACTTCCACTGGTTTCACCATTCTTAATGAATTGAGAATTTTCAGTTTCAACGATTCTTGTACTATGGGTAAGATAGTAAAACATATACCCTTTTGATTTTTCTGGATAACCAATTAAATATGCACTGATTATTCTTTCATCATATTTTTTTTTCTTGCAAATTGTATATTCTTACTTCTGCTTGACAACCCCAAACATGTAGGTGTCTCAAACTAGGTTTTCTACTCATCCACAACTCAAAAGGAGTCTTTTGAACAACTTTACTAGGAACCATATTCAACAAATACATGGCAATCTTTAAACCATACATCCATAATGATACAGGTAAACATGAATTACTTAACATACTCCTAACCATATCTATTAAGGTTCGATTACGCCTTTCTGATACACCGTTTTGTTATGGTGTGCCTGACATTTGTATTGAGCACAAATACCATGTTTCTCAAAGAACTTAGCGAACGGACCAAGGTGTTGTCCACTTTCATCATATCTTCTATAATACTCACCACCTCTATCAGACCTTACGATTTTCACCTTTCTATCTAATTGCCTTTCCACTTCATTAAATAAACTTCCAAGGCATTCACTGATTGAGATTTCTCATGCAGTAGATAGACATGTCCATAATGCGAAAAATCATCAATAAAGGGGATGAAGTACTTCTCTTTATTGAAAGAATTTACATCAAACGGACCACACGTATCAGTGTGTATAATTTCAAGAAGTTAAGTGCTTCTCGTGGCTCCTTTCTTTGTGTGTTTTGTTTGTTTGCCTTTAATACAATCCACACACACATTCAAATCAGTAAAATCCAAATTTGGAAGGATTTCATTCTTTACTAATCTTTGTATTCTTTCTTTAGAAATATGTCCCAAACGCTTATGTCATAAGTAAGCAGATCTCGTTCATCCACTAAACTACATTTATTGCCAACAATGTGATGCAATGTCATAAGAGTTTCAGCATATAAATTATCCAAATTCAATTTATATAAACCATCATAAAATGTATAAGATCCAATCATAAAAGTACGCTTAAACAAACTGAAACAATCATTCTCAAACTTAAAAGAGTATCCAAGAACATCAAGCTTAGATAAAGAAATTAAATTCCTAGTGATACTAGGTACATAAAAAGTATCCATAAGGTCTAAGTGATATTCAATGTCGAGGATTAGATGATAAATCCCGACTGCTTCCATTGGAACTTTCTCTTTATTGCCCATGAATACAAACTTCTCATTTGGGTTTATGGTTCGGGTTGTAAGAAATTCCTGCATCACATTAGAAACATGAGTCGTACATCCAGAATTAATCCACCACGTATTATGGGGAACTTCAATTAAGTTTGATTCAAAACATACGTAAGCATTATACTCACCTTTCTTTTTGAACCAAGCTCTACGCTTTATGCAGTCCTTCTCGAAATGTCCAGACTTCCCGCAGAAATGACATTTGTCATTTTTCTTCTGGATTTTGGCTGAGGACTTGTCAATCTTCAATGGTCCTTTACCTTTTAAATGTTTCTTAGTAACTTTCTTTCCAGCTCCTTGATTCTTCACATCCTAAATAAAGTGGCTTCCTAAGTTCTTCAATCGGGTCTCCTCTTGAACTAGCATACTGTGCAATTCATCCACATTCCACTTGTCTTTCATGGTGTTGTAGTTCATCTAGAACAAACCATACTTAGATAGTAATGAGTTCAGAATGAACTGCATGAGAAAACCTTCATGGTTGTCAATGTACTCATCAGTGTCCCAGCGAGAGATTTATCAGCAGTTTGGGAGTGCTCTTCCACAAATTTCATAAATTCTTTTGTGTTATCGATTTTGGGGAGAGCTGACTTAATATTGCTTGCTATGCTCATTCTCATAAACATTAAGTTAAGTTTGTTTGACCTTTCTCAAGCTTTGTAATGGGATTTCTCCTCATTGCTACTAACATCCGTGATAGCAGTCAGTTTTTCAATTTGAAAAGCCAAATCAAGATCCAACACACCTAAGTGAAATTGGACTTGTTCACTCTAGTCAGGGAAATTCAACCCATTAAAGACTGGGACAAACGTAGCGTGCGAGTGTAAAGATACTGGAGCAGAGACTGCAATTAACACATGCCTAACATTAATGCTTTAAGTCATAAAACTAAACGAAAATACAGATTCAAATATAAACAATCATTCTATGCATACTAATGTTCTCCTTTGGGAGATCCACTAATATACAAACATAAACATAATGATGCTGATCATATTATAACATTATTAATAGTTAAAATATGCATCAACTAGAATCACCTACTACCTTTAGGTATATAAATAAAACTAGTGACACATACAAAATTATCTACAATCATGGTCATTAATTATGAGAACAATTAATCAACCTTTGAGTGATCTTGAAATGCCTTATAATTAATGAACATTAATTAACCCATAAATTAATTATTCATAATTTAGCATCCATACTATGGGTAATTGAAATAAAAACATTAATAATTTGAAATCACAAAAAACTTTAAAATTTTGGCCACTTTGGGGACTAATAAAATTTATCATACTTGATTTCAAATAAATAAATATATATACATTTAATTACTATTAACCATACATAGCATTTTCATAATTTTAATTCAAATAATCGGATGCCTTAAAACGTAATTTAATAAAACCCATTAATTGATTCGACCAGTTAAAATATATTAACAAACTCATGCATCCATTTAATTAAATACACGTCCACTAAGAGAAAATTGATAATTACCGACGGGTATTTTTCGATGGATATTTATTCGTCGGTAATTTTTTATTACCAACGGATGTAGTTATTGATTTTACCAACGGGTCATATCCGTCGGTAATGTGAGAGACGAGATTATTGTGGTTGTTTACCGACGAAATTACCGACAGACGTCACTGTTGGTTTTACCGAGGGAATTTTTTCGTTGGTAACGTCAATGATGATATTATTTAATTAGTTGACCGACGGACTACCCGACGGATGTAGGCCGTCGGTAAGGTCGTTGATGAAATTAGATATTAGAATTGGTTTCCCCTTTCCAATTTCATTTCCCACTTGTTTTCTTTTTCTATCAGCCATTGCCACTCACCACCCACTACCACTGCCCAACGATCAAACCGCCACTTCCCACTAAACCATTGACGCTGCTATGCCATCTCCACCACCAACCGTGACCGAATCGCTCCATCTCTCCCTTCCTTCATCATCTACCATGAGGTTCGCGCCTTAGGAGTCTCTGTTCGTGAGGCATTTATTCCACTGCCGTGGATAAAGATTGTCAGCGTTGGTGGCAGAAGCTTGCCGTCGTGGGTAAAACTTTGGTGGCCATCAAGGGTTTCGCCTTCACTGCCACACCGATGGGTAAGGGATATCTTTGCTTCAGCTTGCTCTTGTTTGCGTTGTTGCTTTGGTTTTATTGATTTAGGGTAGAATTTGTTTGAATTGATCTGAATTGTGTTATTCTCGTGCAACAAAACACATTTATAATCTGAATTGTAGTGAGTATGATGAGACTAAGAAGAAACGCAAGTGAAAAACACGTACTTGCTTTTCTCCATTATTCGAAACTTAGTTTGGTAGAGATAATTACGTAATTTGAAGGTTATGATGTTTAAGTATGATTTTAAAGTTTTCTGCCTAGCCTCTGAGATATAGGTTATGATTAGTAGCAATAAATCAATGTGAATTCAACTTCTAATTGTCCAATTTAAAATGGTAGGAATTTTTTTATTTCTGCTTGGCGACCCTTTCATGCACATAACATTAGTGAATGAGTCTTAAATCAGTTCCTACACTTCCTTTCTTCAAATTCAGTTTCCTTTTGAATTAGACACTAGATCATACACTTTTACCCCTATTTTTGTGTCTAATTTTGTTTCTTTCTTTGTACTTTGATTGTGTTTTTTTGTGAAGTTGTGCTTTTATGTTGTTCACTCATGACTTTACTTCAAAAGTCCTTGGTTTATTATTACCATACAGATTTTGTTTGAAAAGAAAAAAAATCTAAGGATGTGTTTAGATGATTGGTGTTTTCTAAAACAGAAAAAAATTATTGGTGGAACATTTGATTTCATAGTAGTTAGCCTAATTACTAGCACTCTTTTAAGATCTACAATTTGTTTAGAAACACGGTTTGTTGTTGAGGTAGCTTAAGGTATTAATTTCTAGTCATTGTAGCATAGTGTTAGCACTAGTATTAGTTTTACTTACTAGTTTTAGGTTCTAAGTAGTCAAATTTTAATTTTCTTGTTAATTTTGAATTTTGATTTGATTTTTATGTTTGTTTTAGCATTGAAAACTTGTATAGTCAGTGGTTTAGTTGTTCAAATAATTAGATTAGTGTAGTTTTCATATTTGACAATTTTAGCCTATTCTAGTAACTAGTTTTAGGTTCTAGGGTGTCATATTTTTGAGTTTTGGGTTGTTTTTATAATTTGAGTCTTTTCTTAGGTATATTTTATCATTTTAAACTTGTTGGAATAGTTCCTTTACAATACCTTAAGTTATTTTACTACATTTGCAAATTGTTGGCCTTTCTAGTGGAGTTTGTAAAGTTTAAATGGTGATTTTTAGAATTTTATGTAGGAATCAGTTTTTTATTAATATACATCTAAAGTTTTTGCTGCCATAGGGGTCATGCATAATTTCATCTAGATTAATGCTACATTCAATGAAAAAATAATCAAGTTAGGTGTTTAACTAGACTAGAGATTCATAAACTAGCCACACAAGTTAGTCTCCGCATCAATTTTCATTTTCCTTGATATTCCTCACTTTTAGCTTAGTTTTCATCTATCATATACTAATTACATTGTTTTTGCATCATTCCTCAACATTTCCTTTGCTGATTGGGTAGTCTTAGCTCATTTTGACCAATTTGTAGTTGATTTTTTTGGGTTTTCACTAGGCAAATATGAATTCCTTCCTAATTCTGTTTTCTGATGTCTTCTCCACATTTCTTTTGGTAATTAGAAGTTGTCCAAGGGGGTTTATAAAAGTTTTATGCAGTAGTTTACTTCAGCTCTAAATTTGGTTAGTTTTAGCATAGTTTAGTGCTAATATTAGGTCTTAGGTACCTAGATTTTTAGTTGTTGTTAGTTTTAGCAGTGTGAGGTGTTTTGTAGTCATTTTTTGCCATTATAAACTGGTTAGGATAGTTAGATCACAATTCCATGGGTTATCATATTACAACACCAGTTTTGCCTAATAGTTTTGCATCATCAACTGAATTTTTTAAAGGTTAAATTTGACAATTTTCAAAGAATTCATTGTGTCAACTTTATAATGGCCTACACAATATGCAAAACTATTTTGAAACATGCCATGAATGTTTTCTAGGTACTTTGTTGTCCTAATTTTATGCCTAAATGCAAAATCAGAAATTGTTTGATAAAATGACTCGATGAAGAATATGGTTTCATCAAGTGTTTGATGAAATGCTTGAATAAAGTAACATAAGAATTGTGTCATGCAAATGACCTACAATTTGCTTATATATGATAAACTTGACTAAGTGAATGCTAAAACTAAAGTCAAAACTCAAAAATCACAAAACTACCTCTTAAACCCAACTTGGCTACAAACTAGTTAAGCTTTTAGGAGGAGGCATGTGTGAATCACTAACACCCTGCCCTCCACCAGCCCTTACAACCTATCTTGTCTCTATTTTCTCTTCATTCCTTTCTTTCTTTCTTTTCTTCAAACTCAAAAATTGTTGTCCCATGAATTGCTTTAACTCTTCATTAGTTTTAGTCTATTTTCTAGTTTGGTTTAATCATGCCTTTGATCCCCATTTTAGAGACAAAATCTCAATTTGGTACCCTCATTTCTAGCAGTCTCAATTTGGACCCTTTTTTTTGTTTAAGTGTCTTAAATATGCCCTTTCTGTTAAGTTGTGCTTAACACCGTTTGTGATTGCTGAGGTGGATTTATGTTATTGAAACGTGTCAATAAGACATGGAATGCAGTGCAATTTTTTTATATTTAAGACAACATAAATCAATAGTTTTGAATCCCTAAAACATTTGTCTTCTACCTCTTCAAGTTCAAATGATTGGGGAAAGCACAACCCTAGCCTCAATTGTTGCAATGGAAGTGGGTGTAAAAGCATTACAAGTCAGAACTATATAAAAATTATCAATCATTGCACCCAACTTATGAAGCTTCTATTGTTAGAAAATATTGTTTCTCAGTTCTCAAGCTTCAAACTTCAAAAGTATTCATGACAGTAACCATGACAGTAACTTCAATAGCATTAATGACAGCTATAAGAGATGCATATCTTTTTCTGTACATACCATACAAGTATATTAATGGAAGAAAATAAAAAAAAAACTCCATTAAAAGCCTCAAGTAGTCAACGAAAAATTGGAGGAAAGATTCTACAGAATTATAAAGTAAACAAACACACTTTAATTATTAGAAAAATTTTATGAGACACTATATTGCTAGGATAAATTTTGGCCTAAATATGTTTTTTTTTTTTGCTTAACATAAACTAATCTAGCTTACCGTTATGACAATTACCAACTAGTTTTCACATAAATACATGAAATGTTTTTTGTGTTGTTACATTGGTTTTTCGAAGATGTCTTTCATATACGTAATAGTTTATCAACTAGATTTGCCATTAGGAGACCACAATAATGTTTAAATTTTTTTATAGTTTGTAGATAAGATAATAACACGCTTACTTAAGCCGAAAAGTTTCCACTCCATGAAAATGTGTCAATTTTATTGTAGTTGGCCAAACAATAAGTGCTAAAAACTTCAATAGAGAGCATGTGAGCGGTTGGAAAAGTTTGTTTTAATGTTTATTTATTACTTTAACATGGTAGTAGTTAATATATTCATCATATAAATTCATATAAAATCGCATATTCTACCCATTGACCATGTTTTGTAATTTAATACAGCACAGAATTCTAGATAACAAGACTAATATTTGGATTATTGTAGTTCATTCATGATCTCTATAAATACCAGGTTGGCTTGAGATAGAAAGATAATTGTTATTAAGGTTGAAAGATTTGAAAGAATGGAGTTAAATGGTTGGAGTGAAAAGAAGAAGTGTAAGACCCGAGAGATTTAAATAATTAATTAAATAATTATTTAATTAATGCGGGTAGTAGAAGCCATTAAGGCATTAAATGCATAATGTTGTGACATGGAAAAGTACTAGCTCAAGTGGTTGAAAGTACTTAATTGTGTGAAATGACTTGAGTTTGAGTCCTATGTAGGCCATTGTGTGTTATTAAGTTTGGTATTATTTTTAATATATGTTAATCATGTTGCTAAATATTATAATAATTGAATGATATTAGTTAGCAAGAAATGTTAATGGGTTGAATGGTTGAACATTGATTTGGCTTTGGCATGGTGAGGGGTTCAAACCTTGGTGAACTCAAATTAAATTCTATTTTTGCTATTTTTAGTTTTGGCTTGAATTTGAAGGGTTAAAAGAAACCCTAGGAGACCTAGCAGCCAAGGGTTCCTGAAAAACAGAAGGTATTAAGAAATTGAATGGTAATTAACATTACCATTAATCCTCATTTTCGTTTTTGACATTTAACCATCATAAAGACTCCATTATAAGCCCAATTAGTGGTAGGAAAGAGGGTTTTGTTGGCTGACATTGGAGAGGGTATTGTAGGGAGCGAGAATTCAGAGAAAAACGTGTGTTCTGGGGTGATAGGGGAGTAGAATTAAGAGAGTAAATCAAGAGGAAGCCATTCGTGATCATTGGAAGTTTTCAAGTAGTCCAATTTTAAGGGAGGAAACCAGGTTAGAGGAGTTCTATTTTGTGTTTGTATGTTTAATATATGTTTTAGTGCTATACTTGATGAATGATGTATGGTTGTGCTTTTTGTTGAGCCTTTTCGCGTTTCTCGAAAATCCCCAAAAACCGCCTGGTGGCATTGAAGGCTTACCAGACGATTCATGCCTCTAGAACCACTTTCTGTGTTTTCTGTTATGCACCGCCTGGCGCCTAAGTGTTGCTCGCCAGGCGACACAAACTGGCCTGACCAGTTTTCTCGGACTTTTGGTATTTCAGTGATATGGGGGCGATTGAAGGGATTCTTATGATATTTATGATATGAGATTAATTGGTATGATGAATTGTTGTCTGTAAATGCTTAATTGGTGGAACATTGCATGAACTTTCACTTGAATTGGGGATTTAGGGTTCATGTGGGATTTGGATTGAATAACGTGGATGATCTTCCTGATTGGTGCAATGTTGATGTGGAATTGAAGTTAACATGATTAGGTTATGAAAACTGGAAGCTGTGTGCACGTGAAAGCCTGTCAGTCTGGATGTGAACTGAGATTGTGGTGTCTGTGAATCCTGCTGGATGCGGGAAAATGTGGTAGAACCCAAAAATTGGCACGAACCGCCTAGCGGCACTTAGGTTGCCGCCAGGCGACACATCAGGGCAGAGAGAGTTTTGAGATGCTTTTTGCGGGTTGTGTTCTTGGGGAGTCGCTGGTGATTTTTCTGTGTGAATTGGGTTCGTAGTCAGGATTTTCCTCTTTAGAATTTGGCGAGGGTTAACATTTTAGTGTGTGTAAGGGAGAGTTGATAGTAATCAAGGAAAAGAAATATGAACTGAAACGTGATTAACATGTAGTAGAATAAATTATAATTATGAAACGGGGTAATGGCAATGATGGGAGTGGGTGTACATTCTATTGCACATTGGTATCATATCATAATTGCACTTTAAGTCTAGAAGAGGAACTTTATTTGAAGAGTAACTCAAGGATAGGTATGAATAGTTAAAAATATAGACAAGACTCAGGTGAATTGAAGAGTTGCTTGGACAGTAATGATGCTATCTCTTATGTTGGGATATTTGGGTAATTTAAGGTGGTAGTGCCAAGTTTAGTGGAAAGTGATGTGTCTCAATTTAACTAATGTAGAAGAGTATGGTATGCATAGTAATGATTAATTGTGTGTCTGGTAATCCAGATATGGAATTGTGCCTAGAGTACAATATTTATACTACGATTTGTGTGTGCTGCATGTTTGGAGTCTCTTTGAATCTGCTTAAGTGCCAAAAACCAGTAGCATTATGCTACTAATATGGCGCCTGGTGGAGCGGGGCAAGCCGCCAAGCAATAGGTACCTAAAATAGTGGCAATGGCCACTGGATGCGCATGGCGCCTTGCGGCAGGGGATGTCCCGCCAGGCAGTGATAGAGCGGTGTAGCTCCTGTTGGCGCTTAGCCCCTAGCGGTGGGGAAGTAGCCGCTAGGCGGTTTGGGACCAGAAACCACCTAGCGGCATCTAGGCGGTGCCAAGCATTCTGGTTGCTGTGAAATTGATTGTTGTTATGATCAATGGACTTGAAGGACTAAGTTGACTTACCTTTGTGTTTGGGCTTAATCGACTAAGTTTGATAGGGGTCTGGGATATGCTTGGTGGTGGGACGCATGATGGGCATGGAACTGGTTAGTTCCCGTCAGCTACTAAGTGGCGAGGAGTCCTTAGTATGGTGATTACATGCGTCGGACGCACGATGGGCAAGGAATAGTTTTGTTCCCGTTGGATGCTATTGGGTGAGGAGTCCATAGTGTGGTGATTCCGTGCGTGCCAAGGTCCGAGCGAGGAAGGCTTGGATGTTTTACTACAAATGTGGAGTCTGTGGGGCAAGACTATGAGCGGGATAGGCTCGTAGGGTTGGACCACGAAAGGGTTAGTTTCGTGGAAGCACAGTACCGTCTCAAGACCTAGAATCATGCATATGACTCATGAAGGACTATGAGATCAGGGATGGGTAATTTGAAATAATGAATGATTTACGTAAGATTCATTTATTGGGATAGGTGTCATATTTATTTTATATATATATGTGCATAGCTCACCCTATATGTTTGTGTGTGGCGATGATCGGATAACTTGTTATCCAGGAGCAGATGATTTGACAGGTGAGCTAGGAGATGCTTGAGTACAGAGAGCGGGACTATATGGGGATTTGAAGACTTTATTAACTGGATATTTTCTTGTTTTCAAACAGTTTGTATTTAGTCATTTTATGGGTTGTAATAATTGTTATCCTTGGATTTTTTTAAGGTATACGATTTTATGGTTTTAATTTTCCCGCGTTTTGGGAAAGTGTGAGTATAAATGAAGTTTTATTAATATTATTGTGTTTTATTTTATTTTATTTTATTTATATTTATTTATTTAAAAGTAATATTCCTTAGGGATGTTGCAAGAAGAACAGAACGTTGGAAGGCATGGTTGATGGAAATGGAAATGGAATGGTTTCATACACAGAGGAAGGTGGAAGGGTTGTGAGGATGAAGATTGTGCAAAGAGTTTTGAATTTACACAAAACATTTTCACTATCACTATTATTGTAGTTTTGATTATTGCCTAATGTGTAACTCTAAGACATTTTTATTCACGTTAATTAGAAAATAACGTAAATTACATCCTTCTCTCTTTCTTCTTTCACACTTTCACCAATAAATTATCTCTTATTCCAGCAACCCTGCCATGTCACTGTTCAGTTAATGCCGTCTAGCACCACTTAACAGAAAAGGCACATTTGAGACACTTAAACAAAAGAGAGGACCAAATTAAGACTGCTAGAAATAAGGGTACCAAATTGAGATTTTGTCTCCAAAATGGGGACCAAGGGCATAATTAAACCTTCTAGTTTCATGTAGTCATATTTATCATTTTCAGTTTTCTTAAGAAATTTGAAATGTAGTTAGTCTAGTTTGATGATTTTAAGGTTGTGTGAATGTTTACTTCTTTGTTAGATAATGTTTGAAGTAGATAATACCCTTGCTTATGGTTTCTACTTCAATTTTACTAATTCTAGTGTTCTAAATTTTAGTCATATAGCCATATTTTTATTCCTTAGTAAATTTGAGATGGTAGTTCAATTTTTTATAGTCCTTTAGCATTTAAAACCTACTTATATACTCGCATTACAATTTTATTCTCAGATTTATAATATTAGCACTAATTTTAGTTTTAGGTGCTAGTTTTAGGTTCTAAGTAGTGAAATTATAATTTTCTTGTTAATTTCGAATTTTGACTTCATTTTTATCTTTCTTTTAAAATTCAAAAGTTGTCTAGATAGTGGTTAAGTAATTAAAATAAGTAGAATAGTGCAGTTTTCATATTTTTCAGTTTTGTCCTATTCTAGTCACTAGTTTTAGGTTCTAGGTTGCCATATTTTGAGTCATAGTTTCTTTTTTAAGTTGAGGTTTTTCTTAGCTAGAGTTTATCATTTTAATTTGTTTGAGATAGCTTCTTTAGAGTTTCTTAGGTTAGTTTAGTATAGTTGCAAATTGTACATCATTCTAGTGGACTTTGGAAGGTTTGAGTAGTGATTTTTAGCATTTTGGTTTGGAATCACACAAATGAACGACCCATGATTGAACCTTATGGGAAAGGGTAATAATAACTTCTCCTATCTTAAAAACTATTTTCTTTTACATGACTTATTTTACCTTACCCGTTTGTGCATTAATTTTCTTAAATTGTGTGCAAGTTTTATCCTTCTAGAATTGCTTCCCAGGTCATCACAAGGTCCATTAAGCAACAATATTTGATTGCTTGGCCATCATGGGGAGCAATACCTTCAACAGATAGAGATGTATTTTGGCAACATTTTAAGGTAAGTATATCATCAATCTTTTTAAAGATTTAATAACTGTGTATGTTAATAGTGCAATGCAATTGATGATTTGTACTTGATTCATTGTCGCAGAGGAAGGTTCAGTGGAGACATGAGCATGAAGCTCAAGTTCACATAAATTTTAACTCTAGAGCTTCATATAGGCTGTTTGAGATGTTTAGAGAGGCCAGAAATGTAGGACAATGCCCTTATTGGCTTAGGGATGATGTGTGAAATTAGTTGTTGGCCCATTAGAATTCTCTAGCCTATCGCAATAAATGTGTTACAACCCAAAGGAGCAGAGCTTCCCAAATTCAAATTCGCATTTCTGCATTTTTCCCAGTATTTCAGTCGACTGTTTTTCAGTTTCAATCGATTGATTATACCAGAACAGAATCTGTTTAGTAAAATCAATCTGTTAACTCTGTTTTTGATCGATTGAAAATGTATTGTTCAGTACTATTTACATCCTAACTTGGTGATCTATTTGATTCAATTAAAGGTGAGTTTTAGCTTGCAAAGATAGCCTAAATTTTTAACTAGCCAATTCAACCTCCCTTCTTGGTTTTTCAACCATTTCAAAACTAACATACTGGTGTAGCGTCTGGCGGTGGTGTTCGATCGTCAGGCGATAGCTACGAGACCAGTAGAGAATTGAAGTGTGTGGCGCTTGGCGATAAGGGTTGTCCCGCCAGGCGATACTTGTAGAAACAATAGCATTAGAGGCGCTTGGCGCCTGGCGACACGTGTCCCCCGCTAGACGATCTAGAAGTCTTTTGCGCCTGACGACTCGTGTAGAGTGCCAGGCAACTTTTTGATGAAGTAGGTATTGGTTTTGCTTGCTTTGGATGTGCGTGGTCTACGAGGCTTTGGGTGATATCTCAAGGGTTAGATGCTGGAGTATTCTTGTATTTGTGGCTCAGGATGGAGGGTAACACAAGTATTCTTTGAGTTGTGGCTCAGAATAACGAGTGTTCCCGCATGTGTTCTACAAGTGGTGGCTTGTAGGTTGGACAACAACGATAGCTTGAGATTATCAACCAAAGACGTAGAACATGGATTATATGGTGGTGGCCATGTGATATGAGATCAAAGGATGAAGATCCTTGGATTGTGTGTGTTTTGTTATATAAATTTATGCATATGTTTTATTCTATTAGCTCACCCTATCTGCTTGTGTTTGGCGATGATCGTGTACGCGGTACACGGGAGCAGTCAATGTTGCAGGTGGATCTGGTGAGGCATAGAGTCAGAGTGAGGCTAGTTGGGAGAGGACTTTCTCAGAGTTTTATATTTTATGAGTTTTTAGAGAATTTGTAATATTTCATATTACTACCCGTAAACATTATAATTGAGTTTTAAATTTTATGGATTTGAGTTAACTTCGGATGTAATAAAAGTTTTATATTTCCCATGTTTTGGAAAATGGAGCTTAATAAATGAGCATTTAATATTACTATATTTTTTATTAAGTAAATTCGTAATATCCGGATGGGATGCTACATCAAGAACCCAATTTCCAACCCTAACATCATCTTCCCATTGTTCCATTCATTTACACCTCCAATTACATGAATTTAAATGCCGTTTGACATCAAATCATCCTTTATCAATTAAAATTTGGCTTTCCCTCCGATTAGAGTCATCCCAAAACATCAAGAACATCAAAATCGAACCAAAAATAACACAATGGAAATGAGTCGCCTTGCGGCATTTCATCACCCGCTAGGCAATTTCTGGAAAAATCCCAGAAACGTGAATTTTAATACAATTTGGACAGATTACTAACACCCAATAATCATATATTTCATGCAAAACAATACAAAATTAAAGGTACGGTTCCAGCTCCCCTAACCTGGATTCCTTGCTCCAAAAGTGTGCAAAGTTTTGAGTCCTTGATCCTAATAGGCCTTAGATCTTGATTCCTCCTTCAAGACACCTTATCACTTTCACTTTTCTCTCCTTTAACGCACTCAAACACCCTCTCTACAACACTCACGTTTTGGTAGCTTCAGGAACCCTTTCTCCCCTCTCACAATGCCCTTAATTGGTTAATTACCAAGCCTTAATGGTGGTTTAATGACCCAAAACGAAAATTATCATTACATTGGGTTTAATTGTCATTCAATGGCCCTTCTATGATGGTTTTCCAGCTCCTTTGGCTGCTAGGGCTTCCTTGCCCTTTCACCTTCATGCCAAAGGAAATTTTGGCAAAAAGAAAGTTTAATTTGGTTCCACCAAGGTTCAAACCCACACCATGCCAATTGTCAAATCAATGCATAACCATTCAACCAATTCATATTTCATGATAATTTATATAATTCTATGATTATATTACCACTCAACATGATCAAGCATAATTATTAAAAATAATTATAAATTAAATAGGACATAAATAACATACATAAGACTCAAACCTAAGTCCTGTCACACAATTAAATACTCTCAACCACTTGAGCTAATACTTTCCCACGTCATACATGTAAGAATTAAATGCCATAAAGGCTCCCATTAACCACATTTATTAATTAATTATTGAATTAATTAATTAAATTTCACGGGTCTTACATTTTACGCTAGTTTATAGTAAATAGAATATTGTTTTAAATATAATATCATAGATATCTTATTATCATTATTATCATCAAGTTATCTTATTTATAAATAAGATTTAGATTGAGAGAGGAAAGTAAGAAAATATAGAAAGCATTTAGAGGAGTGTAGTGAGCTGGGAAGGAAGAAAGACCGACAGAATTACCAATGGGAAATTCATCGGTAAATCTGTCGGTAATTACTGACGGAGAAATCCATCGATAAATAACATGCATTGTTCATCTTCTTCATCCTCCCTCTTTCATTTTTTTTCTTCTTGTTCTTCTTCTTCATCGTCGGCGTCCCCGCCGCCGATGTTGTTGTCGTTGTCGTCATTGTCGTCACCACTGTCGTCGTTGTCACTACCGCTATCGTCTTCTTCTTCTTCTTCCCGCTATCGTCGTCGTCTTCTTTTTCTTCTTCTTCTTCTTCTTCTCCTTCTTCTTCTTCTCATTCTTCTTCTCCTTCCTCTTCTTCTTCTTCTTCTTCTTCTGCTTCTTTTGCTTCTTCTTCTTCTTCTTCTTCTTCTTCTTCTTCTTCTTCTTCTTCTTCTTCTTCTTCTTCTTCTTCTGCTTCTTCTCCTTCTTCTTCTTCTCCTTCTCCTTCTTCTTCTCCTTCTTCTTCTTCTCTTTCTCCTTCTTCTTCTTCTCCTTCTTCTCCTTCTTCTTCTTCTCCTTCTCCTTCTTCTCTTTCTTCTTCTTCTTCTTCTTCTCCTTCTTCTCCTTCTTCTTCTTCTTCTTCTTCTTCTTCTTCTCCTTCTTCTTCTCCTTCTTCTTCTCCTTCTTCTTCTCCTTCTTCTTCTCCTTCTTCTTCTTCTTCTTCTTCTCCTTCTTCTTCTCCTTCTCCTTCTTCTCATTCTTCTCCTTCTCCTTCTTCTTCTTCTTCTTCTCCTTCTTCTTCTTCTTCTTCTTCTCCTTCTTCTTCTTCTCCTTCTTCTTCTCCTTCTTTCTTCATCTTCTCCTTCTACTTCTTCTTCTTGTCCTACTTATTCTTCTTCCCCTTCTCCTTCTTCTTCTTCTTCTCCTTCTTCTTCTCCTTCTTATTCTCTTTCTTCTTCTCCTCCTCCTTCTTATTATATTTTTCTTCTCCTTCTCCTTCTCTTTCTTCTTCTTCTTCAGGAAATTTCTCGCGCCTTTTACAAACAGATAAATTCGTCTATAAATTTATTGGTAAAAAAATTTGAATTACTAAGAAATTTTACCGACTTATTTTCATATTTTAATTACCGATGGAAAAATTCGTCAATAACACAAATTTAATTTATGGACAAAAAATATGTATCATAAAATTATCACAAAATATATAATATTTTGACAGTTAAAAATCACCACAATATATATACCATATTTTGACGATTAAAAATTGCAACAAAATATATCATATTTTAATGATTAAAAACCATAAAAAATTGTTTAAAATATTTTTAATATTCTAAAATTATTTAGTAATTTAATTTTTTTCATTCATATGTTAACCAATATTTTAATTATCTATTTTATTTAAAATTATTTTTTATTTACTTATTTATTACATAAAATATTATAGTTGCCAAGTCCTATTATTCTTTATTTACTTATTTATTAAATTATTAAATATATGTGAAAGTATATGCACATGGATAGGATTACTGGAAGAAGCTTGGACAATATGCTCTTTACAAATATTAATCTACCTAATTCTCTTTTCTCTATAAAAAAAGTGATCAAGATTTTTCATTAACTCTATGAGTAACTACACCAAACAACACTACAAAATTTTAGATACTTTTAGCTAGTAAGCAAGGAAATAGTAAGTTGCAATGCAGATTACAAAGTATAGAGTGCAGAATAAAGGATTGAGAAGATCCTAACATATATAAGAGGATGTATGCCAAATTAATCTAAGTCTTGGAATTTCCTAACATATACGTCAAACTCCATGAAAAGTACTATCAAGTGATGATCCTCCTTGCGATGTTGGCACTTCTTGGCCATTCTCTTCATCTTGTGAAATTAAAAATAAAAATCATATTATGTTAGGATATTTAAAAATAATACACAAGGTATTAAATTATACACATAAAATATAAAGCACTTACAATTACATTACTCGCATTACCAAACATGACACCCAACTCATGAGGAATATGCCCTTCCTTCATTTGGATGTATGCAAACTTTATACTTTTTAATGTCTTTACATTTTTTCAGAAGTTGTTAACTTTTCCCTTAGACTAATAACTTCCTCTTTCAATTGGGAACTTTCAGCTGAATCATAATTTGAGAAATTGTGCCTACATTACTAAATCTTGTTGTGGATCAAAATGCAACACTATGAAGACCTCCTAGTCCTAATCAACATACACGTCCAGGATAATCCTTTCCTAACACTTTACTAACACAATCATTAGTTGAGATTTCATTAGAATTAACAATTTGACCCATTGTGTCATTTTCTCTTGTAAATTTAAAAGTACATAATGAATATTGAAACTAAAACTAAAAGACGAATATTTAAACCAAGTTCATGTAAATGTGTATGTCGTAGTGAAATTGAAAGTTACAAAAGTTGAATATTGTTCTTGTAAAAAATTATGAGAATGAAGGGGTTGGTAGGTGATATATAGTAGAGTATGATATATGATACAACCTTAATAGAAAAGACGACTTTGAGTACTTTTGACATCCTTCATACAACTCTTGGTTACAATCTTTAAGCAACTGAACATATTCTTCGTTTGGCATGGTTTCCGAAAATTCGGAAGGTCCTTCACATGCATCATTGATAATGTCCATTTTTACCTATTCTTGTGTGTTTACTATCATGAATAAATTAACTTGTTTCTAACTTTTATCTTGTTATATTCTCAAATTTAATGTATTTTGTATTGTTTTGTGTTTTAGTTATTTTATGATTGTTTTACCTCTAATCTCTATTTTGAGTGTGTTAAATAAGTTAATAGGAAGCATTTGTGGTGGAGGAAAACAAGCAAGAACTCAAGGGAGCATGTTTTGGAAAAGAAAAGATCAATTTGAAGTAAATACCCGCATCGGGCGTCACTAGAATCAAGTCTAGTGCTTCAAATACAAAATGTTGCCAAATTGCACAAGGTTGAGCTGTGGAAAGTGAGGCTGAGCACCACAAGACTGAGTAGTGAAAAAGTGGGGTTGAGCGTCATTCAATTCGTAAAACCTGTCGTCAGGTGGTGGAGGAGTGCCGCCAGGCAGTGGCCATCGGCGTCTAGCGGTGGAGAAGAGTCGCCAGGCGGTGACTCTCTAGAGTTGCCTATTTCACATTTTACTGATACGACTCCTAATGGTGTTGAGATGGTGCCAGGCGATGATGACGCTGATAGGTCGAAAATGGCTATTTAAACATGTTTTCTCATGAGGCAAGAAGATCTATTCTCTCCTCCCACACTTCATTCTTCATTGAAAGCTACTGAGAGAGGCCCTTGGAGGTTGATTGGGGTGTTGGGAAGCTCTCCCACTCTTCTTTGGGTCTTCAATCTTAATCCATGGTGTTTTCCCCTTTTGTGGTTGATGAGGGAGAGGATCTATAAATTGAAGGTGTTGATGTGAAGGGGGGGTGCAATTGAAGCATGGGGCTTGCATCTTCTGTTTGGTTCCATTTCTTCCCTATCTCTCTAATTTGTAAAACCTAGGTTCTCCACCATTAAGAGCTAAACCTATTTGTTGAGATTAGATGTAATGAGTTGAATTCTTGTGTATTTGTGATGTTAATCCATATGTTTTTCCATTTCTATTTTAGTATTTCACTTCCATGCTTAATGCGCTATTTGGTATGGCCACCCATGCATGATTTGTGGTTCTTGAGGTGTTGGAAAATGTCTTTTGAATGTAGAACTAAAATTAAATACCTAATGGAGTTTGTATCTAGAGATAAAACATGATTCATTAGTAATCTTAAGACTCTTGAACTTAATGCATGATTTCACTTGTTGAGGATTCAAGGAATTGGAACTTGATGAGTTATCATAGCCTCAAAGTCACCAGGAATAGGATTTGAGTATTCTTGTGAGTTGATTTTGACATGAATATGGAATTGAGATGTTTGTGAATGCATGAGAATGAAGTGAATGAAATCTAATCTTGACAATTGTAAATACTCTATGTTAACTTTCTTGAACACCAATTGTTTGATAAAATATAAAAAACGTTTCTTTGTGTTTTTGTAAGCTTTGTTTTCTATTTGAATTGTCAATTGTGAGATTTGTCATGCGTTGCACAAGTCCCTATGGAAAGAATGATATTTATTACTTGCTACGTACGACTGGTGCACGTGTCATTTTTCACTAACAATCATAATCCATATCAACGTTTCTATTCATCCCAAATAGATCATTTATCATATCTATTGGATTTTCATTTTGTGATGGCACATTTACTACATTTGTGTCTCTTGATTGAATTGTGTCATATGTTTCTCCCTACCAAATCCAAACTTTGTAAGTTTTTGGAAACGGCTTGCAAATTAAGTGGTCAAACACAACATCTCTAGTTTCCCATTTATTATATGACATCTAGGACATGGACCGTATTGTACCATTGACAAATCGAAATTCAAATGCAAAGTCTAGAAACTTATTTAACCCATCTAGGTATTCAGTTGTATTTCGTGGCATGTCAATCCATGACTTATCCATCAGTAAATTTGTCTAGCTAAGTTCAAGGAGAAAAAACTAGTTGTAAATATTTAGATATAAATGATTGGCTAAATGAGATTATAAGCTGCAAACAATAAAAAAAGAAAACAAAGAATTATGAAAAAGAAAGACAGAAAAAGTAATCATCTAAGAAAAAAAACTATTATTATCGAATGAACTTATTACTTATAAAAAAAAAGAGATAAAAAAAAAAACACACACGTGTGTGTATATATATATATATATATATATATATATATATATATATATATATTAAGACTGTGGTAGAGAAGTTTGGAGCTTGGTAAATGATACCAAAATCTATTAGTAAAATAAGTTAGGAATATAAAAAATGTGTTTTGTTTGTTTAACCTATGCCTTTCTCTGATCGGGATTGATAACTAAGATGTTGTTCTATAGTGAAAAAAGTGTATAATAAATAAGTTTGTGTTATTAAGTAACACGTTGGCTTGCTTACCTCAAAGAGAATAGAGTACATCATCATGAATAATAATATTAGTATTTAAAATTTATGAAGTTAATGTGGGGAAAGTGAGATAGAAGAGAATGAAAAATAAAAGAAGAGAGAGAGTGAGAAAATAAGAGGGAGGAAGGTGGGTGGCACGTTAATTCATTATGAAAGGGGGTTGTAACCCTCACTTTCACAATTGACACACAATGCCAAAGGCAAAAAGTGTATTCATATCCTTTCTCCCCTTTTCCTTTCCACCAATTCTCTCTCGTTCACAAACAGAATCTGCCATGCATCAAATTCCATGCCCACTCTCAAAGCATGCTCCCAAAGTAAATTAAATATTCCCATCACACACTATACTTTATATATAAAATATATATATATATATATATATATATATATATATATATATATATATATATATATACCATTTTATTCCGGTATAAAAATCAACCTAAGATTTTTTTAAAGTTTAATCAAAAGTGTCTAATAGTAGTTGTACCTATGACTAAAGTAAAACACAAAATGGTATTTAAGCAACCATTGGCTAATCAACTTAAATGACTTTGCTAAAGAATAGCCAACTAAACATCTAACAAAACCATCAAAATATAGAGAGATATATATATATATATATATATATATATATATATATATAACAAAATTCTTTAGAACAAATACATGGTATCTACAATTATGAGGAGCATTAAGAGCAGAAGTAAGGATAAAAGTGGAAATTTAGTTTGGGAAGCATTGAGATACTTACTCTTTTAACTCTTGGGAGAGAACTCTACACTGATGTACTTATGTTTGTCGAAAGGTGGTGAGTGTTTTTGAATTGGAGAGAAGAGAAGAAAGTTCAAAGAGAATATACAAAAAAGAGGGTTAGAGAAAAATGAGTAACTACTCATTAAATATAACACAATAGCATAGGAAATAATGAAAAAAATAACGATGGATATAAATAAAATTTTGAAGAAGAATATAATTTTATTCACAATTTGAAGAAGAATATAATTAATAATTTATTCACAATAATTTATGCAATAAAAAAGGGTAGAAGAATAGTATATATATTATATATATAATATGATTTTTGTGTACACCAAGCAAAATCATTTTTATCATAAAGAATGCCACTATATGAAATGTGCTTGTAAAGAAGACACATGAATGAGAGGATGTTTGAAATATATCTGTTGAACATGTATGACTAAGAGATGAAGATGATGATGAATCAAAGATATGGATAATATGATGATGATCATAACAGACACATTGCACATACCAAAGGATTGTTGCAAGGGTAATGAATTAAACCAGCGAATACAATTGGAAAATTTTTTATAACTTTTTAAAATTCATTTGAACTCAAGGTTTTTAATTGCAAAATATCATCCAACTTTCATAGGATTTCAGATTCTACAAATATATAAAGAAGTGAGTAAAACTAAAACATTAAGAAGTGATTTTTCTGCTTAGAAACACAATATTTCATGACCAGAGTGCATACCATATCAGTAGCTTTTAAACATTCAGTTTCTTAATGAGGTCAAGGACGTGGCTATATAAAAATCTGATAAAAAATATACACATAGATTGTTATTACTTTTTCCTATGTAACATAACATCGAACACTAACTATGTTTATGTGTGTGATTGAGACCACACTCACTTTTCCTAGATTTTGAAAAACTAAAGATCTTTGCACTTTAACATGTCTCATATAAACCAAACAATGCCTAAAGGCAGGCTTATTTAGAATCTTTAATTCAAACATAGATAAACAAGTAAATAAAAAGAAGGGAATAGAATACAAAATAGAGCAAATAAAATACAAACGTGCTTGAATGTTAGTGAATATTGTTAAGAAACATTTTCTAAAGACTTCCCTATTTTTCTTTGTGCAATTTTCCTTGAGAAGAAAACATCTAAATCAACAACTAATTTTCCCTAAGTAGAAGACTAAGCTTAAAAGAAAACAAGTAAATACAGACATTTACCTAAATTAACGAATCGACAATTAGAAAACTAGATAAATATAGATATGAAAACACTAATTATTAATTGTGAACAAGAACCCTAATAATAAATCGAAAATAAAAATGATTTCAGAAAACAAAAATGATGTCCTGTATACATTGTTTTAAACAATACAAACATGTCGCTAACAATATTTAAAAACATATCACAAATCAAACATCAAAATGTAAGGTTATCAAACCGGGTCGAACTTGACGGGTTGTTCCGCTAACTCGATATAGAAAAGGTGAGTTGGGTCACGTGTTTCCACCCGTCAACTCGAAAGATTCTGATCTGCCTGACCCGTCAACCCGTCGGGTTACATCATAGGACAACCTGTGACCTGTCTTCATTCACCCACCCACAACAACATAGAGTCTGAAACAGAGAATCTTGTCTTCCTTCCACTTTCAATACCTCTATTCTGTAATGGTATTGAATCATTTATTTATTTAAAATATCAAATCCTTGAACACAATTAAGCACAACAGGAAATCAAAAGTCAAAATAAAATCAAAAGAACTAAAAAGAAAAGTCACAAGGCAAAAGGAGGAGCAACCCTAACAAAGACTTTGATTTAACGATGACAATATTGAGCGAAAGAAGAAGAAGAGTGGCGGTTCTAGCTTCAGCGATTTCGATTAGGAACCCTAATGGTGGCTATCTATTATTAGTTATTAGCATTGTTTTATAACACGTTATTAGCACAATGTTCCAACCAACTAAACTCTGGTGAGAGCATTTTTTGTAACATCCCAGTCGGATATTACTAATTTTAATAAAATAAAATAGAAAATATAAATGAAACCTCCTTTATTACATTGTCATTTCCCAAAACATGGGAAAATTAAAATGTACACAACCACTTAAAATTCAAATTAACAAAATTCATAAAACCACAATCGTTTTACAAGTTCGCAAAATAACTGACTGAAAACTAAAATGAACTAAAGCGTCAAATCTCCAACCTGCCCTTCTCTAATCTAAGCCTCATTAGAGCCACCTGCAACATCATCTGCTCCCTTGGAACGCATTACATGATCATCGCCAAACACAAGCAGATAGGGTGAGCTAACATACACACACACACACACACACACACACACACACACACACACACACACACATATATATATATATATATATATATATATATAATTCAAACACTTGCAGACACACATCAAAGGAACTCTATCTTTTGATTCCATACCACATGGCCACCACCATGTTATCCATGTTCTACGTCTTTAGATGCATACCTCAAGATCCCCTTTCCTGCCACACCTACAAGCCACAACTTGTAGAACATGTGCAGGAAACCTGCTACGAACTACACTCCGTAACACCAGGTCGAGTTCCCAATACGAATCATAATTCGTAATATCCCAAGACTACCAAACTCGTCGACCAACGTCAAAGAGGGAAATCTTTTTTGACCCATCTGTATGAGCCACAACTCAAGGAATGTTGTAGTTCATCCACCATCCTGAGTCACAACTCAAGAGATGTCATTTTGAGCCACAACCCAAGAGATGTCATTCCGAGCCACAACTCAAGGAATGCCACGTGTTTACCCTAAATCCTGAGCCACAACTCAAGGAACACTCCAGCAAGTCGATCTTTAAGGTATCACCCAAAGCCTTGTAGACCATGCACATCCAAAGCACACAAAATTCCTGCCCCTACATTATCGACTGGCGCTGCTCTAGAACCACCAAACGAAAGCCAGTCCTAGATCACCTGGCGGAACCCTTCTGTCATCAAGCGCCAAGCGCCTCTAAACCCATTGCCTCTATAGGTATCACCTGGCAGGACGACCTTCATCGCCAGGCGCCACACTCTTCAGTACTCCTCTGATTTGGTAGTTATCACCTATCGGGTAAAACACCATCGCTAGGGTCTATACCAGTACTTGCATAGTACTATTTTTTAGGCACATAGAAAAAATTTGAACCCCCAATCTAGGCATAAAAACCTAAAGTAAACTTCACCAAGTTAATTACATCAATTCTCACATGTTTAGCATATTACCAATGTTCCTTTTCCCATTTAGATTCACCAATCCAAATGTACCGATAACTAGGCTTGCTTAAGATCAATTTTTCTTATTCACAATATGCCATAATCCACTCATACTACCTGTATACCTATTAACTCTCTAAGTCAACTATACCACCATACACTAGGATCCAGGTTCATCTCCACCACCTTGCTGCCTAGTCATTCATAAGACTCTTATACCACTTACATTTAGAACCTTATTCACCTATGAACTTCATCATTGAACAAACATACCTATAGAGACTCTAACTAACAATGCTAATAATTATGCTCTCAATTTCCATCAAATTCTTAGCATGACTAATCTGACCTACAATGCTTTCACTACCACAAACCTTCCACCTCACAATTTAACCCATCAAGACACTAATATTATTAGTTTATTTTTTTCATTTATCATCGTCCTAGCCCACTATCCAGATAATTTCCCAATTCCACATTCATCATTAACCTAATTCACAGGATCCCAGACCCATCATGGCTCCTCACAGCCCATAGATGATGACATGAGAAGCCAAGGTGGTTTGCTTCTTGAAGATTTGATGAAGATTTAATGAAGCTCTTTTGAACTATCTTGAAGCCATTACCATTGGAATGAAGCCTACATTGATGAAGGAAAGGAGATTTGATGATATCCATGTTGATCAAGGCTGAAATGTGTGCTCTCCACATGGTTACATCATTAAGAAAGTGTATTTGAAGTTTGTAATTCATATTGTAGACCTTGTAGCATTAATTAGATGTATTTGGTCTTTGTTATGTTTTTTAATTTGTTAAATGGTTTTTCAACAAGTTAAAATATGTCTTTTAGTCTGTTGAATGGTTTTTCAACAGGTTAAAAGGTTGGCTACTGTCAACACCCAATTTCGTTCGGCTAAATAAATAATAGAATAAATAATAATAATTTGTTTTTTTAAGAAAAAAAAATAAAAAAAAAGTAAATAAGTTTTTTCTTTGTCTAAATAATAATAATAGGATAATAATAATAATAAATAAAAAGAAAAAAAGAGAGAGATTATTTTAATCTTTTATATATTTTCTTTTTAGGCTTTGTTTCTATTTTATCCCAAAATACTTTGTACACCCACACCATTTTTCTTGCAACTAATGGCAGCCCAAAATTTTATATTCTCACCCCCACTCTACGCTTTGTTGTTTCTGCTCCAGATTAAGAAGTTAGTCTAATAATTAGAAATAGAATATGTTCTAAAATTTAGAATCATTTACTCTGATTTTGTGCTTTGATTTTATGACACCTCCATTTCCAGATGAGGAAAACAGTAATATGTTTCTCAAGAATATCTTTTTTGTAAATATAATTAATTTGTCCTGATCACATTTAATTTTGTGCTATGATTTTATGACACCTCCTTTACCAAATGAGGAAAATAGTAATATGTTTCTCAATAATATCTTTTTTATAATTATAATTAATTTGTCCTGATCACGTTTGATTTTGTGCTCTAATTTTTCTGTGATTTGATTCCCATAATATGAAGACCAATTCTTGCCTTTTAAAATTTCTTTGTAATCAATACTGACTTTATTACGAGATTACATTAGATTTATAATGTTGCGTATATAAATCCATCAAGCAAAAGAAGAAGGGGAATTTTTTCTCTCAGAATTCTGGAGACCTCTCTCACCTAAGCACACAATTTCTTTTAACCCTCGCATATAAAAAACCCCACTTACCTTCGATTGCCACCTCCACGTGCTTCTTGGTGTTCCAATGCAACTATTGTAAATTTGATCTCCTGTTCAGGTTCACAAAAATTAATTTTTGTTGTGTTATGATGTCTTTCTTGTGTTTTGGTTATGATCTTGGTTGAATTTGATGTTTTCACTATTTCTTTTTTATATGGAAAAAGCATTATTGTCATGCATTTTTGGGTTCATTAGTTTTATAATTAATGTTTGTTGATTGCTTTGGGTTGTGAACGTTGTTGCATGAACAAGTGAGAGATATAATGTTTTAACATTGTATGAATATGTTGTGTCATATTTTTCATATTAAGTGTTTTTTTTTTTAAAAATTATAATAAAATATTATGTTTAATCCTAAACGTTATTTCCTAATCTTTTATTTATTTATTTATTTTCCTAATATTTTCATAAATTATGGACATTTAATATTCACGTTTTTGGGTATCATGTCCTATTTTAGAAGGTTTTTTTTTTCTTTAAAGGAAGTAATAACAAATAAATAATTTAAATACCCTTTTAACTTTTAACATGTATAAGTGCTCGTGTGACCGCTCGCGTCATCTTAGTATTTAATACCTTCGCTCTTCTATAAGATTAATAAAAAAAATACAAAATTTTCATCTTCGAACATATTTTTTTTCCAAAAAGTTTTTCATAAAGAACTATGTGACCCTGATTCTCCATTATGAATGGAGATACGTAGGAGCAAGGAGTAATCCTTGTCGGGCCCAAAAAACATAAAGTTTTTTTTGTTTGCTTTGTTTTTCTTTGTCATCTTTATTTATTTATTTATTTATTTATTTTAGTTTAGTTTATTTTATTTTGTAAATTAAACATTTAAAGGAAACCACATCAATTTGTATGTTAATTAAAGGTACCGTCTTAGGATGGCGTTGTAGGGTGCTCCCGTACCCCCAAATCTATTTTTGTAGACCTTGCTCCTTTTTATGGTTTTCCATAGTTTCCTGTAATAACTATGGTGGCGACTCAAAAACTCTATTTTATATTTTATTTTTGGTTTGTCATCCCATCGCGATTTTAGTTGTGATAACTGTAGTAGTCTTAAACTACAACAAATTTAATTAGTTGATTTATTTTTAATTGACTGATTTCACTTAAGTCAAGTGAAATCAACCGATTGATTTGGAAATCAACCTGTTGAGTTTCATAACAATTTGACTATAAAAGTAATGATTTTCAAAAGAGAGGTCAGTTGATCATTTTTTAGCGCAAATTTATTCTAGAAACTTGTGGAAACTCTCTCCTTCGTGCTCATACAGTTTGTAGTAGATGAAGATTGATGTTGGATCAATTCTTGGAGCTTTTGGCTTGGTTCGAAGCTTGGAGAAAGTGGTTTGTGGTAGGTTGGGCTGTGCTACCACTCAGGTTTGATCTTTCTCAAGCTTTGTGTGTGCCTGGTGGTTTTCCAGGTCTGCAAGAGGGTTCTTGCTGTGCTGGTGTGACTCTTGTGTGATTCAAGAGTCTTTTATGTGGTTTTTTCATATTTTGAAAGTGTAAGGGTGGATACTTTGTAAATCTTTTGAAATAGTGCAAAGTCAAGCTCAGATTGCCTTGACAAACTGGATGTAGCTCAGGTTTAAGTGAACCAATATAAAAATCTAGCGGTCTCCTATCTTCTCTAACCTTTCTCTCTTGCATATTCATTTTAAAGTTTAAATAACTTGTGTTTTAATCATCTTTTTCATGTTCTTGCATGTTTTCATGGTATCTGTAGCATTGAGCATGTTTGCATAATCATTTAGAACATGTCTTGATCATTCTTGTGCATTGTTCCTAGTTTAAAACGTGAATCTGCATTCTTGCATTTTTCCCAGTATTTTAGGCGACTATTTTTCTGTTTCAATCGGTTGATTATACCAGAACAAAATATGTTTAGTAAAATCAATTGATTAACTATGTTTTTGACCGATTGAAAGTATATAGTTCAGTACTGTTTGCATCCTAACTTGGTGGTCTAATTGATTCAAATAAAGGTGGTTTTTAGCTTTCAAAGATAGCCTAAATTTTTAACTAGCCAACTCAATCCCCCATCTTGGCATTTCAACCATTTCAAAACTAACAATTTGTATCTAGAGCTAGGTACTTGAAATTTGCTCAAGTAAGGTCCTAAATCTGTTTCGAACTACTTGAAATGGCTGAAAACAAGTTACCCTTTGCTGAAGGTGCCTCAATTCATAGACCCCCTATGTTTAGTGGCATTAATTACCAATTTTGAAAAATTAGGATGAAAATCTTTAATTAATATATAGATCAAAGGATGTGGGATGCAATAATAAATGGACCATATACTCCTGAGCATACTGTTGAAAATGTGCATGTTGATAAGCCATGGACTCAATGGACTGAGGAAGAAAGGAGGAGAGCTCAATATGATTGCAATGCAAAGAATATCCTCACTTCATCTCTCAACATGGATGAGTTTTTTCGTGTTTCACAATGCAAGAGTGCCAAGGAAATGTGGGAGGTTCTTGAAGTGACTCATGAAGGAACCAATGATGTTAAGAGAGCAAGGAAGCATGCCTTGATTCAAGAGTATGAGTTATTCAAGATGAAACAAGGAGAATCTATATCGGATGTGCAAAAGAGATCCACTCACATAGTCAACCATCTCATGGGTTTTGGTAAGGAATTTGACAAAGAAGAGTTAAACATCAAGGTGCCGAAATATCTTGATAGATCTTGGCAACCAAAGGTCACGGCTATCTCAGAAACAAGAGATCTATCCACTTTGACTACAACTGCATTGTTTGGCAAGCTTAAGGAGCATGAGATTGAGATGCAAAGGCTTAGTGAGCTTGAGTTAAGTGAGAAAAAGGTAAGGAACATAGCCTTGAAGACTAGCACCAAAAAGAATGAGGAAACCGAGGATGAGGTGGTTGAATCAAGTGAAAGTGAGAACTTGAATCTTCTTGTCAAAAGGTTTGGTAAGTATCTCAAAAGGAAAGGTAGCAAAGATAATCCCAAGAGGTATACTTCCAAACATAATGAATCAAACTCTTCTAATTTTACATGTTATAACTGTGGAAAATAAGGAGATATCAAAATTGAATGTCCAAATGCTAACAAAGAAAAGGAGAAGAGTGTTGATAGGAAAAAGGAGAAGAAGCTAAAGGAGAAACGTGCCTACATTGCATGGGAGGACAATGATGATTCAACAAAAGTAGCTCCTCACAAGATGAGAGTGAAGAAGCCAACTTGTGCCTTATGGTTGGTTATGAGTCATCTTCCTCAAGTCAAGTAAGTTCTCTAGACATAAATGACTATAATCAATTGTTGCATGATTTTGAAGAGTTGCATAATGAAGCAAACAAGATTTCTGCATTAAACAATCAGTTGAAAGGCTTAAATAACTGGCTGGGAAACATAGTTAGTCAACTGGAAAAAGAAACAGCTTATTTAAAAACTGATTTTGAACATTTGGAAATGATTTGCAGTAATTCAACCGACTATTTCAAAAATTAATCGGCTGAAAAACCTTGTGAAAACTGCACAGTTTTGAAAAATCAAGTGAAATACCTTATAAAGACCTATGCAAGGTTCACAAGAGGGGAAGCAAACTTAAAGGCAGTTCTTGGTTTTCAAAACTGTGTGTTTGGCAAAGTTGGACTTGGTTACAATCCTTCTTTTCAAAAGAAAACCAAGAAATTCTCTAATTTCTTTTCAAAAACTATGCCAAGTGACATGCCATTCATTTCATGCAACTACTATATGCAAAAAGGTCATGTTATTAAGAACTATCATGCTAGAAAATATGATGTTCCTAAAGGGGTTATGAAATGGATCCCAATAAGATCTAGAAAAGTGTAACCATGATGGACACCCAACCTATCAAAGGGTACCAAGTATCCAAATCTATTTTGTAGGTCATAAAAGGTGATAAGAAAGATTTGTGGTACCTTGATAGTGGTTGTTCGAGACATATGACAAGAGATAAGACAAAATTTGTAAAGTTGGAGTTGAAGGAGGAATGGTTTGTAACCTATGAAGACAACCACAAAGGAAGAATCCTTAGAAATGGAGTCATAGGCAATGGATTCTCTTTCAATATCAAGAATGTGTTGTTGGTAGAATGACTCAAACACAATTTGATAAGTATAAGTCAACTATGTGATAAAGACTTTAAAGTCATGTTTGAACCAAATAATTGTTTGATATATGATGCATGTGGTAGTATTATTTTGATAGGCAAAAGAGTCAATAACATATACCTACTTGATATGCATCATGCATCATTTAGCATTCATTGTTTGCTTACAAAAGAGGATGACACTTGGTTATGGCATATGAGACTCTGTCACATACACATGCAGCATTTCAATTGGCTGAATAGAAAACAGTTAGTTGAAGGGCTACCAAAACTCAAGTTTGAGAAGGATAAAGTGTATGAAGCATGTCAAAAAGGAAAACAAACCAAGGTCTCTTTTAAACCCAAAAATGTTGTTTCAACTAAAAGACCTTTAGAGATGCTTCACATGGATTTATTTGGTCCATCTCGAACCATGAGCCTTGGTGGCAATCTTTATGCATTAGTAATTGTTGATGATTTTTCTAGGTACACATGGACTTTGTTCTTAGCTGCCAAAAATGACACTTTTCATGCCTTTAAAAGACTTTCCAAGATGCTAAAAAATGAAAAGAGTTCCAAGATAGTTTCTATTCGAAGTGACCATGGTGGGGAATTCCAAAATGAAAAGTTTGAACACTTTTGTGAAAAGCATGACATTAATCATAATTTTTCTGCATCAAGAACCCCATAACAAAATGGTGTTGTTGAAAGGAAAAATAGGTCACTTAAGGAACTAGCTAGAACTATGTTGAATGAAAACTCACTACTACCTAAGTATTTTGGGGCTGATGCAGTCAACATTGCTTGCTATATTTTAAATAGAGTGTTGATTAGGCCAATTTTGAAGAAAACACTCTATGAGCTTTTCAAAGGGAGAAGGCCTCTTTTAAGTCACCTAAAAGTATTTGGATGTAAGTGTTTCATCTTAAACAATGGCAAAGAAAGTCTTGGCAAATTTGATGCAAAAGCGGATGAAGGTGTTTTTCTAGGCTATGCTACACAAAGTCATGCATATAAAGTCTATAATAAGAGATTGATGACTGTTGAATAGTCTATGCATGTTGTATTTGATGAAACTAACCCAAAGTTGCAAGGTCAGGTGCCAAAAAATGCAGATGAAGAAGATCTACTGCATGAACAGATTTCTGCTACGGAAAAGTCCTTTGTTACAGGAAATCAATTGGCTGAAAAGGAAAAACAACCGACTGAAAAAACTACAGACAACAAGTTGCCCAAGGATTGGATCCATCCTAGAGGTTTATCAAAGGATAACATCATAGGTGATATCAAACAGGGAGTATCTACTAGACGTAGGATTGTAGTTTGTGAACATGTTGCTTTTGTATCTCAAATTGAACCTAAAAATGTGAATGATGCTTTGAATGATAGTAATTGGATTGTTGCTATGCAAGATGAACTCAATCAATTCACAAGAAATGATATGTGGTTTCTAGTGCCTAAAACTGATGATGTGAATATAATTGGAACTAAATGGGTTTTTAGAAACAAAATGGATGAAGATGGTAATATTGTAAGGAACAAAGCTAGACTAGTTGCTAAAGTTTATAATCAAGAAGAAGGCATTGATTTTGATGAAACTTATGCATTTGTAGCTAGGCTAGAAGTTGTGAGATTACTCTTAGCATATGCTTGCATGTGTAACTTTAAATTGCATCAAATGGATGTGAAAAGTGCATTCTTGAATGGTTTCCTAAATGAAGAAGTGTATGTATCACAACCTCCTGGATTTGAGGATCATTTCTATCCTAACCATGTTTTCAAATTGAAAAAGGCCTTATATGGTTTGAAACAAGCACCACGACAGTGGTATGAAAGGCTAAGCAATTTTCTCTTATCAAAAGGTTATGCTAGAGGTGCATTGGATAAAACAATCTTCATTAGAAAACATGAAAATGATGTTATACTTGTTCAAGTGTATGTTGATGATATCATCTTTGGTTCTAATAACAACACATTGTGTGAAGAGTTTGTTGTAGCTATGCAGGGAGAATTTGAGATGTCCATGATGGGTGAGCTTACCTACTTTTTAAGGCTGCAAGTCAAGCAACACAAGCATGGAACATTTTTAAACGAATTAAAATATTGTTTTGACTTGTTGAAAAAGTTCAAAATGGAAGATTGCAAGGAAGCTGCCACTCCAATTGCTACAAACTACCTTATGAATGCATATGAGGTTGGCCAACCAGTGCATTCAACCAAATATAGAGGGTTGATTGGGTCTTTGCTCTATCTTACAACAAGTAGGCCAAATATTTAGTTTGGAGTATGCTTATGTGCTAGATTCCAAGCAAATCCAAAGGAATCACACTTTAAGGTTGCAAAAAGGATTCTAAAGTACCTTAAAGGAACAACCAATGTTGGTCTATGGTATCCATGTGATTCTAAGATATTCTAAGTGGCTTTTCAGATTCAGATTATGTAGGGTGCAAATTGGATAGGAAAAGCATAAGTGGTACTTGCCATCTACTTGGATCAAGTTTAATCTTATGGAATAGCAAAAAGCAAGCATGTGTGGCATTCTCCACTATTGAGGCTAAGTATTTTGCTCTTGGACATGGTTATGCATAAATCATATGATTTAAGCATCAACTTTTGGACTATGGTGTAAGGCTAAAGCAAAGTACCTTTGTATTGTGATAATACTAGTGCCATCAACACAACCAAGAATCGAATACAACATTCTAAAACCAAGCATATAGAGATTAGGCGTCATCTCATTCGTGATCATGTTCAGAAGGGAGATTGTGAAATTCAATTTGTTAAACCTGAACATCAATTGGCTAATTTGTTTACGAAACCATTGGATAAAGATAGGTTTAACAAGCTAAGAACTGAACTAGGTATATTAGACATCAAGAATGTGGTCTAATGTGTTTTTAGCATGTTAATCTCATGTATTCATGCATTGGTTTCATAAAAATTAGCTTCTGTATGCAAAAATTGAAAATTGTCATATTTAACCTGTTGATTTTTAATTTCAACGTGTTGATTTCACTTAAATATGCCTCTGTTTGCACAAATCATTATATGTCAACCTGTTGATTCTGTTTTTCAACATGTTTATTTCACTTAAATTGCCACTGAATGATGAAAAATTGATATGCTATGGTTTTGAATCTACTGCTTTCACAATTCAGTATGTTGATTTCATTAAAACTGAATCTAGAAAAATGAAGTTCAATTTTACGATTTTCAATCGATTGATTTTCAAAATCAGTCAGCTAATTTCACTTAACCAGATTCTGGTTTTAATCTTTGATGCTCTGATGTTGTTTTAATCGATTGATTCTGCTTGTCAACATGTTGATTTTACTTAAATTGTGCATTTACTCACGAATTGAATTGTAAATCTGACCTAGTCAAAGAAAGCATCTTTTTGCCAGGTACTATTTGCTCTTAACTGCCTATTTCATTAGTCATGTGTTATTTTTACTGATTTGTTTGACCAAAAAGCATGTTTATTGTACAATTTTAATGTGCATGTAACTCGCATGATTTGAATTGATTGATTCACTCATAAAAACACATTGAAAACACCATGAATGCGTGAGATACTATTTTTGTCTGCATTAATTTGGTTTGGGTAACCTAAAACGGATTAATTAGGAAAATTGCACCATTTAATTGATTGTTTCTTAAAATCAACATGTTCAATTATAAATAATGTACTTGTATTATTGGATTTGCATCATACTTTTCTTAGAAATATCCATACCCACACTCATCATGCCTCGTCGTCAACAACGAGCTATCCAATCTGATGATGAGCACACCACTCCTCCTACTCCAAGTCTCCAAATCACGAAAGTCATGGAAGAATTGAAGCATGGTTTGAGGATCATGAGGACAACATTCAAGTGTTTCTCATTGAGATGAATAGGAAACTAATCAGCATTCCTAAGGTGCTGAGATTCTCATGGTTGAGGGCTAAAGGCTTTGAGAGCCTATTTCAGCAACTCAAGCATCAAAGGTTGAAGTCCTTCCTTGAACTTTCATGGAAAATCTATTCAGACTTGGTGAAGATGTTTTTCACCAACTTGGAGTTCAAAAATGATGTGTTGTTGTCAAGTATCAAAGGAATTCGAATGGAGATCAACAAAAAGGCTTAGAAAGATGTGGTTGGACTCAAAACAAGGGGTGTGCAAGTGAGGAAAGGTGAAACTGTGGCTGTTCCAGAATTCAACAAGGTTCAATACTATAGCTAATGCTTGAGAAATCTTGTTGTTGAGATCAAACACTTCCATGTTGGTGGTCTCAAGGTGGATCAAAGTGATGAAGGATTGACCCCAACCAAGGATGAAGGCACATGCTTAAGAAGACTAAGCATGTTTAAAAAGGAAGTTCACTAATCCTTCATCCCTTTCATTTGTGTTTGTTACTTTTGATTCCCTAAGTTGACTTAGTTGAATCAACTTTAGTTGACTTGTTGACCTTTGACTAGGTTTGACTTGTTGACTTTAGTTGACTTGACTTAAGCCAACATGCTAAT
>Ga0214542_1000334_pt1 | contig 81125 bp, 85 predicted proteins | sample CNSS1metaG_FD_160096 | JGI IMG/M metagenome (GOLD analysis project Ga0214542, IMG submission 160096) | Root nodule microbial communities from cowpea collected in UCLA plant growth center, Los Angeles, California, USA - CNSS1 | ecosystem: Host-associated > Plants > Roots > Nodule | place: USA...
TGTCAAATCTCGCATTTGCTTGGTAACTAAATCTTTTATCATGTATAATCTCAGGTTCTCTTGATATTAATATTATATATATATATATATATATATATATATATATATATATATATATATATATATTTTTATATATATATATATATATATATATATATATATATATATATATATATATATATATATATATATAAATCTAAAATTAAAAATAATAATAATAATATCAAACAATAAATATTTGTACAAAGAACTACGTTATCCCTGATTTTCCAAATGAAAATACATAGGAGCGAGGTATAATCCTCGTCGGGCCCAAAAAATAAAAAATTAATTTTGTTTTAATCTTTAATATTTTGTTTGTGTTTTTTTTAATTTTTTAATTTTGTTTTATTTTTTGGGAATAACAAATATTTTAAGCATCAAATTCTACTTTGCACACTTAATTAAAGAGGGAACCGTCTTTAGACGAACGTTGTGGGGTGCTAATACCTTCCCCATACGTAACCGACTCCCGAATCCAAATTGGTTTCGAAGACCATTCTTTTAAGGTTTTTCTATAGTTTTCAATAATAAACTATGGTGGCGATTCCTCTGTATTTTTTAAATTATATTTGTCGTCCCTCCACGATCTCAGTTGCGACAGATGGCGACTCCACTAGGGACATTTTGGAGAGTCAATCCTATTAGTTGAGTGTGCGAAAAGTATGTTGTTTTTATATATTCGTTTTCCCCTTGTTTTTGTTTTAATTGATGTATATTTATATATCTTTATTTGTGTTGATGTCATCTTTACTTGCTTTGATGTCCTTATATGATTATATTGTTGAAATTATTGAACCCTAGGGTAGAAGACAATTGCTATATCTTTGGGTAGTCTTAGGTTATTCCCTTCACAAACTACACATGGTAGGCTAGTGCATTCATTTTAATATTGAGGTCCTATACCCGGACCTGAGTTAGCTATAAGGAGTGGAGTTCCAACGATTGTTATGCTAGATCTCGGATCTACTTGACTATTGAAAAGACTTCATCTAGAGTTTGCTTCCAGGCCACATCTATTAGGTCGCCTATTGTTGTGGATTATGTCTTGAGGTTGACTTCAGCTCTAGAGGCCTGTGAGAATATTTAGAACTATCCTTGGAATTATCATGTAAAAGCCCATAGACCAGAAAATAGATTTTCTCTACACCTTCTAGGACACAAAGGAAGCGTGCATTATTTCTTTATTTTTTTAATATTCTTTATTTTTTATGAAATCAAGTAATTAAAATGTGTCATATTTGCATCAACGTATAAATAAGGGCCTCTCGAGGCGCATACATGCATTACATGCACCTCTTGTCTTCATTCATGCATGATACCATGCACATAGTTTTAAGGTAAATAACATTTTTACATTCACTTGACACATAGCATAGATCCACTTTGGATTCATGTCACAATGTATAATGCATAATATTCATCCCATTGTTTTTTTCATGCCACCTTGCATAGTACATACCATACATACACCCATATGCATGTGAATAGGTAGTTTCCAAATTTGTAGAATCTTGCATTTCATGTCACTTTGCATAACACATAACATGCATCAACACTATATCTTGAAAAAAGTTTCAATATAATAAATTCAAAATTAATTGTTTCCCTTTTTTTGTTAATAAATTCATGGAATCTTGTGAAAGGTGAAAAAAAAATAAGAGGAGAAAATAAATTATTCTTTGGTCAAATCAATTAGTTGAATAAATAGTTTTTTTTTATGAAAAGTGGCATGCTTTTGAAACATTCCTCTAATGTGTGTACATGGAATTGCTGAAATTCATTTCCTTTCCCATCCCATTTTCCATCACCTTGCCCTCAAATATCTTTCTTTTGTATTCCATAGAGATCATCATAAAGGGGGCATGTGCCTTAGAATGAAATTGAAGTGAGTCTTTGAACATAGAAAAAAAAAAGAAGAAAAAAAATGAAGAAAAGTCTGCTAGACTGAAAACCCAAGAAGGCGGTCTAGGAAAAATTAAGACAAAAAAAAAAATAGAAATAATACAAAAAAAAGTAAGGGCAAACTAGGGGCAACCTCTAATGTGATTGACTTTTTTCCCCTTTGGATTAAAGCTTTTGAAATTAAAACAATCATGAGTTGAAATGATGTGTGACCATGTTTCTTTATCAAGAAAAAATGATCTTCCTTCGTTATCCATTTTGAGCCTATACAAAATCAAAATTTCTTTCTAATTACCCTGAACAAGGGTCACCTTCCCACTGAAGTTAACATAATGTTTGCATCTATTTCATTTGACTTGTAATTCACCAATAAAAAAAATAAAAAAGTTTGGAAAGACAAAAAAAAAATGGTTATGCAAAAAAAGAAAAAGAAAAAGAGAAACAAGAGTAAGAAGGTGAAAAAAAAGTGGTGAACAAAGGTAGTCAGATGAATGTTAGGTGCAACATTAGATAAAGACCTTTGTTTTAAATAACCTTTATACCATTTATTTCGAGCCTTCACTATCCATATTTTTTATATCCCTTAGCCTTGGCCACAATACAAGCCTAATAAAGTCTACAAAAATCAATGATTGGTTGTTGTTTTTCGAAAACTTTAATTTAGAGGAAAATATTTTGTCATGTTGAGAGATTTGTCCAAAAAAATAGGATTGAAAAAGTGTTCAAAGATTTGCTTTCAAACACTGGGGTAGTTTATTTTTTGTTGACATGTTTCCATAGAGATCAAAATTAGCACGAGTAGTCAAGTTAAATCAAGGCCATGTCCTCTTATTCTTTCATTCTTCATGAGTTTCTTATTATATTTTCTTCTTTGAGCCTAAACTTTGATCTACCTTTCTCCTACCATTATTCCTTATTCTCAATTTGAAACTAAATTGGGGGAGATTTTTCACTTATTGTTCATACATTATAATCAATAATCTTGAATTTGGGCAATTATTGACTTTGATTGTCAGACTTACATCGGGGCAACTAGTGTGAAGTCTCCTATCATTTTCAACAATCTCATGCTATCAACAACTGGGGGTAAGCGAAAACACATTTTGCACCCTAAGACCAATCCATATCCTCAAATTGGGGCAAATTTTGAAGTCTCCATCTTTTTTTTTATGAATAACTGGGACAAGCCCAAACACACCTCATGTCCTGAAGTTAACTCTTAACTATCAAATTGGGGCAACTCCTTAGTCAATTACCTTATCTAATCCCTTCCAAGAGATTTGGAAATTTCATGTATGTCACTCAAATAGTGTTAAAAAAGTAATGATACAGAAAGAGTTTCTCAATAAACTGATTAGACCAAATAATATTTTTCAAGGAAAAAATCAAAATAGAGGGATTCCATAAATCTAAAAATAACAACAAATTGAGGATCAATTGAAATAAGTTTGATACAATATAAAAGGTGAAAAATACACAAGGGTATGCTTCATGCATAGATTCATATCTAATCATACACACATCATTCACTTTTGTGAAAAAAAAAACAGACAAAGGAACTTTCATCATGCATTCATACATCAATTCATACATCAAAGTTTCAAATTTTGTTCATGTAAAAAAAATCATAACATGTGCATCATAAACTAATATTGTTAGTGTTCAAAAAGAAAATCCACAAGTCATGCGAAATAAACATAACATCATTATCGCACATCATAATCAATGTTAAAAAAAAATCATACATAGCATGTGTTAGTATTTTTATGCACATATAATGTAAATGTTAAAGAAAAAGTCATAATAAGCATCAACATACTCATGCATTCATAAAAAGAAAATTCATACAAGGTGTTAGCATCTGCATGCATTCATACACAGGACATCAATTGTCAAACAAAAAATATCCAAACATGTGTTAGAAAAATTACGTTCTATATAGTATTTGGTTCAAAAAGAAAAAAATCACATACATGCCAACATATTCATGGATATATCATATTAGCATATTCATGCATGCATAAATCATCTAAATGCTCAAAAAGAAAAATTCATAACATGTCTTAATCATCATGCATCACGTACATGCATCATAGTTCTCTTTCATGAAATGAAAAAATTCTTGTCACTCTGCGAATCAAAACCATCTTCATTCATATGAGTGGTTGTCGAATCTTTCTTTCTAAAAATGAAAAAATAGTAATATACCTAATTTTAATCATCATGGTTCTCTTGTGTCAGTCAAGGTTTCCACACCTTGCCAAGGTTTCCACACCTTGTTTCTATGCGAGTCAAGGTTTCCACACCTTTCCAAGGTTCCTACACCTTGTTTCTATATGAGTTAAGGTTTCCACACCATGCCAAGGTTCCCACACCTTGTTTCTATGTGAGTTAAGGTTTCCACACCTTGCCAAGGTTCTTACACCTTGTTTCTATGTGAATCAAGGTTCCCACACCTTGCCAAGGTTTCTACACCTTGTTTCTATATGAGTCAAGGTTTCCACACCTTGTTTCTATGTGAGTATAGGTTTCCACCCCTTGCCAAGGTTCCTATTATTGTTTCTATATAAGTCAAGGTTTCCACACCTTGCCAAGGTTCCCACACCTTACCAAGGTTCCCACACCTTTTTTCTATGTAAGTCAAGGTTTCCACACCTTGCCAAGGTTCCCACACCTTGTAGGTGTGTTAGTCAAGGTTTCTACACCTTGCCAAGGTTCCCACACCTTGTAGCTACGTTAGTCAAGGTTTATACACCTTGTTTCTAAGTCAGCCAAGGTTTCCACACATTGCCAATGTTTCTACATATTGTTTCTATGTTAGTCAAAGTTTTCCAACATTGCCATCGTTGTTTATACACATTTTTATTTCCCAAACCAATTCATCTAAGTCATCTATTTTGGTTCATGTATATAACCTGGGGCAACTATTTGGGTTTCATATTATGTGTCCATCTAGAGATTCAAGTATACACTTATCATATGATTTGTGAAGAACAAATATGATTCTTATTCATTCATGCATTCACAAAATTCAATTCGACTTTCACATATTAGAACCCTCTTCACAGAATGGTTACAAACTTTCATTTCAATATCGGCCCTCTACGAGGCAATGGTCGAGCCCAGGTTTTCTTTTGGTATCTCGGCCCTCTGCGAGGCAATGGTCGAGCGTAGATTTTCTTTTGGTATCTCGGTCCTCTGCGAGGCAATGGTCGAGCCCAGGTTTTATTTTGGTATCTCGACCCTTTGCGAGGCAATGGTCGAGCCCAGGTTTTCTTTTGATATATCGGCCCTCTACGAGGCAATGGTCGAGTTTAATTTTTCTTTTGGTATCTCGGCCCTCTGCGAGGCAATGGTCGAGCCCAGGTTTTCTTTTGATATATCGACCTTCTGCGAGACAATGGTCGAGTTCAAGTTTTTTGTTGGTATCTCGGCCCTCTACGAGGCAATGGTCGAGTGCAGGTTTTCTTTTTGCCATGGTCGAGTTCTCTTTTTTCATTTTTGAAATCCGAACGAAATTAGTGTTTTTATCTTTACTTATCTTTTACTATGATAATATGAAAATTTCACTTTCATATTATCTAGTCAAATCGAAGTAAAGAGGGATAGTTGTCAACACCCATTTTCGTCCGAGTAAATGCATTTGTTTGGTAAAAATAATAATAATAAAAATAATATATAATATAATAATAATAATAAATAAAAAAATAAAATAAAAAAATATGTTTTGATTGATGGTAGGTTTTTTTAACTTTAATTCTACCATGGGAAAAAAGAAAAAAAAGGAAAAAAGAAAACAACAAGAAAAGGAGAATCTAATTTATTTTTAATTATCACACTCCTTTCATGAGCCCAAATGTTTTACATATTTTCACCCCCACTGTTTGCTATTTACACTCTCCACATGACATGTCAGAAAAGGACGTTTCATAATTTCTGTTTTTAGAGAAGGGTATAATATTAGGAGCAATATTTTTTTATAATAATTTGAATAAATATCTTGCACTTACACTCATGTGTCTTTTTGCGTTGTAAATCTGGGAAGGTATTATTTTAATTAGAAGCAAATATTTCCGATAATAATGCTTTTAGAGAATGGTACAATTCTAATATTTAGAAGAAAATATTCCTAGTAATAATTAGAATCAATTATATGAATAATATGTTATCATTTGACCACGATCGATCTTTATGTGACAAAAAATATGATTCTAGTAATTACAGGCAATATTTCATTAATAATTATAATTAATATCTTGGATATTATGCAACGATTTAATAAGACCAATTCCTTCCCCATATATTTTATTATAATTAAAGACTAGGATCTTAATGGTACCTCAAGGGGCCTATATAAGCACAAAATTTCTTCAATGCAAGACACAAAAAAAAATTGGAAAAACCCCTATCTTTTTTTATTACCAGAGCACGAGCAAAAGGGGTCACCTTAAGGTAAATTTTGTTTGCTCCTAATGTTATGTATGATTCTCTTAGAATATCAAATGTATGACCGTTTTGAACTGTTGTATGATTAAATGTGTTTGGGGTTCTCATGTTAGATAATTTTGGGTTTGTCGTTGATGTGCTCAACCTTTCTCTTTCCCTCTATTTTAATCTTGATAAATAAAAAGGTTTCTTTTGTAGGCTTTAATTCTCTCTAAACAAAAAAAATAATAAATAAAATAAAAAAAAAATTATATTATTTCTTTGATATAAGTATTGCATACCATGTCAAGTCTCGGACTTGCTTGGTAATCAAAACACTTCTTCGTAGGTTTTTTTGTTCTTAAAAGGAAATTAATAATAATAAAAAAAAAAATTATAAAATTATTTTTAATATCATGCCAAATCTCGAATTTGCTTGGTAACTAAATCTTTTATCATGTAGAATCTTGGGTTCTCTTGATATTAATATTATATATATATATATATATATATATATATATATATATATATATATATATATATATATATATATATATATATAGAAATCTAAAATTTAAAAAAAAATATATCAAACAACAAATATTTGTACAAAGAACTACGTTATCCCTAATTTTCCAAATGGAAATACGTAGGAGCGAGGTACAATCCTCGTCGGGCCCAAAAAATAAAAAAATAATGTTTTAATCTTTAATATTTTGTATGTGTTTTTTTTATTTTGTTTGATTTTTTAGGGAATAACAAATATTTTAAGCATCAAATTCTACTTTGCACACTTAATTAAAGAGGGAACCGTCTTTAGACGGACGTTGTGCGGTGCTAATACCTTCCCCACACGTAACTGACTCCTGAATCCAAATTTGGTTTCGAAGACCATTCTTTTAAGATTTTTCTTTAGTTTTCCATAACAAACTATGGTGGCGTCTCCTCTGTATTTTTTACATTATTTTTGCCATCCCTCCGTGGTCTTGGGTGCGATAAATAATTCTAAATTGATTTAAAATTTTTTTCCAAATCCCTAAATAGGTTCAAAACCCTAATCCTTCTTACCTTTTGTATGTTGCATTTGCTATTGCGCTGCTGACCACTTTCCTCTTCTCTCTGCAAATCTTCTTCTCTACAATTCATACATGGCATCTTCTTCATCTCGCCCCAAGCGAATTAAGTGCAAAACCATCAGACCAACAATAGAAATTTGAGGGATCGCAACCTAGCCAATCCCAAATAAATTGATATTGGTTTCTTCCGCAAAAATGAGTTTCAGTTCCAAGAGTAGTTCGCGTATCAAAGTTTGGAGAAATTTGTGCAACTACAATGTATATACTATCATAATCTCATTAAGGTATTTTACGCAAATGCTAGAGAAGAAAATGGCACTATTGTATCAAGGGTGAAAGGGGTAACCATAACCCTAGATGACTTTGTTTGGATGACTATAACTGGGATTCAATTAGGGGAAGAAAAGTCCCATGTTAGTCCTCCAAATGTGGAAAAATGGAAATTTACAAATCGCTGTTACGACATCTTGCAAAAGCAAAGAAATGCACTATCTACAAACCTGATGGTATGAAGATGGATGATTGGGTTATGGCTTTCATAGTAGGCTGGATTTTGGCTCCAAGGGCCAACAACCATGGTCAACTTTTAAATGAGGACATCTTTTTGATGTACGCTGTCAACACCAATTTTGTCCGGGTGACTAAATAATAAATAAAATAAAGTAAAAATAATTTTTAATAATAATAATATTATTTTTCTTATTTCCTAGACAACTAATTTAAATATGTAATAAATTAACCAAAAGTTTTAAAATAGAAAAATAAACTAAATAGAAAAATAAGAAAAATAAATTTTATAATAAAAATAAAATTTTAAAAGATAAACATCAAAAACATAAAAATAATTTGTATGATTAAGAATAAAAATAAAAAAAGAGAGAGTTTTATCATGAAAAAAATAATAATAACAAAATAAAAATAGAAAAATAGTTCTTAAATAATCAAAATAGTTTTATAAAATAAATTTGAATTTATAAAAAAATGAAAAAAAGATAACAGTACAAAAAACTATAAAAATATATTAGGCTAATAAGTATATAAAACAAACTAATAAAAATAAGAAATAAAAAGATATATATAGTTTCTACTAAAGAAAGAAATAAAATTAAAATTAGGAAAAGTAAGAAAAGTTTTTTTTTTTTAAATAATGTGTCATATGCTACCATTACTCAACTACATCCTACTGATACTCCCACAATCTAGATTATCTCCACGTTTCTCTCAACCTCCACACATAGTTAATATCTTAGATGATGCTAAGAAATAAAAAAGGGTCTCAAGATCTCATAGTCTTTGAGTTCTCCGCTTCATTAAAGAGGGGTTTTTCACACAACACATAACGATACATTTCTCCTTTTTCCATTGTCACCTTCTTTCCAAGATCAAAAATATCCTTTTTGGATCTCACTCTCATCACCCTCCCTTAACGATCATTCTAGAACAACTCACACAGAGGGATCCCACACCATGGTACCAAACACAAAAGAAAAAGACCTTGAAAAAGACTTCTTGGAGGAAAAAAAGCCAAGAAACAGAGAGCTTTGAGAAAATAGAAGCGAGTACTCAACTGAAAAATAGAAGAGCAACCCTGGTGAAAGAAGGGGACAATGATACAAAAAATCTAAAGCACCTACGAACGTTTATGGAGGACGGCTAATGATCACAGACTTCTCTTATTCTCGTAGCCTTTCCCTGGTGTTTTTCCTTGAGTTCTTTTTTTTTTCCTCCTCAACCTTATAAAAAATAGGTTTTAAATACCCACTTCCACTCGATAAAGACATGCAATGGTGAACGGTAAATATAGTGATGTTTCTTGCTTAGATTCAATATATTATATTCATGATTATAATACTTTCAATGCTAAAAGTATTTGCTGAGAACATTTGAGACAAATGTGGGTATTATTTTGTTTCATTCGAAAAAGCTATAGATAAAAAGAAGTATACCAAAGATAATAATACATTCTCTTTTCCTACTAAAAGGGAAAAGAAAGTTTGGGTTTTACTTAATTTATTATCAATGACCAATCTAGAAAAAATATATAATGAATATTTATTGCTAATGTTTAATGTTTAATGAAGATAAACATTTTTGTCTTTGATAAACGAGAAACTCCCATTTCCAGAGAAACCCTATTTCCGGTGCCTTTTTAAGCTATCATAGTGTATCATTAATTAAGCCTAGATTTCTTAGCATGCATGCTCACATAATATTTTATATTATTATCCTATGTCTACCACACTTTTTGTAAAGACCCTAAAATTATAATGTTGATCGCTAGCAGTGAAACATCTCTTTAAATGCCTACTTTAACTTGCAAATACATTTTTTTTTCTACCAACTTATAAGAAATAATTTTCATAAATTTTCATGGATTATCATGTCAAGCCTCAGGTTTGCTTCAGGTTTGCTTGATAATCAAAATTTTTATGAATTATCATGTCGAGTCCTGTACTTGTTTGATAATCACTTTTTATAATTTTCTTCATAATTTTAATTATTATATCGAGTCCCAGATTCGCTTGATATTCATTCTTTTTATAACTTTAATTATCATGTCGAGTTTCAGACTCGCTTGATAGTCATTCTTTTAATAACTTTAATTATCATGTCGAGTCTCAAACTCATTTGATGGTCATTATTTTTATAACTTTAATTATCATGTCGAGTCCCGAACTCCTTCATAGTCATCAGTTCATAACTTTAATTATCATGTCGAGTCTCAAACTCGCTTGACAATAATTATTTTTCATAACTTCAATTATTATGTCGAGTCCCGGACTCACTTGATAATCATTATTTTCGTAACATTAATTATCATGTCGAGATTCAAACTCGTTTGATAATCATTATTTTTCATAATATTAATTATCATGTCGAGTCTCATACTCACTTGATAATCATTATTTTCCAAAACTTTAATTATCATGTCGAGTCCCGAACTTGCTGTATAATAATTATTTTTCATAACTTTAATTATCATGTCGAGTCTCAAACTCGCTTGACAATAATTATTTTTCATAACTTCAATTATTATGTCGAGTCCCGGACTCGCTTGATAATCATTATTTTCATAACATTAATTATCATGTTGAGTCTCAAACTCGTTTGCTAATCATTATTTTTCATAATATTAGTTATCATGTCGAGTCTTAGACTCACTTGATAATCATTATTTTCCATAACTTTAATTATCATGTCGAGTCCCGAACTCGCTGTACAGTAATTATTTTTCATAACTTTAATTATCATGTGGAGTCTCAAACTTGCTTGACAATAATTATTTTTCATAACTTCAATTATTATGTCGAGTCCCGGACTCGCTTGATAATCATTATTTGCATAACATTAATTATCATGTCGAGTCTCAAACTTGTTTGATAATCATTATTTTTCATAATATTAATTATCATGCCGAGTATCAGACTCACTTGATAATCATTATTTTCCATAACTTTAATTATCATGTCGAGTCCCGAACTCGCTGTATAATAATTATTTTTCATAACTTTAATTATCATGTCGAGTCTCAAACTCGCTTGACAATAATTTTTTTTCATAACTTCAATTATTATGTCGTGTCCCGGACTCGCTTGATAATTATTATTTTCATAACATTAATTATCATGTCGAGATTCAAACTCGTTTGATAATCATTATTTTTCATAATATTAATTATCATGTGAAGTCTCAGACTCACTTGATAATCATTATTTTCCATAACTTTAATTATCATGTCGAGTCCCGAACTCGCTGTATAATAATTATTTTTCATAACTTTAATTATCATGTCGAGTCTCAAACTCGCTTGACAAAAATTATTTTTCATAACTTCAATTATTATGTCGAGTCCCGGACTCGCTTGATAATCATTATTTTCATAACATTAATTATCATGTCGAGTCTCAAACTCGTTTGATAATCATGATTTTTCATAATATTAATTATCATGTTGAGTCTCAGAGTTACTTGATAATCATTATTTTCCATAACTTTAATTATCATTCTGAGTCTAGAACTCGCTGTACAATAATTATTTTTCATAACTTTAATTATCATGTCGAGTCTCAAACTCGCTTGACAATAATTTTTTTTCATAACTTCAATTATTATGTCGTGTCTCGGACTCGCTTGATAATTATTATTTTCATAACATTAATTATCATGTCGAGATTCAAACTCGTTTGATAATCATTATTTTTCATAATATTAATTATCATGTGAAGTCTCAGACTCACTTGATAATCATTATTTTCCATAACTTTAATTATCATGTTGAGTCTCGAACTCTCTGTATAATAATTATTTTTCATAACTTTAATTATCATGTCGAGTCTCAAACTCGCTTGACAATAATTATTTTTCATAACTTCAATTATTATGTCGAGTCCCGGACTGACTTGATAATCGTTATTTTCATAACATTAATTATCATGTCGAGTCTCAGACTCACTTGATAATCGTTATTTTTCATATCATTAATTATCATGTCGAGTCTCAGACTCACTTGATAATCATTATTTTCCATAACTTTTATTATCATGTTGAGTTCCGAACTCACTGTACAATAATTATTTTTCATAACTTTAATTATCATGTTGAGTCCCGATCTCGTTTGATAATCATTATTTTTATATCATGAATTATCACGTCAAGTCTTAGACTCGTTTAATAATCATTATTTTTCATAATATTAATTATCATGTCGAGTCTAATTCTCACTTGATAATCATTTGTTTTTTATAACTTTAATTATCATGTCGAGTCCCGAACTCGCTTGATAATCATTCCTTTTTATAATTTTTTTCATAGCTTTAATTATCATGTCGAGTTTCAAACTAGTTTGATAATCATTCTTTTTTATTCTTATTTTCATAACATTAATTATCATGTCAAGTCTCATACTTGCTTGATAATCAAGATTTTTAATAACATTAATTATCACGTCTAATCTCGGAGTTGCTTGATAATCATTATTTTCATAATGTTAATTATCATATCAAGTCTCGGATTTACTTGATAGTTAAGATTTTCATAACTTTAATTATCATGTTTAGTCTCGAACTTGCTGTATAATCATTATTTTCATTACTTTAATTATCATGTCGAGTCTCGGACTCGCTTGTTAATCATTATTTTTATAACATTAATTATGATGTTGAGTCTCAGAATCGCTTGATAATCATTATTTTTCATAACTTTAATTATCATGTCGAGTCTCAGACTCACATGATAATCATTATTTTCATCATAACTTTAATTATCATGTCGGGTCCTGGATTCGCTTGGTAATAATTTTTATACTTTCTAATTATCATGTTGGGTCTTAGACTTGCTTGATAATTGCTTTTTACAACATACAAAAATTCTCTAAAAATTTGCAAATTTACAAACCCTGCATGCTTACAAACCCCTCCATCTTTTCTAAATAGTTCTTTTATTTAGAACTATGTCATCCCTGATTCTTCATTCTGATTGGAGATATGTAGGAGCAAGACTAATTCTTATCTGGTTCACCTTCCAAAATATTAAAATTTTTTCAAAATCATTTTTCTTTTTTCCTTTTTTCATCTAGAACTATGTGATCCCTGATTCTCCATTCCGATTGGAGATACGTAGGAGCAAGGTCAATCCTTGTCGGGTTCACCTTCCAAAAATCATAACTTTTACAATAATATTTTTCATCTAGAACTACGTGATCTCTGATTTTCCATTTTGAATGGAAATACGAAGGAGCAAGGCCAAATCCTTGTCGGGTTCACCTTAAAAAATTAAAATCTTTTCAAAATCATTTTTCACAATCTTTTATTTAGAACTACGTAATCCCTGATTTTCCATTCTGAATGGAAATACATATGAGCGAGACCAAGTCCTTGTCGGGTTCACCTCCCAAAAATTTAAAATGTTTTTAAGATCTTTTTTCCAAATAGTTTTTAAAGAACTACGTAACCCTGATTCTCCATTGCGAATGGAGATACGTAGGAGCAAGGTCAATCCTTGTCGGGCCCAATTAAAAATTTCAATAATATTCTCTTTAATATATAGTATTTGTTTGTTTGATTGATTTTTGCAAGAAACTAAATATTTTAAAAATTGCATTAATTTTGCACACTTAATTAAAAAGAACCATCTTTGGATGGACGTTATGAGGTGCTAATACCTTTCTCACACGTAATAGACTCCCGAACCTAAACTTGGTTTCAAAGACTAAAATCTTTAAGGTTTTTCTATAATTTTCCTTAATAAACTATGATGGCGACTCCTCTGTATTTTAAAATATTTTTTTGCTGTCTTGTCGTGACCCCGGTTGCGACACATGCCTTGAACTCCAAGGTTAAGACCAACTGGTTCACTTTGTAAGTTACACCATCTTAAAAACTACAAGACTACCTATGTATCCACTTCCTTATGAGTTGTTCCTATCCAAACTTTTTGAATACTACAACCTAGACGTTTCTAAAGAAATTTCCATATCTCTTACTCACAACAACATTATCAAACTCAACACCCTTCATCACATGGGAATAATTCCATTTGACAATGAGTGGGCGTTCAAGGATGAAACCCCACCACTCTCCACTGACACCTTAACACAGTTTGATATCCAACAATCTTTTGCTACTCTCACATTGTCTATCTAGTAGCCATATGCAAAAGTTACAAAGTTGTTGCGACATCATCATATTGTTGGTAAAGATGTTGAAGAAAATCCGGACAATGCCTCAAACGAATCTGAACCTACTCCTGCTGCTCATGATGGGGAAACCAATGAAGACGAATCATCTGATGAAGAGGCTAACAACATGGATAGTGCTGATGCTGCCATTGATGACGATACCTACTCCACTACAACTGCCATGTTCGACTAAAGAGAGTTGACATTTGCCGTTGTTGCTGCTTCTTCTATTTTGACCTTTATTGGTTTTTACTCTGAATATCTTTGATATCTTTGAACTTCCTTAATCTCACTTAGTCTAGGTTTTGCTGTGATCAATATACTTAATTTGTTTATTACTCCCAATTTTGATTATGTCCAAAAAGGAGTAGAACTTGATATAACTTGATATGCATTATAAACTTGATATAACCTGATACGCATTACTTTCAGAACGTACTAATATGTGATATGTGTGCAAATGCATTGTTATGAGAATGTACTAATCTGTTATATATGTGACATACATTGCTTTGAGTTCATTGATATGATCTATACTATGTTGAGGAGATTTCATTTTGGCCATCATCAGAAAAGGGGCCAATTGTTGCTATTAGTTAATCTATGTTGTTTTGATGATGTCCATAGGAAAATGATAGCCTAGAATAGCTAGAATTCAAATAGGACATAGATGTGTGTATGAACTTGATGTGGGCCAAGCAAGCTAAATGTGTTAAATCCTTCACACTTAATTGATTAGAATGTTAATCTAATCTATTAGGCCATGTCTGGTGTGTGTGATGGTTAAATTTGTTGTTTCGCTGTCGTACTAGTTGATTAGAATATTAATCTAGTCAATTAAATTCATTTTGGAACATGAACTTGAGCACTTTCATAATCTAGTTGATTAGCTAGATAACCTAATCATTGAAACAATTTTGTGGAACGCTTTTTTTCAAACTAAAGAGATCAAGGAAAGGGTGTTGTAGAGTTCTTAGAGCATTTTTGTAGTTGTGCCTTATTGTTCATCAAGATTTCATGAAGATGGTGTAATAGTGATATCAAGCTTTGTATTGATTAAGGTGTTTTTGTTCCATCACAAGTTTATCCTACATGTATCATTGTTATTGTTTTAGACTAGTTTTTGTGGTTTCTTGGTTTTGAAATTCTGTCCTTCTATCACAATGATTGTGATAGGGGTTAGTAATTGCTTGTAACATTACTATTTTTCATTTCTTGAAGGATTGTTTCAAGAGTGTGTTTCTAGAGTTTTGGAATTATGTAGGAGATTCTTGTATTCCTTCTCTTGTTGTTATAGTGAAATTTCTAGTGTGGATAGCTAGAGACTGGATGTAGATTCTATAACATCCCTACCGAAAATTACTTAATTAAATAAATAAACAAATAATTGAAATTAATACGACTTAATTTTATTATTTTCAAAATGCGGGAATATTTAAAATATTGTACAACGCGCCAAAAGCTATTTAATAATAGTAGTAAAGTTATTACAATTTTTCCAAAATTCAATAAAGATAGTAGTATAACTTAAATAAGTTCCTGGCTCAAATCCCAAAATAGCCCCCCTCTCCGTCTCTAAGTGTCAACAGCATCACCTATAGCATCATCTACTCCCGTGCAAAGAATTACATGATCATCGCTAAGGAAAAACATAAAAGGGTGAGCTTATAAATACAAAATAACAGAATAAAAGCAATACACCCATATGATTCATCCTAGTTAGTTCTTGGCCAAGACCTTAATATCCCAAGGCTTTTCAACATTCAATTCACACAACAGTTAGCCATGGACTCAGGATGTATGATGCTCACACGAACCTGCCCGTTTGTGGTCTTGCTTCTACGAACCTCCCTGTTACTAGTCTTGTTATACGAACCTCCCCGCTCGTAGTCCTACTCTACGGACCTACCCGCCTGTAGTCCTCCACCATGCCGCCGGGCACCACTCGCCGACACCGCCGGGCGCTTCCTCCTCGTGCCATCAGGCGCCACTGCACCTTTGGGATCTCTACTATACCATACCGCCTGGCGGAACTCCCCCTACCGCCAGGCGCCATGCATCAACAGTGGCCACTGCCACTGATTTGTTTCCGTCCGCCTTGCGGCGAAAGCAATTCCCACTTCTCATTTTACCAATTAACATGCTTCCTGGAATATATCTTAGCACATACAACAAAACATTTATGACATCCATTTCATTATCTCACTTCTCCCCCTTTTCTATCTTTAACCTTCCTTAATCCCAACATACCATATTCATCTAAAATTTTCCATATTTAGACATATATATTTATAATGAATTTTCTAATTGAAGAGCCAACATCACGAAATCCCTATCATTAAACCAAAATAGGCTGCACTGTTAGGCCGCCTGGCGGCAGTTCATGCGCCACCAGGCGGTGCATACACCCCTTGGTTCCGCCCAGAATTTCCAGTACCAAACTACACTCCAATTTTTCTAGTTACAGTACCCACATTCATCCCACAGTTTCTATATGCAGACACTATACAGGGTTGGTACATCATTCATACTAAAGTCAATTATGAATAATCAACACATCAATCATAGAACATTTCATGCATTTTACTCCCAATTCCCGCATAAACCCTAACCCCCAATTCCATTCTCGAGTTCATGTAACTTCCATTAATTTAGTCACTGCAACCAATAATTCATCATACAATTGTTATATGTGCAACTTGAATTCAATACTAACACTACCATCACTGATCAACCAATCAAAACGAAAGAAAAACCAACAATAACAGTACCTCGCCTGGCGGTTCATCCCCGACCGCCAAGCGGTTCATTCGCAAACCCAGAAACACGAGTATAACCACATGTGGCGCCTGGCGGCAGTTCTTGTGCCGCCAGGCAGTTTCTAGAAAAATCCAGAAAGCGCAAATAACACCAGCAATTCAAGTGTTCAAAATTCAACATGGTCCAGAATTCATCATCAAACGATATAACAATAAATCATACAAACAGAACTCCCCTAACCTGGGTTTCCGTAGCTTTGCCTTGGCTCTCGCAAGCTTTCCCTTGACCGCCAATGCCTTCCTTCTCCTTTCTCTCAAGATAGCCCTCAGTTTTGACTCAAAACTCACCCAAAACCCACCAATTCGTGCTCTCTACTGTACCCACACTGATAACCTCACCAAACCCTTTCTCCTTCTCCTAATTGGCTTTTTATTGAGTTTTTAAAATGGTTAAATTGCCTTAAAACGAATTTTGCAATTAGTCTACCATTAATCTCCCTAATGGCCTATTACCTTCTGTTTTCCCAGCCACCCTTGCTGCCATACACCCTAGGGTTTACGTGCCTTTTCACGTGCATGCTAGAGTAAATTTTAGCAAAAAGAAAATACTTTGTTCAAACCAAGGTTTGAACCCATCACCACACAATTCCACTTCAAATGTACAACCAATTCAACCAAGTCATATTACATGGTAATATTCATATGTCAAATATTATATCCTTACTTATCACACCCAAGCATCTGTAGAAAAATTACTAAGAATTAAATAACACCTAATTGACACACATAGGACTCGAACCCAAGTCCTCTCACACAATCAAAGTACTCTCAACCATATGAGCTAGCACTTTTCCACATCTTGAATATTAGCATTTAATGCCATATAGGTTTCTCTCACTCGCTTTAATTAAATAATTATTTATTTAATCATTTAAATTTAGCGGGTCTTACATTCCCCCATCTTATAAAATTTTCGTCCTCGAAAATTAGAACTTACCAGCAAATAGATGAGGGTACGATTGTTTCATTAAGTCCTCCATCTCGTAGGTCATCTCCTGTGTGGCTTCATCCCAGAGGACCTTCACGGTCCTGATCTCCTTCCCTCTCAACTGTTTAATCTGTGAATCCAAGATTCGCACCATCAAAGTACTCTCAACCATATGAGCTAGCACTTTTCCACATCTTGAATATTAGCATTTAATGCCATATAGGTTTCTCTCACTCGCTTTAATTAAATAATTATTTATTTAATCATTTAAATTTAGCGGGTCTTACATTCCCCCATCTTATAAAATTTTCGTCCTCGAAAATTAGAACTTACCAGCAAATAGATGAGGGTACGATTGTTTCATTAAGTCCTCCATCTCCTAGGTCATCTCCTGTGTGGCTTCATCCCAGAGGACCTTCACGGTCCTGATCTCCTTCCCTCTCAACTGTTTAATCTGTGAATCCAAGATTCGCACCGGTCCAGCCTCCATAGTTAGATTCTCCCGAACCTGAATATCATCTGCTTCCAGCACATGTGAGGGATCTGAGATATACTTTCTCAAATGTGACACATGGAAGACATTATGTAAATTCGCCAAATGAAAGGGTAATGTGATCTCATACGCCACTGGACCTATCCTCCGAGTTATCTGATATGGCCCAATGAATCTTGGAGTCAGCTTTCTTGACTTGAGAACCCTACCAACACCAGCGGTTGGAGTCACACAAAGGAACACATGATCTCCAGCCTCAAACTCCAATGGCTGTCGTCTTTTGTCAGCATAAGACTTTTGTCGGCTCTGAGTAGCTCACATTCTATCCTGAATTATCTTCACGTTATCAATAGTCATCTGCAAGAATTCAGGACCCAACACCACTGTTTCACCATCTTGATTCCAACACAATGGAGTTCTGCACCGGCACCCATATAGTGCCTCACAAGGAGCCATCCCGATACTGGAGTGGTAACTATTATTGTAAGTAAACTCCACCAAAGGAAGTACCTCACTCCAACTACCCAAATGATCCAACACACAAGCTCGAAGTAGGTCCTCAAAAGACTGAATGGTCCTCTCTGACTGTCCATTAGTCTGGGGATGATATGCTGAACTCATCCTAAGTTGTGTTCCTAATGCTTCTTGCAGAGACTGCCAAAATCTTGACGTAAACCGAGGATCCCGATCAGATACTATGCTGGCTGGCACTCCATGCAGTCTGACCACCTCCCTCACATATAACTCTGCCAATTTATCCATTGACAGTTTCTGGTTTATTGGCAGGAAATGGGCGCACTTCGTCAGTCGATCCACAATCACCCAAATCGCATCATAACCCCTGGTGGACCTAGGTAAGTGGGTTACGAAATCCATCGCTATGTTGTCCCACTTCCACTGAGGAATCTCTAAGGGTTCCAGGGTGCCTCCCGGCCTCTGGTGTTCTATCTTTGCTTTTTGACAAACTAGACATGATGCTACAAAATCAGCCACGTCCGTCTTCATGCCCGTCCACCAGAATGTCGCTTTCAAGTCTTTATACATCTTAGTCATACCTGGATGTATGCTAAGACGACTTTTATGGCCTTCCTCTAAGAGCATCTTTCTCAGTACCCGACTCCTGGGTACACATACACTTTCTCTGAACCGTAGGATGCCATCATTACCCATCTTGAAATCTTTTCTCTTCTCGGTGCCCAACTCAGTGATGATCTACTGTAGCTCGGAATCCTTTCCCTGATCCACCCTAACCTCATCCAGAAATTCATTAGTAATTCGCAGCATACTACACCGTATATAATCTGCCTCGGTGTGTAACCCCAAGTTCATATCTCGCAACTGCTCAATAAGCTCTAGCTCTTTTATCATCAAGGCCGATACGTGCACCCTCTTTCTGCTCAAAGCATATGCAACCACATTTGCTTTACCAGGGTGATACAACAACTCGAAGTCATAATCTTTTAGATACTCCATCCATCTGCGTTGCCTCATGTTCAATTCTTTCTGATCGAACAAGTACTTCAAGCTCTTGTGGTCACTGTACACCTGAAATTGGGAACCATACAAATAATGTCGCCAAGTCTTTAGAGCGAACACTACTGTAGCTAGTTCCAAGTCATGCGTCGGGTAATTCTTCTCATGCACTTTCAATTGCCGAGACGCATAAGCTAGTGGACGCTTCTCCTGCATCAGTACATAACCCAACCCTTGATATGAAGCATCGTAGTATACTTCGAAAGTCCTAGCTGTATCAGGAATGGCCAAGACAAGAGTTGTGGTCAACCTTATCTTCATCTCTTCAAAACACCTCTCACAACTATCCGTCTAGGCGAAAGGCTAATCTTTATTTCGAAAATCCCTCCACGAATCTCCAATAATACCCAGCCAACCCTAGAAAGCTCCTCACCTCTGATACTGTTTGAGGTCTCTCCCAATTCATCATTGTCTCTACCTTTGTCGGGTCCACTGCAATACCCTGAGCCGAGATCACATGGCCAAGGAACTACACCTCTTTCAGCCAAAACTCACATTTGGACAATTTCCCATACAGTTGATGCTCCCTAAGCACATCTAACACCACACGCAGATGTTGTTCATGGTCCTCCCGGTTCTTGGAGTAAATAAGAATGACGTCTATGAATACAACGACAAACTTATCTAACCAAGGTCTGAAAATCCTATTCATGTAATCAATGAATATCGCCGGGGCATTGGTCACTCCAAAGGGCATCACTACATATTCATAATGCCCATAACGCGACCGGAATGCAGTCTTCTGAACATCTTTTGGTTTCACCAGGATTTGATGATACCCCGATCGCAGATCAATCTTTGAAAATACCCCTGCTCCTCTCAACTGGTCTAGTAAGTCCTCTGTTCTGGGCAGCTGATATTTATTTTTGATCGTAAATTTATTCAGCTGATGATAGTCCACACAGAGTCGGGAGCTTCCATGTTTTTTCTTAACTAGCAGCACTGGGGCCCCCACGGGGACGCTCTTGGTCGTATGAACTTCTTTTCTAATAAATCCTCAATCTGCCTCTTCAATTCGGCCAACTCTGCCGGGGCCATTCTATATGGAGCCATTGATACTGGCCCAGCTCCAGGGACGAGATCTATAGCGAAATCTACATCCCTGCTGGGTGGTAATCCAGGCACCTCATCTGGAAACACATCGACGTATTCTCCCACTACCGGTATGCTTCTAACCAGATCAACTGCACTTCTCTTCTCCGGCTGCACCATTATCACATAACAAAAAGATCCACCAGTTGCCTCCTGTACTACCTCACAGGTGGAGATTAAAGGTAGCCCATCATTCTCAGGAAATACCACATTGCGTCGTCCGCAATCAATCATGACGCGATTGTCCGACAGCCAGTCCATCCGAGTATCACGTCCAATCCCTCCAATGGCAAGTAAATGAGGTTCACCTTGAACATGTGCCCTGCCACCTCAATAACACAATCGGAACATGCCAGATTGTGGATACTTGCCCTGATGCAGGTGTCGAGACTGCCAGCTCACACCCCAAATCACGAGCTACTAGTCCAAGCCTACTCACACACTCTTGGGAGATGAATGAGTGAGTAGCACCTGAATCGAACTGAACAAAAACACTCTTCCCGCAGCTCGGGGTCGATCGGCTAACGCCTTCTGGGGTTTTTTGCTGCGGTGTTACTCCTCCAGCCGTCTTCTTAGTAGGACACTGACTGGCATAGTGTCCCATCTTCTCACACTTTTAACATTTCACGTTCTCCGTGCCAACACCTGAACTGCCCGCCGCCTTCGTACAGTTCCTACGAAGGTGTGGGCCACCACAATTATAACATCGCAGCCCTGAGGAGGAAGACTACGGCCTGTTGTATGGTGTCTTCTTCTGTTTGGGTCCAATCTCCAGCTCCTCTACGGTCCTGGCCTGCTCCACCAGAACTGGAAACTCCTAGATCCGCAATGGCACCAGGACTCTACGCAGCTCGTGCCTCAAGCCTCCCTCAAACTTACGACAGCGCCATTCCTCTATGATCGCCTACGAGTAAAACCTCGCCAAGTACTCAAAGCGATCAATATAGGTCTGCACAGGTTGATTCCCCTGCTGTAATGTGAGGAACTCCGCCTCCAGTGCATGCTTGGCTGAGTCTGGAAAATACTTTTCCAGAAATCTGGTTCTGAAACTCGTCTAGGTCACCTCCTCCTGACGGGTCTGCATCTACTGCTGCATCCTCGTCCACCAGTACTCTACATCACCCACTAGCAGGAACGTGGCAAAGCTCAATTGTTGTGCTTCAGTACACGCCAGCACTTTGAATATTTTCTTACACTCCCTAAGCCAAGCATCAGCCTCATCAGGAGTAGCTTTACCATTGAACTTCGACGACTTATGCTTCAGCACATCCTCCATAGTCATTGGTCTCGCTAGTGGTACTATGGCCCTGGGTTGTGCCGCCACAGGCTGCATAGCGTCCACCATCCTATGGATCGCCTGTGCGATCTCGTCAGCGCCAACCTCATTTCTTCTCCTCCTATTTACCATAGCCTGAATGCACCACATATTAACTGATAAATCAAACAATTTATATTTCAATTTCATAGTAAGACAAAACAACAGATACACATGTCATCACGATACGCTCACTCCCCAAAGACCCCATGAAATCATTGAAATCACGGCTCTGATACCAAATGTAACGTCCTAGCCGGAAATTACTTATTAAAATAAATAAAAAATATAAATAAAATAACAACCTCATTTATTTATCATCAATTCCCAAAAGCGCAGGAAAAACATTTAAATCTCGATGTTCAACGCGCCAATATAAATAAAATAATTCGTATCACTACATAATACAAGTAAAATCGTCTATGTAATTATTACAATAAAACCATAGTCCAATCATGAAAACTAGTGGTAACAAAATCCTTGGGACATCCCCACTCCGTCTTTAAGCGTTTGCCTGCTCACCTGCATCAACATCTGCTCCCATGTAACAAGTTACATGATCATCGCCACACGCACACAGATAGGGTGAGCTCATTTAAATAAAATCAACAATATCAAAGTAAATACCATATTAACAAATGTAAACCCAGTTAGTACTCTTCTCCCTTTTCTTTTACTACTTCACTTTCAATACTTGCCTTTAGACGTCTATCATCTTTATACCCTTTAGGTGAGAACAATGATCGATCTTTGCTGTATGAGTGTCCACCCGCCCCTCCGACTACAGGCCACCACCTGATCGTCCACACGTGGGAATAACCTTGCCACAACATCTCACCGTGACACCAAGTGGAGCTCCCCGAAACAAACATAATGTTTGTAGCTATTCTAGACTACCAAAACTCTATCAGAATACTCTGAAGAGGGCAATCATCCGAACCTCACCGTACGAGCCACAACTCGCACACTCCACTGGACTTCCTAAACCACCAGGCTACATCCTAGAGTGGTCACGTGTTACTCCAATACGGGTTACACTCGTAACTAGACCCCCAATCAAAGTCTCGCATCACGAACATCACCTAAAGCTGTATAGAAACCTTTCCTCGTGCACCATCACTGAACTAAAACCGCTTGGCGCGCATCTCACGTCGCCAAGCAAACACTGGGTTCAGACCGCCTGGCGGGCATCACACACCGCCAGGCGCCACGCGCCTGCAGCATCATCACTGCACCGTCACCGCTGGGCAGACTCCACCAGGCCGCCGGGCGCCACTCGCCGCCACCGCCTGGTGCTTCCTCCTCGTGCCGCTAGGCGTCATTGCACCTTTGGGATCTCTGTTATACCATCCCGCCTGGCGGAACTCCCCCTACCGCCAGGCGCCAAGCATCAACAGTGGCCACTGCCACTAATTTGTTTTCGTCCGCCTGGCGGCTCGCTTTTGCCGCCAGGAGCCATACCAGTAGCGCAATGCTACTGGTTTTTGGCACTTAAAACAGATCCCACTGGATCTTAAATCATACCACACACCAACTTATAGAACAATTAGGACACACGAAGCATAGTTCTATTACTAGAATATCATACACACCTTTTAAATCATGTAAATTGTAATTACCAATGTCGCACAAACTTCTTAAAATAACAAAAACAATATAGCATATTAACTACAACACCCAATAAGCATAATTTTCATACATCCCTACACATTCATAAAACTGAATTGAAATTCACACATTGCATTTAGCATTTTGTTCTCATTTATTTGCATACCATCTCTCTAACAATAATGCCCATGCAATTCCAACTTCTCATTTTACCAATTTAGCATGCTTCCTGGAATATATCTTAGCACATACAACAAAACATTTATGACATCCATTTCATTATCTCACTTCTCCCCCTTTTCTATCTTTAACCTTCCTTAATCCCTATATACCATATTCATCTAAAATTTCTCATATTTAGACATAGGACTCGAACCCAAGTCCTCTCACACAATCAAAGTACTCTAAACCATATGAGCCAGCACTTTTCCACGTCCTATATATTAACATTTAATGCCATAAAGGTTTCTCTCACTCGCTTTAATTAAATAATTATTTATTTAATCATTTAAATTTAACGGGTCTTACATAAAGTAGATTTGGCAGTTTGATCATTATTTACATGTGATATTACCGGATGTATCTGTCGGTAAAGGTTGCAATCGCTTTACCGATGCATGTATTTGCCAATAATTATTGATAGACACGAGATCCATCGGTTAATTTTACAGACAAGCTGGTTACCGATAGAATTTACCCGTCAAAAATCTGGGCAAAATTATCGTTTACCGCGGATATGAACATTTATGGACAGATATTGCCGACGGTAATACATGATTTTCTTGTAGTGTCTTCATACTTAGCATTGTGTGTCCATGAAGATTGATGAAAAGAGTCACCAAAATATGAGTGAATGCCGACTCTTGATCGGATAAGCACACACAGTCCAAGGTGCTCAAGTCATCCAATTACAGTAGCAAGAAGTTCATGAAGACCTTCTAGAGTGAAAATTCCTTGGGAGCTCTACTCAACCAAGGAATCCTACAACATAACAAATGAAAAATAAAATCTAATCTTATAAAATTCTATTATTGTTTAAAGAAAAGTTAAATCTTACAATTTGTTTAGAAATTTGATGACCGTAGACGGGCTAACTTCTACTTTTCATGACGGGATGGTGGTGAAGGAGGCTCGGGACAATCACCTTCAGAATGTGGGGGCCTAGACTTTTCTTTTTCCATCAATATCTTTTCTTCAAACTTTCTATACCCACCACGACACAATAAGTGTGAGTTACTATTTTGAGCACTTACTCCTTGGGCTTTTGTCCTCTTTTCCTATAACATAAAATTCATTGTATGAATTAGTTGAACCTGTACAAAATTTCAATAAATTAGTTCAACTATGGCTAACACAATGCAACAATAATTTCAAATCATAATAAATAAATCAATATATTTAAGCATTAATATTAATAATTCCATAAATTAATATAATAAATCACTTATCAAAAATACACAAAAATAAATATAGGCTTATTCCAAATAATTTTTGAAGATAAAAATAGGAACCAGGGAGCGTGGAATACGAGCAACAACAGAGAATGCAATCCTAGGCACTTTGAAAAGTTGCATAATCTCAACCAATGCAACAATACTAGGATATTAATGCCACAATACCTATATCAATGACAGTAAAAAGACCCAAATTTTACAAACATTACGAACAAAGCACCCAAGCGAAGACACAAACTTATTCAAAATCACAAAAAAATTAATTCTTACACTAACTTAAATCCTAACAACAAGGAAACATGAACAACGCATCCAAAACCCAAAAAAATGCAAAAAAAAAAACAAAAGAAAAACACTAACTAGTGGTGGACGGGTGATCCAATGGCCTCCCTCTTCCCAAAAAAGCAAGGGCGACAATGGTGAACGCGTGAAGTAGCGACGACGACAACGATGGACACGTGATGTGTAACATGCCAGCCGAATATTACTAATTTAAATAAAATAAAATAGAAATAAATATAAACTCTCATTTATTACTATTGTCTTTCCCAAAACCACGGGAAATTTTAAACATTTATTAAAATTATCCCATTAAACCACAGTGTTCCAATAATCCATACTAGTTATTATTCTAGTAAAAATACACTTTACAAAAATCTAAAAATATAATGATAGTAAACTTCCATAAAAAGCTTTTCCATGCTAGCACCTCTCCGGCTCTATGCCTCACCAACATCACCTAAAACATCATCTGCTCCCGTGTGACAAGTCACACGATCATTGCCAAACACACAAAAAGGGTGAGCTCATGATAATACAAATATAAAATTAATAAAAATAGAGATTCACCCCAAACTACTTTATTCCATCTAAATTGCTTAATCTTAACAATCGATACCCAAGGATTTCAGATCATCGGCTCATTATACAAATGAAACTACTAATCAATTTACCTATACAATTACTTGGCCATCGACCCAGGATATATCATGCTTCCACGAACCTGGCCGTTCGTGGTCCAACCTCTACAAACCTCCGCGCTCGTAGTCCAACTCTACGAACTTTCCTGCCTGTAGTCCAACACACGTGATCCAACAACCAGGAACCTCCCCGCTCGCAGCAGCCCTTAAGTGTGAGCATGGAACATACGAACCTCACTGCTCGTATCTTCACACGAGAGCATCACAATATGAACCTCCCCGCTCATATTATCACGTTTTCATCATCAGTCATGAACCTACCCGCTCATGACACTATCAAACATCTCCTGGTGCAAGTCCACATCTCAACACATCAAAGCGAAATTAAGGAAAGCACACTGCGCTATACAAGGTACATACTCAAGCTGGTCTTATGGATTCCAATGCTTCAACGAACCTCTCCGCTCATGGTTCAACTCTACGAACCTCCCTACTCGTAGTCCAACAAGTGTGATTCATCCAGGTACAAATCTTCCCACTCGCAACTACTTTCAAGTGTGAGCACGGAATATACGAACCTCCCTGCTCGTATCCTCACACGAGAGTATCACTAATATGAATCTCCCCGCTCATATTAACCACGTGTTCCATCAACAATGATGAATACGGTCAAGCATATCCCATACCAAGACTAACACAACAAGCAATGTAAAATATATGACAATGCACCCTATGTAAGACTCATGAAATTTAATTAATTAAATAATTAATAAATGGGGGTAGTGAGAGCCTTTATGACATTAAATATTGATTGATATGACGCGGAAAAGTACTAGCTCAAGTGGTTGAGAGTACTTGATTGTGTGAGAGGACTCGGGTTCAAGTCATAAGTATGCCATTTAAGTGTTATTTAATTGTTTATTATTTTAACAATATGCTTGATCATGTTGAGTGATAATATAATCTTAGAATTATAAGAATTTTCATAAAACATGAATAGGTTGAATGGTGAGGAGTGATATTTCAGAGGAAAAATGTGAGGATTGAGTGCAACAAAGGAACTGAATTGGAAGAGAGTTAAAGGGAGGCCATTGGTGATCAAGGGAACTCTCCAAATTTCAAATTTCTAAGCAAAGGAATCCAAGTTAGGTGAGCTGGACTCTGTTATTCTAATTCATGTTATTATACTTGCATTTGAATGATTGTTGATAGCTTGAACTATGATGATTATGTGTAAACTTGTGTTTCTAGAAAATTTCCAGAAACCTCCTAGCGGACGATGAACTGCCACTAGGCGGACTCATGCATTTGTTGATGGCTTATGGGTTCTTGCGAGGAACCGCCTAGCGGCAAGCAATGTGCTGCTAGGCGACACATCCCTATGTACCCAATTTTTTTGGTTTTATTGAATTGCCAGGCGACGGGAACCAATTTTGGTTCGATTTTGATGTTTTTGGGGTTCTAGAATGACTCTAATCGAGGAAAAATGGAATTCATATATGTATTGATTGTTGAGGATTGAGAATTGTTGTAATTACGCTGTAATTGGATATTAATTGGGGGAAAATTGTATGAATGTGAATTTTAGAGTTGACAATTGAGGATTCTCAAAGTTGCACGAAATTAAGTGGTAATTGTTAATTAAATATCGTATATTGGAGTTTTAGGAATGGATCGTGACTCTAAACATGTGAGTGCAACCTATTGGGTCGTAATTTCGATTAAAACCAGAATTTTTAGGGTTGTTAATGTTAGTTTTGAAATGGTTGAAATGCCAAGAAAGGGGGGGGGGGTTGAATTGGCTAGTTAAAAATTTAGGCTATCTTTGAAAGCTAAAAACCACCTTTAATTGAATCCAATTAGATCACCAAGTTAGGATGCAAACACTACTGAACTGTATAATTTGAATCGGTAAAAAACAAAGTTAATCAATTGATTTTACTAAACAGATTCTATTAAGGTATAATCAACCGATTGAAACAGAAAAATAGTCGACTAAAATACTGAGAAAAATGCAAAAATGCATATTCGAGTTTTAAACTAGAAACAATGCACAAGAATGATCAAGATAGGTTCTAAATGATTATGCAAACGTGGTCAATGCTCCAGATGTCATGAAAACATGCAAGAACATGAAAAGATGATTAAAACACAAGTTCTTTAAACTTTAAAATGAATATGCAAGAGAGAAAGGTTAGCGAAGATAGGAGACCATAAGATTTTTATACTGGTTCACTCAAACCTGAGCTACATTCAGTTTATCAAGGCAACTTGGGCTTGACCTTGCACTATTGCAAAATATTTACAAAGTATTCATCCTCACACTTTCAAAATATTCAAAAACCACACAAGAGACTCTTGAATCACACAGGAGTCACACCAGCACAACAATAACCCTCTTGTAGACTTGGAAAACCACCAGGCACACACACAAAGCTTGACAAAGATTAAATCTTAGTGGTAGCACAACCCAGCCTACCACAAACCACTTTCTCCAAGCTTCTAACCAAGTCAAAAGCTCCAAGAATTGATCCAAGATCAATCTTCAACTGCTGCAAACTATATCATCACGAAGGAAAGAGTTTCCGGAACAATTTCATACAAAAAATGATCAGCAAACCTCTCTTTCGAAAATCACAGCCTTTGTAGTTAAACTGTTACGAAATTTAACAGGTTGATTTCCAAATCAATTAGTTGATTTCACTTGACTTAAGTGAAATCAGTCGATTAAAAAATAAATGAACTGATTGAATTTGTTGAAGTTTAAGACTACTGCAGCCAATCTTTTAACCTGTTAAAAAACCATTCAACAAATTAAAACAAACATTTTTACCTGTTGAAAAACCATTCAACAAATTAAAAGACACACATAAGACTAAATACATCTAACTAATGCTACAAGGTCTACACTATGAATTACAAACTTCAAATACATTTTCTTCATGATGTAACTATGTGGAGAACACACGTTCCAACCTTGATCAACATGAATACCGTCAAATCTCCTTTCCTTCATTAATGTAGGCTTTATTCCAATGGTAATGGCTTCAAGATAGTTCAAAAGGGCTCCATTAAATCTTCATCAAATCTTCAAGAAGCATACCACCTTGGCTTCTCATGTGAACCATCTCCCTTTGATTTGATGAAGTCAACCTCTATCTTCCTCTATCTAACTTCTTCTATCTTCCATTGCAAATTACTTTCATTTGTTGGATACCATTAAATTGATGAAGTGACACCTTAGCTTGAAACTTATGAACCTGAAAAATATTGACAGTAGCAATACACACAAGCTAGCAAGCACACAAATATGCACATGCTCCCCCTATCAATAATATGGGTTCAAATTCAGATTTGATTATTGATTCCAATTTTAATGCTCCTACTTAGTTCAATGTGATCAATTTTCCATTTTCCAATTTTTCTCCCCCTTTGGATTCATAAAAAAGAACAAATGCATAAAGAGAACAAACATTGCATATCCTTTCATTAATACTGGAACATAATACAACCAACAGAAACTGAAAATAGAGAACAAATGCATAAAGCTGATACAACTAGTCGACTAAAAATAAAAACAACTAACTGAAACTGACAGAGCACAAACTGAAAAAGCACAAACATGGATGCAATGCATGATCCTAAACAACCAACACACTCAGTCATCCTGAGGATCATTTCTGGTCTGGAATGAGTTCAACATGTCATGGATATCATGGATTTGGCCATGCATTGAATCTCTCATTGCAATAATTGTGATGTGCATGTTGGGACACATTGAGCTCATGCAACTGGTTCAACACCAACCTCTCAAAATGTTAGTACACAGGGCCTCTATCCTTTCGAGGGTTGTAGGGAATTAAGTCCATGGATCCAGCAGTTGGTTCTTCCTCTTGATTTGCACCACTTGGGCTAACTTCATGGTCATGTGCACCACCAACTACAACACCAGCATTGAGTTGCTCGTCATCAGATTGAGTTGCTCTTTGTTGACGACGAGGCATGATGAGCGTGGGTATGCCTATTTCTAAGAGAAGTATGATGCAAATGCAGCAATACAAGTATAGTATTTATAATTGAACAGACTGATTTTTAGAAATAGTCGATTAAATCAAGCCGATTTTCCTAATTAATTCATTTTAGGTTACCCAAACCAAATTAATGCAGTCCAAAACAGTATCTTTCAATGTGTTTTTATGAGTGAATAAATCAGTTCAGATCATGTGAGTTGCATGCACATTAGAATTGTACACTACACATGCTTTTTGGTCAAACAAATCAGTAAAAGCAACACATGGCTGATGAAATAATTGTTAGGAGTAGATAGTACCTAACAAAAACATGCTTTCTTTGACTAGGTCAGCTTTACAAGTCAATTCGTGAGTAAATCCACAGTTTAAGTAAAATCAACACATTGAAAAGCAGAATCAGTTAATTAAAGCAACATCAGAGCATCAGAGATTAAAACTAGAATCTGTTTAAGTGAAATCAGCTGACTGATTTTGAAAATCAATCAATTGAAAATCATAAAATTGAACTTCATTTATCCAGATTCAGTTTTAATGAAATCAATATATTGAATTGTGAAAATAGCAGATTAAAAATCATAGCAGATCAAACTTTCATCATTTAGTGGCAGTTTAAGTGAAATAAACACGTTGAAAAACAGAATCAACAGGGTGACATATCATGATTTGTGCAAACAGAGGCAGATTTAAGTGAAATCAACACGTTGAAATTAAAAATCAACAGGTTAAATATGATAGTTTTCAATTTTTGCATACAACACTTGATTTTTATGAAACCAATGCATGAATACATAAGATTAACATGCTAAAAACACATCATACCACACTCTTGATGTCTAATATGCGTAGTTCAGTTCTTAGCTTGTTAAACCTATCTCTAGCCAATGGTTTGGTAAACAAATCAGCCAATTGATGTTCAATTTTAACAAATTGAATTTCACAATCACCCTTTTGAACATGATCACAAATGAAATGATGTTTAATCTCTATATGTTTGGTTTTAGAATGTTGTATTGGATCCTTGGTTAAGTTGATTGCACTAGTATTATCACAATACAAAGGTACCTTGCTTAGCCTTACACCATAGACCAAAAGTTGATGCTTCAACCATATGATTTATGCACAACCATGTCCAACAACAATATACTCAGCTTCAGTAGTGGAGAGTGCCACACATGCTTACTTTTTGCTATTCCATTAGATTAGACTTGATCCAAGTAAATGGCAAGTACCACTTGTGCTTTTCCTATCCAATTTGCACCCTGCATAATCAAAATCTGAAAAGCCACTAAGAGTTATGTTAGAATTACATGGATACCATAAACCAACATTGTTTGTTCCTTTAAGGTACTTTAGAATCCTTTTTGTTCCTTTAAGTGTAATATCTAGCCTACTTGCGGTAAGATAGAGCAAAGACCCAATCAACCCTCTATATTTTGTTGAATCCATTGGTTGGCCAGCCTCATCTGCATCCATAAGAAATTTTGTTGCAATTAGAGTGGCAGCTTCCTTGCAATCCTCCATTTTGAACTTTTTCAACAAGTCAAAATAGTATTTTGATTGATTTAAAAATGTTCCATGCTTGAGTTGCTTGACCTGAGCCCTAGAAAGTAGGTAAGCTCACCCATCATGGACATCTCAAATTCTCCCTGCATAGCTGCAACAAACTCTTCACACAATGTGTTGTTATTTGAACCAAAGATGATATCATCAACATACACTTGAACAATTATAACATCATTTTCATGTTTTCTAATGAAGAGTGTTTTATCCACTACACCTCTAGCATTACCTTTTGATAAGAGAAAATTGCTTAGCCTTTCATATCACTATCATGGTGCTTATTTCAAACCATATAAGGCCTTTTTCAATTTTAAAACATGGTTAGGATAGAGATGATCCTCAAATCCAGGACGTTGTGATACATACACTTCTTCATTTAGCAAACCATTCAAGAATGCACTTTTCACATCCATTTGATGCAATTTAAAGTTACACATGCAAACATACGCTAAGAGTAATCTCACAGCTTCTAGCCTAGCTACAAGTGCATAAGTTTCATCAAAGTCAATGCCTTCTTCTTGATTATATCCTTTAGCAACTAGTCTAGCTTTGTTCCTTACAATATTACCATCTTCATCCATTTTGTTTCTAAAAACCCATTTACTTCCAATTATATTCATATCATCAATTTTAGGCACTAGAAACCACACATCATTTCTTGTGAATTGGTTGAGTTCATCTTGCATAGCAACAATCCAATTACTATCATTCAAAGAATCATTCACATTTTTAGGTTCAATTTGAGATACAAAAGCAACATGTTCACAATACAATCCTACGTCTAGTAGATACTCCTTGTTTGATATCACCTAAGATGTTGTCCTTTGACAAACCTTTACGCTAGATCCAATCCTTGAGCAAGTTGTTGTCTGTAGCTTTTTCACTCTCATCTTGTGAGGAACTACTTGTTGTTGAATCATCATTGACTTTCCATGCAATGTATGCACGTGACTTTCCATTACCTATCAACACTCTTCTCCTTTTCTTTGTTAGCATTTGGACATTCAATTTTGATATGTCCTTGTTTTCCACAGTTATAACAAGTAAAATTAGAAGAGTTTGATTCATTATGTTTGGAAGTATACCTCTTGCGATTACCTTTGCTACCTTTCCTTTTAAGATACTTACCAAACCTTTTGACAAGGAGATTCAAGTTCTCACTTTCCCTTGATTCAACCACCTCATCCTCGGGTTCCTCATTCTTCTTGGTGTTAGTCTTCAAGGTTATGTTCCTTACCTTTTTCTCACTTGACTCAAGCTCATTAAGCCTTTGCATCTCAATCTCATGCTCCCTAAGCTTGCCAAACAATGCAGCTGTAGATCTCTTGTTTCTGAGATAATCGTGACCTTTAGTTGCCAAGATCTATCAAGACATTTTAGCACCTTGATGTTTAACTCTTCTTTATCAAATTCCTTACCCAAACCCATGAGATGGTTAACTATGTGAGTGAATCTCTTTTGCACATCTGTTATAGATTCTCTTTGTTTCATCTTGAATAGCTCATACTCTTGAATTAAGGCATGTTTCCTTGCTCTCTTAACATCATTGGTTCCTGCATGAGTCATTTCAAGAACCTCCCACATTTCCTTGGCACTCTTGTATTGTGAAACACGGAAAAACTCATCCATGTTGAGAGATGAAGTGAGGATATATTCTTTTCATTGCAATCATATTGGGCTCTTCTCCTTTCTTCCTTGGTCCATTTAGTCCATGGGTTATCAACCTGCACATTATCAACAATATGCTTCGGAGTATATGGTTCATTTACGATTACATCCCATATCCCTTGATCTATTGATTCAATAATGATTTTCATCTTAATTTTCCAAAATTGGTAATTAATACCACTAAAAATAGGGGGTCTATGAATTGAGGCACCTTCAGCAAAGGGTAACTTGTTTTCAGCCATTTCAAGTAGTTCAAAAAAAAATTTAGGACCTTACTTGAGCAAATTTCAAGTACCTAGCTCTAGATACCAATTGTCAGTTTTGAAATGGTTGACATGCCAAGAAGGGGGGATTGAATTGGCTAGTTAAAAATTTAGGCTATCTTTGAAAGCTAAAAGCCACCTTTAATTGAATCAATTAGATCACCAAGTTAGGATACAAACACTACTGAACTGTATACTTTCAATCGGTCAAAAATAGAGTTAATCGATTGATTTTACTAAACAAATTATGTTCTAGCATAATCAACCGTTTGAAACAAAAAAATAGTCGACCAAAATACAAGAAAACATGTAGAAATGCAGATTTGAGTTTTAAACTAGGAACAGGGCACAATAATGATCAAGACAGGTTCTAAATGATTATGCAAACATGCTGAATGCTGCAGATGTCATGAAAACATGCAAGAACATGAAAAAAATGATTAAAACACAAGTTCTTTAAACTTTAAAATGAATATGAAAGAGAGAAAGGTTAGAGAAGAGAGGAGACCACGAGATTTTTATACTAGTTCACTCAAACCAGAGCTACATCTAGTTTGTCAAGGCAACCTAAGCTTGACTTTGCACTATTTCAAAAGATTTACAAAGTATCCACTCTTACACTCTCAAAATATGCAAAAACCACACAAAAGACTCTTTAATCACACAAGAGTCACACCAGCACAACAAGAACCCTCTTGCAGACCTGGAAAACCACTAGGCACACACACAAAGCTTGACAAAGATCAAACCTTAGTGGTAGCACAACCAAGCCTACCACAAACCACTTTCTCCAAGCTTCAAACCAAGCCAAAAGCTCCAAGAATTGATCCAAGATAATCTTCAACTGCTGCAAACTGTATGATCACAAAGGAGAGAGTTTCCACGAGTTTCCCGAAGAATTTTGTGCTAAAAAATGATCAGCAAACCTCTCTTTCGAAAATCACACCCTTTATATTCAAATTGTTACAAAATTCAACCGGTTGATTTTCAAATCAATCGATTGATTTCACTTGACTTAAGTGAAATCAGTCGATTAAAAAATAAATCAATTGATTGAATTTGTTGCAGTTTAAGACTACTGCATCCAACCTTTTAACTTGTTAAAAAACCATTCAACAGATTAAAAGACACACCTAAGACCAAATACATCTAATTAATGCTACGAGGTCTACAATATGAATTACAAATTTCAAATACACTTTCTTCATGATGTAACTATGTGGAGAGCATATGTTCCAGCCTTGATCAACATGAATACCATCAAATCTCCTTTTCTTTCATCAATGTAGGCTTCATTCCAACGGTAATGGCTTCAAGATAGTTAAAAGGGCTTCGTTAAATCTTCATCAAATCTTCAAGAAGCATACCATCTTGGCTTCTCATGTCAACAGTTAAGATTCGCAGGTGCAGCGAGAGGTTATGAGTTTTTGGAATTGCAGGAATTGCTTGGCGTCACCCAGTTTGCCGCCAGGCGCTATACTAGAGTTGTGGGCTTTGTGGGTTTGGATGTACTATGGTGGTTGGAAACTAATCAGGGTCTTATGAAGTATGATTTTAGGAGCTGGGAGTATTATAGGGATCGACCTAAGTTGAAAACTTGTGATAAATATTACTAAGATTTAATGGTGATATATTGGTAATTGGAGGACTTTAAGTAATGAGGAATAGTCACTATGGGGGATTGGTTAGATAAAATAAGTAAGTCTTGGTAATGATTGGTGATGTGAGAGGTAAGAGTTCAGGAATACATACATACATAAGAAATTAGGTGGATAGGCATGAATTTGTTAAGCCATCGGATAGGCCAAAGTTCTGAGATAAATCAGATCATATTATGACTTGAGTGGTACCAATAGTGTTCTTAATTAGCTGTGATGTTGGGTTTATATCATTGGTATAAAGCATTGAATTAATTTAAGGTTATGTTTGGCTAAGTATCTTAATGATACATTTTGAATTAAGAAATTCTTTAGGTTGTAATTATGATGGTGGTAATGTACTAGACACTCTTATTGAGCAAAGATATGATAATTGGACTTGTTGAGTGACTATGTGAGTAAGGATGAGAACCAATGGTGCTTGAATCCAAACCAGCACCAGTACTATGCAAGTACTAGTGTGGCGCCTAGCGGGAGTGTAGGAGTCGACAAGCGATGGTGGCGATTCTAGAAAGTAATAAGGAAGTGTGGCACCTAGCGGTGAAGGCAGTCCTGCCAGGCGATACCTGCAGAGGCATGACGTGTAGAGGCGCTTGGCGGTACGTGTCCCCCGCCAGGCGGTCTGTAAGTGTGGTGCGCCTAGCGACTCGAATACTGCGCTAGGCGATATTGTGAGGCAAAGGTGCTGTGCCTATTTTGGGTATGCGTGGTCTACAAGGCTTTGATGATACTTCAAAGGTTGGCTTGCTGGTGTTCCTAGAGTTGTGGCTCAGAACGTATCCCTTGAGTTGTGGCACGGGATAGGGGTTAAGCACGTGGCATACCTTGAATTGTGGCTCAGAATGACATCTCTTGAGTTGTGACTCAAGATGGCAGATGAAAATGAGGAACTCTTGAGTTGTGGCTCGAGTTAGCGAGTGTTGCCGGTGTGAGTGTGCACGTTGTGGCGTGTACGGATGGTTCAATTAGATATCCCTCTTCAGTATTAGACAGATGAGTTTGGTAGTCTTGGGACGTTACAAATGTTATTAGTATTGGGAACTCCACCTAGCGTCACGGAGTATGGTCTGTAGCATAGTTTCCTGCAGGTGCTCTACCAGTTATGGTTGGTAGGTGTGGCAACAAGACATCTCGAAGTACTCATCTGAAGACGTAGAACACGGTTAACATGGTGGTGGCCATGTGTTATGAAATCAAAGGAAAGATTTCCTTTGGTGTATTTATCATATATATATATATATATATATATATATATATATATATATATATATATATATATATATATATATATATATGCATATATGTTTATTTTATTGTTAGCTCACCCTATATGCTTGTGTTTGGCAATGATCGTGTATGCGATACACGTGAGCAGATGATTTTGTAAGTGGATTTGGTAAGGCATAGAGCCGGAGTGGGGCTAGCTTGTGAGATTTTCTATAGATTTATTTTTATTATGGATTTTTCAGATTTGAAATATTTGGTTTATGAACATGGATTTAATTTATAATTGAGTTTATAAGTTGAATTTGAGATACTTTTTAAATGTAATAAAGTTTTAAATTTTCTGCATTTTTGGGAAATGAGGTTTCATTAATTGACTATTATTTAATATTTCTTTATTTTATTATTTAAATCCGTAATATCCTGTCGGGATGTTACACCTTGCCACTGCACCATCGCCTGGCGCAACCTAAGTGTCGTCAGGCAAAATGGCATTACAGACCGCCTGGCGGTTCCACATCACCACCGGGCGCCACAACACAAGACTTCCCTGTTTCCTACTATCACCTGGTAGTCCACTCTGCACCGCCAAGCACTACACTAGTAATGTGACACTACTGGTTTTAGGTACTTTAATTCAGTTCCTAGCATTCAACCATTCAATTGTCAAACATCCAAAAATCAAAATATGCATTCATATACTCCAAATTACAACATCACAACATATATGCATCTTTCAAGTATAAGCACACATTCCTCTCTTTTATAATTCATATATACTCACATCTTAAATCAATGCCAACATTCAATTTGAACCCAAGAGTAAACCATGGTCATATGGAATTATGAAATAATAAGACAAGAGACACATAACTCATTTATTCATACAAAGCATAAGTCTTACCTCATTCAATAACTATAGGAACCCCTTTTTTACCAATTCCCTATGTCAAATTAAGATTAACATCAACACTTAGTCATTTAACTCACATATATTCGAATTGATACAATTGCACAATTACACAACTAATACACCACGTATGACACAATCAAAGCTATATACTTATTCTGCATGCCCCCGCAATCCCATTACATTTAAAGCATGATTATCATGTTCCCATACTGGCCCAAAACCCATCATGATCATGCAACACTTGGTCATAGTGATATCATCAATAGTGGCCTTTTTTCACACACTTATAACATCATACATTCGAGCTAACATATATAGATTTATATATTCAACAAGGCTAAGCAAGTACAACCAAAAACATACTCATCAATCACACATCTTCATAAAATTAAATATTTTTAACCTCTTAAAATTTTAAATTAATGGTGTTATTGCTTTTTTTTCGTTTTAATTTTAAACTAATTCTAATTCTAAATTAAAAATATTTAATAAAAATATGCATTTTAATAAGAATATCCATATAACATTTATATACAGATTAAATTTTGTCTCAATTTGGAGAGGAACAAAAATTCTAAATTTAAAAAAACAATTAGGACCAAATTGAAAACAAATAACGAATATTGGGACCAAATTGAATATAAAAAATTGACTCTGACACGTGACATGATATTGGCTTGACACGTGGATTTTTTTTAAATTAAAAAAAATTTAAATTAAAAAAAATTAAAAAATTAAAAAATCACAAAATGACATATGGCATGATATGAGCTTGACACGTGTATATTTTTTTAAATTAAAAAAATTAAAAAAGGAATAAAATGACACGTGGCGGTTACTGTTCACATTCGTTAACTATTTTAACGGTGTTAGCGAAAAGGAGCAAATTGAATAAAATTGACGAATATTAGGACCAAATTGAAAAAGAAAACAAAAGTACGACCACATTGAAAAAATTGAACGAAAACTAGGACCAAACCATTATTTAAGCCCTATTACAAATAATACTATTAGGGAATTCAAACCAACAATCATGAGTAACATATATCTCTAGCTATAGACCTCCAATTCAAATCTCAACCGTTTAAAGTAAAGAACAACATGTTATGGATCACTTGTCAAAATTTCACCTAAATTGGATGGTTAACGAACTGGGAAATGCAATTTTTTATGAAAATTGCGCAAACTAGAAAATTCGGTGGTGCCCAACGCCTAAAGGTTAAGAGCTTGGCGGCATAAAACCAACGCCCGACGGTTCCTGCTGCGCAAAAAGTACAAAAAACAATGTTTTTCATGAACAGATACCTATTACATACACCTCAAGCATCCAAATACATTATCTACTCATACAATTTATAAAGCATATATATAAAGAGATTACATAACTCCTCAAAACCCTAAAAAATGTCATAGAAATCAACCACAATTGCAGAACTACCAACGCTTCTCGCACCGCCTGGCGGGCCTTTAATGCCGCTAGTCGATTTCTGGAAAAACCCGATTTTATTGCGCACACGAGAGTGGAAAAAGCTATCATACAAGAAAAAGCACCACAAAAACATATACTTTATGAAATACACACAAGTGCAGCTCCCCTTACCTGGTATCCTTGCTCTAAAAACCCTTCTAGAATTTCCTTCATGGTCCAGAATTGTTCCAATCCTTGCCTCTAACACTAGAAAACTCCTAGCTCTCTTTTATTCAATTTTTATGGTCTGAAACACTCTCCTAATCTGGCCACACGAAAATACCCTCACCAATACTCTTCTCTCCCTTCCTTAATTAAATTCTTAACTTAAGAATTTTACCAAATTAATGAAAAACGAAATTATACTTTAAGTGCCATTCAATGTCCATTAACTAGGATTTTTTCCTCCAATATTCCCATAACTCCCACCCTTCTTTTTTCCATTCAGACGGTTAAGCTAGGGTTCTGATCACTTACCAATGTAGCAAAAATGTTGTAACGTAAAAAGGCATTATTTTGTGCTAGCCAAGGTTCAAACTCTCATCCACCCAATTACCAAGCATGTACACCACCAACAAGCCATTCCATATCTTAACATTTTATTCACTTCTTAAATTTTGACACCATGTCACATGTTCATTCATGCACACACAAAATAATTAAACAATTTAAATCTCTCACTAATGACATACATAAGACTTGAACCCAAGTCCTCTCAACATCACTTCACATGCTCAACCACTTGAGCTACCATTGCTCCTTGTTATAAATCTATGCATTAATTACTATAAAGATTCCTTTAAACGCGTTTATGTTAAATAATTTTTTTTTTAATTTTGTTTGGGTCTTACATGATGCAACAACGGTAGGATGCAATGTAGCAACGATAGATGTTTGCAGAAAATGTGAAGACCAAGGTTGGTTCGAGGGAGAAAAAGAAGCAAACAAGATCTGTGGAATTTCCCCCAATTTTTGTCCTTAGAATGAACATTCTGCCTTGGTTCAATTGAAAATCGAGGCATAAACCCTCATTCTACCTTGATTCAATTGAAAACTGGTGTAGAAATCCTCATTCTGCTTCAGTTTAGTTGAGGATCGAGGCATAAAACACATTATGCCTCGTGTATAAACATAACCAAGGTCATATAGTGCAGAAAAATAATTAAAAAAGTTTCAATTTTCTGAACTAAATCAACTTATCTGTCTCGGATGGACTGAAAACTGAATTAGAAAGGCTTTTATTTGATAAGGTGATTGAATTGTTGAAGATTAAAAAATTAAAGAATTTTACTGCAATTAAATAATTATTGACATTTTAATCAAATCCTTGATCAATTTATTTCTCTTCATATTTCTTTGTTGGTGAAATTGCAAACCGTGGAGTTTCATAGGTGAAATTTAGGAATTCGCTTCCATATGAAAATCATAAACAAAAATTAGATGTAAGAGTTAGCACCATAATTTCTTTGTTATGCCTTGTTTCGAACACACTACGACAAGTCGGTGGAAGTAATTTCAATTGAAGCATTTCCTCAAATAGTTTATATTCATTTATTTGAATTCATGTGAACGAGAGTAAAATTGCAAATAGTTCCAAATGAAGTGCTTTTCAACATGTATTGCAGGAAGAATGTGCCTAATCAAGTTCATTATTTTTGCTTTACCATTATTTTATTTATCAATCTTCAAAATTCCATGAAAATGTTTCTAACATGTTGATAAAATTCAGAGAAAATTTCTTTGGGAATGAGGGTGTGATGAAAGAAAAGTAGCTTGGATAAAATGGGAAACCTTGTGTAAGTCAAAGGAAGATGGGGGGTTGGGCATTAGAGATATAGAAAAGTTTAACATAACTTTATTTGCAAAATGGAAATTGTTAGTTATAAAGAATTTTAAAAGTGATAACGAGGAATATGAAATGTGTAGATGCAAATTTTTATTGAGAAGTGTTATTGCTCTTATAAAGCAAATAACTGAACATAATTGAACGTAAATGCACGAGAATATCGACATATCTAACCACTAACATATTAGTGCTTTTAATGCCTAGTAGCAACTAAATCCTATCAGTCAACATCACCTTTTATTTTCCTGAAAAATAGCATAAAATAATTTAATTTGTTAAATTCCAATAGTCATTAATCAACAGAAATGGAGATTAGGGGAGGAAAAGGATTGTGGAAGGAAGTATTAGAATCAAAGTATGGATCATGGAGGAATCTTAATTCCACTAAAGTAGTGAATGAGGAATCGTGGTGATGGAGTGATTTACGTAAGGTATATGGGGAAGGACAACAAAATAAATTGTTTAATAATAACATTGATTGGATGGTGGGAACAAGAAGAACAATTAGGTTTTGGGAGGACAAATGGGTTGGAGATTTACCACTCAGCCATAGATTCCCTAGGTTGTTTGCTATATCAAATTGCAAGGACAATACAATAGAGGAGCTAGGAGTGAAAAGAAAATAACTGGGAATGGAAACTAGTATGGAAGAGGGGAAGAATGGTATGGGAAACTTCACAAGAAAAAGAGTTAATGCATATGATAAAAGGTAAACAATTCAAAAGAGTAAAAAAGGACATATGGGTATAGAAAGGTGATGAATAAGGTAATTTTTCGGTTACATCAGCCTATTTCACACTACAATACAATCCAAACGGGGAAAATAATAGTATGTTTAATGCTTATTGGAAGTTGAAAGCTCTTCCAAATGCAAAACACTTTGGTTGAAGAGTATTGTTGGATAAGATCCCAACAAAATAGAACTTAGAAAAAAAGAGGGATAAGCATAGCCTATAATTTGTGTGTATTATGTAGAGAAAAAGAGGAGATTGCATCACACTTGTTTTTTTGTTGCAAAATTGCCAAAACAGTGGGAGATGTGTGACAAGTGGGTGGGAACAACATTAGTGAGCCTTAACCAAGCACAAGTACATTTCCAAAACAATATTAGTTTTTCTAAAAAAATTAAATTAAAAATTATGCATAAAAAGTATAAATTAAAATTGTTTAATATTGTTATTTTATGTAAAAATTGTTTGTTAAATCTATGAAATGAACTTAAGATATATTTAAAAATAATATATTGATAGGAAAAAAATAACATTTTGTGCATTTTAAGAGGAGAAAAATTATGAAAAGAAAATCACCCAACATCAATTAAAACAAATAAATCAACCATTTTATTATATATTTATCCCAATAAATTATTAATAGTGTGTTCCTTCTTTGTATATGGATTATATTTTCTAAGAGTGACAACATCCTAACACACCTTCAATAAACAATTAAGTTGGTGTATATTTTTTTTTCTTGCAAAATAATTATAAAAAAAAAACTATAATCAACCCATAACAAACAACAATATATAGTTTTAATTACACAACATTCTATGATTAAACTATTGTCTTATACATTTTCAAGAGATTTATATAATGATTCATAGAATTTAAAAATGAAACGTTGACTTCACAACTATATGGAGGAAAAATGAACTATTTTTAAAAGAAAATTAAGTTTATGTAAGATTTAATTTAAAAAAAACTTTTATGTAGAACTTAAGTGAGTTTGCACCACTTAGTAGAATGAACTATATATTGTCCAAAACCCCTAAACCAGTCCTAACCCTCTCATTTTGCGCACTTCAGAAAACTGTTTCTCTCCTCCCTCTCACTCTTCTCTCTTTTTAGAGCTCTGCTAGGGTTTGACCTCGTTCTTCATCGAGCTAGTTGAACTCCACTTCTATTCCACGTAACTTGGTATTCAACCCATATCTTTTCTTCTCTAGCTTTACTTTCGTGTTTCCAACTACGTTCTTCGTAGTAACCCCGTTTTGGTTTTGGTGTTAATATTTTCAGCTAAAAAAGTTGTTCTCGGAGTTGTGGTGCTCACTATTGGGTGTTTACTGTTGTCTACTAGCCTTTGTTCAAGTAAGGGAAGCTAGGGTTTCGTGTTTTTAATGTATCTTGCTTGTTTTTCAACTCTGTTTCGTGCTTTTGATGATTGTATGGTGCTTGTGATGGTATGAAACTACACTATGCATTGTTTTGGGTAAACTCCTATTTTTGCATGCGTGAACAGTGGAAAGAATCTGGTATTCTCGCCCAAGCGAATGGGTCTCGCCTAAGCGAGAGTATCAAAAACCCTCCCAGGTGCTTGCACGAGTTGTCGCTCAGGCGACGAGCTCTAGTTTTGAGTGAGAAGGCATCTCGCTCAGGCGAGGAGGTCTCGCCTAAGCGAGAAAAACATGAAAGCCCCACTGTTCCACTGCTCGAGTTCTCACCTAGAAGAAAGGAGCTCGCCTAAGTGAGAGAACCCCTCTCACTTGAGCGAATGCTTCTAGCTTGAGCGAGAACTAGGCAGGGACGTGCTCAAGTGTGGTTTTTCTTCTCCATTTTTGGTAATGGTCACATGATTGATTGAATTACTCTATTTAAAGCATGAAGTGTGTGAATATGCATGTATTAAATGGTTTATGGGCTAGAATTGATGACTTTGTATGAATATGCGTATGAAAAACATGATTGGATGGTTGGTTGGATATTAGCATGAGATTGGTATGCATGAAAAATCTATGGTTGGTTGGTGAGAAATGGTTATGGTATAGATTGGACGTAATTCCATGAATCTCTTGGTGAGATCATGGTGGTGCCTTGTGTGATGGACGTAATTCCATGGAACTCTTGGTGAGAGCTCATGGTAGTGCCTCAGGTGATGGACATAATTCCACGAACCTCTTAGTAAGGTTTCATGGTGGGGCCTCAGTGTATATAATTAGGTAAGGATTCAAGTAAGGATTGCATCTTGAAACTCTAAAGAGTTAGTTAGTCTCACGTAGAGCATACTGACTCAAGTGGTGAGAGTAGCAGGAGGCCCTAGTCTTTGGCAGGATAATGGCCTTAGATGTTTGAAGGCTAACCTTGTGCGTGGTAGGGTGAAACTCATTGGCAATGGCTCTGTAGAGCAGTAGAGGTCACCACAAGTGCAAGCATCCGGTGAATCCGACCGATTATATGTATCCGGATAATTGAGTCTTAGAGTCTTGCTTGTTTGCTATCACATGCTTGGTTGATTTATGTGTGCTCAACTTTTAAATTTCATGCTTAATTGTATGATAAAAACCTTTTACTCTAGCTTACCCTTCTTACTTGTGTTTGTATTCTTGTGTGGTTTCTCTTTTTTGCAATGATCACCAATTCCTTGGTGTGAGCAGATATGGGAACTCCTGGTGGTTGCAGTGACAATGGGGATGTTGCAACTTGATGGTCATGGGTTGATGTTGGACTCATGTTGTGAAGGACCTTTAGTATATTGAAATCTCTTGCTCTATGAGCAAGCTTTTGGTCATCTGTTGAAACTCTTGTATTTTGTTCCTGTCATCATGTAGTGTCTTTGTTTTCTTCTAGTATATTTGGATGGCTGTAATATCCTGTATACTTTAAGTCTCGTACAATTTGGATATTATATTTTTTTATGCGACGTTTTATTTAATTGGATTTATCTATTAAATGGAACGTTGCACTAAATAGTTGAAATGATTAACATAAAATGTCAAACTTGATGGTTTTATCATAATTATTTTAAAATTTATATTTAGAATATATTTATTAATTAGAGTTTTAAGAATATTTAAACTTAATGTATAGAAATTATAGTAAAATTATGAAATGGCATCCAATCTTAATTATTTTAATTAAGGTTTATGAAAATAACAAAGTTTAAATATGTAAAACATATGCCTTGATACAATCCAGAGCAGTGAATTAAATGAGAAAATGAAATTTAAAAAGTTTTTTATCTTCAAAACTGTAAAGAAAGATTATTTAGCATTGATAATAGACTTTAAAAATACCAAAATCACAAGACAATATAAAGAAGAAAAATGATATTTTAACCTACATTTTTTTACCCATCTTTAACCAGTACTCCAATCACCATTAGATCATTTATTTTGATTCATTTTAGTGATATGATGTGATGATTTAATGGTGATTGAAGTAGTGGGTTAAAAGTGGGTCAAAAATAGTAGGTTAAAGTATCATTGTCCTATAAAGAAACACACAGAGAATTTTTATATTGCTTTGATTATTTATGAATTTATATCCACAACAATCTTAAATGGGTTTCCACGGTAATATTGAATTATTCAATTAAAAAGAAACACTTATCTAAAGAGAAAAATATACAAACCACTATTTAAAACATACTTCATGAAGATTTAGAACGGTAATGAAAAACACTCAATTACCTATATCTACACACCAAGCATTGTGCATGAAATTCATATTCAAATTATGAAAAAAAATAAAAGAGATGTCATTTTTGTTCTGACTCATTATATAATGAGAAACCTATAGCATGAACACTTTCCCTTATTGAATATTGAACACCTCTTTTTAAAATAATATGTAATGTATGAAACTCTCATAATTACTATTTCAGAAAATAACAAGCTCTCATTTTCACCATGCAATATATGAGAGAAAGCTTCCCTTTTAAAAGAGTTGTAAGCTTACTAATTAATATGTTTAAATATGTTCTCATTTTCACCATGCAATATAATCGATTATGTTTAAATAAAATCAATTAATATGTTCTTCATGTAACCAAAAAATCATTTTGAATCAACATAATCAACTATTTACAAATTGAGGTTTTTTATAAATGCATAATCAATTATTTCATAGAATAATTTATTTCTGAAACATGTGAAAACTAGATTTTGATAAAAATAATTGATTATTTTCTTAACATAATTAATTATTTCCTAAAATAATTTATTATTATTTTCTAAAACAACATAAAATCAAATTTTTACTGCAAATGTGATCAAGATTATCTTAGATTTTGATTTGTTACTATTGGATATTGATCTTGGATCATTCTTGGAGCTTTTTGCTTAGTTTTTTAAGCTTGGAGGAAGAGGTTTGGTAAGCTAGGTTGTGCCACCGCTCATGTTTGGTCTTTCTCAAGCTTCCAAGTTGTACCTAGTGGTTTTCCAGGTCTGTGAGGGTAGTCTTGGTGTGCTTGTGTTGAATCTTGTGTGATTCAAGAGTCATTGATTGTAGTTTTTGCATATTTTGAAACTGTAATCTTGTAAACTTTGTAAATCTTTTGAAATAGGGAAAATTCAAGTTCGGGTTGCCTTGACTAACTGGATATAGCTTAGATTTGAGTGAACCAGTATAAAAATCTTGTTCATTTTGCTTGTCTCTAAGTCTTCTCACTTGTTTAGCACTTTTAAGTTTAAAGAAATTTGAATTGAACTATCTTTTTTATATTCTTGTGTGTTTTAGCATGATTTGAAGCTTTTCTCATGTTTGTATAACTCATTTGAATCAATCTTGTTTGATCTTTCATGTTGTTTCCGGTTTAAATCACAAATTCGTATTTTTGTACTTTTTTCCAGTTTTTTAGTTGACTATTTGTTTTATTTAATTTGTTGATTAACATAGTACTGTATTTGTTTAATGAAATCAATCGACTATCTCTATTTTTTATCGGTTGAAAGTGTGCAGTTAAGCAAATTTTGAATCCCCATTCCGTGGTTTATTTGATTCAAGTGAAAACTATTTTAGGTTTTTAAAAGTCACCTTATATTTTAATTAGCCAATTTAACCCCCCACCCATTCCCCTTTTTCTTGGAATTTCAAACATTTCATTACTTACAATTGGTATCTATAGCAAGGTTCTTTAAATTTACTCAAGTTTGGTCCTAAAAATGGTTTTGAACAATTTGAAATGGCTGAAAACAACTTCTCTTTGCAGAAGCTGCCTCTATTTATAGGCCACCTATGTTTAGTGATATCAACTACCTCTTTTGGAAAATTAGAATGAAAATATTCATTGAATCAATTGACCAAGGTATATGGGATGAAATCTTTTACACTCCTAAACATGTTGTTGATAATAGACAAGTTGACAAGCCTTGTACAGAGTGGGCAGAGGAGGAAATAAGGAGAGCTCAATATGATTACACTACATAGAACATCCTCACATCATCCTTTAACATGGATGAGTTCTTTAGAGTTTCCCAATGCAAAAGTGTCAAAGATATGTGGCAGGTGCTTGAAGTGGCGCGTGAAGGGACAAATGATGTGAAGAGAGAAAGGAAACATGCATTGATTCAAGAGTATGAGTTACTCAAGATGCAACAAGAAGAGTCCATAACAAAAGTACAAAAGAGATTCACTCACATTGTCAACCATCTCATAGGTTTGGGTAAGGAATTTGACAAAGAGGAGCTAAACATCAAGGTGTTAAAGTGTCTTAATAGATTTTGGCAACCAAAGCTCACAACGATTTCAAAATCAAGAGACCTGTCTACATTGACTACTGTTGCATTGTTTGGCAAGCTAAGTGAGTATGAAATTGAGATGCATATGTTAAATAAGCAAGAGTCAAGTGAGAAAAAAGTGAGGAATATAGCCTTGAAGACTACTACTAAGAGGAATGATGAACCCGAGGATGATGTGGCTGAATCAAGTGATAATGAGAACTTGAATCTACTTGTCAAAAGGTTTAGAAAGCATCTCAAAAGGAAAGGTAGCAAATGTAATCAAAAGAGGTACAATTCCAAATGAAATGAGTCAAATTCTTCTAATTTCACTTGTTATAGTTGTGGAAAGCAATGACATATCAAGATTGAAGGTCCAAACATTAACAAAGAAAATGAGAAGATTTTTGACAAGAAAAAGGAGAAGAAACACAAGGAGAGACGCGCATACATAGCTTGGGAAGACAATGATGATTAAACAAGTAGATCATCACAAGATGAAAGTGAGGAAGCCAACTTATGTCTCATGGTTGAATCTGAATCATCCTCATCAAGTCAAGTAAGTTCTCTAGACAAGAATGACTACAGTCAATTGTTGCATGAATTTGAAGGGTTTCATAATGAAGCAAACAAGATTAATGTCATAAAAAATCGATTGAAAGGCTTAAACAACTGGCTAGAAGACAAAGTTAATCAACTAGAATAAAAAACAACCGATTTAAAAACTAATTTCGAACACTTAGAAATGATTTATAGTAATTCAATAAGTTATTTTGAAAATCAATTGGCTGAATCTTAAGCAATGGATCTTGATTCAACATCAAGAACGTACTTCTGGTAGAAGGATTAAAGCATAACTTTATAAGTATAAGCCAACTTTGTGATAAAGGTTTTAAAGTTGTGTTTGAACCTAATCATTGTCTTATCTATGATGCATGTTGGTAGCATTGTTGATCTACATCATGCATCATTTAACATTTATTATTTTCTTACAAAAGAGGATGATACTTGGTTATGGCATAACAGTCTTGGTCACATACACATGCAACATTTTAAACGACTGAATAGAAAATAGTTGGTTGAAGGTTTACCAAAACTCAAGTTTGAGAACGATAGAGTATGTGAAACTTGCCAAAAGGTAAAACAGACCAAGGTCTCTTTTAAACCTAAAAATATTATTTCAACTGAAATACCATTGGAATTGCTTCACATGGATTTATTTAGACCATCTTGAACCATGAGTCATGGTGGAAACCTTTATGCATTAGTCATAGTGGATGATTTCTCTAGGTTTTCATGGACTTTTTTTATAGTAACCAAGCATGATACATTTCATGCTTTCAAAAGACTTGCCAAGGTTTTAGAAAATGAAAAGAGTTATAAGATTGTGTTTATTCGAAGTGATCATGGTGGAGAGTTTCAAAATGAAAAGTTTGAACACTTTTGTGAAAAATATGGCATTAAGCATAACTTTTCTGCTCCTAGAACTCCACAACAAAATGAAGTAGTTGAAAGAAAGAATATATTAGTTGAAGAACTGGCTAGGACCATGTTAAATGAAAACTCACTACCTAAGTACTTTTAAGCTGATGCAGTCAACACAGCTTGTTATATGTTAAATCGTGTATTGATTAGGCTTATTTTAAAGAAAACCACTTATGAGCTTTTCAAAGGGAGAAGACTTGTTTTGAGTCACCTAAAAGTATTTGGTTGTAAGTGTTTCATCTTAAATAATGGCCAAGAACAATTTGGTAAGCTTGACGCTAAAGTGGATGAAGGTGTTTTTCTTGGTTATGCTATACATGGTCATGCATATAAAGTTTATAAAAAAAGACTAAAGACTTTTGAAGAGTCCATGCATGTTGTATTTGATAAAACTAACTCAAAATTGCAAGATCAAGTAATAGTCGACCAAAATAGTTGCAGACAATAACTTACCTAAGGCATGGATTGAACCTAGAGGACCATCAAAGAACAACATCATTTGTGATATTAGCCAAGGAGTATCGACGCAAAGTTACATATTGTGAACAAATTGCATTTGTGTCTAAAATTGAACCTAAGAATGTGAATGATGTTTTAAGTGATAGTAATTTGGTTATTGATATGCAAGGTAAACTTAATCAATTCACAAGAAATGATGAGTGGTCTCTAGTTCTTATAAGTAATGACATGAATATAATTGGAACTAAATGGGTTTTTAGAAACAAAATGGATGAAGATGGTAACATAGTAAGAAACAAAGTTAGACTAGTTGCTAAAGGGTATAATCAAGAAGATGACATTAATTTTGATGAAACATATGCACCTGTAGCTAGACTAGAAGTTGTGAGATTACTAATAGCATATGCTTCCATGTGTAACTTTAAATTACATCAAATGGATGTGAAAAGTGCATTCTTGAATGGTGTCTTAAATGAAGAAGTGTATGTATCACAACCCCCTGGCTTTGAAGATCACATTTATCCTAATCATGTTTTTAAATTGAAAAAGGCTTTATATGGTTTGAACCAAGCACCACAATAGTGGTATGAGAGGTTAAGCAACTTTCTTTTATCTAAAGGATATGCCAGAGGTGTTGTTGATAAAACACTTTTCATTAGAAAGCATGCAAGTGATGTAATACTTGTTGAAGTATATGTAGATGATATAATCTTTGGATCAAATAATAACTCCATGTGTGAAGAGTTTGTTGCAGCTATGCAGGGAGAATTTGAGATGTCTATGATGGGTGAGCTAAACTACTTCCTAGGGCTGCAAGTGAAGCAACTCAAGCATGGGACATTTTTAAGCCAGTCAAAATATTGTTTTGACCTAGTGAAAAATTTCAAAATTGAGGATTGCAAAGAGGTTGCCACTCCAATTTCTACAAATTGCCTTATAGATGCAGATGAAGCTGCAAACCAAGTTAATTCAACCAAATATAGAGGGTTAATTGGTTCCTTGCTATATCTAACTGCTAGTAGGCCGGATGTACAATTTGGTGTTTGCTTGTGTACAAGATTTCAATCCAATCCAAAGGAATCGCACTTTAAAGCTGCAAAAAGGATTCTCAAGTATCTGAAAGCAACAACTAATGTTGGATTATGGTATCCTAATGAATCTAACATTGTTCTTAGTGGTGTTTCATATTCTGACTATGTAGGGTGCAAATTGGATAGGAAAAGCACAAGTGGTACATGTCATCTACTTGGATCAAGCCTAATCTCATGGAATAACAAGAAGGAAGCATGTGTAGCACTTTCTATAGATGAGGTTGAGTACATAGTAGTTGGACATGCTTGTGCTCAAAGCATATAGTTGAAGCATCAACTTATGGATTATGATGTAAAGCTAGAAAAGGTACCTCTTTATTGTGATAATACAATTGCAATCAACCTAACTAAGAATCCAATTCAGCATTCTAAAACTAAACACATTGAAATCAGACATCATTTCATCAGAGATCATATTAAAAAAGGTGATATTGAAATCATGTTTGTGAAAACTGAAAATCAATTGGTGAATTTATTCACTAAACCACTTGCATATGATAGATTTAATAAGCTTAGAACTAAATTAGGTATTCTTGACATGAAGAATATATGTTGATATCTGTTTTGCTTGTTAATCTTATTATATCATGTGTGTGCTACATTTAAAATGGTACAAATATACATAATTTGAAAACTGCCAGAATTTCAGTCAGCTAAAACTGCAAATTTAACACATAGATTTCACTTAAAACTGCCATTGCACCAAAAATCAGTTTTTTGGTACAGTTTTAGTCGACTAACTCTGTATTTTTATGTGTTAAAATCACTTATGCTGTTGTGGATTTTCTTGAATTGATTTTAATTGATTGACCTAGTCAAAGTATGCATCACATGACTGTATTTGGACTGTAGCAGCAGCATGTAACAGCTATTACATCAGCTAAATTTAACTTTTCATATTGAATTGACCATAAAGTGCTTTAATTACATGATTTCCAAAGAGCATGCATTAGATGTTAACTGTTTGTGAGTAGATTGTTCATAAAACACATGGGAAACACATTACTACAACTCTGATATAGATTCTGTCACATTTAATTAGATGTGATTTCCTGTATTGCATTGAAAATAGAATATCTGCACAATTTAATTCACTGATTTTGAAAATCAACATGTTGATTCTATAAATACTTGCATAAGCATCATGCATTGGCATTCTCATTTGCTAGTTGTAAGACCCGTGGAATTTAATTAATTAATAATTAATTAATTAATAAATGCGGGTAGTGGGAGCCTTTATGGCATTTAATATCAATTGATGTGACATGGAAAAGTACTAGGTAAAGAGGTTGAGAGTACTTGATTGTGTGAGAGGACTTGGGTTCAAGTCCTATGTATGCCTATTGTGTGTATTTAATTTATTTTTAGTTTAAAAATATGCTTGATCTTATAATCACAAAATTATATTAATCATCATGAAATATGAATTGGTTGAATGGTTGTCCATTGATTGCACATGGGCATGGTTAGGGGTTCGAACTTTGGGTAACTTAAAATAAGTATTCTTTTTGCTAAACTTATTTTTGTCAAAATATGAAAAGGGTTGGAAACCCTAGCAGCCACGTGAAGGTAGCCAAAGGAGCTGAAAAACAACTTAATAATGGACTTGAATAGCAATTACCATCACCATTAAACCCATTTTTCGTTTTAGTTAATTAATCACCACTAAACCCTAATTAAACGACCAATTAGAGGAAAGGAAGAGGGTTCTTTGATTCTACCATTATACTACACGTTAGAAAGAGATACTCCATAGTGAAAACATGAGGTTTGAGTGCTGGATTAGAGCTGAATAGTGGAAAAACTAAAGAGAAGCCATTTTTATCCAAAGAGGAGTCAAGAACCTTCAAGTTTAGTAAGAAAATCCAGGTTAGGGGAGTTTTACACGTTGATTTCTATGTATAAGTAAGAATTGCATGATAAATGTGTGATGATTATTCATGAACCCTTATGTTTTGTGAAATTTTGTGTTTTTGGCAAATTTTCCAGAAACTGCCTAGCGGGCTATGCATAATCGCCAGGCAACTCATCACTAGCAAGCTAATCCTAGGTTCCCAGAGAGGAACCGCCTGGCGGCAGAGTCCTAGCCGACAGGCGACGCAATGTTGATTTTTTCTTGATGAACTACTTGGCGTGACAAATGACCACCAGGCGACACGAGTCAAGTGGCTCGGTTTTGATGTTTTCTAGGTTCTGGGTAGATTCTAATCGGTGGAAAGGTTGCTCAGATTATTAATCGATTAAATGGTAGCGAATGATTATGAATTTATATGGTAATACAAGGAAATTGAATGAAAGGGGGTATGAACTTAGGTTACGGTTTTTCAAATTGGGGATTTGAGGGATTATTAATGTTGGATACTGGATTTGTGTTGAAATTCTGTAAATTTGACTTTGGTTAAAGAATAGGTGTCTTGGGTAGCAATGATTTGATGCTGAAATTTAGTAAGAGATAAATGTAGGATGTTTTGGAGTTTTTGGCAGTCGCAGGTGTAGTGAAAAGCTGAAATTTTCCCAAATTTTCATATGCTGCCTGGCGGCATTCGTGTCACTGCCCGGCACCAGCACAGTGGATATTTCACTGTGTGGTTGTGATGGTGGCCACTAGGTTTGGGTTCTGATGTAGTCCCAAATGCAACTGAGAGGATGGAAGTGTTGATGTTTTGAATAGTTAATAGGAGAAACCTAATACATGAACCAAGGTGGTCGACTTAAACTTAGAATTGATTGGATATATTAGAAAAGTGATGCGTAGGGAGCATAAAGGTAGTTAGTTGAAGGAGGACTAAGAATGAATGCAGTCTAATCTATGGTGATATTGGTTATGCTGAGACTTAGTTTACGTCAAAGAATAATAAAGAGTAAATTATGGTTTTGGGAAAGCTAAGTGGGAAAGGTTGACAACTTGATCGTGTTCTTTGACAGATTCAGATTTATGACTGAGGTATTAGTGAACATTTAGTTAGTAGCAAATGGAAAATTGATATGAATCTAGTACTTAAAATATAATTGGATTGGGGCAAATTATGAATAAATAGGGGACCTTAAGGAAGCCTAATTTTGTAGACTTGGGCGGTTGAATGTAATTGGAAGTAGGCATCTTGATAATAAGATAGCCACTAGAAGAGGGATTCAATTAAATTGGTGAAAAATATCCTAAGTCTTGATGCCTGGATTGAGGAGCAGAATCTGTTCGAGATTACCAAACACCAGAACTGTGCAGATACTGATACGGCGCCTAGTGGAGGTGTTAGACCGCCAGACGATGACGATCAATTCAAAGAGGACTAGAACAAGTGGCGCCTGGCGGCTAGGAGTCTTTCTCCAGGCGGCACTTGCACGAATAGTGGCAACAGAGGCGCGAGGTGCCTGGCGGTACGTGTCCCCCGCCAGGTGGTCTAGAAGTGGCAGCGCCTGGCGCTACGTGACCCGCACTAGGCGATTTTTACTGTAGCAGCGTTAAGGTTGATGGCATTGTGTACGTGATCTACAAGGCTTTAGTGATAATTCAAAGCTTGGCTTACTGGTGTTCCTTGAGTTATGGCTCGGAACGTATACCTTGAGTTGAGCTTGGGATAGCAGTTAAGCACATGGCATTCCTTGAGTTGTGGCTCGAAATGGCATCCTTCGAGTTGAGCTCGGGATGGCGGATGAACACGAGGAACTCTTGAGTTGAGCTCGGGTTGGTGAGTGTTACCGATGTGAGTGTGCTGGTTGTGGAATACGGATGGGTCCAGATAGGTTATCCTCCTCAGTAATTAGCTTATGAGTTTGGTAATCTTGGGACATTATGAACTATGTTCGTATTTGGGAACTCCACCTGGCGTTACGGTGTGTGATCCGTAGCATGGTTTCCCGCACGTGCTCTATCTATTGTGGCCGATAGGTAGGGCAGCAAGACACCTTGAGGTATTCATTAGAAGGCGTAGAACATAATTAACATGGTTGTGGCCATGTGATGTGGAATCAAAAGAAGGAATTTCCATTGGTGTGATTGTGTATTATATAAATAAATGTGCCATAAATATATATGTTTTGTTAGCTCACCCTATCTGCTTGTGTTTGGCGATGATCGTGTATGCGGTACACGGGAGCAGATGATATTATAGGTGGATCTGGTGAAGCGTAGAGCCGGAGCGTGGGGCTAGTTTTAGGATAAAGCTTTTATCAGAGATTTTATATTCTATGATTTTGAATAAATTGTAATCAGTTACATTACCAGACTTTTGGATGATTATAATGATATTTATAATTATGGATTTTGGACTATTGCTGATGAAATAAAAGTTTTAAATTTCCCGCATTTTTTTTTGGGAAATGGCATATTTATAAATGAGGTTTATTAATTCTTTATTTATTTTATTATTTAAATCTGTAATATCCAGTCGGGATGTTACATTTGGTATTAGAGCCAAGGTTTTCAAAATGATTTTTGGGGTCTTTGGGGCTGAGCTTATCGTGTTACATTTTCCTGATTGTTTGATACGTTTTATGTTAATTTTTGGCTTGTATAATCATGACTTAAGTTGTTTGGTGTGAATAGTTGAAAATATGGCGTGCTCAGGCAATGGCTAACAGAAGGAAGAGGAATACTGTTGGAGCAGATGATATCGCTCATGCTATACATAGAATGGTCGATGCGATGCAGCCTATCGCAGCATAACCTAGAGCCGTGGTGGCTCCCATTCGCCCTATGACCATGGAGGACTTCATGAGAAAAAGGCCAGCCAAATTCTCTGGCAAGGCCACTCCTAACGAGGCAGATGCATGGCTGAGGGAGTGCGAGAAAATCTTTTGAGTGATAGATTGCACTGATGCACAAAGACTAACCTTCGTCACCTTCTTGTTGGTGGCGGATGCTGAGTACTAGTGGGTAGGAATGCAGTAGTTGATGCAGACCCGGGCTAAGGAGATAACTTGGGCTAACTTTAGGACAAGATTCTTGAAGAAATACTTTCCAGATAGTGCCAAGCATGAAAGGGAGGCTGAATTCCTTATGTTCCAATAGGGGAACCTGACTGTGCAAGCATACATTGACAGGTTTGAATATATGGCGAGGTTCTATTTGCCCGCTATCATCGAGGAGTGGAATTGCAAGAAATACAAGGGGGGACTGAAACATGAGCTCCGCAGATTCCTTATACCTTTGAGAATTAGGGAGTTTCCAGTCTTAGTGGAGCAAGCCAAGGCAGTTGAACATCTGGAGATGGGGCCCAACAGAGTGGCACGACCTTAGAAGAATACCACAGACTCAAGAAAGGAAAAGAAGTTGTATCACAAACCACAGTCTTCAGCTCAGAAACTACAATGCTTTAACTGTGGTGGAGAACATCTTAGGAGGCACTGCCCAAAACCCTCTTGCAGCTTAGGAGGCAGTAGTATCACTGGCAAGTGCTACGTGTGTGATCAGATGGGGCATTATGCACGATATTGCCCTAATAAGAAACCAGCTGGAGGTGCGCCAGCTAAGAAACCAGTTGGAGAGCGGCCCAAAGCACCAGGGCATGTGTTTGCACTGAAGACCACTGAGGTGACTCAGTCAGGTAACCTGGTGGAGAATACCTTCTTGATTTTTGGTAACAGTGTGGTTGTGTTGTATGACTCAGGAGTTACCCATTCATTTGTATCCAATGAATGTGTGAGGAAGCTCGGACTTGTGATGCGAGAGCTGGGGTGCGAGTTAATAATCACGACACCAACGTCTGGCGAGGTATCCACCAGCTTTGTTTGTGTGGGATACCCTATGGAGGTGGCAGGCAACAAGTTCAAGGTGAATCTCATTTGCTTGCCAATGGAGGGCTTAGACGTGATTCTAGGAATGGACTGCCGGTCGAGCAACCATATTGTCATCGATTACGGACGACACAAGGTAGTGTTCCCAGACACAGAAGGATTAGAGCTTATATTGTCTAATCAGGCGATGAAAGAGATAGAAGTTGGAGCCACTTGCTTCATGATAGTGGCTCAAGGAGAGAAGAAGGGTACAACGGAGCAGATCCGAAGCATACTAGTAATGGATGAGTATGCAAATGTCTTTCCAGATGAAATTTTAGAACATCCACCAAGTATGGATGTGGACTTCACTATTGATCTCATCCCTGGAGCTGGCAGTCTCTATGGGACCATATAGGATGGTGCCAGCTGAATTAGTAGAATTAAAGAAGCAGATTGAGGATCTACTTGAGAAAAAGTTTATCCGACTGAGTGCATCACCTTGGGAGCACCTATGCTCTTGGTGAAAAAGAAAGACGATAGTTCTCGATTCTATGTTCATTATCGACAGTTGAATAAGCTTACCATCATGAATAAATACCCTCTATCGAGGATCGATGATTTGCTGGATCAGTTGAGGGGAGTAGTTGTGTTTTCTAAGATCGACTTGAGGTCTGGATATCATCAGATCTTAGTCCAGCCAGAAGATGTGCAGAAGACAGCTTCCAGGTCTCGCTACGGGCACTACAAGTATGTGGTGATGCCGTTTGGGGTGACAAATGCTCCTGCAATCTTCATGGACTACATGAACAGGATCTTTCGACCGTATTTGGATCAGTTTGTCGTTGTATTCATTGATGACATACTGATATATTCTGAGAGTCAGGAAGAACATGCAAATCATTTGAGAATGGTGTTGGGAATTCTCAGGGAGCATCAGTTGTATGGGAAGCTGTAAAAGTGTGAATTTTGGCTGGAAGAGGTACAGTTCTTGGGCCATGTAATATGAGCTCAAGGGATAGCAGTAGATCCGGCAAATATTGAAACAGTGAAGAGGTATGAAGCTTCTTGGGTCTAGCAGGTTACCACATTAGGTTTGTGGAGGGTTTCTCCAAGATGGTGAGTCCACTTACACAACTCACCAGAAAGGACCAGACTTTCTCTTGGACAGACGAATGTGAAGCCTGCTTTGAAGATATGAAAAGGAGATTGACCACTGCACCATTACTTGTTATTCTTGACACAACCAAAATGTTTGAGGTGTACTATGATGCCTCGTATCAGGGGTTGGGTTGTGTGCTGATGCAAGATAAACGACTAGTGGTCTATGCATCGAGACAGTTGAAAGTACATGACAAGAATTACCGATGCATGATTTGGAATTAGCTGTAGTAGTATTTGCCCTCAAGACTTGGAGGCATTATTTGTATGGTGAACAGTTCTAGGTATTCAAAGATCACAAGAGTTTGAAATACTTGTTTAATCAGAAGGAGCTGAATATGAGGCATAGGTGCTTCATGGAATATTTGACAGATTACGACTTTGAGTTGTTATACCATCCTGGTAAAGCTAATGTCGTAGCAGACGCCTTGAGCAAAAAGAGAGTTCATATGTCTGCCATGATGATGAAGGAATTGGAGCTTATTGAGAAGCTACGAGACATGAACTTGAGTTTACATACCAGTGCAGATCATATACGATGTAGCATGCTGCGAATAACTAATGTGTTCCTAGACGAGGTTCGAATGCAACGGGGTAATGATCAGGAGCTGCAAAATATTATTGGTGAGTTGGGAACTGAGAAGAGAAAGGATTTGAGGATGGGTAAAGACGACATCCTACGTTTCAGAGAGAGGGTTTGCGTACCCAGGAGTTTGGTACTGAGAAAGATGTTCTTGGAGGAAGGGCATAAGAGTCGTCTTAGCATACACCTAGGTATGACTAAGATGTATAACGATTTGAAAACAACCTTCTGGTGGACAAGTATGAAGATTGATGTAGCAGATTATGTGGCATCATGCCTAGTATGTCAGAAGGCGAAGATTGAACACCAAAGGCTGGATGGTACGTTGGAGCCTCTTGATATTCCTTAGTGGAAATGGGACAACATTTCCATGGATTTTGTCATGCACTTGCCGCGATCTGTGAGGGGACATGACTCGATTTGGGTTATTGTAGACATGCTGACGAAGTGTGCACATTTTCTGCCAATTAATTAGAAGATGTCGCTAGACAAACTAGCAGAATTGTATGTCAAGGAGATTGTCAAGTTGCATGGGGTACCAGCAAGTATAGTGTCGGACCATGATCTAAGGTTCACATCCAGGTTCTGGCAGTCACTATAGGCAGTAACGTTGCACACTCAGTTGAGAGTGAGCTCAGCCTATCATCCTCAAAGAGATGGGTAGTATGAGAGAACCGTACAATCGTTGGAAGACTTACTAAGGACTTGTGTGTTGGATCACTTGGGAACTTAGAGCGATATGCTGCCATTGGTGGAATTCACTTATAATAATAGTTATCATTTCAGTATTGGAATGGCGCCATACAAGGCTTTGTATGGTAGGAGCTGCAGAACACCATTGTATTGGCAATAGGATGGAGAGTTTGTGGTTCTTGGGCTAGAGTTCTTATAATAGACTACTGAGAAAGTGAAGGTGATACAGGATCAGATGCGTGCAACTCAGAGTCGGCAAAAATCTTATGCATATAAGAGGAGGAGGCCGCTTGAGTTTGAGGCAGGTGACCATGTTTTTCTACGTGTTACTCCCACAGTCAGTATTGGACGAGCTCTAAAGTCGATAAAGTTTACTCCTAAATTCATTGGGTCGTATCAGATCACTAGGAGGATAGGACCAGCGATGTACGAGATTGCTTTGCCACCTCACCAAGCAAATCTACACAATGTCTTCCATGTATCATAGCTGAGAAAGTACATTACGAATCCCACTCATGTCTTAGAGGAAGACGATGTCCAGGTGCGTGAAGACCTGACGATTAGAGTTAGACCAGTGAGAATCCTGGATTCTCAAGTCAAGTGACTCAAATAGAAGGAAATCCGGACTTTGAAGGTCCTTTGGAAAGAGGCAACTCAGGATATGACGTGGGAGATGGAAGATGTCATGAGGAAGTCATATCCTCACCTTTTTCTCGGTAAGTCCTATTTTTCAAGGACGAAAACTTTTAAGGTGAGGAAATGTAAGACCCAGGGAATTTAATTAATTTAATACATAATTAATTAATAAATGTGCATAGTGGGAGCCTTTATGACATTTAATATCGATTGATGTGACGTGGAAAAGTACTAGCTCAAGTGGTTGAGAGTACTTGATTGTGTGAGAGGACTTGGGTTCAAGTCCTATGTATGCCTATTGTGTGTATTTAATTTATTTTTAGTTTAAAAATATGCTTGATCATGTTGAGTGATGGTATAATCACAAAATTATATTAATCATCACAAAATATGAATTGGTTGAATGGTTGTGCATTGATTGGACATGGGCATGGTTAGCAGTTCGAACCTTGGGTAACTCAAAATAAGTATTCTTTTTGCTAAACTTATTTTTGGAAAAAATGAGAAGGACTGGAAACCGTTGCAGCCACATGAAGGAAGCCAAAGGGGCTGAAAAACAACTTAATAATGGACTTGAATAGCAATTACCATCACCATTAATCCCATTTTTCGTTTTGGAAAATTAATCACCATTAAACCCTAATTAAAAGACCAATTAGAGGAAAGGAATAGGGTTCTTTGATTCTACCATTGTACTGCAAGTTAGAAAGAGATAATCCAGAGTGAAAACGTGAGGTTTGAGTGTTGGATTGGAGCTGAATAGTGGAAGAACTAAAGAGAAGTCATTTTTATCCAAAGAGGAGCCAAGAACCTTCAAGTTTAGCAAGGAAATCCAGGTTAAGGGAGTTTTACACGTTGATTTCTATCTATAAGTAAGAATTGCATGATAAATGTGTGATGATTATTCATGAACCCTTTTGTTTTGTGAAATTTCGTGTTTCTGAGAATTTTTCCAAAATCTACCTGAAGGGCTATGCATAGCTGCCAGGTGACTCATTCCTGGCAAGCTAATCTTAGGTTCTTGGAGAGGAACCGTGGCCGCCAGGCGACGCAATGCTGATACCCATTTTCTGGGTTTTTCTTGATGAACTGACTGGCGGTGACAAACGACCGCTAGGCGACGCGAGTCAAGTGGCTCAATTTTGATGTTTTATGGGTTCTGGGCAGATTCTAATCGATGGAAAGGTTGCTCAGATTATTAATCGATTAAATGGTAGCGAATGATTATGAATTTATATGGTAATACAAGGAAATTTAATGAAATGGGGTATGAACTTAGGTTAGGGTATTTCAAATTGGGGATTTGAGGGTTTATTAATGTCGGATACTGGATTTGTGTTGAAATTCCGTAAATTTGACTTTGGATAAAGAATAGGTATCTTAGGTAGCAATGATTTGATGCTAAAATTGAGTAAGAGATCAATGCAGGATGTTTGTGAGTTTTTGGCATTCGTAGGTGCAGTGAAAAGCTGGAATTTTCCCAGATGTTCATGTGCCGCCTGGCGGCACTCGTGTCACCATTAGGCGTAGTATAGTGGATACTTCACTACATGGCTTTGATGGTGGGCACTGAGTTTTGGTTCTAATGCAGTCCCAAATGGAACTGAGAGGATGGAAATGTTGATGTATTGAATAGTTAATGGGAGAAACCTAATACATGAACTAAGGTGGTCGACTTAAACTTAGAAATTGTTAGACAGATTAGAAAAGTGATGCGCATGGAGCATAGAGGTAGTTAGTTGAAGGAGAACTGAGAATGAATGCAGTCTAATCTGTGGTGGTATTGGCGGTACATGTCCCCGCCAAGCGGTCTGGAAGTCACAGTGTTTGGCGCTATGTGACCCGCGCTAGACAATTTTTGCTGCAGCAGCATTGGGTTGTTGGCATTGTGTGCGTGATCTACAAGGCTATAGTGATCCTTCAAAGGTTGGCTTGCTGGTGTTCTTGGAGTTGTGGCTCACAACGTATCCCTTGAGTTGAGTCGGCATAGGGGTTAAGAACGTGGCATTCCTTGAGTTGTGGCTCAGAATGGCATCCCTCGAGTTGAGCTCGAGATGACTGATGAACACGAGGAACTCTTGAGTTGAGCTCGAGTTGGCGAGTGTTTTCGGTGTGAGTTTGCTGGTTGTGGCCAGTATAGATAGGTCTAGATAGACTGCCCTCCTCAGTAATTAGCTGACAAGTTTGGTAGTCTTGGGATGTTACGAACTATGTTTATATTTTGGAACTCCACTTGGCATTACGGTGTATGATCCGTAGCATGGTTTCCCGCATGTGCTCTATCGGTTGTGGCCGATAGGTAGGGCAGCAAGACACCTTGAGGTACTCACTAGAAGGCGTAGAACATGATTAACATGGTTGTGGCCATGTGGTGTGGAATCAAAGGAAAGAAATTCCTTTAGTGTGATTGTGTATTATATATATAAATGTGCCATAAATATATATGTTTTGTTAGCTCACCCTATTTGCTTGTATTTGGCGATGATAGTGTACGTGGTACACGAGAGCAGATGATGTTGCAGGTGGATCTGGTGAAGCATAGGGCCGGAGCGTGAGAGATTTTCTATTTTATAATGGTATTTATAATTACCAGACTTTTGGATGATTATAATGGTATTTATAATTATGGATTTTGGACTATTGCTGATGAAATAAAAGTTTTAAATTTCCCGCATTTTTTTGGGAAATGGCATATTTATAAATGAGATTTATTAATTCTTTATTTATTTTATTATTTAAATCTGTAATATCCGATCAGGGATGTTACACTAGTAAGAGCCAAACCTATAATTCACCATGCCTAGAAGATCACGAATAGTGCCCTTAGATGATGAAAGCTCCACCCTACCTACTTTATCCTCCCCCAATGCCATGAATCAAGGAACGCTTAAGGTATGATTTGAAGGCCATGAAGACAAAATTCAGACCTTTTTGATTGAGATCAATAGAAAGCAAATCATCCTTCCTAAGGTGATTCGTATGTCATGGCTAAGGGTAGAAAACTTTGGAAACCTTAAGCAACATCTCAAAACCCAAAAATTAAATACATTCCTTGAACTTTTGGGCAAGGTGTATCCAGACTTGGTGAAGATGTTCTATGTCAACCTCAAGTTCAACAATGGCATTCTCAAAACAAGTATCAAAGGTTTGGAGATGGAAATAACTAGGCAAACATGGAAGGATATGGTTGGCCTAAGGCAAAGAGGTGTGCAAGTTCGCAAGGGTGAAACTATTGTAGTGGATGAATTCAACAAGGTGCAATACTTCAACCAATGTGTGCGTAATCAAGGTGAGCAAACTAGAAATTTCCATATGGGAAGGCTTTGTGTGGAGGAAATGTTACTAGCCATGGTGGTGACCAAGATCATCATGCCTAGGGGGAGTAATCATGCAACCTTGAATGAAGGTGATCTTGTGGTGATGTACTGCATTCAAAATGATGTGATGGTGGACTGGACATACACAATTCGTGACCACATGATGAAGGCAATGAGGCTCAAGGATTTCAAGCTTCCATATGTGGTGCTCATCTCTAAGTTCATTGAGCACTTTGGTGTGGATGTGGAAGGAGAGCTTGAAGAGTCTACTAGTCTTCTAAATCATGTTTCAACACTGAATATGCAGAAGATGGGATTCACCAAGATAGGCAACACTTGGCTGATTGAAAGAGATCACGGTGCAAATATTGAAGTTGGAGCCAATGACCATGAGGCGGGAACTAGTGGAGGAAACCAAGGGGAAGATGAACCACAAGCCATGGCAATTGAGCTTTATAACCCTCTAGAGAATATTGGACCTGCATACTCCCAGTTTGAGAGAATGGTTCTCAACCAGCTACAAGATCTCAACATGGCACAAAATGCACATCATGCATAATGCACAACAAGGTTCCAAGATTTGGATGACCAGCTGCATAATGTTCATGACCTCCTCTCCAATGTCTACAACAAGGACAACCCTAGGAACGAGTGAAGGGGATGGCTCATAGGTCATGCATTGCATTTTCGTGCTACATTTTGTATGTCTGTCTATCTGTTCCAGTTTTTTAATCGGCTATTTTCTCATTTCAGTCGACTGATTATATCAATTTCAACTTCATGATGTATCTATCATTTCTATTTCTATTATGGTGTGCTTGTACTCGTATCAGGTGCCCTGATACACCCCTATGTTAATGCTTTAATGAAAATTTTCATATTTCCAAAATGATCTATTCATTTACTTTCAATTGATGAATCCAAAGGGGGAGAAAAATGAGTTAAATGAGTAAAATTGTAGTAAAATTGTGTTAATATTGGAAAACCTGGACATAAATCTGTTGGAATCATATAATACTGCAAACTTAATCTAAAATATGAAGTTAAATCACATTATTAGTGATAGAGGGAGCATATGCATATGAGATATGTATGTATGCTTGTGTGCTTTTTCTTGGTTGTATGTTTGAAATATTGGTATCTTGTATGCAGAAGATTTTTCAGGTTTCTTTATGGATCTTAGCTCATCAATTCAACTCGAGAATGTTGGCTTCATCAATTCAAGGGGAGATTGTTGGCACAAGCAAGCTTGAAGCAAAGAATTGATAAAACCATGTGCATGAAGATCATAGGTGTTTTATGAAGATTGATGAAGATCCACTTGAAGATTAAGTTTTAGTGTATTAAATTTGAAAATAACATGTTAAATGTAATGTGTTAGTGTTATATCATGTTGGTAGGCTATATGACATAGGTTAGATGTCTTGTGTGCCTCAGTGTGTCTCTTTTAATCTATTAAAATAGGTTTTAACAAGTTAAAAGGCTTGTTGTATATAGTTTTTGGTATGAATGCATTCAGTCAGTTGAATTATTTTTCAATCGCCTAATTTCACTTAAGTCAAGTGAAATCAGCTGACTATACAGAAGATTCAATCTACTGTTTTCACTTAAACTAGACTATAAAACCTGTGTTTTCACGAGCAGAGGTGCGGATATGAGTTTTTGAGCACGAAACTTTGTCATTCTTCTTTGGAAAAGCTTTCTCTGTAATACACAACTACAACTTGTGTTTTGGAGATCTTGGTGGATCTTAGTTGATCTTGGAGGCATTTTGGCTTGTGAGTAGCTTGAAGAACACATGTATGGTTGGTTAGGGATAACAACCATCAGGTTTGGATGTTCTTGTGCCTTTGGTTAGTTTACTTGATGTGATTTCAGGTCTGTAAGTGTGATTTTTGCAGGGTGTGTGTCTAGATTTTTGTGTGAGTCAAAAATGTTGTGATTTGTTTTTGTTCAAAAGTGTATTCTTGGTGTGTGATTTGTAAAACTTTTGAATATAGTGGAAACTAGGCTCAAGTTGTCCTGGTAAACTGAATGTAGCTTTGTGATTGAGTGAACCAGTATAAAAATAGTTGTGTATTTCTCTTTCCCTCATCTCACTCTCTTTGAAACTCTTTAAAAACTCAAGAAAATCAAGCAATTTGTTCTTTGGTGTGATTTAATGCGTTCTTGTGTAATCTGAGGCTTTATACTTGTTATAAATACTATTTGGAACAAGTCTTGTATGTAAAAGATTGTTTTTTGAGTTCAATTTGCGAATTCTGCATTTTGCATAAAGCTCTACTATTTTAGCCGACTGATTTGTCTTTTTAATCGATTGTTTCATAGCTCCACGAAAAAATTAGTCTGATGATTTATATTTTAATCGACTGAAAGTGTACTGGTCTGCAACATTTACATCTAAACTTTCTAGTCTATTAGATTCAATTGAAAAGAGGTTTAAGCTTCCGAAAAAGTTTTATAAAGCCAATTCAAACCCCCCCCCTTCTTGGCTAAAATCACCATTTCAAAACTAACAGTTTGACTTATTTCACAGTCGGTAGTAGAGTTTAGCCTCTAAAGATTTGAACACCTAACATCTACTACAGAAAAAGATCCATTGGATGGAAAATCGTAACAATAGTAAGCATATTAGTATAAGCGCCAAAAGAAGACTAGAAAGAAGATGAGTTCAATTCCATGCAATTGAACCACAAAACAAGATACAAAGGAAAATTTATGTTGTACAGGAAGAAGTCAAGGACTAGGCTGGTTCCTAAGAAGTGAATGTTCATGACATATGACGAGTGCAAAATCTACATTCCTAGACCTCCAAAACCATGACAAAGATAAGGTAGATTTTGACCAAGTTGACAAGGGTAAGATAATAGGTATTAGCTCTATCGAAACTCTTCCTTTGTCTTTATTCAAAATGTTTTATATGTTGAAGGAATCAAGTATAACTACTGAGCATAAGTCAATTATGTGACAATGGTTACCTAGTTTCCTTTACCAAGGACAAGTGCATAGTCTCATTGTCTGGTGTTCAAACTATCTTTCCTACTAGACAAAAGAAAATATTTTCGATAACCAAAAGGTCTTTTTTCTACTTCATAAAGAAGATGAAGATGGTTTTGGTACAAAAAGCTTAAGACATTTAAACTTCAATTATACTTCAAAGCTTTCAAACAAAAACATAATTAGAGGATTGCCTAGTCTTTCATAGAAAACATGGTGGAACTCTTGGTGCGGAATGGATAAAAGCTCCATGAAGTAGACGAGATCCATGGAAGGGAGTGGAAGCAAGTGTTTAAGGCTCTTGCTAAGCATTGGTTTGGACTAAGGTGTTTAAAGGTTTAGCTTAAGAGAAAGTTAGGGGAAGGTGGCTAGAGGAGATGATTCAATCCTCTAGCAAAGGAGACTCTCAAATGCAATGGGTGGAGTACTCTCAACACTATGCTTCTATTGCAAAATTCAGGAGTCATTACAATAGCCTAAAATTTAGGCTTTTATATGAAAGTAAATACACATAAGCACTCTTAGCCCTTGGATGAGAAAGACATTCAATCTTGGCCGTGGAAGATGGCTTGGAGAAGGAGCAATGCTCACGGCCATTGGATGATGCCTTGGAAAAGGAGGAAGCATTCCTAGCCCTTGGATTCGGGAGGTGTAGGAAGGAATGTTGACTTCCACTTAGTCCACCTTGGACCTTTGGTAGCTCATGGCCAAATCTCCTATTGGTCTTAGTCAAGCCCAATTTTAGCAATTCAACTACACATTGTTTGACTTATTATTCTAGAAAACAAGGCCTAAACAATAGGCCAATCTTATTACTATTCTACTGCTCTTTAATAAACATGTTCAAAGCTTCACATCTTCTTTGGCCTATGTGAAGAGTGTGAGAAGCCCATGTCGATTTGGGCCAACTTGGATAAAGCCCAATTGGATCTTTTTGAGCATGTCCCTTGTTATTGGGCCTTTTGATGGGCTTAGGCTTGAAGGTGTACCTTGTCTTGATGTTGGGCTTGTTGGGGTCACATCAAAACACATATTCTTTGTGAAGCACACTAGAAGGGAAAACAATTAAAAAGTCCTTTTAAACCTAAAAATTTCATTTATGCAAGATCCTTAAAACTTTTGTATATGAATTTTTCTAGTTCTTTGAAAACTCTAAGTCTGGGAGGAAAGAAATATGGTTTAGTCATAGATGATGACTATTCTAGATCCATATGGGTATTTTTTTTTTCTTTTTTTTTTTTTTTTTTCTCAAGAGTGAGAATTTCCATGTATTTGAAGTTTTATGCAAAAGAGTGCAAACAAAACAAGATATTTGTATATCAAGTATGATAAGTAACCAAGACACTAAGTTCAAAAATAAAGAATTTCATATGTTTTGTAAAGTAAATGTATAAATCACAATTTCTCTTCGTTGATAATTCCACAACAAATTGGGATTATAAAAACAAATATTGCATAGAAAAGAATGAGGTCACATGTATGTGACAAATATAAAAAATTAAAAATAAACTAAAGGATAAAGTAATCAAATTAAAAAAAAACATAAAGAATGTTATCTTAAAAAGGTAAAAGATGATGTATCTCAGTTTCTTTGAGTGTTTTTTGTAATACCCGAAAATATTAATTAATTAATTAATAAATGCGAGTAGTGAGAGCCTTTATGACAATTAATGTTAACTTATATGATGTGGAAAAGTACTAGTTCAAATGCTAATTATATGTTATTTTAAATGGTGCATTTTTTATGTTATATATTGAATGGGAATAGTGATAATGTAATACAAAATTATAGGAATTATCACGAAACATGAATTGGTTGAATTGGTTGTGCTTTCACTTTGTAATTGTAAGGTTGTGTGTTCAAACCTTGCTCAGAATGAAATTAACCTCCTTATTTTTGCTAGTATAATTGTGATATGAATGTGGAAGGGTGGGGAAACCCTAGAGTCAATGGGCCTCCAAGGGAGGCGGGTAAAACAACCCATAATGGGTTGTTAAAGGCAATTGTAGTAAATTAAAAAGCATTTTTCGTTTTTTTTTTTTCATTTAACCATAATTGGGACCATATAAAAAGGGAAAATAAGGCAATTGGGAGGGTTTTTAAGTCTGCAATTTCATGAGGGGCTGGGAAGAGAGGTTTATAGAACCATTCTAATTGCTTTGGGAGTGTGAGAGCTGAGTTTTGGAGTGACAAAGGAAGGCTATTTGGTATCATAAAGAAAAAAGGGCTAAAAGACCATTAAGAGCAAGGATTTTCCAAGTAAGGGGAGCTAATTTCGTGTTTTATGTTCTGTATATGACTAAGACTCTTGTTCTCATAATTTTATGATTGTGTGCTATGAATTTTCGTGCTCAATTTGAGGTGAATTAGAGGATAGCTATTTTGATGTTTCTTGAACAATATCTTATGCAATTGTATGAATATAATGGGGGTTTCTGTATTGTATGATTGTTTGGCTCAATGTTAAATTGGGTGGTCCAACCAAGTTAGAACATGTTTATGCGAATTGCCACTGCTATAGAATTGCTTGGTGGTGTTGGAAACGTGGTTTGGCATTGTTTCTGGTGTTGTGCGTGCATAAACAAGGAAAACATCTTCTACTATCGCTCAAGCGAGCCAGGCTCGCCTAGGCGAAAGTAGGCGAAAGTAGCAGCGGCTCAAACCTGATTCTGCTTGAGCCTCTCGCTCAAGTGAAGAGCCCAACATTTTGGGCGACAGAGCATCTCCCTCAGGCGAGAATACTCGCCTAAGCGAGAAATCGTGAGAGAATTGTGTGTTTTGCTCTAATCGCCGCCCAAACGATAGATTTTGGCTCTGGGCGAGGAGTGATCTCGCCTAAGCGAGAGGGTGTCACCTAAGCAAGCCTTTGCAAATTGTCCCTGTGATGCATTTGCTCAAGAGAGAAAGCCCAGCTTAAGCGAGTCAGACCTGATCACTTGAGCTATGGTTTCTAGCCCAAGCAAGTTTAATGCAGTTTGTGTGTGTTGTTTGTACGCATTGATGCGGACATGGATCAGGGGATGTTGGGCCATGAGCGAGTAGGTTCATGGATGGTGGTTAACACGTGATGTTATGAGCGGTAAGGTTCATATCCAATTACTCTCATGTGGGGATACGAGAGAGGTAGGTTCGTATGTTTCGTGCTCACATTCGAGAGATGTTGCATGCAGGGAGGTACATAGCTAGTGGATCACGTGTGTTGGACTACGAGCGACAGGTCCATAGAGTAGGACTACGAGCGGGGAGGTTCGTAGAGGCAGGACCACAAGCGGGCATGTTTGTGTGAGCATTATAAATCTTGAGTCCATGGCTAACTATGTTATGTGATGTGAAGGTTGAAAAGCCTTCGAGTGTTAAGGACTTGGCCAATGTCTAATTTTAATAATATAGTTGGGTGTAATTATATGATTGAACTTATGTGTTTCTTTGTGTTTGGCGATGATCGTGTAATTATTTACATGGGAGTAGCAGATGATACAAGGGATGCTGCTAACGCTTGAGACGGAGAGAAAGGCTAGCTTAGGTTGGAGCTAGGGATTTTGTTATGCTTTTATTATTTATCAGAATTTTTACAAATTTGTAATAAGTTTATTACTCCACTTTTGTGTAAATTATGGCGCTTTGATTTATGTTTTGAATTTTTTCGTGTTGGGAATAAGAAAAGTTTGACGGTTGATGTTCTTTTCTTATTTATTTATTTTAATTAAGTAATTTCCAGTAGAGATGTTACATTTGGTATCAGAGCAAATGTTTTAAGATGTTTGGGAAACTCTTGGGAGTGAGCTGATCGTGTTTCCTCCATGAAACTATTGTGTGATATTGATTGTTAACAATTGTTTGTTTTCTTATATAATTAGAGTTGTTTAATGTTAACAGCTGAAAAATATGGCGTGCACAGGAAATGGCAAATAGGAGACGCAAGAATAACGTTAGGGCTGATGAGATTGTGAATGCAATTCATAGGATGGTGGACGTTATGCAGCCTGTTGTAGCGCATTCGAGGGCGATGATTCCACTTGTCAGACCAGTGACGACGGAGGACTTCATGCGTCACAAGCCGACAAAGTTCACTAGCAAAGCCACCCTGGATGAGGCCGATGTATGGTTACATGAATGTGAGAAGATATTCCGGGTGATTGAGTGCACAAAGGCCTAGAAGCTTACTTTTGCCACCTTTTTGCTGGTGACTGATGCAGAGTGTGGATGGATGGGGATACAGCAACAGATGCAAACCCGCGAGGAGAGGAGAATTGGGTCAACTTCAAGAAAAGGTTCCTGGAGATGTACTTCCCTGACAGCGCTAGACATGAGCGCGAAGGTGAGTTCCTCACCTTGCAACAGGGGAATATGTCAGTGCAGGCATACGTGGAGCGATTTGAGTATTTGGTAAGATTTTACTCGCAGACAGTTATTGAGGAGTGGCATTGCAGGAAATTTGAAAGTGGCCTAAAGCATGAACTGAGGCGCTTCATTGTACCACTGAGGGTTAGGGAGTTTCCTGTCTTGGTCGACCAGGCTAAGAGCGTCGAGCAGCTGGAGATGGGGCCCAGTAGGGTCAGTCGACCCCAGAAGACCAGCACTGAGGGCAGACAGTAGAAGAAGCCCTACAGTCGACCTTAGTCATCTTCACAGAAGTTACGATGCTATAACTATGGAGGAGAGCACCTAAGGAGAGATTGTACTCAGCCAGCAGACAGTGGGGGAAGCAGTGCTACCACTCGCAACTGCTATTCTTACAATCAGCCGCGGCACTTTGCTAAGAAGTGTCCTAATAAGAAGACTACAACAGGAGCATGACCTCAGCCACCCTCAACGGAGAGGCCTAGAGCAGCAGGTCGAGTCTTTGCCATGACCAAGACGGAGGGCACCCAGTCAGGTAGCCTTATACTCTACTTTTGTTTATTGTTGGGTAACCGGGTGTTATTGTTGTTTGATTCAGGAGCTTCGTACTCCTTCATATCTCACGACTGTGTGAAGAAGCTGGGATTATCGACTCGTGATCTGGGATGCGAGTTAATAGTCTCAACACCAGCATCAGGACAGGTTTCAACCAATTATGCCTGTGTTGGATGCTCGAATGAAGTGGAGGGTAGAAGATTCAAGGTAAACCTTGTTTACATGTCGTTGGAGGGTTTGGACGTGATCTTAGGAATGGACTAGTTGTCAAGCAATCACATAGTCATTGATTGTGAACGACGCAGAGTGGTGTTCCCAAAGTCTAAGGGGATTAAGTTGATCTCAACTCACAGAGTCTTGAAGGAGATTGAAGATGGAGCTACTTACTTCATGATAGTGGCTTAAGGAGAAAAGAAGAGTACCACCGAGCTAATCAGAAGTATCCTAGTAGTGGATGAATATGCCGACGTGTTTCTAGATGAAATACTTAAGTTGCCACCTAGCAGGGACATAGATTTCTCCATTGATCTAATCCTTGAAGCAGGTCCAGTGTCGGCAGCACCGTATAGAATGGCAGCAACAAAACTATCAGAATTGAAAAAGCAGATAGAGGATTTGTTGGAGAAGAAATTCATTAGACCTAGTGCGTCGTCGTGGGGAGCTCCTGTGTTACTGGTGAAGAAGAAAGATGGAAGTTCTCGGTTATGTGTTGACTACCAGCAACTGTTAGACCAGTTGAGAGGGGCAGGTGTATTCTCAAGGATTGACTTGAGGTCTGGATACCAACAGATCTTAGTTAAACCGGAGGACGTCCAGAAGACAGCGTTCAGGTCAAGATTTGGACATTACGAGTATGTAGTAATGCCATTTGGAGTGACTAATGCTCCAACATTCTTCATGGATTACATGAACCGAATTTTCTGGCCTTATCTGGACAAGTTTGTGGTGGTGTTCATAGATGATATTCTCATCTACTCCAAAAATAGGGAGGGTCATGCGGACCATTTAAGAGTTGTCTTGGTAGTAGTCAGAGAGTATCAGCTTTATGGCAAGCTGTCCAAATGTGAGTTCTGGTTAAAAGAGGTAAAATTTCTAGGGCATGTCATCTCTACCTATGGAATTGCAGTGGACCCAAGCAAGATTGATATTGTGTTATAATGGGAAAGACCGCGAACTGTGACAGAGGTACAGAGCTTCTTAGGATTGGCTGGATACTACAAGAGGTTTGTAGAGGGATTCTCTAAAATGGTGAGTCCTCTAACTCAACTCACTAGAAAAGACCAACCATTTTCCTGTACAGGGGAGTGTGAAAATTTTTTTGAGGAGATGAAGAAGAGGTTGATTACAGCTCCAATACTAACCATACCAGACACAAGCAAGAGGTATATTGCGATGCATCCTATCAGGGCCTGGGGTGTGTGCTGATGCAGGAGAAGAGGCTAGTAGCCTATGCCTCTAGACAGTTGAAGGTTCATGAAAAGAACTACCCCACCCATGATCTAGAGTTGGTTGCGGTAGTGTTCGCTCTTAAGACTTGGAGGCATTATTTGTATGGCTCCTAGTTCCAAGTTTTCAGCGATCATAAAAACCTGAAATACTTGTTTGATCAGAAGGAGTTGAATATACGACAACGACGCTGGATGGAGTATCTCGAGGACTATGATTTCGATTTACTCTACCATCCAGGTAAAGCAAATGTAGTGGCGGACGCCTTGAGCCGAAAGAGTATTCACATGTCAGCAATGATGGTAAAAGAGCTGGAGTTGATTGAGAAGCTCAGGGATATGAAACTTGGTATATAGCTGGGAGAGGATTTTATCTGGTGCAGTGCACTAACACTGACTAGCGATGTCTTGGGGATGATCTAAGATGCACAGAAGAATGATGCTAAGTTGCAGGAGTTTGTGAGTTGGTTGGGTACTGAGAAGGGGAAGGATTACAAGATTGGGATTAGATGGCATCCTGCATTTCCGAGACAGGGTATGTGTACCGGGAAACTAAAGGTTGAGGAAACAGATTCTAGAAGAGGGTCATAAAAGTCGTCTTAGTATACATCCAAGTATGACTAAGATGTATAAGGATCTGCAATAGTCCTTCTGGTGGAACGGGATGAAGACTAATTTCGTCGACTTTGTGGCATAATTCTTGGTGTGTCAAAAGGCAAAGATTGAACATCGGGGACTAGGTGGTACCTTGCAGTTGTTGGACATCCCGCAATGGAAATGAGATAGTATATCCATGGACTTCGTGACTCATCTGTCGAGATCGGCTAAATGGCATGATTCAATCTGGGTAATTGTACACTGGTTGACTAAGTGTGCCAATTTCTTGGCAAATAATTAGAAGATGTCAATGGACAAGCTGGCTGGGTTGTATGTTAGAGAAGTAGTCATATTGCATGGGGTGCTGGCTAGCATCATATCTAACAGAGACCCGGGATTCACTTCTCATTTTTTGCAGTCGCTACAGGCAACTTTGGGAACCTAACTGTGGACGAGTTCTGCGTATCATCCTCAGATGGATGGCTAGTCTAAGAGGACTATCTAATCATTGGAGGATCTACTACGAGCCTGTGTTTTGGATCATATGGATAGTTGGAGTGAAATGCTTTCATTGGTGGAATTTACGTACAACAATAGCTATCACTCAAGTATTGGTGTGGCGCCATATAAGGCCTTGTATGGGCGACGATGTAGAACGTCGTTATGTTGGAATCAGGATGGTGAGTCGCTGGTGTTGGGTCTAGAGTTCTTATAGCAAACTTCTGAGAAAGTCAAAGCCATTCAGGAAAGAATGAAGGCAACTCAGAGCAGACAAAACACCTACGCAAATAAGAGGAGGAGGCCTTTGGAATTTGAGGCAGGGGATCATGTGTTCCTCCGAGTCACACCGACGGCTGGCATTGGAAGGGTAATCAAATCAAGGAAGTTAACTCTGAGATTTGTTGGGTCATATCAGATCCTGAGGAGAATAGCCACGACAACATATGAGATTGCCTTGCCACCGCATCTGGCGAACCTGCATAACGTATTTCACATTTCCCAGTTGAGCAAATACGTAGCAGATCCCTCGCATGTGCTGGAATCAGATGACATCCAGATTAGGGAGGATCTGACATTGAATACCAAACTAGTCAGAATACTAGACTCTCAAGTGAAAAAGCTACGGGGAAAGGAGATCCGGACGGTGAAGGTCCTCTGTGATGAAATTACTCAGGAGATGACTTGGGAGATGGAGGATCGCATACCGCAATCCTACCAACACTTGTTTTCGGGTAAGTCTAATTTTCAAGGACAAAAATCTTTTAAGGTGGGGGGAATGTAAGACCCAAAAAATTTAAATAATTAATTAAATAATTATTTAATAAATACGGGTAACAGGAGCCTTTATGGCATTTAATACAAATGTTTATGATGTGAAAAAGTACTAGCTCAAGTGGTTGAGAGTACTTGGTTGTGTGAGAGGACTTGGGTTCCGGTCCTATGTATGCTAATCGTATGTTATTTTAAATGGTGCATTTTTTTATGTTATATATTCAATGGGAATAGTGATAATGTAATCCTAAAATTATAGGAATTATCACGAAACATGAATTGGTTGAATTGGTTGTGCTTTGACTTTGAAATTGTAGGGTTCTGTGTTCAAACTTTGCTCAGAATGAAATTAAGCTCTTTATTTTTTTCTAGTATAATTGTGGTCTGAATTTGGAAGGGTGGGGAAACCCTAGAGACAATGGGCCTCCAAGGGAGGATCGGAAAACAACCCATAACGGGCTGTTAAAGGCAATTATAGTTAATTAAAAAGCATTTTTCGTTTTTTTTCTTCATTTAACCATAATTGGGACCATATAAAAAGGGAAAATTAGGCAATTGGGAGGGTTTTTGAGACTACAATTTCGTGAAGGAATGAGAAGAGAAGTTTATAGAACCATTCTAATTGCTTCGGGAGTGTGAGAGCTAAGTTTTGGAGTGGCAAAGGAAGGCAATTTGGTATCATAAAGAAAAAATGGCTAAAAGACCATTAGGAGCAAGGATTTTCCAGGTAAGGGGAGCTAATTTCAAGTTTTATGTTCTGTATATGATTAAGAGTCATGCTCTCATAATTTTCTGATTGTGTGCTATGAACTTTCGTGCTCAATATGAGGTGAATTAGAGGATAGCTATTTTGATGTTTCTTGAACAATATCTTATGCAATTGTATGAATATAATGGGGGTTTCTGTATTGTATGATTGTTTGGCTCAATGTTAAATTGGGTGGTCCAATCAAGTTAGAACATGTTTATGCGAATTGCCACTGTTATAGAATTGCTTGGTGGTGTTGGAAACGTGGTTTGGCATTGTTTCTGGTGTTGTGCGTGCGTAAACAGGGAAAACTTTTGCTATTATCGCTCAAGCGAGCCAGGCTCGCCTAGGCGAAAGTAGGCGAAAGTAGCAGCGGCTCAAACCTGATTCTGATCGAGCCTCTCACTCAAGCGGAAATCGTGATAGAATTGTGCGTTTTGCTCGAATCGCCGCCCAGGCAATAGATTTTGGTTTTGCGCGAGGAGTGATCTCGCCTAAGCGAGAGGGTGTCACCTAAGCAAGCCTTCGAAAATTGTCCTTGTGATGCATTCGCTCAGGCGAGAAATCCCAACTTAAGCGAGTCAGGCCTGATCGCTTAAGCTAAGGCTTCTAGCCCAAGCAAGTTTAGTGCAGTTTGTGTGTGTTGTTTGTACGCATTGATGCGGACGTGGATCAGGGGATGTTGGGCCATAGGCGGGTAGGTTCATGGATTGTGGTTAACACGTGATGATATGAGCGCGGAGGTTCATATCCAGTTACTCTCATGTGAGGATACTAGCGAGGTAGGTTCGTATGTTCCGTGCTCACATTCGAGAGATGCTACGTTCAGAGAGGTACGTAGCTGGTGGATCACGTGTGTTAGACTACGGGCGGCAGGTCCGTAGAGTAGGACTACGAGCGGGGAGGTTCGTAGAGGCAAGACCACGAGCGGGCAGGTTCGTGTGAGCATAATAAATCCTAAGTCCATGGCTAACTATGTTGTGTAATGTGAAGGTTGAAAAGCCTTGGAGTGTTAAGGACTTGGCCGATGTCTAATTTTAATGATATAGCTGGGTGTAATTATATGATTGAACTGATGTGTTTCTTTTATTAATGAGCTCACCCTTTCTGTTTGTGTTTGGCGATGATCATGCAATTATTTACACGGGAGCAGTTGATGAAATAGGTGATGCTGCTAATGCTTGAGACGGAGAGAGGGGCTAACTTGGGCTAAAGCTAGGTATTTTGTTATGTTTTTATTATTTATCAGAATTTTTACAAAATTGTAATAAGTTTATTACTCTGTTTTTGTGTAAATTATGGCGCTTTGACTTTATGTTTTGAATTTTCCCGCATTGGGAATAATAAAAGTTTGACGATTGATGTTCTTTTCTTATTTATTTATTTTAATTAAGTAATTTCCACTAGGGATGTTAAACAAATTGCATGGTTGTGAGTTCGAACCTTGATAGACACAAACTAAGTTTACCTTTTACCAAAATTCTTTTTGGTATGAATGAGAGGGATCAAGAAACCCTACCTGTATGAGGAGCATATGGAAAGGCTGGAAAACCATTTCATAATGATTTATGAATGGCAATTAAAGTCATTTCAATTCCAATCTCATTTGTTTCTGCCATAAACCACAATTAAGGTAGTTAAGGGTCTAATTAAGAGTGTTATAGGGTGTTTTGGTGTCTGCCATTGTTGAACATTGTGGGGAGAGAAAATTCAGAGTGAATCACAGTATTAGTGAGTGAAGAGGAGGGTTGAACTACAGGGGAACAAAGGAAGGTTTGGGATCAAAAAGCTAATGCAAGAAACCTCTAATTGAGCAAGGAGACCAGGTTAGGAGAGCTGGACCACGTTAATTTTATTTTTAGATCAACTGCATGATGTATAGCATGATTATGTATGATTTTTTTTCTGCCTTTGCTTGAATTTCGTGTCTCTGGAAATTTTTCAGAAACTGCCTGGCGGGCCTTCAAAGCCACCAGGCGACTCATGCTATTATTCTGTGAAATTTTGGATTCCTGTGAGGAACAACCTAGTGGCAAGAACCAACCGCTAGGCGACGCATGTATGCTCCCAATTTTTTCTAGGTTTTTGAATGAAGGGCTTGGCGGTGATGAACAACCGCCAGGCGACGCGAGCACAGTGACTCGATTGATGTTTCTGTGTGTTCTGGGTGGATTCTGATCGGGGAAGAAAGGAGCTTTATCTATGAATTGATTATTGGGTACTAGAAATTTGGGCAATTATACTGTCAATTGAGGTTGATTTGATAAAATTGTATGAACGCTCTTTTAGGGTTTGGAAATTTAGGGTTTTTATATCATGAGGTTAATTGGTGGTTGAAATGCACTGAAAAATGTTAATGTATGTTTTTAGATTGTGAAATTATATAATTGTAAGGAGAATCACATGCGAAGTCGTAGAAATATGCAGAGAAAGGAAAATGGGAATGTTGGGTGTTTTTACAGGTGCAAGAATTGCTGGAAATTTCTAGAATTCTATGCACCGCCTGGCAACACGTGGACGGCCGTCAGGCACCAAACGCATACCAATGGCATTGTGCATCTTTGGACGAGCAATGAGTTGAGAATTTTGTGTGAAGTCAATCTTGAGCATGAAGAAGTAGAGTGGTAATATGTTGGCTATGGTATTAGGAAGAATAAGTAATACAAGGACTGATGTACCACACCTAGCCAAACTCGACCAAATAAGTAAACAATGCATATACCAAGGCAGTCAAGTATTCAGCCTAGGCCGAGTCAGCCTAACTTGTACCGGTTCTAACCTATACATCTAGAGGAATAACCTGCACCTCATGTAACCAATATAAGCCGTCAAGGTAGGTAGTCGGTCCAGGTCGGCTACTCCAGCAGACCTGGTAAGATTAAAGCCTAGGCCGACTACTCCAATAAACTCAGTATAATGAAAACCCCCTAGCGTTCAATAGGTCCTAAGGGCCTAGGTTAGGGCCCAGGCCCACTCATAGCCCAAGCTAGAGCCCAAGTCAAGGCCCAGCCCATGAGGTAATTAGACATCATTAATGTTCTATAAATACGCGTGGACCCTAGTAATTAAAGGTACGCATTCATTAATCACTGATTTGACCTTTTGAGAGCTTTGACTTACTTGAGCTTCGGAGACTCTTCTGCAGGTAACCCCTCCTGGGTTCAAGTTGACATGTACCAATCGGGAAGAGACCAAATGAGGAGATAACGGACTACATGGTAAGGTGACGCTTGTGCTTGACTCATCTTATTTGTTCTCTGCAGGAACAATTGGCGCCCACCATGGGGCACGAGACGAACACCTTTAGTACCCGTTTTTCTCTGAAGATGGTTTCCACCCGTAGCAAAGCTGGAGTGAACAAGCAAGCAGATGCTAGTCCCTCAGGACCTGCTGGCATCACCCATGATCTGGCCGCCATCCTAGACGGCCAAGCGAAGATGCAGCAAGAACTCGCAGATCTGAAGAAACGCAGCGCTGGTGAGATGGAGGCGCTACGACAAGAGAACTCTCGCCTAAGGCGAAAGATCAAACTTGATCCCAACCTGAAGGGAAAATCCAAGGAAACCTCTGAAGTTGTGAGGTCTCCGACCTTCCAGCCCACAGAGGAAGAAAGCGAGTACAACCCCACTCCTCACACCTTCACCACCACTCAACAAACACCCATTCCCTTTACCCATCCACCTCACTTCCCATCTACTCAACCAGGGCTCACTGCACCTCCAACCCCTGCCGCTACCCTCCCTACCACCCAAATCCCCTACAACATACCCACCACCCTACACACCACACATGTTCCACCATACAACCCACAATACCTTCCGACAACCCACATCCCCCCTCACAACCTCACATCCACCTTCCCCGCTATGATCAACCATCCCATCCCACCTCACCTGCTCCCTCCCCACCAGCCCAGACGTCGTCACCCCTTCACTGACTTTATCGCTAACACCCCTCTTCCGGCCCAGTGGGAACCTTTCACCCTCGACCGCTATACTGGCGAAACCGACCCTGACGAGCACCTTAAAGTCGACATCACCCATGTCACCCTGTACACATCCCAAGATGCAGTCTTTTGCAAAGCCTTCCCCACCATCCTCAAGGGCCCTGCCTTAGAATGTTTCACAACCCTTCCGCCTTACTCCATCGATAGTTTCGACGTCCTCTCCGACATGTTCTCCACCCATTTCGCTGGCAGCCGCCCGCACCAAATTACCACCATCTCCCTCCTGGGCATCAGACAAGAACAGAGCAAACCACTCAGAGCTTTCATAGATCGCTTTAGTAAGGCAGCTCTTCGTACACCACACCTCAATCAGGAGATGATCCTCCAGTGCATGGCCCTTACCTTACAGCCCGGCCCCTTCGCCAACAACGTCTGTCTCCACCCACCTGCCTCCATGCACGAGCTCAAGTTACGTGTAGCTGACTATGTCCGCATGGAGGAAATGCAAACCCTCCACACTAAATTCTGCAACGACTATGCAGCCACCACCGCCAACCCTACCCCACAACCTAACCCACATCTTGATACCCACCCACGCGAGCCCCACCAACCTCGCTTCACCAGATACGCCCCTCTTACCGTAGCCCGCTCCCGCATCCTCGACGAGGCCCTACAAGCTGACCTAATCCCTCCACCACGTAAGACAACCACACCTCCCAACGCTGATATGACCAAATATTGCCGCTACCACCGCAACCATGGTCACACTACAGAAGAATGCAAAGCACTCCAGGATAAAATAGAAGAACTGGTCTGTGCTGGCCACTTTCGCCGCTTCATCCGTAGAGACGACCATTCCTCCTCCTCTCGATCCCGCCACCCCCTTGATCCGATCACAAACGTCCTCCACAAGACTCCCATCACGACAGACGCCCCGCCCAACCCACCAGTCAAGAACCGGAGCCGGCCCGCACCGACATCACCCCTGCCGACCCTCCCCTATGTGGCACCATTAACACCATCTCTGGTGGCTTCGCTAGCGGAGGATCCACTTCTTCTGCCAGAAAAAGACACCTCCGCCATATCCAATCTATCAACCACATCACCCATTCCCACCACAGACGTTGTATGCCTCCTATCATCTTCACAGATGATGACTTTTGCGGCCTCGACCATCAACAAGATGACCCCATGGTTATCACTATGGAAATCGAAAACTACACTGTTAAGAAAGTCCTCGTTGATCAAGGCAGCTCTGTTGATATCCTCTACTGGGCCACCTACCAAAAACTTCAACTTCCTGACACCGCCATGGTCCCATATGACGAGCCAATCTATGGCTTTTCTGGTGAACAAGTATCCACCCGTGGCTACATTGACCTCCACATCGTCTTTCGGGAGGGGACCCAAACTAAAACCATCCCAATCCGCTTCCTGATCGTCGACGCGCCAACATCCTACAACATCCTCTTGGGTCGTCCTTCCCTTAATACCCTTGGCGCCGTCGTTTCCACCCCTCACTTGGCCATGAAGTTCCCTTCCCCATCCGGCGACATCCTTACCATCCACTGCGTCCAGCGCTTGGCACGCGAATGTTACATGGCCAGCTTGCGACCACAACTCCCAATCCAACAAACCAACCATATCGAACGACCCCCTGGCTCCAGCATAGCCCTATCCGGCGAAGATCTTGACCCCAGAATAGGCCGGGATGTTCGCCTTGAACCAGTTGAGAACACCTCCCCTCTAGAGCTTCCCAATGGTCACTCCATTAACCTAGGCACCAGTTTAAACTCTTACGAGCGTGCCACCATCACACCCATCCTCATCAACAACACCGATCTTTTCGCCTGGTCAGTCGCCGACCTCCCTGGAGTGGACCCTCAAGTGGCATCCCACAAATTATCCATATATAAAGAAACCCGCTACGTATCCCAGAAAAAATGCAAGCTTGGCGAAGAACGTCGACAAGCAGCCACGGTTGAAGCCGACAAGTTACTAAGCGTAGGATTTATAGAAGAAGCTCAGTACACCACTTGGCTTTCTAACGTTGTCTTGGTGAAGAAAGCCAATGGCAAATGGCGGATGTGTGTAGATTACACGGACCTAAACAAGGCTTGCCCTCGTGATGCTTACCCCTTACCCAACATTGAACGACTCGTGGACGGCGCGGCGGGAACAAGGTGCTTAGTTTTTTGGATGCATATTCCGGATATAATCAAATTCCCATGGCCTCATCAGACATGCACAAAACCGCCTTCATCACGGACGATGCCAATTACTTCTATAGGGTCATGCCCTTTGGCCTCAAAAACGCCGAAGTAACTTACCAACGGCTGATGGACAAGGTTTTTAGCCACCTAATGGGACACTGTGTCGAAGTATATGTCGACGATATGGTTGTCAAGTCCCCAAGTCATCGCCAACATGCTGAGGACCTGTCAGCAGTCTTCTTCGCACTACGCCAATACTACCTTCGCCTCAACCCTGACAAGTGTGTATTCGGCGTTGACCAGGGTAAATTCCTTGGTTTTATGTTAACCCAACGCGGCATAGAGGCCAACCCTGAAAAATGCAAGGCCATCATCGAAATGCGCAACCCCACTACTATTAAGGAGGTCCAACGTCTCATTGGCCGTCTCACAGCCATTTCCCGCTTCCTACCCAAACTAGCCGAACAAACCCAACCCATAATCCAACTCCTAAAGAAATCCACCCGGTTCACGTGGACTGATGATT